>Ga0310121_10000316_pt1 | contig 53090 bp, 39 predicted proteins | sample CB27_Tmax_986_MG_FD_203504 | JGI IMG/M metagenome (GOLD analysis project Ga0310121, IMG submission 203504) | Marine microbial communities from Western Arctic Ocean, Canada - CB27_Tmax_986 | ecosystem: Environmental > Aquatic > Marine > Oceanic | place: Canada: Western Arctic Ocean | collected... | reverse complement strand
CACCTTCTCCAGCAACTTTCCGTGCACATCGGTCAGCCGGTAGTCACGGCCCTGGAGGCGGTAGGTGAGGCGTTCGTGATCGATGCCCAGGAGGTGCAGCCAGGTGGCGTGCAGGTCGTGCACGTGGGCGGAATCCTCGACGGGTCGGTAACCGAACTCGTCGGACTCGCCGACCGTCACTCCAGGTTTGATGCCCGCCCCGGCCATCCAGATTGTGAAACAGAGCATGTGGTGGTCGCGGCCGTATTTCTTTGGTTCGAATTTGCCCTGGAGCATGGGGGTGCGGCCGAACTCGGTGGCCCAGATCACGAGGGTGTCATCGAGCATCCCGCGAGCCTTGAGATCTTTGACAAGCGCGGCCGATGGCTGGTCGGTCTGCCGGCATTGGCGCGAAAGATCGTTGGGCAGATTGCCGTGCTGGTCCCAGCCTCGGTGGTAGAGTTGAATGAAGCGCACCCCGCGCTCGGCCAGGCGGCGGGCCAGCAGGCAGGTGCTCGCCGCGCTGCCGGGTTGTTTGACCTCCGGACCATAGAGGCTGAGGACGTGTTCCGGTTCGTCCGAGATGTCCATGAGCCCGGGCACGGAGGCCTGCATGCGAAAGGCCATCTCGTAGGCCTTGATGCGGGCGGCAATCTCGGGATCGAAGAGCTGACGGCGCTTGAGTTCGTTCATGGCCGCGACGCTGTCGAGCACGCGGCGGCGCGCCGCACGGCTGATGCCTTGTGGGTTGTTGACGAAGGGGATCGGGTCGCTGGTGGGCCGGAAGCGCACCCCCTGGTGCTCGGAGGGAAGAAATCCGCTGCCCCAGTAGCGGGTGTGGAGGTTCTGCCCCTGGTTCATTCCCGACGCCAGGACCACGAAGGCCGGCAGATCGCTGTTCTCACTTCCCAGTCCGTAACTCAGCCAAGCCCCCATGGTGGGCCGGCCCGGTTGTTGATTGCCGCATTGCAGAAAGGTGACTGCAGGGTCGTGATTGATCGCTTCGGATACACAGCTCCTCACGATGCAAATGTCGTCCGCGATCTGGCCGGTGAAGGGAAGGAGTTCGGAAATCTCGGCGCCGCACTGCCCGTGCCGGGAGAACTTGTAGGGCGAGCCGCAGACGATGAGCTTCTTGCCGCGGATCTGCGCCAGGCGTTGGCCCGCGGTGAGAGAATCCGGCATCGGTTTGCCGTTGAGCTCCGTCAGCTTGGGCTTGTGATCGAAGGTCTCGAATTGCGAGACGCCCCCGCTCTGGCAGATGAAGATGACGCGCTTGGCTTTGGCCGGAAAGTGCAGCCCACCCAGCGATCCGGTTCCGGCCGAGGCCTCGTCGTGCAGCAGAGAAGCCAGGGCCACCGACCCGATGCCCGCCGCGCCGTGACCGAGAAAGGCCCGGCGGTTGAGAGCCGACGAATCGCCCGGGTATAAATGGGGTGAGCTTGGAGTCATCATTCCTTGGTCAGTGCTTCGTCCAGGTTCAGGATCGCCTGGGCCACCGAGGTCCAGGCCGCCAGCGTGACGGGATCGAGGTCGTTGGGAACTGGCCGCTCTCCGGCTGCCACAATCTTGCGCGCGGCCTCCGCATCCGCGCGGTAGTGCGTTTGCATGTCTCCCAGGAGCCCCTCCAGGATCGCGGCCTCGGCCGTAGAAGGCGGACGGGCCAGCGCCACTTCCATCGCAAACTCGATCCGGCTCCCGGAGTCTCCCCCACCCTCGCGGATGATGCGTTCCGCGAACACGCGCGCCGCTTCCACAAAAGCGATGTCGTTGAGAGTCACAAAGGCCTGCAACGGCGTGTTGGTGATGGGCCGGCTAACCGTGCATTCTTCCCGGATGGGGGCATCGAAGGCCGCGAAGGCCGGGTAGAGAATCGAGCGCTTCCAGAAGGTGTAGAGTCCGCGCCGATAGAGGCTTTCACCGTGGTCCTGATTGTAGGCCTTGCCGGCCGAGTCGCCATACGACATCTCTTTCCACAAGCCGGCCGGCTGGTAGGGTTTCACCGAGGGACCACCCAGTTTATCATGCAGGAGCCCGGAAATCGCGAGGGCGTTGTCGCGGATCATTTCGGCGGGCAGGCGAAATCGCGGGCCGCGCGCGAGCAGGCGGTTGGCCGGATCGATTCCCATCAGTTCTTCGGTCCCGCGCGACGATTGCCGGTAAGTGGCGGAGGTGACCATCAAAGTCAGCATGTGTTTGAGGTCCCATCCTGATTCGACAAATTCGACGGCCAACCAGTCGAGCAATTCCGGGTGGCTCGGCCACGCGCCCTGCGATCCGAAATCTTCCGCGGTCGCCACCAGGCCGGTTCCAAAGAGCATGGCCCAGAGCCGGTTCACCACGACGCGTGCGGGGAGGGGATTTTGCGGATCATTCAGCCACTCGGCCAGCGCCAGACGCGGAGTGCCAGCGTTGGGCAACGGTGGCAAGAGGGCCGGAACGCCCGGTTGCACCTCGTCCCCCTTGCGCCGGAAATCGCCCCGGATCAACACGTGGGTCGGCTGGCGCTGCGGCGAGTCCTGCATGATGCGGAGCCTGGGAAACGACTTCGCGAGGGTGTCGCGACTCTTCTTGGCCTCGGCCAGTTGTTTCGCGATCGCTTCCTCGCCAGGATGTTTGGAGCCCACTTTCTCGAGGGCTGCGATGCGCGCGTCCAACTCCTGCAGCTTGGCCTCTTGATCGGCATTGGGCGTCTCGATCGCGGGCGGCGCATAGAGGCCGCGGAAGATGTGATTCCCGGGAACCTGGTCGAAGAAGGCGAAGAGTTGGTAGAACTCGCGCTGCGTAAAGGGATCGAACTTGTGGTCGTGACACTCGGTACATTGCAGGGTGACCCCCAACCAGACCGTGGCAGTCGTGTTGACGCGGTCCACCGCGTACTTGACTCGATACTCTTCCGGGTTGGCTCCGCCTTCGCTCGAGGTCGGGCCGTTGCGGTGAAAGGCGGACCCGATCCTTTGTTCGAGAGTTGCATTCGGGATCTGGTCGCCCGCGATCTGCTCGCGGGTGAAGACATCGAAGGGCTTGTTTTCGTTGAAGGACCGGATCACGTAATCGCGATAGGGCCACATCGCGCGGGTGGTGTCGTCGTGATAGCCGTCGCTGTCGGCATACCTCGCGAGATCCAGCCAGTGTTGCGCCATGCGCTCTCCATAGCGAGGAGAGGACAACAAGCGCCGAATCAGATTTTCGTAGGACCGAGGTGACTGGTCGAACAAAAACGCTGCGACCTCTTCGAGCGCCGGCGGCAGACCAGTGAGATCGAATGAGAGCCGTCGGATGACTGTGCGTCGACTCGCTTCCGGCGAAGGCGCCAGATTCTCTTTTTCCAGGCGCTCGAGGATGAAGGCATCGATGGCGTTTTTTCCCCAGCTCTTCTTCTTCACCCGCGGCAATTCCGGGCGCACCGGCGGAATCCACGCCCAGTGGCGGCTGTACTCCGCCCCCGATGCCACCCAGCGTTGGAGGAGTTCGATCTGTCCGGCAGCGAGCGGCTTTTTGGTCTTCGCCGGCGGCATCCGTTCATCCGGATCGGAGTGCAGGATGCGCTGGACAAGCTCGCTCGCACCGGCCTCTCCGGGGACGATGGCCTTCTTCTCGACTGCCACCTCGCGGACATCGAGACGAAGCTTCGCTTTCCGCTTGTTGGCGTCCGGTCCATGGCAAGCAAAGCAGTGATTGGACAGGATGGGCCGAATGTCGCGATTGAAATCGATGGCGTCCTCGCCTTTGCCGTTCGCCGGCCGGATCAGGAAAGCCGTCACCGCCAGCACGAGCGCGACCGGGACCTTCATCCACTGGGCACGTGGGGCGGAGCGTAGGCAGCCCTTGGGTTGACAGGCACCAATAGATTGGCGGCCCTGATTTGATGGGCAGATTTGTAGGGCAGCCGCCCCGGCTGCCATCTTGCCGAATTCACCACCAAGTCCGGCAAGCGGGGCGCTCGCCCTACAATTCCCATCAAATGACGCTGGTCTATGCACGGGTCTGTGGCGAGTAACTCACTCTACTCCCCTCTTCACTTCAAGCTCTTCAGGTACGCTACCAAGTCCGCCAGCTCCTGCGGGGTCAGCAAACGTTCCAACCCGGGAGGCATCATCGAGACCGACGCCATTTCCCGTCCGGTGATCTGCTTCGCTGGGATGCGGGAAGACTGGCCGGCGGCATCGATGAGTGCGAGAGATTCCTTAGTCTCCCGTCCGAGACGGCCCGATCTTTTTGAGCCATCTTTCATGGTGACAACGAATGGCTCGTATCCGCGGGCGAAGGTGGCACTGGGAAAGGCAATGGCTTCCAGCAAATCGCGCTCGCTACGCACAGGGCCGATGGTGGTAAGTTCGGGACCAAGAACTCCGCCCTCTCCCTTCGTCTTGTGACAAACGATACAGGTGGCCTTGGCAAAAGCGACTTTGCCGCGTTCCGGATCACCTGACTTCGTAGCGACGGTGGCGACCAATTCCCGGAGGCGTTCCTCGCGTTGAGAGGCCGCTTTGCGGATCCTTTCGACCAGGGGTCTCGCTCCCGCATGTGCTCCGAAAATCGAATCGAGTTGCTTCTCCGAAAGACTGAAGAAACCGGGAGAACCGGAGAGAGCGGTGGCGAGCAGATCGAGAGTCTTGACATCGGCGCCGACTCGAAAAGCCTCCAAAAGGGAACCGATTTCCAGAGGACCGGCCTTCGAGACGAGACTGACACACGTCCGTTGCTGGGAACTGTTGAGGGTCACCCTCCCGAGGATTTCGGCCGCCTTGACCCGCTGCGAAACGGCCGCCGCGGGATCGAATTGCGCGACGAGGAGGCCAAACTGGGCGTCCGCAAATGCGGTCGGAATGACCCGGGCCGCAAGATCGAGAGCAGCCAGACGCGTCGCCGTGTCCAGCGCTTCGTCCCTCGCGAGCTTGAGCCAGTCGACTATGTACGCCGTCGTCCCAAGCCGGCCCTCGTCGTGAAGCCGTCCGATGGTCACGATAAGCACGGCATCGGGTGAGGTTTTGAGTTGGGATTGCAGGCCCTCACGCCAACTCTCCGGAGTCGACTTCAATTCGGACCGCCCAATCACCTCGAGCGCCAAGGCACGAGTCGTCTCCCTGCGGAGCGCATCGGCGATCAGAGCCTGCACCTTCGCATCATTCGAGAACTCCACCAGCGCGTCGGCGAGCGCGGGGGAAACCGGTTCTGCCCCCAGCGAGGATTTCAAATAGCCAACCAGTGAACCTCCCCACTCCGGTCGTGTTGTGGCGAGACGCAGGGCTTCGGCCCGGAGAGCGGGTTCCTTCGAAGCCAGGTGGGGGGCGAGTTGCTCGGCCCGCATCTCGCTGGATTTCATTTCAACACAGGCGATCAGAGCGGCGCGCCTTACGTGCGGATCCTCGTCGTCAAGATACGCGCGGGTGACCGTCCAATCGTCGATTTCAATGAGGGCGTAAATCAGGGAATGATCGAGATAGGGGTCGGTTCCGGCGTTGTGTTTCACGGCCGCCAGCAAGCTGCCCACCGCATCTCCTTTGGCCCCGGTCCGGCCGAGCGCGGTGGCGGCTTCCCGCCGAATCTGCGGCTCATCGCTGCGGACGAGTTTCTGGAGGCGCCCCACCGCGTTCGGGTCGCGCCAAACGCTGCAACTGCGCGCGGCCGTGAGGCGGACCGAGGGGGAGGGATCGGTGAGAGACTCAACAACCGCTTCCCGCGCTTTGGGGTGATCGATTCGGGTCAAGGTCCAGATCGCACCGCGGCGGTGTCGTTCCGAGTTCCGTTGCTCCTGCAGGATCTTCCTCAGGGCGGAAACGACTCGTTCTCCCCGCTTCGCAATTTCGGCCCTGGCCCGGTCTCTGACCGTGAAGCGAGGATCGTCGAGCCAGGCGACCGATGGATTCTTCCAATCCAGGCGCAACCCGCGAGGATCAGCGATGGTCTTCGAGACCTTTTTCCGGATTCGATAAATCCCGCCCTTGATGTCCGGTCGCGCAATCGCCGACTTGGGGCAACCGTAGAGAAACCAACCTCCTGTATCGACCACAAGTAAGCTACCATCGGCGTCTTCGAAGACGTCCGTGAAATGAGAGTAGGGACTGGTCGATTCGAGAAAGAGCTGATCCGTCGTTGCATAGCTCGCGCCCTTCCGCTCCGGTTTGATCCGATAGACGCGGTGGCTGTTGAACTCGGTCAGGAAAATGTCGTCGCGGTAGTCGGATCCAAATCCGTTGGCGTGCTCTCCGCTCCGATAGCGGCACAAGCCGGACGGCGCGACCCATCCGCGGCGACTCATCGGAGCGAGCAATTTCCCACTGGTTCGCGGGCGAATCGGCCCCAGATGCAGGTTGTAAGTCGTCCCGTAGATCCAATGCAGAAGGGCGTCTTTTCGTCCGTTCAGGTTCTGATAAACCGCGACCGATCCGAACACTTCCCCTTCCGAGGAAAAGGTCACCTCCACTGGATTCGCGAGGCCGCCCTGGGCCCGATTCTCCGGATCCTCCCCGTTCGGCCACATCGAGAACACACCGGGAGCCCGGCTCACCCACGGCCCGGCGAAATCGAGTCCGGGTGAGGTATCGCCCAGGGTCCAACCGTGCTGACCTCCGCAATAATACATCCGCCCATCCGGTCCCAACACCGGTCCGTGAAATGCGGAGGACATGCCGTTGAATGCAAACTTCCCACCGACCGGAATTTGTTTGTCGGCCTTGCCGTCTCCATTGGTGTCTTCGAGTTTCCAGATGTAAGGAGGCGAGCAGACATAGAGCGCTCCGTCGTGCCACTGCGCGCCATTGGGCAAGACAAGGTTCTCGGCAAACACGGTGGACGAATCAAAGATGCCATCGTGATTCGTGTCCTCGAGCATGAGAATTTTGTGAGGCCGTGTCTTGAGCAACTCGGGAGCTTTGGCATTGCTCCCGGCCGACTCGGAAATGAACATCCTCCCACGATCATCCAGGCAGGCCATCATGGGATGAGAAACGAGCGGTGGGAGCGCTGCCGCCTCGATCACGAATCCGTCCGGCACTGTCAGCGTCGAGATGACGGGAGTCTCCTCCGGGGCTGCCTTGAGCTTCTTCAAGCGCGACGACCCCACCGGGATCAATTGCATCACACGAAGATCGAGCAGATCGTCGCCTTTCACTTGATTGGATGGCGCGAAGGACACTTCGAAATCCGCTTCTTTGATCGTGATATCTCCCACCGCCTTGCGAGCCCACTTCGCCCAACCACCAGTGGAATCCGCTTTCGTGGTCAAGGTGGCTTGCCCCGCTTTCACCACGAATTGCTGGCCCGCCAGATCAGTTGGCACGGCGTAATCGAGCACCACGGTGTAGTTCCCCTCCTTCGCGCCGCGGACCTTCCATGTGGCGACGTCCACGGTCGACTTCCACCACGCGAGAGCACCGTGATCGGGATTCACCTTCACCGAGTCGCCGGCCAAGGCTGCATCGGCCGCTCGTAGAATGAGGGCGTGGTCTTTTTCGGGAGTGATCACGCGTTTGGCCTTGGCCCGGTCACCCGCCGGATCCAGCCAGACCGGGTCATAGGGGGTCTTCGCCTTCACCCCGGCAAGGTGAAACAACACGTTGCGGAGCAGCACGCTGTGTTTCGGATCGGCATCGAGCGCCCATCCAAATGCGATTGCCCCGGCATTGAAGACCTTGCCCCCCTCGGGACGTTCCCAGTAGATCATATCGACCAGGGTCGCTTTTTCCTGAGCGCCGAACTTGGCGAAGTAGTCGAGGACCCGCGCGTTCTTGCGCACAATGTTCGCGATTGATTCGATGCCCTTCGGCTCGTCGGGAACCGCGGCGCCCTTCGGAATCGTCGCATGGGGAGCGAAGGAACTGAGCCGAATGTCGCCCTCGTGCCCTCCCGCTTTGCGCGCTCCGCTTTTCGCTCCGCCGAAAAACGTCCGGTCCGAAAAATCGATCTTCTCCGGTTTCTGAAACAGAAAGTGCCTGGGCGCCGTCGCGGTGTAGACCCCGTTATTGGAGCCGGCCCACCAACCACTGCACTCGAGGCCGATCGTTCTGGACGGAGGCAATCCGCAATTGCGCGTCAGGCTGCCGCGTCGGCCGTCGGCGCTGTGATAGATCTCACCGATGTTGGCGAATTTCCGTCCGCCAATGTTCGGGCCGTACTTCCGGCATTCGATCACGCCCAGTTCGTCATCGACCGAGATCCGCCAGAACATGGTATTTCCTGACAAGACCGCGGTGCTGCCGCCGCTCTTCAGGTAGCGGTCGAGCCCCTCGTACATCCTGCGCGACCAGTATTCATCGTGCCCGTTGATGATGAGAGTGCGATAGCCCTGCAAGAGCTCGGGGTCGCGATGCAGATCGAGATTGGTGATCACGTCGAACTCGTAGCCCTGCTTTTCCAACCACACGTGGGTAAACCGCTCGCCGCGCATGAGGTGCGAGTAGCCCACCTTTTTATCGCTGTAGAGCACATCCGGACCGGCGGCTGGCCAGGGAATCCTCAGCCCGACCTGGTAGGTCGGCTGCCCCGCCGCGTGGTCGCGGTAGAAATTGTAAGCCGGAGGATTTGCCGGATCGTTGGGAACCCCGCCCGTTCCCCAGAATCGATTCTCGTCGGGCACGTTCTGCGCAAAAGGCGTCCCGTTGTAGGCCCGCCAGGTGGTGGTGGAACACATGAGCGCGATCGGTGCCTTCTTTGCCTTCCCCGCCTTCTTGACAATGAACGTGACGGGGTAGTGCAGTTCGACGCCTTCCTTCTTGAATTCAAACCATGCCGCATATATCCCGGACCGCGCTCCTTCCGGAACTCGCCAGGTGTGCCGGGCATCCCAACCACAGTCGTAGAGATCGTCGGAGGCGAGACGGAGCGCGTGTCCACGGGTGGGATCCTTCGCGGGGTCGTAGCTCGCATCGTAACGGTTGACCTTCGTGCCGTCGAACGACGGACCGCCGATCATCCACGTCCCGAGATTGACGATTTCTCCGTCAAATCCATGGCCGGTCGCGTCGGCCACCTTCTTGCCTCGTTCCTCGCTCAGCGGCCAGAAGGCGAGGAGAGACTTTTCCGTTGGAGCAGTCAGTCCTTTGGCGGCAACTCGTGCTGCGATCGCCTTGGCGTCGAGCGCCGTTCCGTAAATCGCGGGCATCGCGATGTCCCCATCGAGAGTGTGGCTGGCCAGGCCCTTTTCCCCGTAGGCGCCGATGCGAAACGGAGCTGGACCGGCGGAGCGCGGTTTCGCCCCCTCGGGTTTCCGCCACTCCCCCGCAGTCTTACCATCCACCCAGAGCAGGGCACGCTCGCCGTCCCAGGTCGCCGCCAGATGAAACCACTGGCGCACATTCAACACCGGGCCGACCACCTTCGCCTCCGGTTCAAACGCGCCACCGGTCCCGAGCAGGAAAACCACCCGTCCCGATTCATCGAGAAACAATCCATGGCCGCAATGGTCCGGATAATCGTGCTGGGTCAGAATGCCCTGCCATCGATTCAGACGCCAGGGCCGCACCCAGCATTCCAAGGAGAGGGTCTCGAGCTTCGGACGCAGTCTCTTTGCGACCTTGACCCATGATCCGGGGCGGATCGGTTGCACCCCGGGTTCAAACACCTCGGGAGAGGAAAAAATCGTTTCATCACTGGAGCGGTCATCCACCTCCAGGCCCAACTTGGTCACACGAAAACGATAGGGATATTCGCTACTGACATGAAACGTGATCGCTTCGCCTGCAGCCACGCTCTCACTCCCGGGGTAAGCATGTAGCCCCTTCAACTGAATCCCGGATTGAGCGGGAAGATCGGCCTGAGCCGCAAAACAACCACCAAGAAGTCCAAGGGCACAAAGGAAAGGGAGCGATTTCATGGATGATTCGGAAGGAACCGACGAATTGCTCCCTCATAAAACTCCCTGCTCCCCGGAGGTCAAGGTGAACCCGCGAGACTCCTTTCCCGCGTCTTGTCACTTTATCCGGGTGCACCCGTGGTTCCCTCTCGCGATTCACCACTTCAAGCCTGCCTGGCGCGCCCACGCGTCGTGGTGCTGCGACATGCTGATCGCGGGGTTGCCGACCAGGCCTCGCACGGCGTCCACGTAGTTATGCAACGCGGCCTTGCGCTCGTCAGGATCCTGCACGAGCTGCGCCTGGGTGAACTGAACGGCCAGGCGCGCGACGCGCACCTCCTTCTTGTGCTCTTCGGTGTCCGCCAGTGCCTCGGCCCGATCCAGGTAGGCGTGCCAACGTTCGAACATCGAGGGCTTGATCCACGCGAAGTGCGCTTCGTCCATCCCATTCGCACCGGGCCCGCCCGACTTGAGAAACGCGGCGTGGCGGTCGTCAAGGTAGTCCTCGATCACGGCGCCGGCCGCCCCGCCATAGTAAGCGGCGCAAAACCCGCGGCGCTCCTCTCGCCAGTCCAGGTCGGGATTCCACATCAGGCGGGCCCAGAGATAGCCGTGCAGTTCGCTCATGTCCCCGGCGTATCGGCCTGAAACCGCCGAGTTGCCCTCGGCGAAGATACCCTTCACGCCCACGTCCCTCAAGTAGCGCAGGTCCTTGGCGATGAACCCGTCGGTCGGATGCATGAACCACCAATGACCGAAGTTCATCGTGTAGAGCCACTGGTAGACCGTTCCCGCGGACTGAACCCAGCCCGCCAGACGCCGGGGCACAACTTGTCCGGGGTCCTGCAGTGGACGAAACGCCTGCTGCTGGTGGGCGGCGTACACGACGCACAGGTCTTTGTGCATCGGGGGCTTCGCCGGCGGTACGGGCGTGTCCCCGTAGGCCAGCATGCCCACCTTGGCCGAATCGGGATGATTCGCAAGAACGTCCTGCACGCGCCGGGCGAAGTCCAGCCACAGCGCTCCGTAGGGCCAGTTCGCGCCCGCGCCCCAGGTCGGATGCGGCGGCGGCAGCGACCCGCCCAATTCGTTTCGAAGCCAGGCCTGACAGCGCTCACACTCGCACCAGTCATTGTTGTCCGCGGAGCTGAGGACGTACCACACGTCCCCTTCGGGCACGGTCCGGCGCAGTTTCAAAATCGCGTCGCCCACGATCCGGGCCACGTCCGGGTGGGTGACGCACACGCCGATGTTGTTGGCTTGAGAAGAAGGCCCGGACCTGCGCGGCCCGCCTTCTCGGGGCCAGAAATAGTCCGGGTGATCCTTCAGATATGTCTCCTTCGGCACGAGCCGTGGCATCGTGTGAACAAAGCAATGCCGGGCCGGACCCGTTCGCCGCCATCCCTTCTGCGCCCAACCGGCCTGATGTCGGTGCACTTCTTGATGGGCAAAGTTGTGAAACGTCCATTCCACGTCTTTCGCGGACAGGTATTCGACATTCCGCCATTCGAAGGGCGGCTCGTAACGAACGTCCAGGGACGGCATCGCCAGTCGGTCGTGCTTGGGAATCCGCCGGTGCCAGGCCGTGAACCAGCGGCACCCCCATTGCTCCGTCAGCAGGCTGTTCACACCATACAACACGCCGCGCGGCGAGCCCCCCACGATGACGAGGCGACCTTCAATACTCTTGAGCAGGAATTCCTCCGGACCGAAGTCCGCGCGCTGCAGATGCGGCGCCAACATCCGCACGTGACGATTGAAGCCCACGATGATCTCGGTCTCACCCAGGGCATTGTCGTCGCTGACGATGCTCAGCTCGGCCCCCGTCATTTCCTGGATGGTGCGCTGCAGCAGTTCGGCCGCGTGGAAATCCTGCACGCTCGCATCGACGGCCACAACGATGTGACAGGGGCTCTGGCCGTTCTCGACCAGGACCCATTCGGCGCCCGGCGCCGAAGAGGCCAGGCATAGGACGATGCAGAGAAGCAGAAGAGTTGTGGTTCGCATGGTTGCTTCCTGGCACGGCGGGGCCGCAAGCCGAAGCTAGATCACCGTGCGTGATTATGCCACGGTCTTCACTGCAGGAAATTGCTTTTTCTACCCCGGCGCCCATCGCTGCTGGCCGGGTCGGGTCGGAGGGGGTGCAGGGGGAGGAAGGGGTAAATTTTCGTCCCTTTGCGCTGATTGAGCCCCCGATTGCGCCGATCGACAAGGCTCGAGTCGATCCGGATCCTGGGCCCCTTGTCCGGACGGTTTCCGCCCGAATTTGGGTACCCAGTCCGTCCCCGCCCGTTTGGTGAATCGCAAACGTGCGAGCGGATCATGGTTTCGACGACCACCATCGTGGCTTTGCAGCATGGGCAGAGGAGCGGGTCCTCTCCCCAGACGCGCTTGATGAGGTCGCGCCAGAGGGGGCGCAGGGCGCGGGCGCTTTTCGGTTCGGGCGGCGGGCATGCCGGGGGAATCTCGTCCGGGACTTGGCACCCGGTGGCGAGATCTCCTATGTTCCCCCCGTGTCCAAACCCGCCCTGCTTCCCCAGATCCGTTCGGAGCTCGAGAATCAACTCGCGGTCATGACCGCAGCCGCCCGGGAAGCACGCGAGAACGCCACCGGCGACGAAGCCAGGTCGGAGGGGAAGTACGACACGCGCGCCACCGAGGCCGCTTATCTCGCCGGAGCGCAAGCCGAGCAGGCGGACAAACTCGCCGAAGTGGTTCGCCTCTTCCACACCTTCGATCCGCCCCTCTACGGCGACGACGAGGCGATCGGCCCGGGCGCCCTGGTGGAGAGCGAGCACGGCGGCGAGATCGTCTACTATCTCCTCGCACCCGCAGCGGGCGGACACACCGTCGAATACGATGGCTTCGACTGTATCGTTCTCACCCCGGATTCGCAGCTGTATCAAGATCTGCTGGGAGCACGCAGCGGAGAAATTGTGGATGAGTCGGCGCTGATGGTTCTGAGCGTGACCTGACCCATGGGTCAAAATCCCTTGCTTCTCGCAGGGATCCGGCTTGGTTCGCACCATGTTCAGATATCGGACCTTGCGAATCGCGGTGCTGGCCACGGCGCTGGGTTGCGCATCGCTTTTTGCCCAGGACGGCAAGACGGCCTTCACCCTGCACTGCGCCGCCTGCCATCTGACGGACCGGCAGCTGGTGGGTCCGTCCCTCGTGGAGGTCTCCAGACTTTACACGGGCAAGCTCGAGGAGTTCCTCGCCTGGTGCCGGGAGCCGACGCAGAAACGTCCCGGCGTGATCCGGATGCCGCCCATGGCGCACGTCGGCGCAGACGACCTGCGACAGATTCACGCCTTCATTCTCGAAACCTCCAAGGGGGTGAAGGAGATCAAGCTGAAAGGCCTGGATCCTTTCTATGCGTCCCCTTCCATGCGCAAGCGCCCCCAGGTTCAGCGCATCTTCATGCCGGATGCCGGCCCGGCCGCCATTTCAGTCGCCGTGAATGACGAGTTGCATTACTGCTGGGACGCTGGGGAGTGCCGCCTGCGCTACATCTGGAAGGGCGACTTCATCGACGGCTGGGCGGTCTGGAAAAGCAACGGAGACGGACTGGCGAAGATCCAGGGCGAGCTGATCCTGCGCGAAGATAAGAGCCCCCTTCCCTTCGCCTCCGAACCCGGACCGAAGTTCCTCGGATACTCCCTGCGAGACGGCCTGCCGGAGTTTCGCTACCGGATTGGCCGGACCGAAGTCCGGGAGGAACTTCGCCCGACCGCGGATGGCAAAGCCCTCGAGCGGACCTTCACGGTGTCCGGTCCCCTCGCGACGAGGCACCTGACCTTCACGGCCTCCGAGCGGGTCGCCTACTCGAGCCAGAGCGGTTCCTGGAACGGCCCGGTCCTTTCTCTCAACACCAACCAGGCCGGCCGCTACGCCGTCACCATCACCCCGAAGCCATGATGCGCCCGTTCGCCCTGGTTCTCCTGGCCACCGCCCTCGTCCGTGCCGACCCCTGGACGGACACCTTCACCATCGACAAGGTCGCCATTCCTCCCGGGATCGATCCGCAGATCGGCGGCATCGACGCCCTGCCCAACGGCAACCTCGCGATGTGTTTTCATCGCGGAGAAGTCCTCATCTACAATCCCGGAGCGGAAACCTGGACCCGGTTTGCGGAGGGCCTGCACGAGCCGCTCGGCCTCCTGGCGGAGAGCGACACGAGCCTTCTCGTCATGCAGCGTCCGGAACTCACCCGCCTGCGCGACACGGACGGCGACGGAGAGGCCGATGTCTACGAGACGGTCTTCGACGGATTCGGCATGACCGGAAATTACCACGAGTTCGCCTTCGGCCCGGCGCGCGACAAGGACGGCAACCTCTACATCTCGCTCAACGTGGCGTCGAACGGAGCCGGCATCCGGGCCGAAGTTCGCGGCGAGTGGAACGAGATCGGACTGGCGCGCTCCGGGATGTTGCACGGCAGTCCGGACTGGGGGCGTAACAAGGGCCGGGCCGGCCGCATGTACTCCCGCGTGCCCTATCGCGGCTGGGTCATGAAAGGCTCCCCGGACGGCAAGTCCTGGAAACCCTTCGCCAGCGGATTTCGCTCACCGGAGGGCCTGGGCTTCGACGCCGAGGGCCGCCTCTTCGTCACCGACAACCAGGGCGACTGGGTGGGCACCAGCAAGGTGCACCACGTGCGCAAAGGACAGTTCCACGGCCATCCCGCTTCCCTGGTCTGGAACAAGGGCTGGACCCGCGAACCTCTCAAGGTTCCGGTCGGGGAGCTCGACGAGATGCGCACCCCCGCCATGGGGCTGCTCCCGCATGGCGAGCTGGCAAACTCACCGACCGAGCCGCGCATGATCCCCAAGGGCATCTTCGGGCCTCTCACCGGGCAAATGCTCATCGGCGAGATGAACCAGGCGACGCTCATTCGGTTCCTCCCCGACCCGGCCGGAGAGGTCTCGCAAGGCGCCGCCATCCCCTTTCTGCGAACCGGAACTCTCGGCCGGGGGAACCACCGCCTCGCTTTCACCAAGGACGGCTCGCTCTGGGTTGGAAAAACTCATCTCTCGTGGGCCGGCGCCAACGGACTGGTGCGCGTCCGTCTGAAGGAAGATTGCAAGGATTTCCTCGCAATCGAGGAGGTGAAGCAGATCGGCGGAGGATTTGCTCTGAAGTTCACGGAACCGGTTGACCCTGAAACCGCCGGCTTGGTCAAGGTGCGCCGTCACTCATACAAGTACCACGCCGCCTACGGTTCGCCGAAAGTCGACGATAAGGAAGTGGCCTGTGACGAGATCAAATTGAACCAGGCCGGAACGGTTTGTAGCGTAAAACTTGCCGACCTCAGGGAAGGCTACGTTTACACCTTGAGCCTGCCGGGTGTGTCGTCCACCACGGGCAAGCCCCTTCTCGGTGACAAGGTCTATTATACGGTCTTGAAGAAGCGGCCCTAGAACACCTATCCCTGCGACCCCGGTCGGCGGCCTGGCGGTCAATGTCGTGGAATGCTGACCCCAGGCGCCCGGGGGCGATTCGCGGCAAGATTTAGCTCGCCTTGGTGGGGCGGAACGCTCTAGAAAAGGGTTCAAATCGCCAACCCCTGCCATGAAGTCTCCCTCACTTCCCGCCCTGGTGGTCTGTGCAGCGGCCCTGCTCGGGGGGCCGATCCACGCGCAAGACGAATTCGATCCGATCGCAGCCGAACTGGTTGATCGCGCCGTCGTGATGAAACTGCCCGACGGGGTGCGGCGGGTACGCCTGCGCGTGAGGGACGGCAATGGGATGTGGAAGACCCGGACGATCGCTCACCTCGAAGGCAACGAGGGCTATCTCAAGCTGCGGCTCCCCGACGGGGTGGCGGAAGACGACCTGGACGTCACCGCGAGCTGGACCGACCCCTTCCCCCACGCTTTTTACCAGGGTGCCACCAATCACGCCGGGACCGAATCGGAAGGCGCCTTGCGGGCGGGTCCCAACTTCGGACCGCAGGCCTTCGAGGATTCCGGGAGCGATCCCGGCGGCGCAGAACCCGTGGTGGAAGAATCGGACATCTGGAAATGGCGTGGCAGCACGCTCTACTTCTTCAACCAGTACCGCGGATTGCAGGTCATCGACGTTTCCGATCCGGGCGCCCCGGCCCGCCTCGCCAGCGTGCGGATCAACGAATACGGCGAGCAGATGTATCTGCATCCCGAAGAGGACGTCGTCATCCTCCTCACCTACGACAGCACCACCGGCAACGGCGAAGTCCAACTCGTCGCGCACGAATCGCCCCACAGCCTGCAAAAGCGCGCCGGCTTCCCGGTGCCCGGCTACATCCTGGAGTCCCGGCTGATCGGTACCATCCTCTACGTCGTCTCCCGCAACTCGTGGCAGGAGACGGCCACCGGCCCCGACGGCGCCACCCATATCTCGTGGCGCTCCGGCCTCGCAGTCACCAAGATCGACCTGAGTGATCCATCCGATCCGCGCGCCGATCCCCCGCTCACCCTGACCAGCGACCAGTACAACTACTGGGGCGCCCAGGTGCAGGCCACCTCCAAGGCGCTCCTGGTGTCCACCAACGCCTACGACTCCGGACTCCGCCAGTCGATCTCGACCGTCCACGTCGTCGACATTTCCGATCCAGGTGTCCCACCCACCGTGACCCACCACCTGCCCGTCAAGGGACAGGTCCTCAAGAAATTCAACCTCAACCTCGACGGCCATATCCTGACGGTGGCAAGCCAGGTGTGGAGATGGTCGACCAATAACCGCCGGAGCTTCGCCAGCGTGGAAACCTTCGATCTCACGCGCAGCACCCCGCGTCTCGCAGAGCTCGAGTTCGCCAACAACGAATCGATCACCGCCACCCGCTTCGTGGGCGACCTCCTCTATGTTGTGACTTTCCTGCGAGTCGACCCCCTCTTCGTCATCAGCCTCGCGGATCCGGCCCGGCCCACGCTCTTGAGCGAACTGGTCATTCCCGGCTTCTCGACGCACCTCGAGCCGCTCGGCGACGAGGCCCTGATCTCGATCGGCGTGGAGGGCTCGCAGATCGCGGTCTCGTGGTTCGATGTCAGGGACCCCACCAACGTCCCCCCCCCTCGCGCGTCTATATCGGCGCCGAAGAGGGATGGGCCTGGACCGAGGCAAACTGGGACGAGAAGGCCCTCGGATTCTTCCCGGATGACGGGCTGCTCCTGGTGCCTTTCCAGGGCTCGATCCCCGGAGAAGGCTGGATGAGCGGAGTGCAACTCGTCGAACTGGGCGACCGGGAACTCATCAAGCGCGGATCGTTCGAACACGAATTCCGCGCCCGCCGCGCCCGCCTCCTGGGCGACGCCGTGGTCTCGATCTCCGGTCGCTCCCTCAAGTCGCTCGACGTCACGGATCGCGACCATCCGCGCCTCCTCGCGGAGCTTACCCTCGCCTGGCCGGCCGACCTCGTGCACCGCGTCGGCGACGTCTTCATCCAGCTCGAGCGCGGACCCGGCTACTTCTGGTACGGGTCCGGGACTGAAACCCCGGCCCGGCTCCACGTCAGCCCCGTCGACGATCCCGACGAACTCCTCGGCTCGCTCGACCTGCCCGACGGGCGCATCGCCGGATCGTTCCAGCACGGCGACTGCCTCTTCGTGGCTCAGCAGCTAATGACTCAGGAACAGGTCGAGGGACAGTTCAAGTCTTCGGAAACCTTCACCACCACCGTCATCGACCTTGGCGATCCGGATCGGCCCCTCATCGTGGGCCGCGCCTCCAAGACGACCACCAACACGGGTTACCACTACGGATTTGGGGCGGACTATCGGGGCGCCCTCCTTCCGGACGGCTCGCTGGCGTGGTATCCCGCCCAGCAGAACTATTACTTCTGGCTGGATCCCATTCCCCTGGGCCCGGTGGCGGACCTCGGCGGGGACGTGATCTACCCGTATTTCCCCACCTCAGGCCGCGTTTACACCGTCGCTATCGCGAACAAGACCCAGCCGGCCATCCTTGCCTCGGTGGAACTCGCCTCCCCGGCGAACGCCTGGCCCGAGGGGGAGATCCGGCTCGTAGGCGCCACTCTCTTCCACGGACTCCAGCAAAGCGAAACGGAGTTGCAGCCGGACGGCAGCACGAAGTGGTACTCCCGGCACCTCCTCGGTCATGTCGATTTGAGCAATCCCGCTGCACCCGTGGCGGGTGAGCTTGTCAAACTGCCGGGAACCTTCGAGCACGCCCTCGGCACTCCCGCCCGGGGCACGGTGCTGTTCACCACCACCCAGCGATACTTCCAGGAAGCGGACAACAACTGGCGTTCCGAATTCCGGGTGCAGGCCCTGGCCTTCGACGGCGTGCAGGCCTTCCTGATCGAGGAACTCGTGGTCCCTGACTGGAGCTACGGACCGAAAATTTTCCATGAACGCTTCCTGGTCCTCGGAAGCACGGACTACTCCACGGCCGGTGGCACCACCGCGCTCACCATCCATGAGTGGCTCAACAGCGGCTCCTTCGGGGAACTGCAAACTCTCCAGCTCAACTCTCCCGTCAACAACCTGGACGTTAACGATCACCTCCTCGTCGCGCGCGGCGCAGCCCTCACCTTCATCGACTTTGTCGATCCTGCCGATCCCGACCCCGCCCTCGTCACCTTCCCGGCGGTCAATTTCTGGCAGCGCCTCGACTTGATCGACGTCCATCAGCGCCAGTTCGCGCACCTCCCGCTCGGATTGTCCGGGGTCCGCACTCTCGACTTCGGGAGCGCCTTCGATGGCAGCACCCCCGCTCCCCCGACCCTCCCGTCGCAGAACCCCCAGCCCGAGTGGCAGACCGTCCCGCTCTCCCTGCTGGCAGCCACTTCCCCAGGCCACGGCCTCCTCCTCGACGCCCTGCCCGATGGCGCAGACTGGCTCTTCGACAACGCGGTTGCGCAGGTCGACTACGAGAGCTGGACCCGCCTGGCGCTCGGTCTGGCCCCCCCCGACCCGGTGCCCTCGCCGTCCCTCGACACCGACTTCGACGGGCAGTCCAATGCATGGGAGTACTTCACCGGGACCAATCCCGGTGACCCCGGCGATGTGTCCCCGTTCCTGGTGGCCGTCACGACCGCCGAGAACGGCACGCGCTACCTGACTGGCTTCCTCTCAATCAATCCCCACGCCACCGCCTCGTTGCGCGTGGCCGGAGAGGCCTCCGTCGATCTGGTGCACTGGGATGACTCTCCCGGATCAATCGATTTCATGGCCGAGCCCTTCCATCCAGGAGTGGTCTTGAGACTCAGCAAGCCCGTGCAGGGCGGCGAAGGCTTCCTGCGGGCCGTATTGTCCAATTCCCTTCCCTGATCCCGATTCGGATCGCGGGCCGGCCCCGAAATCTGCCTCCGCCACGCCCTTCGCAGCGCCTCCCTCACGCTCCGGAAAATTGACGTCACCCCACCCCGCGCGGTCCGGCGCCACGGTACAATAATGCTGGATTTCCCGCACTTACGAGCTATGATACGCGTGTGCGGAGCATCCTGTTTCGATTCACAATCGTGCTGTTGCTGGTTGGCGCAGGCGGTGCGGGGTGGACTTACCGCCACGAGTTGGTCGGTGCCTTCGAACGACTCAGCAAATCGCGTCGCGAAGCGATTCCGGTTCCCGATCCCGAGGCATACACGATCCTCTCCGACGACCTGGAGACTCATCGCAAACGCCTCGGCCTCGCCTTCACCCACGCCGGCGACGACCGGGAACGCGCCGCGATCCTGGGCCAGGCTCGCGCCCTCCTGGAGAGCAGCCTCCCCCGACTCATGCGCTGCTGGCTCGGGACTCCCTGGGACTTCAACGGCACGGCCCACGAGCCCGGCGCCGGCAAGGTCGCCTGCGGCTATTTCGTGTCCTCCGTCCTGCAGGATGCCGGCTTCCGCGTCGAGTGGGGGCCCCTCGCCCAGCAACCGTCCCAGAACATCCTCGGCACCTTCCTCCCGCAAGAGGAGATGAAGATCCGGGTCGAGATGGAATACGAAAACTTTCTCTCCGAACTCACCGGCGCGGGGGCCGGCGTCTACATCGTCGGTCTCGACAGCCACGTCGCCTTCCTCGTCGTTTCCGGAAAGGATGAGATTCGCTTCATCCACTCCTCCGGCGCCCGGCCCTGGTGCGTGGTGGACGAATCCCGCGATGAGGCGCACGTCCTCCGATCGTCACGTTACCGGGTCTCCGGGAACATCACCGCCAACGGAGAGGTCCTCCGCAATTGGTTGCTGGGTTCCTCCTTCAAGACCCGCACCCTGTAGCAAGGCGCCGCCGCGGTCACCTCCTCAGGAGCTTCTTGATCCGCTTGGTGGACCGCTTCGCGACTTGCAGGGCGCCCTTCTTGTCGCCGATGGCCTGCAGAAACTGCACGTAATTGAGGGCCACCGTCTCGTAGTCCACCGGCACCTTCTCGATGTTCCTTTCCAGGATCACCATGGCCAGCTCGAAATGCTTCTTCGCCTCGACGTAGAGCCTCGTTTCCGCCAGCGCCACCGCAAGATTGGCATGGGACTGGCCGGTGTCGGGATGGTTTTCCCCGTGCTGCGATTCACGCGCTTTGAGTGCCATGCAGTGCATCTCCTTGGCTCGCTCGAAGTGCCGCGTCTTCTGGTAAAGCGTGCCGAGGTTGTTGCAGATCGAGGCCGTCTCGGCGTTATCCGTCCCCAGCAAATCGTGGCTGAGCTTGAGCGCCCGTAGCAGGAGACTCTCCGCCTCGTCGTAGTCCCCTTCCGCTTCGAACAGGAATGCCAGGTTGTTGCTGAGGTCCGCCACGTCGAGGTCCGACGGAGGATCCATCGCCTCGAAGATCGAGATCGCATACCGGTAGTGCGCCTTCGCTTCTTCCGCATCTCCGTGGTCGTCGAGGATGACCGCCACACTCGCATTGATGCGGGCAATCTGCTCCTGATACGCTTCGCGCCCGTCGAGGAGCTCGAGGCCCTCACGGTAGTCGTTGAGTGCGTCTTCGACCCTTCCAATCTGGCGCAAGCCTTTGACTTCCAGCGAGAGCGCCAGTTCACTCACAATATCAGGTTCGGCTTCCCCCACTTCCCGCGCTTTGCGCACTGCGGTCTCGGCGGCGTGGACCGCTTCGTCCCACTTTTCCTGATGGCATAACTCCTTTACCCGGGCTTCGAGCATCTGGAGCAGATTGGCGGTTCCTGATTTCATGGGTCTGGGGAGGCGTGGATGCAACCTAAACGCGACCCCAGCAGCTGGCTAGCGGAAATCATTCCCCGTCCTTAAGAATCGCAAGACAATCAGCCCGGCCCTTCGGCAGTGCACCGAAGGCCCGCTCCAGAGCCGCCCCCGCGTTCAGCCCCTCGTGCCCCACTCCTAACAGCTCCGCGAGCTTGCGCTCATAGTGCAACATCGCCTTGCGGTCGGCGCGCGCTCCGACCAGGTAGTCGAGGGCCTTCTGCAACAGCTCGAATAGCTCCGGAACGGGATGATCCCGCTCCACCACCTTCTCCAGAAGCTGGCCAAAGTAGGCCGCCAGGACCGTGTCGGCATAGCGCCTCCGCAACTCCGTCCGGAACTCGGCAACGTCCACTTCCTTCAGGATGTGCAGCTCGCTCCTCCGGCTCGGGACCCACACCAGGTCGGCCTCTACGAAGAGGTCCAACAGCCCCGCGAACGGGCTCCTGGGACGCCGCGCCCCCTTCGCCACGGTCTTGATCAATCCGGCCTCCCGCGTGCACCAGTGCACGATCAAGCTCGTCTCGGTCAGCTTCGTGAGCCGGATGACGATGCCTCGGGACTTGTCCATTCTCAGTGTCCGGTGTTCAGCAGGCAGTGTCCAGACCGTGAATGTGGGTTGCCGCCACCGCCTCGCGATCTGTCCACTGTCCACGGCATACTGTCCCCTGCCTACCCATCCTCACATTTCTTCGAACTGAAACGCATAAGTCCTCCCGGTCGCGGCCAGGTTGACCGCTATGGCGCTGTCGGGGTCCGCGAAGGTTAGTTTCCATTCATCGGCATCGAGAGCGAGTTCGGCGGTGTGCGTCCCGGTCTTCTTCCACGACCACCGCCCGTCGCGAGTGGAGAGCACGCCCCCGAGATCGGTTCCCGACTTGAACACGTAGCTGCCATCGGGGTGCAGGCTCACGACGTGCTTCCTCTCCTCATCCCGGAAGAAGATGTGGTGATTGGCAGGATGATCGATGACCGGGCGGGCCTCGCTTGGCGGCGCCCCATTCGGATTCACTCCCGAACACGCCACCATCCACCCGCCTGCCAGGGCCACGACTCCCCGAGCGATTCTCCTCGCCTGCATGCGGGAGGCTCCCGAGCGGGGTCTCCGAAGTCAAGGCCCCGCTCCCTTCACTTTCTAACAGGTTTCGATGGCCGCGGGCCCCCATCTTTGGTAACGAATCTCGTTCCCACCACGTCCCATGTCCAAGTCCAGTAAAAGCTCCCATCAACTCGATCACACCCCGTTCCTCGTTCCACCCGGCAAAACGGTTACCTTGAGCGACTACGACCCGGCCTATTGCGCCGGCCTGGAAGACCAGAAGGAAGGCCGCAAGGCCCTCCGCGAGGACAAGCTCCAGCTCGCGGCCGCCCAGAGCCTCCTCTGGGCGAACTCCACCCACTCGGTCCTGATCATCCTCCAGGCCATGGATGCAGCCGGAAAAGACGGTGCAATCAAGCACGTCATGTCCGGCGTCAATCCGCAGGGAATCGACGTCCATTCCTTCAAGGCGCCCAACTCCGAAGAGCGTCTCCACCACTTCCTGTGGAGGCCGGCTCGCGTCCTGCCCGCCCGAGGCCGCATCGCCATTTTCAACCGTTCCTACTACGAGGAAGTCCTGGTGGTCCGCGTCCATCCCGGCTTTCTCGACAGCCAGTTCCTCCCCGAGCGCGAACGCAGCAGGCCTCTCGAGGATATCTGGCGATCGCGATACCACGACATCAACGAGTTCGAGAACACGGTCTCCCGAAGCGACATCACGATCATCAAGTTTTTTCTCAACGTCTCGAAAAAAGAACAGCGCAAACGCTTCATTGCACGCCTCGAAGACCCGGAGAAGAATTGGAAGTTCTCCGCCGGCGACCTGCGCGAGCGGACCTTCTGGGACGACTACCAGCAAGCCTACGCCGACATGCTCGGCGCCACCAGTAGCGAGGCGGCGCCCTGGTATGTCATCCCGGCCGATCGCAAGTGGTTCGCCCGGGCCGCCATCGCCGACATCGTCACCAGCCGCATCCGGAAACTCAAACTTTCCCCGCCGGCGCTCTCGGAAGAACAGAAGGAGGACATCAGCAAAGCCCGCGAAGAGATGGGCATCTGACCGGCATGACCACTCCCGCCAATTTCATGAGCGCTGCCATTGCCGGACTCTTTCTGCCCAATATCCTCTGACCCGCCCCCGGATGACAGGACCCGACCAACCAACCAGGAACCCCATGATCGACATCCTCCTCGCTCTCGTCGTCGGCCTCGTCGTCGGCGTGATTTTCAGCGCCTGCAAACTCCCGCTCCCTTCGCCCCCCGTGCTGGCGGGCGTAATGGGAATCGTCGGAATCTATTTGGGTGGACAGCTCTGGCACCAGATCGTCGAACGGTTCTTCTCGTGACTCATCTCCGATGAGCCTCCTTCCCCAGGAAATCATCCGCCGCAAGCGGGACGGTGAAGTTCTCACCCGGGAGGAGATCGATTTTTTCGTGGCGGGCCTGAGCGACGGCACGCTCGGCGACGGCCAGGTCGCAGCCTTTGCGATGGCGGTCTTCTTTCAGGGTCTGTCGATGGAGGAACGGGTGGCGCTGACCCTTGCCATGCGCGATTCGGGGGAGGTCCTGGAATGGCGGAGCCTCGCGCTGGGCGGTCCGGTGCTCGACAAGCACTCCACCGGCGGAGTCGGCGACACGGTGTCGTTGATCCTCGGTCCCCTCCTCGCCGCCTGCGGCGGATACGTGCCGATGATCTCGGGCCGCGGGCTCGGGCACACCGGCGGAACCCTCGACAAGCTCGAGTCGATTCCCGGCTACAACACCGCGCCGGACAACGAGCTGTTTCGAAAGACCGTGCGCGAGGCCGGAGTGGCCATCATCGGGCAAACCGGCCACCTCGCCCCGGCCGACCGGCGCTTCTATTCCATCCGCGATGTCACCGCCACGGTCGAGTCGGTCGGGCTGATCACCGCTTCAATTCTCTCCAAGAAACTGGCGGCCGGCCTCGACGCCCTCGTGATGGACGTCAAGGTCGGGGACGGTGCCTTCCTCCCGGGTTACGAGGCCTCGAAGGAATTGGCCCAGAGCATCGCGGAGGTCGCCACCGACGCCGGCATCCCCACCACCGCCCTCCTCACCGACATGAACCAGTGCCTCGCCAATAGTGCCGGAAATGCGGTGGAGGTGCGCGAAGCGGTGGAGTTCCTTACCGCCAGGAAACGAAATCCGCGCCTCGAAACGGTCACGCTGGCACTTGGGATGGAGGCCCTGCAGTCGGGCGGGCTCGCCGCCTCCGACCACGAGGCGAGGTCGAAACTGGGTGAGGCCCTCGACTCCGGACGCGCCGCGGAGGTCTTCGGCAAAATGGTGTCGAGCCTCGGAGGGCCGTCCGATTTCGTGGAGAACTGCGATGCCCGGCTCCCCGCCGCTGCCGTTTCGCGCCCGGTGATCGCCGGCAGGGACGGCTACGTCACCTCGGTCAAGACCCGCGCTCTGGGGATGGCGGTGGTGCGGCTCGGCGGGGGGCGGACCAGGCCCGATCAGAGCGTCGATCACGCCGTGGGACTGACCGAAGTGCGCGGACCGGGTGATGCGGTGGACACCGATCAGCCTCTCGCGATCGTGCACGCCCGCAGCGAGGAAGCTGCGGAGCGGGCGGCCCGAGAGATGATTGCGGCGTTTCAAATTGGAGAGAGAGCCCCCGAAGCGGTGCCGGTGGTCTATGAACGGGTGGTGCCGAAGACTTGATCGATTGGCGGCGCGGCAGATGCCGCCCGTTTCGGCGCCCGGGGGCGGGAGGGAACGCAACCTGGTCTTCCACGAAAACCTCACCCTCCAATTTCCAAATAAACTTCAACTCCAGGGACCAATTCCCAATTTGTGTCGAGCCGGCCAGAACGTGCTCCCCGTTGTAACCTGGGAACTTGGCCCATGTGGTTTATTTGGAAATTGGGTTTCGTGTCTTCTGCGGATACGAATGATTCACGATTTCCGAGCCAACCCCGAACACCGTTCACCACCCCGCATTCCAAGTCCGCCAATCAGACCACTTCCACTCCATCATGCCCGCCCCCACACCCCACCTCGAGGCGGTTCCCGGCGACTTCGCCGAGACAGTCCTGATGCCCGGCGACCCCCTCCGCGCCCAGCACATCGCGGACACCTTTCTCGAGAAGGCCCGCCAGGTGAACGGGGTGCGCGGAATGCTGGGATTCACGGGGGAGTACAAGGGCACCGCGGTTTCCGTGCTGGGGAGCGGGATGGGGATCCCCTCCATCTCGATCTACGCCCGGGAGCTTTTTTCGGAGTACGGGGTGCGGAACATCATCCGGGTCGGAAGCTGCGGCACGGTCCACCCCGACATCAGGCTCCGCGACATCGTCATCGGGGTCGGAGCCTGCACCGATTCGAAGGTCAACCGCAGCCGCTTCCACGGTCACGACTTCGCCGCCATCGCCGACTTCGAACTGGCCCGCAAGGCCGTTGCAGCCGCCGAGCGCCTGGAGGTTCCGGTTCACACCGGCAATCTCTTCTCGGCCGATCTCTTCTACACCCCCGAAGTCGAGCTGTTCGACGTGCTGCAGAAGATGGGCATCCTCGGCATCGAAATGGAGGCGGCCGGGCTCTTCGGCTGCGCCGCCGAGTGCGGCGCCCACGCCCTCGCCATCTGCACCGTCTCGGACCACATCCGCACCGGCGAAACCACCACCGCCGAAGAACGCCAAACCGGCTTCACCGACATGATTCGCGTCACGCTGGAGTCGTTGATGTGAGTCTCAAGAGTTGCACCCATGTGGACGGTCTCCCTCCAGCATCTCCACAATCCGCCCGCAGGGCGCAAAATCCGTCGCCCTCTCCCCTCACCGGCTGCCGATCAGACCACGGAAAAAGTCAGCCGGGCCTGACCGGGTCAAGAGCAAGGACGCAAAACGTTGCCCGCCACTCTTCCGCCTCTCAATCCGGGAGCGCAAACGCGACGTAGGCGTCTCCCGTCTCCCCACCCAGCTTTCCTCCACCTGTGGCAGGAATCACGATAAACTGACGTCCGTCAACTTCGTAGACGGTCGGCGGCGCATAGCCCCCAAGGGGCAGTCGATGCGACCACAGTTCCTCACCGGTTTCGGCATCGAAGGCGCGGATTTTCCGGTCCTTGGTGCCGCCCGCAAAAACCAGGCCTCCGCCCGTCACGCTGGCCCCCCCGAAATTTTCCGTCCCCGTGATGGGCACGCCCTTTTTGATCAGGTCCTCGTGTTCCCCAAGCGGCACCTTCCAGGCGAGTTTACCTGTGTTGAGATCGATGCAATTCAACGTTCCCCAGGGAGGCCGGACCGCGGGATAGCCCTCCGGATCGAGAAATCGGGTCCACTTGTTCTGCGTGAAATGAGGCCTTGCGGGTTTTGCGCGCGACTCCGGCTTTTCACCGGCCTTTCCATCGGGAATGTCGCGCACGAACAAATAATCGAGGAGCGCCTTCTGATCCGCTTTTTCAATCGCCGTTAGCGCCGGCATGAGTCCACGGCCGGTTCGCAGAAGGTCCAGCACCTGTGCGTCATTCATCCGGTGCTTCAGCGCAATCAACGGCGGCGACACCCCGACCCCCATGCGGTCCTTGCCGTGGCATTGCGCGCAGACCGCTTCGTAGAGAATCTGTCCGCGGGTTGGCGGGGCGCCGGAGTCGCGCTTCGGCTCATCGACTTGGATCAGCGACATCAGCCAGGGAATCTCGTTGGCCGTAACATACAGTTTCCCATTGGTGGGATCCGCGCACGCACCGGTCCATTCCGCCCCGCCATGCACCCCGTAATACGCGGTCACTTTGCGGTGACTCACCGGAACGAACCATCCGTACTGCAAGCTCGCGTAATTCTGTTTGGCCCATGCTTCCACGCCAGGATCGCGCCTCGGAAACTCGATCGGATCGAAAACCTGACGGGAAAACGACTCGGGCAGTTCCAGCGCCAGCTGATAGGGCGCGGTTTGCTCTCCGGGAACATGGGAAACGGGAGCACGCCGATAGCGGACCGGAAAGATTGGCTTTCCGGTTACCCGGTCCAGCAGCAGGGTGTTGCCCGTCTTCGAGACCACCGCCACCACGTCGATCTTCTTTCCCTGGCGCGTGATGGTGGTGAGCACGGGCGGAGCGGGAAGATCCAGATCCCAGATGTCGTGTGGTAATTCCTGAAAGTGCCAGAGGCGTTGGCCGTCCCGCGCATCGATCGCGACCACGCAGTTCGAGAACAGGTTGTCTCCGCGATGCTCCATGCCGCGGAAGTTCGGCTTGGGCGAAGCGGTCGTGATGTATGCAATCCCGCGTTGCGGATCGAGGGCCATCCCGCCCCAGCAGTTGGCCGCATTCGCTTGGGTCTTTTCCCACGTGTCGAATCCGTATTCACCTTCTCTCGGCACGGTGTGGAATCGCCATTTGAACATTCCGGTGACGACGTCAAAGGCTTCCACATCCTTCAAATAACCCGCGATCACCAGGGTTTGCTCAAAAATGGCCGGCGCGACGCGGGCGCCTTCGGTCAGGGGGATCCAGCCCTGCTTGCCAAAAGCCGCGTCCGGCTTTCCCGAGATGGGATCGAGCGCGTACAGCCTCCGTCCCTCCGTCGCAAAGAAGAGCCGTGCTCGCGCCCCATAGCCGCCCGGCCACCAGGTCAATCCGCGAAAGGCCGGACGCTGATCCGGTTTGAATCGCCACTTTTCATGGCCCGTCACGGCATTGACCGCCACGATGTGGTTGCCCACTGTCGGGGCATACATCACGCCATCGACCACGATGGGATTGCACTGGATGTTGCCCCTGCCGTCTTTGGAATGATAGGTCCACGCCACCTGAAGTTGCTTCACGTTGTCCCGGTGGATCTGAGCTCCCCCGGAATAGCGAAGGCATTCATCGCCACCATGCGAGCGCGTCCAAAGCCGCAGCCCTGCAGGGCCCGGCACACCATTCGCCGGGGTGAGCTGATGCGCTTTCGCGGCCGGCACGATGCGAAACTCCGGAAGCCCCGCTCTCGCGACCCCATCTTCAATCACCCATGGGTCTCGCTCCGGCGCGTCGTCTTCCTTCTGGCCGGTCAGTTGATCAAAGGTCCAGAGACCAACGGTTTGGGCGTCCTTCTCCAACGGGCGATCAGACGGTTTTCCGATCTTGCGGAGGCCTTGCGAGATTCGCACCTCGTCAATGAGGCCGTCACATTCGATCGTTCCCTCCACCAGCCGACCGAGGGCAAACTTTCCCGGGGCCTGTGAATCCTGGCGTTCCGGGGCCGCACGATCGAGAACCACCCTGCCATCGACGAACAAGCGCACGCGTTCCGGTTCAATAATCGCCGCCAGGGCGTGCCATTTCCCGTCACAGATGTTGAAGCCACTTTTGAACTCATTGCCACGGCCGGGCTGATAGAGGCTCAAGGCACCCGATCCCCGGTAGGAATAAAGCTCCCAATGCTCGGCCGATGACTTGGCGTGGTTCGCCACCAGGATGTTGAATCCGTCTGCGCCGTTGAGTTTGGCCCGGCATTCGACCGTGATCGGGCGGGCGTGGTACTCCGGCTTGCTGTCCATTACCAACCCACCGCCGAGCGCCCGCCCAAACGCGGGCGAAAGAGAATCCACCCCGCGCGCGCTTTTTGGCGCGGAGAGCGAGGGCGGCAAGGGCGGAGTGCGCGGAACCGGTTTCGCGCTGGCAGGATATCCCGAGAGTTGTGGCTTCAACCACGCCAGACCGTCAAGATTGTCCTTCAAGCGGAGTTCGACATCGTCCTGCGTATGCCCGATGATGCCGATCGGCCCGTTGTAGCCGGACCGGGCGATCACTTCGAGCAACTTCAAATCGTGTTGTCCCTGCCCGAATTGGAGGATTTTTGGCTTCGCTCCGGTGTTCATGCCATTGAGATTCAGGCAGAGCAGATAGGGCTTCATCAAGGCCAGCGACGCGGCCATGTCCGGAATGTGACCGTGGCCATGATGGAAATTGTAGACGATACCAACGTGATCTGCGCCGTGATGCTTGCGAAGATACTCGCACACCGCCACCAGGTTTTCGGGCTCACCGCCCCAGCCACCATGATTGTAAAGACCGAGCTTGCTGCCCTCGAGTTCTTCTTTCAACCGCGTCACCAGCGGCAACATCTGGGTGGCCGCCAATTTGATCCGTTCATCCCGAGTGCCGGCCGTGGGACTGCCGAGGGTCCGCCAGATCTGCGGCCGGAGCTTGTACTTTTTGAACAGCTCCAAGGCGCGGTCATGCACGTCCCAGAAGGCGAAGTACTCGATGCCGTGTTTCCGGTACTCGAGTATCTCCTCTTCAAATTCCGCCACGTGCTTCTCCCGCCAATCGTAGGCACAGCGCATCAGCCCGAGCTTGCCGAGCATGGCGGCTCGTTCCGCAGGGCTACGGTTCTTCCCGTCAAACGGCACAATACACCAGGCCACCAGATTCTCATCTCCAAAGACCGCTTCCACCCGGTCGGGCGGAAGCCTCTGGTTCTGCGCGACGGCGGGATTCACAAGCGCCGCTGCCACCACCCAAATGCTTGCGCCCGCAAGAATTCTGATGGGCATCTTCGTGACAGGCCTGTCGGGCGTTCTCATCAATTGTCTTTGACTACAAATACAAGTCCACCCTTCATCCCGCAATAGAAACCGATCCGGCAGAAGATGGACATCCTCGGCGGTCCCAAGACCGGGTCATCGGGAACGAAGATTAATTGTCCCCGCGTGGGCCGCTACAACACGCCGGCCAGTTTCTTCACCTTCTTGAGGAGACCCTTGAATTGTGCGTTGCCTTCGCGGGCTGGAATCCATTCGCCGGCTCCCCTTTCGAGCAGGAAGACCTCGCACCGCACGAGATGAGTCCCGAACTCGGGATTGGTAATGATGACTTCGGTCCGCACCAGCACCCCGGCGGCGAACCAGTCGCCGTAGACAGCCTGCGTGGCGGGAGTTCCAACTTGTTGAAAGGTGAACCCGTCCGCCCTGCGGCTTGCGAGCTGAAATCCTTCAGACTGGAAGACGGTGACAACGGCCCGGTCGATGTCGTAGCGCGAGTCGAATTCGATCCTGGTCGAGACGGAGGTCCCTTCCGCCGCGCCTGCCCCCGTCGTTGCGGTCCCACACCCTGCCAGAAACGCGAGTGGGACCCCCATCGAAATCAGAAGCACGACGCGAAGAAAGATCATGCCGGAGTTGGTTTAATGGCGCCACCAAAGTCAAGAACACCCTTTGCTCACGGGGCCGGCCCATCGCCGGGTCTCTCAGTCCTCGTCGCGCGAACCCAGTCCGCCCTGGCGGTGAATGGAACGCAAGAGACGGAACCCCAGCCAAAGGGATACCATGGTTCCCACCACCCCGGGCACGGAAGCGCCCCACAGAAGCGGCCCGATGTTGCGACTCCACAGAAGAGTGGACCCCAGAAAGAGGGCAGCCGCGAGCAAGGCGTAGGCCAGGCGGTTCACGACCGGATCGAGCCGCCGGTGCTGCAGGTGCACATCGAGCGTGCCCCGCCTCGCCTGGCGGAGGAACTCCAGCATGTCGCGCGGCAGGGCCTGGAAAAGCTGATCCCAGTCACGATAGGTATGCCGCAAGCGCCGCAGGACATTCCGGGGAGTCAGCCGCCGGTGGGTCAGCTTGCGATAGTACGGTTCCAGCAGAGCGGCCAGGTTGAAGTCGGGATTCAGTTGCCGTCCCGTTCCTTCCAGCATGATGAAGACCTTGATGAGGCGCGAGATCCCGGGCTTCATCACGATGCGGTGACGCCGGATGATCTCGCTGAGATTGTTCAGGACTTTCCCGAGCTCGAGGCCCTTGAGGGAGCCGGCGAGGTGGTCCTGCACGAAGATTTCGAGCTGGCCCCGCAACTCGTCCCGGTCGAACTCCTTGGGCGGATTGCCGAGTTCGAGGGCGGAGTCGGTCAGGAGGTCGCCGTCCTGCAGGAGAAATCCCTCGATGAGGCCCTCGAAGCTGCGCCGCGTTGCCACGTCGAGGTATCCCACCATCCCGCAATCGAGCAAACCGATCACACCGTCCGCCAGAACCAAGATATTCCCGGGATGCGGGTCGGCGTGATAGAAGCGGTCCCGGAAGATCATCTCGAGAAAGAGGTTCACGCCGCGCGCGGCGATCTCCTTCACGTCGACGTTTTCTTCGCGCAGCCGGGCGGCGTCGGCCACGCAGATGCCATCCAGCAATTCCATGGTGAGCACCCGCTTGGCCGAGAGCTCCGGGAACGGGTCAGGAAAATGGACGGTGGGATCGTCCTCGAAGTTCCGTTGAAACTGCAGGATGTGCTGTTCCTCGCGGCCGAAGTCGAGTTCGCGAAGCAGGTTGCGGCGGAACTCGGTGATCACGCGGGCCGGTTGGTAGAGACGCAGCTCGCGGTTGTACTTTTCGGCGAGGCCCGCCATCGAGACGAGAATGTCGAGGTCGTTGAGAATCTTGTTCTCGATCCCGGCATGCTGGACTTTGACCACTACCTCGGCGCCGCCGGGGAGAGTGGCGCGGTGCACCTGGGCGATCGAAGCGGAGGCCAACGGTCGTTCGTCAAAGGAAGAAAAAAGCGACTAGAGCGGCTCCCCGAGTTCGTGCTCGATGGTCGTTCGCACCGACTCGAAGTCGTCGGCCGGGGTGTCGGCCTGCAGGCGCACCAGTTCGACGGCCAGCTCGTCTCCCACCAGGTCGGGCCTGGTGCTGAGCATCTGGCCCAGCTTGATAAAGGTAGTTCCCAGCTCGGCCAGCGCCATGCGGATCCGTTGCGGGCGCGGGCGGCCCGCCAGCTTCTCTCCATCCGAGCTGGTCAGGATCCGCTGGATGAATTCCGGACCGGTTTCCCGGATCCACTCTGCCAGGCCGTACTTGGCCAGGACGCGGAGGATCTGCTCGAAGCGGAGCGCGTTTCGCTTGAGCTGGGGAAAAGCCGAGAGATTCATGGTGCCACGATCCGGCCGTCCCCTACTCTAACAGCGTTCGCAGTTTTTGATAGCCGGATCGAATCTCGCGGGCCGCCAGGTCCATGGCCGCCCCGGTCACTTTCTTGGCCTGCTCCCCGGCCGCTCCGGCCGCCTCCTTGGTGGCGCTGGTGAGCGGCTCGCCCCAGTCCTCCAGATCGTGCCACTTCTCCTCCAGTTTCTCCCACTGATCTTGAGCCTCCTTTCCTCCCAGGTGCATCTTTAGTTTCAACTCGTCCCGCTGGCGTTTCAGATAACTCAGAATGCTTTCGCGGGATTCCTCTTGCGGTTCGTCGGTTTCTTCACTCATGGTCTTGCACAGTTCAGTAAATAACGAGGAATCAACCCTTGGTTCACTACTTTTCCTCCGCCTCGTAGTCGGCGATCCATTTTTCCCGCGCCTTCAGGTCTCTCCTCAACTCGGACAATAACCGCGAGGGCGGGAACTGGCGTTTTCATGGGTCTATCAGGTAAGCGTTCGGGTCGCTCTGCAATGATCAGCAAATCCGCCGAATTCGTGCCCGCTTCTTTGCACCGGGCCCCGGGAAGCCACGGGAAGGCGGCCCGGACCCGTCCGGCCAGGGCGCATCCCATCCCGGCTCAATCGCTTCCCATCAGGGTCTTGACCGGTCCCCCCGCCCCGCTGTCGATGTATTCCCCGGTGGAAGGGCGAAATCCCCAGGCCTGCGTACCGGTCGAGAAGGCCAGGACGGATCCCTTGGAAGAGGCTACCTTCTCGATCGGAGCCGAGGCGTTAAACTCCGTCCAGGCACCGCTGGCGGCGCTGAAGCCGTAAACCCACTGGCCGGCCACCACCAGGAAGCTCCCGTTGGATTCCGCCACGTGGGTGGGCTCGCCCGTGATGATCTTGTTGATCCAGTCGGGAGAAATGGGCGTGAGGACCTCCGCCGTGTTGCCTCGAATCACGAGGACATTCTGGCCGCTGCTCTCGCGGAATTCTTCCAGTTCCGCAATTTGGTCAGAAATCTCCTGGAGGGATTTCATGGACGGGGCGGGAGCGCCGGCGGGGTCGAGTGGCCCCTGGCCTTTCGATTCACCGGTGAGCAGGACGAGGGAAGCGCCGGCGAGAAATATCGCGCCGGCCCAGAGCAGGGAGTAGCGGTTGGCATTCATCGATTTGTCCCTATCCCAACCCCGTCCCTCCGGCAAGACTTCCGGAAGGCCGACAGTGGAGCCACGACTTTTGATCTGCGCTGCACCGACTGCTTGACTATCCTCCGCCCAGGCTTTACTCCCCGCCCCGCAATGGCTGATCCAAAAACCAGCGACGACCTCCAGGCGCTCGACACCGCCACACTCAAGGGCCGCTTGTCGGAACTCCGGAGGTATCTTTGACATCCCGGAGTTGGAGAAGCAAATCGCCTCCGCCAGCAAGAAGATGGAGGCCCCGGACTTTTGGAACGATCAGGGCGCCGCGCAGGAAACCGTCAAGGAGGCCAATCGGCTGAAGGGAAAGCTGAATCCACTCCTCGCTCTCGAGAAACGCTACGACGACCTCGAGGCCGCCATCGAGCTGGCGCGCGAGTTTGATGACGCCGACTCGGCCCGGGAGGCCACCGAAGGATTCCGGAGCCTCAACAAGGACATCGACTCCTTCGAGCTGGTCACGCTGCTCGACAAGCCCAGCGATCCCAACAACGCCTACATGACCATCCAGGCCGGGGCGGGCGGCACGGAGGCCTGCGACTGGGCCCAGATGCTGATGCGGATGTACATACGCTGGGCGGAGCAGCACGGGTTCAAGGTCACCGTCACCGACGAGCAGGAAGGAGAAGGAGCCGGGATCTCGAGCGCCACCCTCAAGATTGACGGGGACTACGCCTACGGATACCTGAAAAACGAGCTGGGAGTGCATCGCCTGGTGCGGATCTCTCCCTTCGACGCGGCCGGGAAGCGGCACACTTCCTTCGTGGCGATCGATGTGACCCCGGAGATCTCGAAGGACATCGTGATCGAGATCCCGGAGAACGACGTGGATGTCTCGACGACCCGTTCGGGCGGGAAAGGCGGTCAGAACGTGAACAAGGTCGAGACTGCCGTGGTTCTGAAGCACCACCCGACCGGTATCATGATCAAGTGTACGCAAGAGCGCTCGCAGCTGCGGAATCGCGAGCTGGCGTGGGAACTCCTCAAGGCCAAGCTCTACCAGATCGAGGAGGACAAACAGAAAGCCGATGCGGATCGCATTTACGGCGAAAAGGGCGAGATCGGCTGGGGGAGCCAGATCCGCTCCTACGTCTTCCAGCCCTACCAGATGGTAAAGGATCTCCGGACCGGCCACGAAACCGGCAACATCCAGGCCGTGATGGACGGCAACCTCGATGGCTTTATCGAGGCCAAGCTGCGCGGGCAAAAGCGGTAGGCCGGACTGTTAGATCCGGTTGGGACCGGCCTGCAATTGCCCCATCTCCACGCCCCGGCCCGCCGGCCAAATTGTAGGGCAAGCGCTCCGCTTGCCGGCGCCATCTCGACGCGATTCCCATGGACTGAACCCCCACCAACCCCGGCCTGCCCTTCGAAGTTTAAGCGAAGAAGGGGGCCGGAAGAGGCCGAGAAATCCGGTCATGACGGAGATGTTATCGCAATCCGGTCAGGCGATTGTAAATGCGTCGTAATGCTCGATTTCAAGGACCCCCAATAAATCTAGCGGTAGGTTTGCAACCATGCCGCGATATCGGCGATGTCCTGCGCCTTCAGCTGAAGCGTCGCGGGGTCGAACATCAGGGAACGCTTGAACTCGTTCATGCTCACAATGCGGTCCTTGGGGACGAACTGGGTGATGCCGCCGGCGGACTGGATGACGAGGGGCAAGGTCTTGTTCAGACCGGGGTTATTGAAGGCGATCCCGTGGATGATGCCGCCGTCTTTGAGCACGATCTCCGTTCCCATGTAGCCGTGCGCGATCTCGGCGGAGGGATCTGCGATGGCGCGCACGATGACTTCCCGCGTCTGGGTCGCGCCCCAGCCCTTCAGGTTCGGTCCGTAATCCGCTCCGTTACCGTCGATCTGGTGGCAGAGAATGCAACGCGTTGCAGCAACTTTGCCGCGGGTGACATCGCCCTTCAGTTTGAGGATCTCCGCGACCTTGGGCTGCGGAGCGTTGGCGGGAGGCGCCGGCACCGCGGAGGCGCTCACCACAATGGTTTCCGGGTCGTAAATCCCCTTCTCCTTGAGGCCCACGCCGATGTCGTGCTTGCCCCACTCGCCGGCCGCATTCCGGAGCAGCCAGGCGGTGGCCTCGCCCTTCACCGGCGAGCCCTCGGACGCCAGTTCGAGCATCACATTCGCGGCGCGGGCGTCATCGATGAAAGCGATCGACTCCACCGCGAGCTTCCGTTGGTCGATGGTCAGGGCCAGATTCAGTGAGCGCGCCTCGAGATCATCGATTGAGGCCGCCCCCCACAGGCGCCAGGTCAGGCGCGCAAAGCTGTCGGGCCACTCCGCAGGTTTGCCTGGCTTGAGGCCGTGCTTGAGGGCCGTCCAGATGATGCTCTCCTGCTTGGCGGCGCCGAGCCCGATGGCCTCCACGGAGTTTTTGTCGGTGGTGTCGCAGCGCCTCGCTAGCTCCACGAAGATGTCAGTGGTTTGGGTCGCGGGGATGTCGCGGAGCGAGAGGGCGATTTCGCGGCGGACTTGCGGCCCGGGGTCGGCGCTCATGCGGCGCGCGTGGGGGACCATCTCGTGGCCGGCGCGGCGTAAGGCGCGGTAAGCGAGGACGCGATGCTGGGAGCGCTCGTGCTTCAGTAAAGCGACACAGGTTTTCACGCCCTCCTCACCGAGATACGGCAGCAGCCACACGGCGCGGGCCGCGATCCACTTGTTCTTGTCCACCAGGAGAGCCGCCACCGCGGGGAAGGCCTCGGCGCCCTGGGCCACAAGGGCCCGGAAGCCGAGATAGCGGGTGTTGACCGCGGGGCTGCGCAGGGCCGCGATCTGGCCCTCGGTGGTGGTTAGGTCGAGCACGGGAATGACCGCTTTGAAGTTCCGCGGAGCAATCCGGTAGATGGTGCCCGAGAAGGAATCGTCCATGTGACTGGACGCGCCGACTCGCGGGTCGAACCAATCGCAGAAATAAATCGCACCGTCCGGCCCCACCGTCACGTCGCTGGGCCGGAAAAAAGTAGCGGCCACCTCGTCGATGGTCCTCTTCTTCTTGCTCCCACCCACGAAGTCGGCCCCATCGTACTGCTTCTCCGGGTTGCTGGTGAGGAACACGAAGCGATCGAGGTTGAAGGTCCCGGCCCTGGGGGTGGGCTTGTAGCCCAGGATCGTGTTGAGGGCCGCATCGCAGCTGAGCAGAGTGCCGTTCCACTTCGCGTCGAGCGCGCCGTTTTCGTAGAAGGTGATGCCGGTCGGGGCGCCGCCGCCGTAAACGTCCCCGGCATCCATGGTGCCCGGGTCGTCCTGCCGCCAGTGCACCCGCGCGTAGGGCTGCCCGGGACGTCGCACCGCCTTGTTGCGCTGCTTGCCATCGCGGGTGAAGTAGCCGGCACAGCCGTACTCGAGGGCGAAGGAGGTTCGACAACCCCGCGGGTCGTCGTTGTCGTTTTGAAACATGTCGCCGAACGAAGTGAGAGTCTGCTCGTAGGAATTGCGCAACCCATGGCTGACGATCTCGACCTTGGAGCCGTCAGGATCCATGCGCACCGCAAACCCGGAGGTCCAGACATGGCCGTCGCCGGAGGTTTTCCCCGTGACACTCAGGTGGTCCACCGGCCAGTTCGGTCCGTGGCCGCCATAGGTGCCGCCCATGTAGAAGGTCTTGCCGGACTTGTCGGTGAAGACTGCCCCGCAGTTGCCGTTATTGAAGTAGAACTTCCCGCCCGGCCCGGCGACGAGGGAGTGCAGGCCGTGATCGTGATTGATGGCATTGAAACCGGTGAGGATGACCTCGCGCTTGTCCACCGCGGGATCGAACACCTGGTCGCGATCGACGTCGGTAAAAGCGAGGAGATCCGGCGGCTGCGACACGTAGACGACGTTGTCGAAGACCGCCACTCCCAGCGGCGCGATGAGGCCCTTCTCCTGCACAAAGGTGTGGGAGCGATCGCACTGCCCGTCGCCGTCGGTGTCCTGCAGCACCACGATCCGGTCGCCCCCGGGCCGCCGTCCCTTGTTGTCGCGAAAGTTGCCGCGATAGTTCACTCCCTCCGCGACCCAGATCCGGCCGGCATGGTCGATGTCCATGTTGGTCGGGTTGTAGAGGAGCGGCGTGCTGGCCCATACCGTCACTTCCAACGACGGATCGATCTCGAACATCCCGGGCGGGATGGATTTTGGTTTCCTCCCGGGCTTCCAATCGTTGGCCGCGAGCGCGGTGGAGGAAATGACGAACGCAACGGCGAGGAGACGGAATCGGTTCATCATTCGGCAGGAAAAGTGGACGCAATCTGGACAGGAGCCACATCAATACATTCTCCGTGAACCTCCGAGCTGATCTGAAAAGGGTACTCCGCCGTCTCACCGTCGATCGAGACAACAAGGGTTGCCTGGCCGGGGAGCAGATGCGCGGTCTCTGCCAGCAGTAGGTAGTCGGACGCGGAGTGTGTCACCTTGTATGATTTCCCATCAGCCTTCACCGTCATCTCGATGACTGCGGATTGGCTTCCTTGAATGATGGACGCCATCGAGAAGAGCCTAAGGGCATTCGCCGACCTCAACAAGCTTCGAGTCCTGAAGCGGATCGGATTGAGAACAAGTCCGCATGGTCTTGGCGGCTCTCGAGGTTCACCGCATCTACCAAACCGACGTAAGTCCCACCAACATCGGTTTGTCAGAACGTTTTGACTGACACCTTCTGCGGGCCGGACCACATCAACTATTTCACGCCGCGGCACATGCGGCGCATGCTGGACGATGCGGGATTCAAGCCGGTCCTCTTTCCATGGCACTGGCGGATGCCGACCAGCGACAACATGTGGGCCGCCGCATTCTAGGGCAACGGGTGAGGCCGCACACTCGTCCGAAAGAATCCCTACCCGATCCGGTGGTGGACGGGCTCCGCCTGGAGTTTCTTGGATTTCTCCCCTTCGGGAAGCTCCGAGAACCATGACACGATCATGACGTTGCGTGCCCCGGTCATGGACTTGATGAGTTCGCGTCCGTGGAGGCTTTTGCGGTGCGGCAGGTCGTTGACGGCAAAGGCCGCGGCGCTGTTCGGGCGGAACGGAAAGCGTTTCACCTCGCGAAACTTCTTCCCGATCAGGCGCATGTAGACCGGATTCTTGACATACACCGAGGTCCCGAGGTCATCCCGGCTCGCGTCCTCCGGCAGGTAGAGCATCATCGTTACGAGCCGGGGGAATCCGTCCGGATGGGGCTTGATCTTGTATTCCTCGGTGTCCCGAATGAGGAGGGTGCTGACGTAAGCCTTGGCGTCCGCGGCCTCTTCCTCTTTGATGCCGAGGCGCAGGGCCACGTCGCGTTTCAGGACGTCGAAAACAAGCCGCTTGAAGGTGTCGCACCCGAGCGCTTCGCCGAGTTCTCCCCAGAATGTGCGCAACTCTTCGTCGAGGTGGGCGATGCCTTCTTCCTGGAGCGCCATGATATCCCGCGTCGATTCGCCCCCCGCCCGCACATAGCGCTTCTTGTTCAGCGGCTGGTAGTTCTCCGGTGCCGGGAAGCTCTGGAGAATCCGGCCGTAAACGTCCTCCGGGAAGAACCCCTCGAAGTAAGTGTGGTCGTAAGGTTCGTGATCAACTTGCATCCCTGGCAAGACCGTCCGCCAGTGATTTACCAGCTTTTCCGCCAGTCCAGTCGTGACGGAAATTGCTGTCGCACCCATGCCGGATTCCCTTTACCACCTCGTTGGTCCCCCGTCAATCCGCCTCCGTGGGCAGGCCGAACGTATTCGGCTTGCGGTCGAGGGGGACGGGGGAGACACTGACGCCGAGCGTGCTGAGGGATTATCGCCCCTTTTTCCGGTACTTGTGGCAGGTGCGGCGGCCTTTCATCGGCGCGGTATTGGCTGGCCTCCTCTATGCCGTGGCGAGCGGTGTCGGCCTGCCCCTGATGGTCAAAACCGTTTTCCCCGTGCTCTTCGGGGAGGAGGGCGAATGGGAGGAGAAATCCCCCTGGTTCCGAAACCTGATGGAGTACCTCACAGGCAGCGTTTCGCGCGACACCCTGCTCGTGGCGACCTGCCTGGCGATCCCCGGGCTCTTCCTCATTCGCGGCCTGGGAGGCATCATCAACGGCTACCTGATGAATGTCGCCGGCCTGCGCGCGGTCGAGTTGCTCCGGAGGGACCTCTTCGAGAAATTTCTCACCATGCCCCTGCGGTCCTACCAGCGCCACCAGTCCGGGGATCTCCTGGCGCGGATCATCAATGACGGAGACCTCCTCCGCAACATGGTGATCTGGACCGCCAATGACATCATCAAGCAGCCGATTACCCTGATTTCCGCAATCGGATTTGTGGTGTGGCTCTCGGCGAGCAGCCAAAGTTTCTTTGTGGCCACCATCGGGTTGATCTCGGTCCCGCTGTGCGTCTACCCCATCTATCTCGCCAGCAAGAAGCTGCGCAAGCGGGCCGGACAGCTGCAGGAAGGCACCGGCGATTTGTCGGCGGTCGTGACCGAGACGCTGCAGAGCCCGGTGGAGATCCGGGCCTACAATCTCCAGCGCAAACAAAGTAGCGCCTTCGATTCGAAGCTCGGGGAACTGATTCGGCTGACGCTCAAGATCGTGAAGTACCGGGCCATGGTGTCCCCGAGCATCGAGGTGGTCGCGGCGGTCGGGTTCAGCCTCTCCCTCTACCTTGGAGTAAAGTACGGAGTGAATTTTGAAGATTTTGTGGCCCTCGGGATGGCACTTTTCGTGGCCTACGAACCGCTCAAGAAGCTGGGGCATGCGCATACCCAGCTGAAGCAGGGGGAGGCTGCGGTGGAGCGCATCTGGGAAGTCCTCAACGACGGCGAAGAGGTGCCGGAGCCGGCCGAACCCCGGCGGCCGGAGGTGGTGCGCGGGGAACTCGCCTTCGAGGGCGTCTCGTACTCCTACGGCGAAGGCCTGGCGCTTCACGACGCTTCGGTGACCCTGCATCCCGGGGAGGTGGTGGCCCTTGTCGGACCCAGCGGGGCGGGTAAGACCACCTTTGCCAACCTCATTCCCCGCTTTTTCGATCCGGCCGCCGGGCGGGTGCTCTTTGACGGGGTGGACCTTCGGGAGTGGTCGAAGCACGCCTTGCGCGAGGAAATCGCGGTGGTTCCGCAGGCCCCGGTCTTGTTTCATGGGACAGTGGCTGGAAACATCCGGATTGGAAAACCGGAAGCGAGCGATGCTGAAGTCCAGGCGGCGGCGGAGGCCGCCCAGGCGCACGAGTTCATCGACCAGATGCCCCGCGGCTACGAGACCGCAGTCAGCGAGCGGGGCAGCAGCCTTTCGGGTGGGCAGCGCCAGCGGATTGCGCTGGCGCGGGCCTTCCTGAAGGGCGCCCCGGTCCTCATTCTCGACGAAGCCGCCTCGTCGCTCGATTCGGAAAGTGAGGCGCGCGTCATGGAAGCGATCGAAACCGTGAAGCGCGGCCGCACCACCGTGGTGGTGGCCCACCGCCTGACGTCCATCGTCTCGGCGGACCGTATCCTCGTCTTCGACGGGGGCCGCATCGTGGCGGAGGGAAGGCACGAAAACTTGCTGCAATCCAGTGAACTGTATCGCCGGTTGTTCGAGCGATTCCAGGCGACGCCAGGGTGACGTGATGGCTGAAACTGGCAACGAGGCTGCCTGGGGAGACCGCCGCCCGGCGGGCTGGCGGGCGGGCCTGCTCAAACTGTGCCACCGCTTACCGGCCGGGGCCGGCTGGCGGCGATTGGCCTTGTGGCTGCGCAAGCCGCTCAAGTCGTGTTTGCGCGGGCCGGTGGATATCGAGGTCTGGGACTTGCAGCTGCGCCTGGTCCCGCAGGGGAACCTCTCGGAGCAGCGCCTGTTGATGATGCCGCAATTTCTCGACCCGGATGAGCGCGAGGCTCTCGACGAGGAACTGAAGGAGGGCGGGGTGTTCCTGGACATTGGTGCCAATGCCGGCATCTACAGCCTGTGGGTGGCATCGCGCCCCGGGCAAAATGCGCGGGTGGAAGCGTTCGAACCGGACCCGGATCTGTGCGCGCGGCTTCAGGAGAACCTGGCCCGCAACAATCTGACCAACGTCCGGCTGCACCGCTACGCGCTGGGAGAGGAGGAGGGGACGGTGCACCTGCAGCGCGGAAGCAGGAACCTCGGCGAAAATGTCATCTCGACCGGAGGGACGGGCCGGGAAGTTCCCATGAAACGGCTGAACGACGTTCTTCGCGATCACGGCATCGGGGCGGTGCGGGCCCTCAAGATCGATGTCGAGGGCCACGAAGTGCCGGTATTGCGTCCGTATTTCGCGGAAGTCCCGCGTGACAGCTGGCCGCGCTTGATCGTGTGCGAACTGGGCCGGGAGCCAGTGGGGCCGGAGGACGTGGAGATCGGGCGGCTCCTCCTGGACCATGGATACGAGATGCAAAAGCGAGGCCGCCTCAACGGCCTGTTTTACCGACAGGAGGGAGAGGCGAGACTGGCGGCGCGGGACAAGCCATGTTAGACCTCTCCTCGATGCCGGGGCGCGCAGGGCGAAGGCGATGAAGATGTTGAGCAAAACGATGCGCTGGTTGGCGCGGCAGAGCGGCTACGCACTGGTGCGATGTCAGAAGGCGAACGGCTATCCGGTCGATTTTTCCGACGAGGAGATCGCGCTGGTCCGGAAAGTGGCCCCGTATACGAAAACCACCCCGGAGCGGTTGTGGGCCCTCGTGCACGCGGTGGAATACATTGAATCGAGGGGCATCGAGGGTGCGATTGTGGAGTGCGGGGTGTGGCGCGGTGGATCGATGATGGCTGCTGCGGAAGCACTACTCAAGACGGGCTATACCGGCCGCGACCTCTATCTGTTCGACACCTATACCGGCATGGTGGCGCCCTCCGAACACGATGTTTCCCACAAGGGCATCACCGCTACCGAGAAATTCGAGAAGCGCAAGACCGGCGATGACAGCTCGGATTGGTGCCTGGCCTCGCGCGAGGAAGTCGGGGCCAACATGAAGAGCACCGGGTATCCCGACGAGCGGGTGCACCTCGTGGAGGGCAAGGTGGAAGACACCATTCCCGCCGAAGCGCCGGAACGCATTGCGCTGCTGCGGCTCGATACCGATTGGTACGAATCCACCAAACACGAGATGGAGACGCTCTATCCGCGGCTGGTTCCGGGGGGGATCCTGATCCTCGACGACTACGGCGACTGGGCCGGCTCGCGGAAGGCGGTCGACGAGTACTTCGCGAATGGCGTCGAGCCACCCCTGTTGAACCGAATCGACGACAGCGCCCGGATTGCGGTGAAGGTAGCGGATCGGTGAGAATGGATGTCTGGATTCTCAGCGACGGGCGGCCGGGGCACTTCAACCAGTCGAAGGGCATGGTGTTGGCGCTGCGACGGAATTATGAGGTGGCAGAATTGTGGATTGAGGCGCGAGCCCGCTCGAGCGTGGCGAGGAGCGTGATGCGTGCCTTGCTGAACGGGTTGCGGGGGCGGATGCCGCTCGGGGTCTTGCGGGCCTTGTGCCGGTTGGGCGAACTACCGCCACGGCCGCCGGAGCTGCTCGTCTCGGCGGGGGGAAACACATGTCATGCCAATGCCTGGTTGGCGCGGCACTTCAACTGCCGGAACCTCTTTTGCGGGACCTTGCGCGGTTTGCGGGCGGAACTATTCAGCGGGGTGGTGACCTACGAGGCCGGACGCGAGAAGGACGACAGGTTCATCTTGGGCCCGACGCCGGTGGCGGTCGAAAAGGAAGCGGTCGAGGAAGAGGGCCGGAAGTTCCGCGACGCGGCGACGCTGGGGGAGGCGCGCCTCTGGACCCTGCTGGTGGGGGGAGAGGGCGCGGGGTACGCGTGGACCAAGGCCGATTGGAACCGACTGGCGCAGGCTTTGGCCAGGATGAGCGCCGACCACGGAGTGCGCTGGGTGGTGGTGACGTCCCGGCGGACCGGGGCGGAGGGCGACGAAATGCTCGCAGCCGCCGTCGACCCGAAAGCGGTGGCAGCGGCGACCTACGTGACGGGGGTGGAGGAGGTGAGCTACGCGGCTGCCCTTGGTTGCGCGGAACGCATCTTTTGTACGGAAGACAGCCATATGATGATTACGGAAGGAATGGCGGCGGGAAGACCGGTACATACCTTGCAGCCGGCCGCTTTCGAAACGGATCCGAGCAACCAGCAGTTCCTCACCATGTATGAGCAGCGGCGTTTTATCACCCGGCACCGCGTCGAGGCGCTCGCGAAGGGTCCCTTCGAGGTGCCGTCTGGTCTGGAGGTGCAGGAAAGACCGGGGGTGGACCAGCTGGCGGGAGAATTGAACGCGTGGTGGGAGAAGGGATAGGATGAAAGTGGTGTTTGTCGGCGACACCAGCCTCGGTTCCCGACATTTCGGGTGCCAACTGGGGTGCGAGGCCTTTCGGGAGCAATTTGCGCGTACCGGTCTTGAGTTGCTGGGCAGCTACCCGATTCCGCTGGCGGAGAGGGAAAGCTGGGAAGGCCGGCTCGATGGGGCCGACCTCGTGGTTGTCAATGGCGAGGGATCGCTGCACCACGGCCGCTTCATGGAAGCGCTCGATGTCGCCGCCATCAAACCGGCGGTCCTGGTCAACACCGTCTACGAGGAGAATCCTTCCGACGAACGGCTCAAGAACTTCCGCTACATCGCAGCCCGCGAGTCGCTGAGCGCGGAGGCGATCCGCGCCGAGGGGGTGGCATGCGATGTCGTGCCGGACGCCTTGTTCGCTTCGTCTCGCCTGCGCAATTTCCGTAAACCGGCACCCCGCCGGGCCGTCGGCCGCACCGACAATGCCGTCAAGACCCGTTGGAGGCTCGGCCCGGTCCGCATCGGGTTTCGTCCCGGCTTTTCCCCGAAAACCGGGCACCCGGAAGACTACCTGAGCAAGCTTTGCGAGTATGAAAGGCTCTGCATCGGCCGCTTCCATGCCGCGATCGCAGCATCGGTCCTGGGCATTCCCTTCGCGACCTGGGAGTCGAATACGTGGAAGACGCGGGGGCTGATGCGTGACATGGGCGTCGAGCACCTGCACTTCGGCAGCTCCCGCGAAGCCCGGGCGCACGTCCCGGAGCAGTTCGACCCGCAGATTGCGGAATTCGCGTCGGCAGCCCTCGGGCGAGTGGAGGCAATGTTCGACCGCATCGCGGAATTGGCGAGGCGGTAGGATTTACCCCTCCGGTTCGAAGTAGGCATTGAAAGCGAGCTCCTCGAGGGGAGTGCCCTTTTTGAAGAGGCGTTGGGCCTTCCGCGCGAGCCTGTGGCTCACCATGTCGTAGCCGCACTCCTTCATGAACGCCTTTTGCTCGGTCAGTTCGCCCTCCTGGACCTCCACCATCAACGAGCGCGGCCGGTTCTCGCCGCAAAGGAGATTCTTCATGCCCCTCGTGATCGGGAGTTCGATGCCGTCGGTGTCAATCTTGATGAGGTTCGGCGGGGGGATCAGTCCGCGTTCGATCATGGTGTCGACCCGCAATCCCATTTTCAGTTCGGTGCCGACCGGCTTTTCGAGGTCCACCCCACCTTCAATCCCGAGCTGGCTGCCGGACGCCCCTTCCCGCCAGCGCTTGTAGCTGAAGGGCACGAAGCTGTCCTCCCCGGAGACCGCCGCCGAAATGACCGAGACGCGGTCGCCAAGATTGTTGGCAGCGACATTTTGCATGAGCTGCACCGCGGTCGGCAGGTGCGGTTCGCACGAGTAGACGTGTCCCTTTTCGGAGAGGTGCATCGCGGCGAAGATCGAGAAGGTTCCCACGTTGGCCCCGATGTCGAGGAAGACATCGTCGGGCCGCAGCTGTTCGTTCAGCCAGACGATCATGTCGGGCTCTTTCGTCAGGAGCCATTTTCCGCGCTGGAAGGCGTGCAGGGAATCCGCCACGAACCGGTAGCGGAGGCCGTCTTCCGGATCCCGGATCTTGACGTGCAGGCGCATGGCCTGCCGCAGATAGAACCAATGCCGGATGTGGAAGAAGCGAAGCTGCGAGAGTTTGTGTTTGATGTCCACGGGTAGTTCTCCGGGGGCGCCGTGGCCCGGTGGCAACCCCCGTGGGTTTGCGAGGATCGTTTCGCCGCCGAAGCGTCTAGGGCAGCGGGCACAGCTTGTCAATGGCGGCAGGGGCCCGCTTGTTGAAAACTCGCCGCACCCACCGGTCCGCTGATCGGGCATCAAACCCGGAGGGCCTGCCGCGAAGATCATGCATGGAACAAATATTGGAATTTTCACTTGGATCGGCAGGCCCGGCAGAGAGGGTGGGGCAGGGTCCATGAGTTGCTACGAATCCGTCAATGAGGAGATGCCGGCCGCCTTCCGGGGGCGCCGTCGAACCAGCAGTTGCTGACTGATGATGTGGGCGATCGGGATTGGCGTGGTGGTGCTGGGTGCGGTGTGGTTTTCGCACCGGTTTGCGTGGTGGCGGCCGTCGGTGCCAGATGACCTGCCGCGCATCCTGATGTATCATCTCGTGCGCGAAGCGATCCCCGGGTCGCGCTACAACAAATTGCGGGTCGCGCCGCAACTGCTCGAGCAGCAGGTGGGGTGGCTGAAGGACAAGGGATGGAGGTTTGTGACCGTCTCGCAGCTGCTCGACGATCCCGCCGGCGACGGGAAGCGCGTCGCCTTGACCTTCGACGACGGATACCGCGACAACCTGGTGAATGCCTTGCCGGTATTGCGGAAGCATGGGGCCTGCATGACGCTCTACCTCGTGGCCGATCGCGAGAGCTGCCCCGACTGGCCCGCACAGCGGAAGGCCTCCCGGGCCGGGAGCGACCTCTCCCGCGAAGAACGCCTGAGCGACGCGGAGGTTGGCGAGATGGTGCAGAGCGGCTTGGTGGAACTCGGCTCCCACACGATGACCCATGTGGACCTGACGCAGCTCGGGGAGGCGGACCGCGACGGCGAGTTGCGCAGTTCGAAGGAGCGCGTCGAGGCACTCTTCGGAGTGAAGGTGCGGACCTTTTGTTATCCCTTCGGCTTGTATGCGGAGGGCGACCCCGGGCTCCTGCGCGAGATCGGCTACGAGGCCGCCCTGACCACCGAGCAGGGAATCTCGAACCCGGGGGGCGACGATTCCATGCTCTGGAAACGGGTGAAGGTGAGCGGGACCGAGGGGATGTTCGCCTTTCGTCTCCGGATGCGGACCGGTCGGCGGGGGTGGTAGGACCGGCGCCTATTCCGGTTTGATGCCGATGGTCTCTTCGAGTCCCGCGAGGCAGAGGAGGCGGGCCGTGAGGGACGACCGCAGCCACGTGTCGCTGCGCCGCGCCTGATTCGTAAAGGCCGCGACGTCGAGATGATGCTGCAGGGTATGGGAGGCGGCGATGAGGTCGAGGACCTCGCCGCGATTCTGCTGGATAAATTGCCGGCCGGCCCAGCGGAACCCCTGCTTTTCCTTGCGCCACTGGGTGGGGAGCGGAACGAAGCGGTCGAAGACGCTGCGCAGCTCGTGCTTGTTCCATGCGCCGCGGAACTTGTGCCGGTAGCCGGTACCAATAAACTTGGCGAGGCGGTAGTCGAGCAACGGACTGCGGTTCTCGATGCCCGACATCATGGCGTTGCGGTCGTTGTGCCAGATCCACTCGGCAAGTCGGCCGCCAGGGCGAACGTCGGCGAGGAGGGCGTCAAGGAATCTGAAGCGGGGCCATTCGAGTGGATCGGTGGAGGGGATATCGATGCGGTCGAGGCCGAGGGTGCGGTAGATCGGGGAGCCCCGACGCCGGAGGCGGTTCGTGAAACGGGATTTGCGGAAGGCCTTGCGAAGGAGCTTGAAGTTGCGCGCCGCGGCGGAGGGGCTGTTCATGATGGACGTTGCGAGCCATCCCACATCGGCCCGGCGGAGGGCATCGCACACCGCGGGCGGGAACTGGCGATCCCAGTAGCCGCCGAAAATCTCGTCCCCGCCGGAGCCGTCGAGGACGACCGGGACGTCGTGTCCGGAGACGTGCTCGTACATCTCGGCCATGGCAGTGGCGTTGCCGAGGAAGGGAAAGGCCTTCTCGTGGTGGCGGCACATGTCGAGGTAGCGCCGGAACGTGTCGCCGCCGTACGAGAGGTCGATGATGGTGGGCTCGATGCCGAGTTGGGCGGCGCATTGTTTCGCGTAGGCGGCATCCTCGGAGCGGCCGGTTTCGCCAATGAAACAACGCACGTTTTCGTGTAGGCCGGCGTAATGGAGAATCGAGAGGATCAGGCTGGAATCGATCCCGCCCGACAGGAGGAGCCCGACTGGGCGGTCGGAGACGAGGCGAAGGCGCACGGCATCTTCCAGGAGGTAGGCGAGTTCGTCCTGGTCGGGTGCGGTGAGGAGGCCGTCCGGTTCGAGTTCCCAGTAAGGCGCCACCTTGACGGTCCACGAGGCGAGGTCGGCCGTGGCGACATGGGCCGGAGGGACCTGGGACAAGCCGGCAAGATGGGTGTCGGTTCCGGCAGGCGGGAACATCTTCCCGTAGATCAGGTAGGAATGCAGGGCCTCGGTCTTGAGCCGGGGATCGCGGCCAAGATAATGGTGGACCGCCTGGATGGTGGAGGAAAAGATCAGGGTGTCATCGTCCCGGAAGTAGAAGAGAGGTTTCTTCCCGTAGCGGTCGCGGGTCGCGGTCAGGGCATTTCGTTCGGTGTCCAGGAAGGTGGCAGCCCACATTCCGTTGAGGCGCCGCAGGAAGTCGATTCCCTCGAGGCGAAGACCATGGAAGAGGACCTCGGTGTCGCCGGTGGTGCGGAACTCCATTCCGGCCAGCGGGTCCTCCGATTTCACCGCATCAATATTGTAGATTTCGCCGTTGTAGAGAAGGGAGTGCGATCCATCCTGGAACGGCTGGGCGGAGCGCGAATCGAGATCGAGGATTGAGAGACGCTGGTGGCCGGAGGCGACGTGCACGGTGCGGGTGCCACCGCCGTCCGCCACGGTCGTCTCGTGGTAGGACGTTCCGGTGTCATCCGGCCCGCGGTGCTTCATGAGTGCAAGGGCCGCATTGAAGCGGTCGCGGTCGACCGCTTCATGGCGTTGAATGACTTGGAGGAAGCCGCACATGGGCAGTTGCTTCGAGGCTGGTGGCTCAAGGATTTACGCTTTGAGCAGCGCCTCGTAAAGCGCGACGGTATCGGTGAGCATCCTGGCGAGGCTAAAGGGGTTCTCGCGGGCGATCGCCGGTGGCGCCGCAAGGAAACGCGCCGAGCGCTCCACGAGGGCCGCGTGGTCACCGGGCGGGACGGCGCCCGCCGGGAGGAGGGCCGCGAGGATCTCGCCGACCCCGCCGTAGTCGTACCCGATCACCGGGGTGCCGAGCGCGAGACTTTCGAGGGTGGTCCGGCCGAACGACTCGGGTTGCTGGGTGAGCGAGCAGGCGATGCTGGAGATGGCGAGGATCTCGCGCAGGCCGGCCCGTAGGCCGGTCAGGGTGATGCGGTCGCCGAGTCCCATCTCCTCGATGGTTCGTTCAATTTCGTGCAGGTAGGCCTGCTTGGTTGGCGGCGCCCCGCCGGCGACCACGCCGTGCACATCGGGATGGTGGGGCGCGAGGTCCTTGATGAGTCGCAGGAAGTCGTGATGGCCCTTGAGGCGGGTGATGCGGCCGGGGAGGACGAGGAGGCGCTTGCCGCGGGTTTCCGGGAACTCGCCATACCAGTCCTCCAGCCATTCCGGGGAGGGCTGGAACTCGCGCGGATATTCGGTCGGGTCGATCCCACGGGGGATGACGGCGAGGCGCTCTTCCGGGCACCCGGGGTACTTCCGCCGGACAAAGTCATGGATGCTGTGCGAGACGCAGATGACGCGTTCGCCGCGGGTCATGATGCGCGAGTAGGGGCTCACGGAGTTGAAGCCATGCACCGTGGTGACGAATTTCGGACGTGTGGCGGGGGCCATTCTGCGCCAGGCCAGGAAGGCCAGCCACGCAGGGACGCGGGAGCGGGCGTGGAGGATGTCGGGCTTTTCGGCCCGGAGGAACTCGCGCAAGGGACGCACTTGCAGGAGCGAGGCCGGAGACTTCCGGTGCACCGGGAACGTCACGTGCCGCGAGCCCTCCGCCTCGAGTTGTGCCACGAGGCGTCCTCCATTCGAGACCACCACCGACGGGTGCCCCTGCTCGACAAGGTAGCGCCCAAGTTCGAGCGTCCCGCGTTCGACGCCGCCGGAGTGCAGTTCGGGGAGGAGCTGCAGGATCTTCATGCGACGCGGGGGAAGAAACGCTGCAGCACCTCGCGGGCACAGCGGCTCGCTTCGTGGAGCGGCTCGGGAGAACCCGGTAGCGGGCCGCCCTCCCAGTCGGCGAAGGGCGTCACCCAGCCGTCTGCGGCCAGTTGACAATTTCCGCGGACCACGCGGCTTCGCGGGTTGCGCACCGGGACGGGAAGGAGACCCACGCCACAGCGGGCCGTCAGGGCTTCATAGATCATCGACATGCTGTCCTCGGTGACCCACACCTCGCGGGCGGTCCCGAGCTGGGCGGGCAGCCAGTCAGGGCCGGTGTCCTGGTGAGCATGAAAGGAAAAGCCGGTGGCGGGGAGGGCGGCGAGAAAGGGTGCCGGTGTCCGGCGGGAATCGGTGAGTTGCCAGATGAGGCGGGTCTCACTGGAGGTGATCCGCGCGATCGCCTCACACAGCGAAGCCTCGTCCCAGCCGTAGTGTTTCGATGGCCCGCCGACGAGGATCAGCCCGTGGTCTTCCTTGGGCGGGAGGTCGGGCCCGATTCGGTTGAGCATCCCGGTGGTGGCGAGGACATGATCGGGTGGCGTGCGGCGGGCGGAGAGATCGTGCTGCGGGATGAGGCACAGGTCAAAGAAGGCGGTGGGCAGAGTGGGCTTCATCAGGACCACCGAGGGGCAATCGAAGCGGCGGGCTGCCGCGAGAAGGGCGCTGTGCGTCTGGTGGCCCGCGCCCACCACGAGGGACGGCCGTTCGCCGGCGGGCATGGAGTCGAACCGGTCGCGCCAGCGAAAGTCCTTGATCGGCACGGAGTGGCACTCGAAGGAGGCCAGGCGCTGGAGCCCCTCGACGAGGGCGGCCGACTGGTTTTCGTGACCGGCCTTGCCGTCGGTGAATCGCCAGATGGAAATAGCGGGATGGACGGACATGGGTTGCTTAACCGGTAGCCGGTTGGACGGGCAGGAAGGGGATCCGCATGGCGCGCTCAAGCGCCAGCGTGGAGGAGGGCGAGTCGGCTTCCTCCAGGCCGTGCAGGGTGCATTTCCAACTGCCGGGCCGCAGGCTGCGCATCGAAATTGCGAGGATGGATGCACCGGTGCGGTTGGCAAGACTTTCCGCTAGTGTCCTGAACGATAAGAGCGTTGAACTTGGCGTGCAGGACACTAGCGGGACATCGATGGGAAGCGGCCGAAGAACGAGCAAAAGTGGCCATGGACGGAGGGTGAGACTCAGACCGGCAGCCAATTCGTGATCGTTCGTGGAAATTCGTGGTCATTCGTGATTATAATTCCGGGAGACCGCGCGTATAAGGAGGGGCGGATTCAATTTGTTATCGAATATCGCCCCATGGCTGTAAATCAACGTTTTACGCATTTTCGTTCTGACCAAACCCCCGTGATTCCAAGGGTTGGAGGGCTTCGTTCAGAACAAAAATGCCGTCCTGTTCTGCGGTTCCAGATTATTCTTTAGCAAATTGAATCCGCGAGGTACGAATCGGCTTCGCCGGCACGAATCGAACACGAATCGAACACGAATCGAACACGAATGGCCACGAATGGCCACGAATCAGTCCCTGGCTCATGGAGTGGCGCACCTCTAATCGCAATCCGCAAAAGGAATCTCGCATGAAACAACGAACCAGTCTGTTGGGCTTGGTCCCAATCCTCGCCCTCTCGTTATCCTTGATGACTCCACCGGCTCGAGGACAGGTGCCCGCTGCCGAGGCAGGAGAGGCCCGCGAGTTCGGCGTCATCGACAACAGCGACGACATGCGCAAGATCCCCGTCAAAGAAGTCGCGTCAATCATGAAAGAGATTGGCTACAAGAGTGTCGCGGTGAGTACTTACGAGCCGCAGTTCGAGGCGAGAATGAAAGCGTTTCGCGAGGCTTCCCTACGGATCGGAGCCGTCAGCCTGGCATGGACGACCGACGGCAAGTCGGACAAGTTCAATATCCCCATGGATTTGGTGCTCAGCAAGGTTCGTGATACGGGCGCGATCATCATGTTCGGCATCAGGGTCGAGGAAGGAGCGACGGTCACCGACGAGAGGATCGTCGAGCAGCTGAGAGCACGGGCGAAGCAGGCACAGGAAGCTGGAGTGACCCTCGGCATCTACCCCCACATCGGCTTCCGGGTTTCGCGATTTGACCATGCCACCCGGATAGCCGACGCGATCGATCATCCTGCGTTCGGGGTCTGCTTTGTGCTCTGCCACTACATGAAGCAGAGTGACGAACAGGATATTCCGGCCAAGCTGCGGGCCGCCAAAGACCGCATTGTGACAGCTGTAATCAACGGATCTCCGACCGGCAACACCAAGGCGATGAGGTTCGAACGCCTGGTTCAGCATATCGACAAGGGAGAGTTCGACCTGGCAGGATTTCTCGACCTCCTCTGCGGCGAGCTGAAGTTCGAGGGCCCGGTTTACGTCCAGTGTGTTAACATACGAGCTCCGACCCGGCGCACCTTGGAGGCCACCTACGCCAAGTGGCAGGACCTGAAACGCCACTGCCGGGTAACCGGTCCGCAGGAAAAGTGACCGCCAAACTACCACGGATCCTTTCGCTTTCCCTGGGAGTTTCCATGGGGCTTGAGAACGCTCAGGAGGTGGTGGAGACGGGGCGATTGGAGTTTGAGTTTTGCACCCCAACCTACTCCCGGCTCCTGAGCCTCCAGGAAACCCGGCTTGCAAAAGGAAAGTCTTGGCAGTGGGAGGACGAGACCCCGTCCGCCGCCGTGGCGCGCTTCGCCGCCATGCCAGCTGCCGATGCCCCTCCGTTGACGATCCGTTCTTGCGCACCGAAGCGGTCCGGGCCACCGCGGCTTGGGACGATGCGCAGCTCGCCGATCTCCTGCTGACGCGATATCCCAAGCTCTCCGCGGGGGACCAAGGGGAAGCCCTCGGGAAGCACCAGAAGCTTCTCTCTGAACCGGCCCTCGCCGGCAAACCCGCAACGAGTCCAGTGGCGCGTCGCAGCCCCTCATCGGCTCCTCCTCTTTTTCGCCCGGCCTCCCAGCCTCTCGATCGCGCGCATCACCCGCTCTATCCCGGCCCGAAAAGGAATTTCGCCGCAGTTTTTCTTGACGGTTCCAGCTTGGATCTCTTCGGAAAACGCATCTTCACCTTCACCGGCAATCTGGACCTCTCGGGTGCGTCCAACACCATCACCGGCTCGCGCGGGATGCGGATTCAGGCCACCGGGGACCTCACTTTCAATACGACCTTTAACATGGCCGGCGCGGCGGGTTTGGACCCCAACCCAAGTGATTCGATACCAGCGCAGTTCGGCGGAGGCCGGGGTGGCGCGGGTATGGAAACCAACGCAGCCCCCGCTACCGTTAACGGGTCCGCCCCCGGTGGGGCGCCTCCGGTCTCCGGCATCGAACCTCTGGCCGGCGGCACCAGCGGCGGCAACAAGCCGGGGTCGGGCAATCCCGGGATCCAGGAGGACACCGGCGGCGGCGGGCACGGTGGCGTCGGCGGAATTGGCGGTGAAAGCCGCCACGAAGACGACGGTGCCGGTGCAGAGGGCGCCCAAGGTGTCGGCGGTTTTGCGTTTGGCGACCCTGTGATATCCGCGGTGCCGTCAATCACTTTGTCGCCGCGAAGCGAAATCTGAAGGAAGCAGAGAGGCAACTGCGCGGTTCGTCCGAATAGATTTCTGCCCGGAAGACAAAGGGATCAGGCCGGATTGGCGCGTGGTAGACGGTAGCCGCGAAGTCGGCGATGGAAACAGGCTGCTCGGTGGGGGCTGCGCCATACCTGTCGCTGGCGCCAAATACCCTCCCGGTCTTCACTCTGCCCCCGCATACTCGATCCGACCTTCCCGTGGCATGCCGCACCCTCGTCGATCTCCGCTGGCTTGGCTATATCAATATATTTGGCCTGACCCGGTCGCGGTAGGACCGCCGGTTGCCCGGCGGCCCCCGCACAGATCCCAGCGGGCGCGATTGACGCACTGGGCTCCTGCCTCGGGTCTTAACGGCCAAGCGGTATTTACCGCCACCCCGTATCCCG
>Ga0310121_10000315_pt1 | contig 53110 bp, 40 predicted proteins | sample CB27_Tmax_986_MG_FD_203504 | JGI IMG/M metagenome (GOLD analysis project Ga0310121, IMG submission 203504) | Marine microbial communities from Western Arctic Ocean, Canada - CB27_Tmax_986 | ecosystem: Environmental > Aquatic > Marine > Oceanic | place: Canada: Western Arctic Ocean | collected... | reverse complement strand
TTGATTGTTAAGATTAAACTTTCCTGGACCCTTATAACTTTTCTAATACTATGTGTGCCCTCAATCAATTATCGCACACATGTTCCAAAAAAATGCCCCCAAGTCGAACGAAGTCGTAGAGGCCGAAAGTGCCTCCAAATCTGAGCGCCCTGAGACCAAGTCGAAGAACGAAAAGTCTTCCAAGGCCCTCGGCGGCACCAACCTCATCCTCTCGGATGTGGAAATTACCGGAACCGTCAAGTTCAAGAATGACGTCGTGATCGACGGCAGGATTGAAGGGGAGATCTTCTCCGATGGGTCCGTGACGATTGGCCCCAAAGCCACCGTCAATGCCGAGATTCGCTCCAAGTGCGTGGTGGTCCAGGGTTGCGTGAATGGAGACATTTACGCCTCGGATCGCCTCGAGCTGATGGAGAACGCCGAGGTCCCCGGTGACATCAAGGCCGCCGTCTTGTCGATGCAGGCGGGCGCGGTTCTGGTCGGCACCTCCGCGGTCGGTGCAGTTCCTTCCAAGGACAATTCGTCGAGTGGCAGCGATGCCGCGTCATCCGAGCGGAGCAAGAGCCGGGGCGAGCGTGAGCTTGCCCGTGCTTGATCCGGCCTGATCGATTCCGACACTTCCAAAGCCACCTCCGCCGATCCGTTATGTTCGGGCGTCAGAAGAAGAACCTGCTTTCGTGTCCGGTCTGCGGGCACCAACAGCAAGAAGCTCAGTTTGCCCGCTCCACCTTCTGTCGAAGTCGTGGATGCGGTGCCTACTACGAGATCTCGGACGGCGTGGCCGCCCCCCCCGCACCGGTCCCTGAATTTCCCTTTCCGACGCGCGAGGAACTCGCGCGTCGGGAAGCGAACGGCCGGAAGAATCCCGCCGTGGTCCGGTCTGGAAACGGGAATCCTGATGCGGCGCGCCGCGAAACCCAGCTCGAGTTTTTCGCGGGGTGGCAGCTTCGGAAACGCCATTCCTCGGCTATTCCTTCCAAGGCCCGCGTTCCCCTCGTCGCGACCTCGTCGGGAGATCATCCCGCCATCGCCCGCCTGGCCCGGCTGCTGCCAAGCGATCCCAGGGATGGCCATCGCCATGTGCATTGCGTGGATTGCGACTTCCCACAGAGCATCCCGCTCAACGCCGTCTCGACCATGTGCCCGCGATGCGCCGTACCGATTCCCCTCGAGGATTACGAGATTCGCGAGATGCACCACCGCCGCATTCGCACCCGCGGAAACGTGCACATTTATCGCAAGGGAGGGATCAACGGAGTTTCGGTCCAATGCAACGATCTCACCATCGAGGGCGAGTTTACCGGCAGCAGCATTGACTGCGACGGCAATCTCACGCTCTTGCGCAATGGCACCATCACCGGCCCGGTGCGCTGCCGCCGCCTGATTGTGCGCGACCGCGCCGAGCTGGTCTTCACGCACCCCGTGCAAGCGGAGGAAGTATTCATCGATGGCGTCGTAAAGGGGGACATCGTGTGCGAGAAGAAGCTGCACCTCGAAAAGAAGTCTCTCCTGGAGGGCGACATTCAGACCCGCTCGCTATCCGTCAGCGAAGGTGCCCGCCACGCCGGAATGGTCAGCATGCCGCAACTCGCGGAGCGCTACGCCAAGTTCGGCGATCTCGCTGATATCGAGGGCATGACGCTGCCCGGCAAAGAGGCAACCGGGCCCAAAGGGGCGGCGCGGGAGGAAGACCTCGAACCCGCTTCGGTCGAGGCACTGGACGGGGAGGCCTGAAGCACCCGCCCGGGGAGTCCGCCCCCAAGAGCCGGCGGGCCGAATTCTCTTTGCTCCGGACACGGTCATGGGTGAGCCTTCACCCATGAGCACGGCCACCCCTGCCCTCGATCTGAAGGAGGATATCCTGCGCCTCAAGAAAGAGCGCAACGCCGTTATCCTTGCGCACAATTACCAGGTCGGGTCGATCCAGGATATCGCCGACTATGTGGGTGACTCCCTCGGGCTCTCCTACAAGGCCCGGGATACCGACGCGGAGGTCATCGCATTTTGCGGGGTGCACTTCATGGCGGAGACCGCCAAGATCCTGAACCCGGACAAGACCGTGGTCCTGCCCGACAAGGATGCGGGATGCTCCCTCGAAGAGTCGTGCCCCGCTCCCGCCCTCGAGAGGTATCTAACCGACCACCCCGACCGGAACTACTACGTCATTGCCTACATCAATTGCTCCGCCGGCGTGAAGGCCCTCTCGGATGTCATCTGCACCTCCGGCAACGCGGTCCGCATCGTGGAGCAGGCCCCCAAGGACCGCCCCATCCTCTTTGTTCCCGACGCCAACCTCGGCGCCTGGGTCATGGAGCAGACCAATCGCAAGATGGACCTATGGCAGGGCGCCTGCTACGTGCATGTGGAATTCACCCGCGACTCCATTCAGAGGATCAAGGACGAATATCCCGACGCGGTGGTGGTTGCGCATCCCGAGTGCACCACCGCCGTCCGCCTCCTCGCCGATGAGGTGTGCTCCACTGAAAAGATGGTCGCTTTCTGCAAAAACGCGGAGGCCTGCTCCGATTGCAAATACATGAAGCTGAACACCCTCGAGAAGCTTCACGCCTGCCTCGACAAGCTTGCACCGCAAATCGAAATCCCTGAGGACATCCGGCTTAAAGCCGAAGCGGCCGTGGTCAGGATGCTGGAGCAGTCGAAGTAGGCAGGGGTCGAAAGCCGAAGGGGAACGGCGACCCGCAAGAAGGATCAGGGCGAGGCGACGGAATTTACCGCGCGGCCTGAGCGTGTGGTCCCCGGCCCTTAACGCTAGCGCCTCACCAGGGCTACCGGCAGGGCCAGGAGCAATCCCGCCAGTGCTCCAAGGAGGGACCCCAGAGACAGGTGAAGTGGGACTCTGGGGCGCACTGGCCTGGAGGCCACGGTGGGCCGCTCGTGAAGGGTCACGGGATTCGCCGGAACCTGCAACGCGACCCGTTTCGCACTGTGATCGAGCTTCATGGCCTGAAGAAACTCCCGCTCCTCGTCGTAGGCTTGCCTCGCGGCGCGACGCGCCGGCTGGTCCGGATCGTCCTCCCACTGCGCAATGCGTTCGGCGACTTCCCCAATCTGCACATCCAGCTGTTCCGACCGGGTCGCAAGCTCCGCGCGCAACTCCGCGATGGCTTGAGCGAGATCGCTTTGTAGGCGCACCAGGCGGGTTTCCACCGCGCGAATCGCCGGATGCGACTCACCGAGTCCCGACGCCTGCAAGGTGTCACGCTCCCGCCGTTCGAGCAACAGCTCATTGTAATGCACCGGCACCTCGTTGTTAGGTTGGTCCAGTCCTGCCGCGTACTTGATCCGGTCGTCCCCTTTCAAGACCGCGAGTGCCTTCCTCTGCGCTTCGATCGTCAACTTCATGCGGCGGAACTCGTACTCCTGCGTTACGGCGGCCCGCTTCAGATCCGGGTCACCCGCCGGTGCCAGCCTTTCCAGGCGGCTTCGCTGCGCCTCGACTTTTTCTTCCTGCTTGCGCAATTCGAGATCGAGGGCACGCAGGGCCCGGCCGGTGCGTTCCAAATCCTTTCTCCGGCGCAGCTCCGCATAGGCCTCCACCACCGCGGCGGCAAGGTCCCGCGCCTCCTGGGCGCTGTGGTGCCGCACCCGAATCCGCACCAGGTCCGTCCCCACCTCGCGTTCGGTGGCAATCTTCTCGCGGAGTGTTTCCACCGCTTTCTCATGCGAGATTCCGTCCCACCGGGAGGGCAGGTCGAGGCGGTCCACCACGATCTTCAAGGTCTCGGCCGACTCGAGATGAGGGATTTCCGATTCGAGGGAGCGGAGCCATGCCCTCTCTCCCGGCGCATCGATCGCCGAGGGGTCGGAACGAATCTGGACCGTCGCCACGCTTTCGAATCGCTTGGGTGCGACATAGCTCGAGATCAGCCCCACCCCGAATCCCAGAAAGGCGCCCGCGCAGGGAAGAATCACCAGGAACTTCAGCCACCGGAGGCGGTGGGGAGGAGGGGCGGGCCGTGATTGGGAAACCGACATTTGTCGTTCGCTTGGACGATTTCTGTAGCGAGCCGCGCCCCCGCGTTCAATGTTCATCTGCTTGTTGGTTTGGGCTCCCGAACTATCCACCCTTTAGCTCGACACCTCCGCACTGCGTCCCTACGTTCCGCGCCAACCACCAAAGAGCATGAAATTCAAGACCCCTGCCGCACTCCTGAGTGCCGGCTTTCTCCTCTCGGGCGCTCTTGTGGCGCAGGATGAACCCGCCAAGAAACCTGCCCCGCCGGCCCCGGCCAAACCTGCCCCGCCAGCCCCGGCCAAACCTCCCGCAGCGAAGCCCGCCGCTCCCCCGGTCCCGCTGAAACCTCCGGCACCCAAGCCTCCGCCGAAGCCCAAGATGGATCCCGCCAAACTCAAGACCTACACCTCTTATGGCTTCGGATTCCGCAACGGGCGCAGTTTCGCCGGACAGACCGGACGTTACGGACTGACGCTGGACGACATCGACCGCGAGCAGTTCCTGAAAGGCTTGTTCGATGCCCTCGAACTCAAGGACTCCGCTCTCGATCAAGAAGAGATCAACGCTGCCCTCATGCAGTTGAGCGAAGGCATCAAGGAGCGGGAAGCCAAGCTCGCCGAGACGAACAAAACCGCCGGGGAGAAGTTTCTCGCCGAGAACAAGAAGCGGGAAGGAGTCATCACCACCGATAGCGGCCTGCAGTACGAGATCCTGAAAGAAGGCGACGGCCAAGTCTACACGCCCCCGCCAGAGGGAGAACGGCCGAACAAGCAGTTCATGACGATCTACCATGGCACCCTCATCGATGGGACCGAATTCGACACCTCGGGTGGCAAGCCCTCCCCCATGTCGATGAATGTGATCCCGGGATTCAAAGAGGCTCTCTCCACCATGCCGGTCGGATCGAAATGGAAGCTCTTTATCCCGGCCAACCTGGCTTACAAGGAAGGTCGTCGCAGCGCCAAGCTCGGACCCAACAGCACCCTGATCTTCGAACTGGAGTTAGCCGAAATCAAGGACCTCCCGGCTCCGCCCAGCAGGCCCGCGGTCGGTGGCCGGCCCGGCGCCCCCAAGGCCGTCTCGCCTCCGGTCCGCGTGCCCCAGCGCCGCCCGGGGACCGGTGCCAGGGCCGTCTCGCCGCCGGTCCGCATCCCCACCAATCCGAATCCCAAGGGCAAACCTGCACCGCTCCCCAAGCCAGAACCGGGTCCGAAGCCCGCGCCCAAGCCGAAGCCCGAACCCGAGCCAAAGCCCAAGTAAGGCCTACTCCCGTTCGAACGGTTTTCGGCGATCCACCACAATGGTATCGCCACTCTGCAACGCGAAGGATTGTCCTTTCGCGCCGCGGAGGTCGATCACGCAGCGCTGGTCGCCGCGCGTGACAAAAAGTCGTTTCTTGCTTCCGAACGGATTCAGGTCCCCCGCGGCCTGCACGGCCTGGAGTAACGTCATACCGTTCCGATACCTTACCGGACCGTGTTCTCATCGATTCTCCCCTGCGAAATGACGTAATCTCTCACTGGCGCCCGTCTCTCGTTCCACCCGGACGATGGCTGTTAGAAAGTTCAATTCCCTGCTCGGCCTGGCGTTTATCCCGTTGACGATCGGCGTAATTCCGGGTTGTGCTTCCCACTCCGCCGTGCCTGCCATCGGACCTCAGCCCGCTCTTGACGCGACGACCTTCACCTCCTTTGACGGCGATCGTTTTTCCTACCAGCGCTGGGTGCCAAAGAGATCTCCCCGCTTGGTGGTTATCGGCTTTCACGGAATCGCCGGCGCCTCCACCGACCTCCGCATCCTGGGCGAGTACCTCTTGGACCATCTCCCCCGCACCGCCATCTACGCTCCCGACCTGCGCGGCCAGGGCCTCGATCCTATCGCCACGCGCCGCGGTGACATCCGCGACCGCCACGACTGGTACAACGATGCCTACACCTTCACGCGCCTGGTCCGCGCCCGGCACCCCGGGGCTCGCGTGGTGTGGTGCGGGGAAAGCATGGGTTCGCTCATCGCGCTGCATGCCGCGGCCGCCGCTCCCGGAGAAGCGCTCCCATGCGATGCGCTTATCCTCTCCTCACCCATCGCCAGGATTCAAGACGGCTTCCCCGGGTGGCGGCGCACCGCCCTCCGTTTGGGTGCCTTCCTGTTTCCGCGCCACAGGATCTCCCTCGAATCGCTCTCCGGCCAACACGAGGTCCAGGTCATCAAGGGGGTCGTTCACGAGGAGCAAGTCGAAACGAATCCCTACCACCTTTCGGCCTTCACCCTCCGCCTGCTCTACACCCTCGGAAACATGATTGAAACTCTGCCGGAGGGCCCCGCGCAGATCGATCTCCCGGTCCTCCTGCTTCACGGCGGCCACGATGTTTTCTCGAAACCTGCGGATGTGGCCGCCTTTCAACGCAATTTCCCGCCTGACGCCCCCGTCCAACGCGCCTTCTATCCGGAGAGCTACCACCTCCTGTTTTACGATCATCAGCGCGAGAACGTCCTGACCGACATCACGCGGTGGCTCCGCAAGATCAAGGCCTCGCCGCCTTGAATTCGACCGGCCCGACATTCCGGATTGCCAGAATCGGTCCCTTCTGGGCAACATCCCCAGCCCTCACCGGGATGAACACCAAGATCCTACTCGCGATCGCCGGCGCAGTAGCCCTTTCGGCGTGCAGCAAGAACAAGAAGACCGAACCCGTGGGCTGGGAGTTCCCCCTCGTGGAGCCGGAGAAGCCCACGCCGGTCCGTGCCCCCGCCGTCGCGGGCCGCTCCCGCCCCCGCCCTCCCAAGCCCAAGCCCAAGCCCGCCGCCGACGAGTTCCGCCAGCCGGATCCTACCACCAAGCTCTACGACCCGAGGAAGGGTGCTGCCCCTGATCCCGCGCCCGTCCCCGCGCCCGCGCCCGTCCCCGCGCCCGCGCCCGTCCCGGGCGATCCGCTTTCCATCATCCCCCCGGCAACCCCCCCGGTCGCCACGCCTCCGCCGGACATCATCCCGGTCGAGGCGCCTAGCGAGTAAAGAGGGCGTTCAACCCGCGCGAGCGATAGCCGAGCCCCCAACGCGTCTTTCCGCTGCCGGTCCGGAGGAACCCGGTAAAACCGCTCCGCCCGTAACGACCAGGATAGTAATAGCTGGTCCCGCATCGATAAGAGAGGCCGGACCCGTACGACGATCCCCGAAAATAACGGCGCGCCGAACTGTAGGTGACGCGGCTGCTCTGCATCCCGCGGGCGCGCTCACGAATGACCCAGGCCGGTTCCCAGTCCGGCTCACTCTTGGCATCGGCGCCGGTCAGGGTCCGCTTGACCTTCTTGACGACCTTTCCGTCGGCGCTATACCACGTTTCTTCTTCGACCACCTCGGCGCCCGCGAGGGGCACCAGAACGAAGGCGGAGATAAGAATGGCAAGGTAGGCTTTCATGACAATTCGACGATTCAGGAAGAATCCTATTCGCGGATTCGGCTCGTGGCAATCTCAAGGGTACTGAGCGGCAGCAAATCTGGAATGTCCACTCCTCCCAAGCACTTCCGCCCCGAGCCCTTTGACTATCACGAAGTGATTGTGCTGACGATCGACTCTCTCTCCAACCTCGGAGCCGGGGTGGGCCGCGTCGCGCGGCCCGAATTGCACCGTTCTCGTTCGAGAGGCGACGCAGGTCCCGATCTCTCTGGTCCCGAAGGCGACGGAGGCTGGGTGGTATTCGTTCCGTTCGCCCTGCCCGGCGAACGGATCCGGGCCAGGATCTGGAAGAACGAGGCCAATTGCTCCCAGGCCGATCTCGTCGAGATTCTCTCCCCCAGTCCGCACCGGCGGGCACCTCGTTGTCCGCTCTTCGCCTCCTGCGGAGGCTGCCAGTACCAGCACCTCGCGTACGAGGAACAGCTTCGCTGGAAACGGCAGCAGGTCGCCGAACTCCTCCGCCACATGGCCGGAATCGATCACCCGGTGAACGAGCCCATCGCCTCGCCCCGGCCATGGCACTATCGCTCCAAGATCACCCCGCACTTCCAGAAACCGCGCGCCGGGCAGGACTTGGCCATCGGGTTCCTCGAGGCCGGATCCCGCCGGAAGGTCATCGACGTCCCCTCCTGCCCGATCGCCATGGAAGCCCTCAACGCCGCCCTGCCCGCCGAGCGGGAGCGCGTGCATCAATCCGCTGCCCACGGAAAGTTCAAGAAGGGCGCCACCCTCCTGCTCCGCGCCACCGCCCGCGGCGTCCACACCAATCCACGCGAGGTCGTCGAGGAACGGGTCGGGGACCTCACCCTGCGCTTCCTGGCCGGGGACTTTTTCCAGAACAATCCCTTCATCCTCCCCGCCTTCGTCGATCACGTCGCCGCCGAAGCCGCCCGCGAATGCCGATTCCTGGTCGACGCCTACTGCGGATCCGGGCTCTTCGCCCTCACCCTCTCCCCCCGCTTCGAACAGGTCGCCGGGGTGGAGGTCTCCGAGTCCTCCGCCGACTGGGCTCGCCAGAACGCCAGGCACAACGCCCTGCAAAATGTCACTGTCCTCACCGCTTCCGCCGAACACATTTTTGATCAGGTCGGGTTCCCTCCCGGCCACTGCGCGGTGGTGATCGATCCTCCGCGCAAAGGATGCGGGCCCGAGTTTCTCCGGCAGCTCTTCTCCTTCGCGCCCCGGCGCGTCGTCTACGTTTCCTGCAATCCCTCCACCCAGATTCGCGACCTCAAGGAATTCAACGCGCACGGTTACAGCCTGCGCACGGTGCAACCCTTCGATCTTTTCCCGCAGACCAGGCACCTCGAGTGCGTCATCACCCTGGAGCACGGGAAACCGTAATCCCCGCTCCGGTCCGCCCCCGGTCCCGGGCCGACGGCTCACCGCGAGTTCGCCACCTTCTGCACGAAACTGTTCATCTCCTTTTCGTGCTGCGCGATGTGTGCCGCGAGACGGATCTGAGTCCGCGCGCGGTCGAGATTCTGGTCTTCGCGATGCACTCGAAAGTACTGGTCGCCCCTCAGGTGGTCGGTCAGGAAACGCATTCCCAGTTCCAGCGAGATCAACCGGCCCGAAAAGGCCATATTGGCAATTTCCGTATCGGTCAGCACCGTACCCGCCGCGGCCAGGTAGCCTTCCACCAGCGCCTCGAACACGCCGATGCGCACCTGGACTTTATCCAGATCGCGCTCGTCTTCGGCGGCGGGATTGGCAGCGGTCCGCACCATGTCGCCGAAGTCGTAGAGACTCAATCCCGGCATGACGGTGTCGAGGTCGATCACGCAGACCGCCTCATCCGTCTCCATGTCGAAGAGGACGTTGTTGATCTTGGTATCGTTGTGGGTGATGCGCAGCGGAACGGCGCCCCGGGCCCTGAGATCGAGCAGTCGGTCCACTGCGTCTTCGTTGCGACGAACGAATTCCAACTCCGAAGCGACCTCCGCCACGCGTCCGCAGGGGTCCTCATCCACAGCCTGCATCAGCGCATCGTAACGCTTGCGGGTGTGGTGAAAGTCCGGAATGGTTTCCACGATCTCTTCCGGTGGGAGATCGCTCACCAGGTTCTGGAAAGCGCCGAAGGCGTGCCCCGCTTCGTAGGCCTGGCGCGTGTTCTCCACCACGTCGTAGGTCTGGCAGCCCTCAAAGAAATTGTAGCACCGCCAGATCCCGCCACCTTCCCCATTCACGTAAAAGCGGCCGGTCTTGTGCGGATAAAGACTCAGGGTCTGCCCGCCCATGTCCTTCTTCTTGCGAAGCACCTTCCAGTTGATGTGGGACGTCACGCACTCCACGTTGCGCATCACCGCGAGGGGATCCTTGAAGACCTTCTCGTTGATCCGTTGCAGGATGTAGCGCCGTTGCGCCCCATCCGACAGCTCGTAGGTCGCCAGGTAGGTCGAGTTGATATGGCCGCTCTCAACTTCCTCCCCGCGGAGGTACTCCCCCTCGATCGCAAACTGATCTGAAATGCTCCGGACCAGTTCCTCCAACTCGGGGGTGAGGGCCAGAACAGGCGTGGGGGTCGGGGTCATTGTAAAGGACGCTCGATAGTCGCGAAATGCTTGCAGAAAGAAGAGGTTAACTCAACTCTTGAATCGGTCGAAGGGCGGCTTTTAATCGGGTCGCCGTGCCACTCCAGCCAAATCTTCCATTTTCGTTCCTGGAACTCCCGGAGGAGATCGGAACTCTCAAAATAGCCCTGCAAAGCGCGCTGGCCGCGGTCCCGGAGGTGGAGAAGCCGAATCTCGCCCCGCGCCTCCTCAACCTCGCCTGTGGCCGCGCCGACGAGACCGCGGTGCTGGCCGAAATCTTCCGCGGCGAGGGCGGCGGGCTTGAAATCGTGGGGGCCGACATCCGCGCCGCCGAGATCGAGGAGGCGCAGCAACGCTGGCGCACCGGGAGCGACGACGACATCCAGACCCGCTTCCACGTCGACGACGGCCGGCGTTTCCTCGCCTCGCTTGGCTCCGCGGACCGCTTCGACGTCGCCTTTCTCCGCCACCAGAATTTCTGGAACGACCCCGCCCTCTGGGGACGCATGTTCGACGGTGCGCTCCGGCAACTGAACGACGACGGGCTCTTCGTCATCACCTCCTATTTCGACAAGGAGCATCGCCTCGCCTGCGAGGAACTCGCCAGACTCGGAGCCAGCAAGGTCGCCGAGTATCGCAATCCTCTCTCCCGCGCCTTCACCGGCGCGCCGGGCAAGTCGGTCGACCGGCACATCGCGATCTTTCGTCGCCAGGGTCCGTCATGACGAGCTCCTCTCCCGATTCCACCAGCGTTCCCTCGGTGCAGGCCATCCCCGGCAGCCTTCCCCCGGCCCGCTCCGGCAACGTCGCGTACTTTGCAAACCTCAGTTGCATGTTCTTCGACAACGATGAACTCACCGAGGAACTCCGCCAATGCGTGACCACCCTGAGTTCCTACGGCGGCCGCCTCCTGCCTATCATCTCTCTGCTCTGGAGCGGCGAGGAAAATCTCCTCGTGATGGAGCGGCTCCCGCTCGAGATCTTTCACCACTACTTCGGCGCAGAACTGCAACTGCGCCTCCCCCGCCTTCTCACCTACGATCCCCACCTGCCTCCCCCCGCCGAAATTGAAGCCGCCATTCGCGACACCCCGCAATGCCACCTGGACGGATTCGTCACCGACCAGCGTATTGCGACCACTGCGGAGCGCACCGGCGCCCGCCTCGCCGGAACCACGGCGGGAAGCCGCCAGGGCAACGACAAGGTCCTCCTGCACCGCTTCCTCAAGGAGTCCGGGGAGCTGGTCTTCGAAAGCATCGAGACCACCTCTCCCGCCGAGATCAATACCGCCGCCGCCGAGCTCGCCCGGCGTGGCTACCGCTTTGCAGCCGCCAAGTCCGCGATCGGCGCCTCGGGCATCGGCCTGATGCGCTTCGCCACCGCGGATCCCCCTCCCATTCCTGCCAGCCACTTCCGCGAAGGCCCCTGCCTCGTCGAAGGCTGGCTCGACAGCAGCGTGGAGCGAATCAGTCACGTGGCTTCCCCCAGCGTGCAAATGGTTGTCACCGACGACACGGTCCACCTCTACGACATCACCGACCAGATCCTGGGCGATGACAGCGTGCACGAAGGCAACGTCGCTCCGCCGGAGTCCTTCAGCGATCCGTCCCTCGAGGAGGAATTGATGCGTCAATCCGGCCGGGCGGGATGCTGGCTACACCGGCAGGGCTACCGCGGAACCGCCAGCGCTGATTTCCATCTCGCCTTCCTGCACGGCGGCGGGATCGAAGTGCGGGTCTGCGAATTGAACGCCCGCGTCACTGGCGCGACCTACCCCTCGCTCCTGGCGCGACATTTCCAGCCCGAGGGCACGTGGCTGATGCGTAATCTGCGACTTCCCGAAGCGGCGGATGGGTCGCGCATTCTCGGCAATCTCGACCGGGCCGACCTTCTCTTCCGCCCCGGTGCGGAGCACGGCGTTCTCCCCATCAATTTCAACCTCGAAGACGACGGACTGGTCAGCAAGGGGCAGTTCCTCTTCCTGGGCCGCAACCTCCTCGATGTGCACGGACTCATCGAACGCACCCTCTCACTGGAGGATCTCGTCTTCGATCGGGATTGAATGCGCGCACGGCCGTTCCACGTCTCGTCGTGGTCCAAAACGACTCCCCGGTCTCTCGAAAACTTCACCCTCCAAGTTCCAAATAAACTTCAAGTGACAACCCCAAGGGCCAATCACAGTGAACCGCGAGTCTTTGTATCTGAGATTTGGTCGCTGGGATTTATTTGGAGCTTGGAGTGTCGAGATTTCGGCGAAAACTAGTTCGAGGCCAATCTCGCCAGTTTCCCCTGCTCACCGTTCCCCGCCCAGTCCAATTCTCTCTTCAAACCGACTTGACCACTTCCCTCGACACCGCCGGTCTGCGGGAACGGCTCATCGCCCTCACCCGCGATCTGGTCCTGATACCGGGAACGGAGAAGCGTCCGGACGAACTGCACCGCTCCATCGAGTGGGTCGGAAACCACCTCGAGTCCCTCGAGGGCGTGACCGTCCATTCCTACGAAACGGGGGGCGTTCTCTCTCTCGTCGCCCTTCCGGAAGGTTGCCTCGAACCCGACGTCGTGATGTTCGGCCATATCGATGTCGTGCACCATCCCAACCGCGAGTCGTATCGCTCCGAACTCGCTGACGGGCGCATCTACGGCCCCGGAACCGGCGACATGAAGGGGATCGTGGCGATTCTCCTCGAACTTTTTCGCTTCTTCCACCTCCAGTCGCCCGGGGTCCCGCTCGGCCTTGCCATCACCACCGACGAAGAGATCGGCGGGGAAAACGGGACGAAGGCTCTCCTCGAGGAGCATGGTCTTCGATGCAAGGTCGGTATGGTCCCCGACGGCGGATCGCTCGACGAGGTGGTGGTGGAAGAAAAGGGCATCCTCCACCTGCACCTCGAATCAACGGGGGCCGCCTGCCACGCCGCCCGGCCATGGCTCGGAAAAAACGCCCTCGCCCGGATTGTCGCAACGATCGAGGATATCCTGCGGCTCTTTCCGCCGGGGGCCGATCCCGACCATTGGTACGCGACCTGCGCCGTCACGAGCGTCAACACCCCGAATCGCTCCTTCAACCGCGTCCCGTCTCACGCCGCAGCCACTCTCGACATCCGTTACCCGCATCCCATCAAAGCCGGGGACCTGGTCCGGAAAATCGGGGCTGTCCTGGGGGACGGGGTGACCGCCACCCCGGTTATGTCGGCCGCACCGAACCGCCTTTCGCCCGACCCGGCCTTCTTCGACGCCTGTCAAGCGATCCTCGGTCACCGCCCCCACCAACGGCGCGAACATGGCGGCTCGGATGCCCGCTTCCTTGCTGCCCATAACATCCCCGTCATCATGTCCCGCCCCTTGTGTGGAAAGCTTCACTCGAAGAAGGAATGGATCGACATCGACTCCATGGTGACCTTCTACGCAATCTATCAGAAGTACCTGCAGGAGCGATTCCAGATCTGAGATCTGAGATCTGAGATCCGGGAGATCAGAAATCGAAATTCAGAATCGTGCCGCCAATCTGAAACTCGAAAGTTCAAATTCGGAATCGGAATCGGAATCGGAATCGGAACCCCGAACCCTGCCGAGCCAGCGGGGCGGCCAAAACCCACAAAGACCGCTACCGCTGGCTCTTGAAAATTCTTGTGCGAGGGCCTCTAGTTCTGCCCTGCCACGGTTTCCGCGAACTTCGCGTTTTCGGTATCGCCACGGCTCCTCACTCCCGCGCCTACCTGCTTCAACATTGCAATCAGATAAGCGTTGAGAAAGTATTCCTTGAGCAGAAATTCGCGGCTTTTGCCTTCGTTGATCTTCTTTCGAATCTTCATGGTTTTGTCTTGCCCTTTCTACCCGTGAGACGGCTATTTCGCGGAGTTTATTCCGACGATTTTACCGTCATTCAATTAAACGCCTGCGGGGCGAAAAGTTGTCTAGAGATTGCATTAAGATTTGTGAATAAACGTTTCGGTTATATCGCGTCGATTTGTGCGACAACCACCCGCATTCCGTCTTGTTCCACGATTCGCACCCGTGCCCCCTTGGGGATGAATGATCCGTCGTTCGCCACCACATCGAGGGCCTCGTCACCGAACTGCGCTTTGCCGGCCGGGCGAAGATCGGTGAGGGTGTCGCCGGTCCATCCCACGCGTTCCTCGTGCCCGGCTCCGGCCGATTCCGGCAGAGACGCACCCCCCGCCAGTTTCTTCTCCACCATCAGGAATCGGAAGAGCGGAACGTCGGGAAGGAAGCGCATCAGGACCACGATGAGAATCGATCCGCCCAGCAGCCCCCCACCCAGGCTGAGAACGGGACCGCGCAGGACGTCGAGGAAATTGCCGCTCAATTCACCCCCCTTCCAATCGCCCCACTCCACCTTGTCGACCATCCCGAACAGCAGCGCCGCGACGATGCAGACCGCGCCGGCAAGGCCCGCCACTCCCGTGCCGGGAATCAGGAAGATCTCCACCAGGATCAGGATCAATCCCAGCACGAAGAGCGCCACCATCTCATAGCCAGCGAGGTTCCCCGCCACGTAGTTTCCGAAAAAGAAAATCCCGAAAGCGGTGAGGGAAATCGCTCCGCCGATTCCGAATCCCGGCGCCTTCATCTCGGCGTAGGCCGCCCCCATCCCGACCAGGATGAGGAGAAAGGAATATTTCGCCACCCACCACGCGAAGTGCTCGAACGGGGTTGGCTCGGCCCGCACGACCGGCACGCCCTCAAGGCCTTCCCGAGCGGCGAGTTCTTCCAGGCTGGTCACGATCCCTTTCGCCAGGAGCGGCTTTCCGTCCCGCAGGGAGGTGGCCTCATTGGCCGTGAGGGTGAGCAGTTCCCCTTTTTTCACCACCACCTCTCCAAAGACACGGTCCCGTTTCTCGTCGGGAATCATCATGGCGCGAATCAGTTCCGGATCGTATCCCTTCTTTTCCGCCACGGCCCGGACATGCGCCTCGAAGACGCTGTGCAGCTTCTTCCGCATCATCTCCTCGATCTCGCCGGTGCTGCTCACCAGTCCGGCCGCCCCGATGAGGGAGTCCGGGTTCATGTAGATTCCATCCGTGGCGACCGAGACGAGCGCACCCGCACTGAGAGCGTCCTCGTTCACGAAGGCGAAGGAGGGCACCTTCAGGCGCGTGATCTCGGTCATCATCTCTTTTGTTTTGAAGGCGTATCCCCCGGGCGTATCGATGTCGAAGATCACCGCTGCAGCCTTCTCGTCCTCCGCCCGCCGCAGCATGCGCCGCCAGAACTTGAAGCTCTGCTTGTTGACGAGGTCGCTCTCCCCAATTCTGAGCACCACGATCTGACCTTGGAAACTCTCCTCCTGCGTCTTGCCGGGGAGGTCTTCCTTCTCTTCCCCCTCCTCCCGTTTCACGCCCTGGCGTTCGGCGGGAGGAACGGCCCCTTTCGAATTCGGTTGCGGCTTGGCCGTCCCGGTCGCGATCACGGCCCCGGCCAGACCCTCTTTCTCGAGCAACTCCTCGATGTCCTTCACCACACCTCGGGCCAGGAGCGGCTTCCCGTCGACTTCCGAAGCGGCCTCGCTCGCCGTGAGAGTCAGAATCGATCCCTTGGGAACCACCACGCTCCCGAATCTCTTCTCCTCCTCCGGCGCGCCTAGCATGACCCGTATCAATTCGAGATTGTGCCCTTGCTTTCCAGCCACCGTCCGCGTCTTGGCCTGCAAAAGACTCATGTGTTTCTGCACCGCCGCGGGGGTCTCTTCCTGGTTGAGGCTGAGCGCGCCGGCACCCCCGATCAGGGAGTCGGGTGCCATGTAAATGGTTCGGGTCGAGACCGCCAGGAGGGCTCCGGCACTCAGCGCCTCGCGCTCCACCCAGGCCACGGAGGGCACGGTCAGACCCGCCGTCTGCTCCATCAGTTCGAAGGTCTGGGTGGCATACCCTCCCGGCGCATCGATCCGGAACACCACCGCCCGCGCCTTCTCCTGTTCCACGCGCTCCAGGACCTTCTTCCAGTCCTGGAACTTCCTGAGATCGAGCATGTCCTTCGGACCGACCTTGATCACCACCACCTTGCCCGCGTAGGTCTCTTCGCCCCCTCCCTGCTTCGCCGGGGCTGCCCCACCATCCCCTTCATTCCTCTCCTGGGCGCCCGCCAGGGCCGGGAGGAGAGAAAAAATTCCGAGCCAGAGTCTTATCATGGCGCCATTATACAGCGGATTTTCAGCAGGATGGCGAGAAAATCACGGCCTCATTGTAATGCCCCCGAACCTGATAGATTGGCAATTCGGGATCTCCCGCTACACTGCCAGATCGATGCCACGCATCCCCGAGGAAACAGTGGAACAGGTCCTGGCGGCCACCGATATCGTCGACCTCATTTCCTCCTACGGATTCGACCTGAAACGTTCGGGCTCCGTTTTCAAGACCCACTGCCCCTTCCACAACGAAAAGACGCCGTCTTTCACGGTCAACCCCGCCCGCCAAAGCTACAAATGCTTCGGGTGCGGCGAAGGAGGAACCGCCGCCGGCTTCGTGATGGCCCACGAAAATCTCCCCTTCCCGGACGCCCTCCGGAAACTCGCCCAGCGCGCCAATATCGAGCTCCAGGCCATCGAGGCCGACCCGCAGGAGGACAGCCGCAGACGCAGGCTCACCCGCCTCAAGGAACTCCACAATGCCGCGGCCCGCTTCATGCACGAGCGCCTCCTCGAGGACTCCGACGCCGAGCACGCCCGGGACTACCTGAAGTCGCGCGGATACGGCGAAGAAATGGCCAAGCGCTGGCTCGTGGGCTGGATGCCGGTACAACCCGGCGCTTTCCTGGAATGGGCCCGCCGGGCCGGGTTCAGCGGCCGCGAACTGGTCGAGGCCGGGATCGCCGGCCTGCGTGACGAACACAATCCCAAGTCGGGGCTCTGGGTGCGCTTCCGTGACCGCCTCATGTTCCCGATCCACAACGACTACGGCGACGCCATCGCCTTCAGCGGCCGCCAGATCCGCGAGGATCCCTCCTCCGGTAAATACATCAACTCGCCGGAGTCTCCCATCTTCAAAAAATCGAACGTCTTCTTCGGACTCGACAAGGCTCGTCACCGCATCGGGAAGGAAAAGTTCGCCCTCTTGTGCGAAGGCCAGATCGACGTCATCGCCTGCCACGAGGCCGGGGTCGAGAACGCGGTAGCCTCCCTCGGCACGGCCTTCACCAGCGAACACGCCCGCCTCCTCAAGCGATACACCGACAAGGTGGTGGTGTGCTTCGACTCCGACGCCGCCGGCCACAAGGCCGCCAGCCGCGCCTTCCAGGAACTGGCCGGTGCCGGCCTCGAAGTCCGCGTCGCCTCCGTCCCGCCCGGAGAGGATCCCGACTCCCTGATCAAGTCCGCGGGCCAAGACGCCTTTCGAGCGCTCCTCGCCGGCGCTTCGGAGTTCTTCGACTACCTCCTCGACTACGTCTCGGGGACCGAGAACCTCCGCGATCCCGGAACCAAGGCCCGCGTGGTGCGCGAACTCGCCCCCCTCCTCAACGCCATCCTCGACAAGAACGCCCAGGAAGCCTCCATCAATTTCGTCGCCACCCGCCTCAGCCTCGGTCCCTCCGGGGTCCGGCAGGCGGTCGTCGCGGCGGGGAAGCGGCCTTCCTACGTCCGCCTCCAGGATCACGAGCAAGCCTTCCAGCCCACCGTCCTCGAACCGGGAATCCGCGTTCTCGCCATGCTCGCCCTCCAGTCCCACGAAGTCCTCAACTGGCTCTGCGAGCAAACCGAGTCCCTCCTGACCGCCATCGAAGGGCGAGAGGGCGAAGCGGTCCTCCGTCGTATCATGACGGTCCATCCCGATGTCCCCGAACCCTCCGCCGTCAATGCCTTCCTGGAGGGATTGCCCAAAGAGGACCGCGCCCCCCTCATAGGCATCCTCGACGACCCGGTCCCGAATAATCCCCTGCAGGCAGCCACCGAGACACTCGGCAAATTGACCGCCCAGGCCATCGCCCGCCAGTTGGAAGCGCTTGGCTCCCGCCTCGCCGATCCGCAACTCCACGACGACGAAGCCGCCGAGATCATGCGGGAAATCGCCGACCTGCAGAGAATTCGCACCGGTGCCGAAAATCCTTGACCTTGTCAACCTCCTCACGAACAGTCCCGCTCGCTTGCGGGGACCAGCACCTCGGCTTGCTATAATGGGGGAGTTGTATCTCCGTCCCAGTCCCACTCCGATTAGGCTCCATGGCGAAAAAGAAAGTCGCGCCCAAAAAGACCCCCAGGAAGGCAGCCACAAAGTCCGCCGCCAAGAAGGCTAAGAAAGCCGCCAAACGGGCCCCCGCCAAGACCGCGAAGAAAAAGGCGGTGACCGCAAAGAAGGCAGCCGGGAAAAAGGTGGCCAAGACCGCCGCCCGCAAGGCCGCCAAGGCAGCGCCGGCCAAGGTCGCGAAAAAGGGGCCCAAGAAAGCGGACAAGGAGGCCGCCGGCGAGAAGCCGGCCGGTCGCAAGGACAAGGCCGGCGCGAAACACGCCGAAAAGAACCGGTCCAACAAGAAGCTCCCCAAGGGCAAGAACCGGATCGATACCCCTGAAATCCAGGAAAAGATCCGCGAACTCATCAAGCTCGCCAAGGAGCAGGGCTACCTCACCTACGACGATATCCACGAAGTCCTCCCCAAGGACCTCGTCGATCCCGCCGACGTCGAAGCCATCCTCGACCGGCTCCGCAACATGGAGTTCGACATCATCGATGCCTCCGAGGTCGATCGCTACAAGGACAAGAAAACCGGCGATGACGCCGCCGAGGACACCAAGGACCAGAAGCTCGACATCCTCGATGACCCGGTCCGGATGTACCTCAAGCAGATGGGCCAGGTCCCCCTCCTGACCCGCGAGCAGGAAGTCGAAATCTCCAAGCGCATCGAGGACGCCGAACTCTGCGTGCAGAACTTCCTTCACAAGTTCGGCTTCACCGCGGAATGCTACCTCGAACTGGCCGACAAGCTGACCCGCGGCAAGGAGCGCTTCGACCGCGTCATTCTCGACAAGAAGATCGAGAGCCGGGAACGCTACATGAAGACCCTCCCGAAGCTCTGCGACCAGGTCCGCAACCTGCACGAGGACACCAGCAAGGTCTTCAAGAAGCTCAGCGCCAAGTCGGTCCGTGGGAAGAAGAAGCTCCTCGAGTCCCTTGAAAAGAATCTCACCACCCTCGCCCGCCTCTACAACCGGTTCTACTTCAAGCAGAAGGTGATCGAGGACTTCTGCGAGGAGGTCGAGGAGACCCAGACCAAGATCTGGCGCTACCAGCGCAAGCTCACCTCCCGCGCCAAGGACAAGAAGGAGTTCGAGACCAAACTCAAGGAACTCCAGCTCTATTCCTGGCATGACCAGGAGGAATTCGAATCCACCACCAACGACCTTCGCCACTGGCTGCGCAAGGCCCACAAGGCCAAAACCGAGATGGTGGAAGCCAACCTGCGCCTCGTCATCTCGATCGCCAAGAAGTACACGAACCGCGGACTCTCCTTCCTCGACCTCATCCAGGAAGGCAACATGGGCCTCATGAAGGCCGTCGAAAAATTCGAGTACCGCCGCGGCTACAAGTTCTCGACCTACGCCACCTGGTGGATCCGCCAGGCCATCACCCGCTCCATAGCGGACCAGGCCCGCACGATCCGGATCCCGGTCCACATGATCGAGACCATCAACAAGCTCATGCGGGTGCAGAAGCAGCTCGTGCAGGAATACGGCCGCGAGCCGACTCCCGACGAGATCGCGGAAGAAATTCACCTTCCGGTGGAGCGGGTCCGCGCCGTCCTCAAGATGGCCCAGCAACCGATCTCGCTGCAGGCCCCGGTGGGCGACAGCGACGACACTTCCTTCGGAGACTTCATCGAGGACAAGACCGCCGAAAATCCGATGGAGGAAGCGGGCTTTTCGATGCTGAAGGACAAGATCAACGAGGTCCTCGATACTCTCACAGAGCGCGAGCGCGAAGTCCTCGAGCAGCGCTTCGGACTCAAGGACGGCTACAGCCGGACTCTCGAGGAAGTCGGCCGCCAGTTCCAGGTCACCCGCGAACGGATCCGCCAGATCGAGGCCAAGGCCCTCCGCAAGATGCGCCACCCGACCCGCATCCGGAAACTGGAAGGCTTCATCGAGTTGCCCAACATGTAGTTTCCGCGGTCCGCAGCGGGAGGGCGCAGCGAGGCTGAACCAGGTCCCCAAGCACGAGACTCCGTCAAGCTTGGCGAGGTCATGTGAGGCCCGTGGCGGCAAGGGGTGGACACTTTTTCGGAAGTTGCCGGGGGGATCGCACTACCTTCCGGAACGAATCCGATGGAAACCCCTGCCTTTCAGGCCCGCGCGTAGGGCTTGAGACTTGGCCCGCCTCACGCTTAGCTGGTGGAGCGCACTCGTGCGGGACGTGAGGACCCGGCGCGTGAACTGCGCCCAACCTCCTCGCCCTCGCCTCCGCCCGTGTCCAATTCGCAGGACTCCCCGCACGATCCCCCTCCGCCCCGCACCACGAGAAAGCGGCGCCGCTGGCTGCGGATCCTCCTGGTCACGTTCGCCCTCCTCGTGGCCTTGGGCTTTGCCATCAACGGGCCCATCGCACGCTGGTTGGTCGGCAAAATCATCCGCGATCAGTTGTTTCGCAAGGGCCTGGCGGGCGACCTGGCGGTGGAAGGCCACCTCCACCACGGATTCACCCTGCTGGACGGCCACTTCACCGGTCCCGGAGCCCTCGAACGCCTCAGCTTCGACGAGATCGGGGTGGACTACTGGATCGTCGATCTCCTCGACAAGAAGGTGCAGGGCGTGGCGGCTCGTAACCTGGTGGTGGTGGCCACCCTGCCGGAGCCCAAAGCGAATAAGGCGAAAGAGGACGGCGCGCTTCCCGACTTCGGTCCCATCGGAGATTCCCTGCGGAAAATTCGTCCCCACCTCCTGCCGCTCGAGATCGATCTGGAGGGAATCGACTTCACCCTCCGGCGCCCCCAACTCCCCAACCTCCATTTCACTCTCGGCGCCCTCAGTCACCACCCCGGGTCGCCGGAGTTTGCGATCGATCGAATCGAAAGCGATGTCCTCGGGAAGGAGGGCTTGCGCACCCAGGACCTCCACCTCGCCTGGGACCCCGATCAGATCCGCCTCAGTCACGCCCAAATCATCCCGGAACTTGCCGTCAATGTCGTCAGGATCGACTTCCCAGTCGGGGGCCCCGTCTCGCTCCACGCCGTCGTCGAGGCCCTCGCCACCCAACTGGAGGTCACCGCCGACGACAAGGGGACGGTACGGGTCGATTTGCAGAAAAAGGCCCTCGACCTCTCCAGGATCGAATACTTTCCCGACCTCGAACTGGCCGGCACGGTGGAGAAGCTCAGCGTCGATTTCGCGAATCTGTTAGAAAAGCCTGCCCAGTGGCGCGGCACCGCCACCCTGCAGGCGATCAACCTGCAGTGGCCGGGCGGACGCCTCGAGGCAGTCGAGGCCGGCTGTGCGCTGGAGAAAGAGATCAGCCTCCGCGCCGCGATCGGTTCCGACCTCCGTCTCGAAGCAAGCGCACCGCGCCCCGCCGGTGATTCGCTCGACGTGAAGAAGTGGATGGATGGTCTAGTCATCGCGCTCGAGGTCACCGCGCCGTCCCTCCACAAGGCCCTCCAACACGCCATGCCGGCGGCCGGAAAAGACATTCCAGAGCTGGCCGGAATCCCGGAGGGGGCGGTAAGCGCCGAGGCCACCGTGACGCTCGGGGGCGAGCGAGGCGTCTCCGCCGCCGGACTGCAGTGGGCGTTCTCGAACATCATCTACCAGGAAAATCTCGTGCCGGATCTCTCCGGAAGCGCGGCTCTCGCAGACGACACCGTCTCAGCCACGGTGCAACTTGCGAAGCCGCGCCCCGCGGAAACCATCGAGCTGAACGTCACCCTCGATCTCGACACCAAGACCTACCAGGCCGGCCTGCAAGCCAAGCTCCCCGATCCCGCCTGGTTGCTCCCCTTCCTGCCCGCGCAGGAGGATCCCCTTTGGAAGCCAACCGGACCGATTGCCCTGCAGTGGAGCGGAGAGCGCCAACTCGCGGAAAAGGAACAAGGCACTCACACCGGATCCCTCGACATCGAGGCGCTCACACTGACCGCCCCGGAAGAATCGGTCACCGAGATCAAGCTCACCTCGACCTACGCGTGGCCGGGCACCATCGAGGCGAGTTCCCTTTCCATCAGGAACGGCGACCTGTGGCTCGAAGGCGCCGCCAAATGGGACGAGGAGGTGTTTTCCATCGCCACCCTCCGCCTGCACGACCAGACCGGTCCGCTCACCAGCCTCGAAGGCAGGCTCCCGCTTGCGGCGGACAAGCTCACCGCCAAAGGCTTCTTCAGCCAGGACGGTCCCCTCCATCTGAAGCTCGACGGCCGCGATCTCAAGCTGCTGCGCCTCGCCAAGCTTCTCCCCCTGAAACTCCCCAAGGGGTTCGGCGCGGCCCTCGGCTACGATCTCACCATCGCGGGAACGCCCGGCTCACCCACCTTACAGGGCGGGATCACGGCCAAGGAAATCACGACGCCGGGACCGGAAAAGATCCCCGCCCTCGCGGCCACCCTCACCTTCACAACCGCCAACCAGCGCCTCACCGCCATCGGAACCGTCACGGAACCGGGAGGCAAACTGGTCGATCTCGAGGCCAGTCTCCCCATCCAGTTGAAGGACTGGTTGGAGAATCCGGAACACTTCAATCAGCTGCCGCTCGAGGCCAACGCCAAGGTCAACAACTTCGCCCTCCAGCGCCTGCAGCCCTTCGTCCCGGCCCTCGCCAAAGCGGAGGGATCGATCCAGGCCGAGGTGCGGGTCGGGGGCCCGCTCGGGGAACCCGTCGTGGCTGGTGGCGCCACCGTCACGCTCGACCGCTACCCGCTTCCCAACACCCCCTTCCGCGATGTGCGCAATTCCAAGCTGGTGGTGCGGCTCGACGGTTCCCGGCTTGTCATCGACCCCTCCCCCATCCACTGCGCGGGCGGAAAGATCGTCCTCTCCGGCACGATCGGGAAACGAAACGACGAGCCCGACTTCGACCTGCAGGTCAACGCCGATCACGTTCTGGCGTGGCGCAACGAGAGCTTCATCCTGCGCGCCAACGGCCTGCTGAAACTCAACGGTCCCCTCAGCGCCGCCCGCCTCAGCGGCGACATCCAGTTCGTCGAAAGCCTCTTTTACAAGGACATCGATCTCCTCCCCATCGGGATCCCCACCGCCAATGTCCCGAAGCCGAAACTCCCCAAGATCGACCAGAAAAAGGCCGCGCGAATCGGCGGCCTTCCCGCCCCCTTCAAGAACTGGACTCTCGACGTGGGAGTCCGCACCGGGGACCCCGTCCTGATTCGGGGCGGAAACTTTGCGACTGGAAAGGTCACTGCCCTCGCCCGGGTGAGAGGGACCCTCTCCAACCCCCGGCCGGCCGGCACCGTCACGATCCAGAATGCCTGGGCCCGCCTTCCCCTCTCCGGCAAGCTCCATGTCCGCCAGGGAATCGTCACGCTCCGGCCCGACGCACCCTACGACCCCGTGATCGACCTGCGCGGTGCCGCCACCATCGCTCGCTACAACGTCACCCTCAACGTCTTCGGTTCCGCCAACAACCCGAAGTACAACCTTTTCTCGGATCCTCCCCTTCCCGAGAGCGAGATCCTCACCCTCCTCGCCACCGGAACCACCACCGGCGATCTCGAGAATACCGATACCGCCACCATGAAGGCCGCCCAATTGGCCGTCAATTGGGCCAAGGACCGCTTCCAGGTCCCCGGGCGCAACACCCTCTTCCAGCGCTTCCTCACCGAACTCGATGAGGTCCAGCTCGCCGTCGGCGAAAACGACCCCTTCAGCGGCCGCAAGTTCAACTCCGCGACCCTCGAACTCACGAATAAAATCCTCCTCTCCGCCGCGGTCGATGCCACCGGAAATACCCGCGGAGTCGTGATCTTCTCAGTTCGTTTCCGGTAGTCCCTCATGCTACGCCTCGCGATCCCTTTTCTCGCCTGTCTTCTCGCCTCCGCGGCTACGGCCGCCGAGCTGCGTATTCGCGGATTGCGATCCATCGGGGAGGCCGAAGCCAGGCAAATGATCAGCGAGCGTCTCGTCTACATCGAGAAGCGCCCCGCCACCCCCTCCCGTGCCGACGATGCCGCCTTTTTGTTGGATCGCCTCCTCGTGCAGCGTGGCTTTACCGATCCGGAGGTCGACTGGAGCCTGCCGGGCCGCGATCGCATCCTGCTCACCGTGAAGGAGGGCCCCCGCTCCACCCTCGGCGAAATCTACATCAAGGGCCTCGACGAAGAACTGCACGACGATGTGAAGGCCCAGATCAATTCCGCGCACAAGGCCCGCAGCCTGGCGATCGGCGAGGGCACGCCCTTCCTGCTCGAGCACAATGACGAGGCCATCCGGGATGCCGGGGATCTTCTCCGGTCGAAGGGCTACTGGGATGCCGAGCTCCGCCTCGCGAGGACCGCCCGCAACGTCGGAACAACCAAGGTGGACGTTTACGTGGAAGCCGATCCCGGTCCTCTCTATCGCCTGCTCCCCATCCAGTTTGGCGGGACGGTCGCTCCCGACCCAGGGCTCGTCGCCAGCCTCGCCACCTTCGGCGATATGGTCGCCACCGCGGCGAACATCCGTGCCGTCCGCGCCAAGGTAGAGGAGTTCTTTCGCAAGCGTGGCCATCAGTTTGCCACCACCAAGGTGCTCGCCACCCACCGCAACGCCCGCACGCAGTTGCGCATCCTCATCGATCCCGGCCCGCGTTACCGCGTCGGTGAGATTCGCGTGGCCGGCACCAAGAAGGTCAAGCCCCGCCTGGTCCAAAACCGTTTCGACGGCTTCCGGGGAGATCACTACGACGGCGACGCCTTCAATGCCGAGATTCGCGCCCTGCTCGGAACCGGTGCCTTCGCGGGCATCCGCGTTGACGAGCACCCCCGCCCCGACGGTTTTATCGATCTCACACTCAACGTCACGGAATCGAAACAGGAGGGCTACTACTTTTACGGCGGGGCCGGCAGCTTCGAAGGACTCATCGTCGGGGCCGGATACTATAACCGCAACCTCTGGGGCAACCTCTGGAATCTCTCCACCCGCGCGGAGTGGTCGGGCCTCGGACTCCTCGGGGAAGTGAGCGTCACCGAACCCCGCTTCCTTGGTTACGACCTGCGTCTCACCCCCACCGCCTTCCTCACCACCCGCACCTACGAAGGCTACAAGAAAGCAGAGGCCGGCCTGGGTGTCGAACTGGAGTGGGAGGTGACCGATCACTACGTCATGAAGGCGTCCTTCCGAAATTCCGCCGTCACCGTCAGCTCCGAGGGCCTGCCCAAGGCCGAACTCGGACCGGACCTCTACTTTCTGAATGTGCTCGGTCTCTCTCAGACCTACGACCGGCGCGACAATCCCGTTCTCCCCAAGGACGGATTCTACGCCCAGCTCGACACCGACCTCGGACTCGCGCTCGGATCCGAGAGTACGTCTTTCCTGCGCGGCGAGGCCCATGTGAGCTACTACAAGACCATCTTCGACAAGGGGGCCGTGGCAGTGGGGGGGCGCGCCGGCGTGATCGTTCCCAATGGCTCCGACACCGCTCTTCCCGTCGACCTGCGCTATTTCCTCGGGGGAGGAAACACGGTGCGGAGCTTCCCGGAACGTGAACTCGGCCCCGTGGCGGGCAATGGCGACCCGCGCGGAGGCGAGGCCTACTGGGTCGCCAACGCCGAGTACATCCACCGCCTCTTCGGCCCCGTGAAGGGAGTTCTCTTCCTGGATGCCGGCTCCCTGAACCGGGATTACCACGAATTGTTCGCGGGCGATATCAAGTACGCCCTTGGCCTCGGGATTCGCCTCGACCTCCCCATCGGCCCCGTCCGCCTCGAATACGGCCGCTCCCTGAATCGCGAGGGAAACGAACCGCACGGCGCCTTCCACTTCGCCATCGGGATCGCGTTCTAATCTTTTCTCTTAACAGTTTGCCTCCGGCCTCATAACTCCTCTTGAAAAGATTCTGCGTGCATCCGCGCCAAAGTGCGGTTCCCTTCTCCCCGAACATGAGCGGTTACGATGTCAGCGCCGTCCGTGCCGAGTTCCCGATTCTCGACCAGGAAGTCCACGGGAAGCCCCTCGTCTATCTCGACAATGCCGCCACTTCGCAGAAGCCGCGCTGCGTGCTGGAGGCCAGCCGACGGTATTACGAGGAATACAACTCCAACATTCACCGCGGCACCCACCACCTCGCCCAGGTCGCCACCGCGGCCCATGAGGAGGCCCGCAAGACCGTCGCAAGGCACCTCAATGCCTCTTCACCCGACGAGATCATCTTCACCGGCGGCACCACCGACGGGATCAACCTCGTCGCGAGCATCCTCCGCGATTCCAGCCGGATGGCCAGGGGCGACTCGATCGTCATCACCAATCTCGATCACCACTCCAACGTCGTCCCCTGGCAGATGCTCTGCGGGCACACCGGCGCGGAATTGAAGGTCGTGCCTCTCCACGACGACGGCACCCTCGACCTGGAGGCCTTCCATCGCCTCCTCGACCAATGTCCCCGGCTGGTGGCCTTCCCCCATATTTCGAATGCCTTCGGCACCGTCCTGCCGGTCCAGCCCCTCGTGCAGGCTGCTCACGAGGCCGGCGCATTGGTCCTGATCGATGGAGCGCAGGCCCTTCCCCACCTCGCGGTCGACGTGCAGGAGATCGGCGCCGACTTCTACGCCTTCTCGGGTCACAAGGCCTACGCCCCCACCGGTATCGGGATTCTCCACGGACGCCGCGAGTTGCTCGAGGAACTCCCGCCGTGGCGAGGCGGCGGAGAAATGATCAGAAAGGTCGAGTACACCGGCACCACCTACAACGATCCTCCCTACAAGTACGAAGCCGGCACTCCCCACATCGAGGGCGCCATCGCCCTCGGGGCGGCCCTCGACTTCCTCCACCGTCTCGGTCTCGACGAGTTGCACGGTCACGAAGCCAGCGTCATCGGCGCCGCCGCCAAGGCCCTCGCCAAAATCCCCGGCATCACTCTCTATGGCCCCCACGACCGCACCGGGGCACTCTCCTTCAATCTCGAAGGCGTCCACCACTACGATCTCGGCACTCTCATCGACAAGATGGGTGTCGCAGTCCGCACCGGCCACCAATGCTGCCAACCTCTCATGGCCCGCTTCGGCGTCACCGGTACGGTGCGGGCCTCCTTCGCGTGCTTCAACACCAAGGCCGACGTGGAACGCCTCCTGGAAGCAGTCGACAAGAGCGCCGCCCTCCTGCGCTGAGGTGGCGGCGCTTTTCAAGCGCCATGCCTCGCGTGCCAAGTTCCGGAATTGATCCGACCTTTGCTGGTCGATCCGGGAAAAGTGGCACGACCGTCCCGGTCGTAGACCGCTGACTCAACTCCCAAATCTCAACTACTCCGAACGCACTCTAACTTTGCGAATGGTGCACTAGTGCCTCGACCGGCGTCATCTGATTGGAATTGTTGGGCGAGGGCTCCGCTTGCCGGACATTGCTCGGAAATATGGCAGCCGGAGCGGCCGCCCTACAAATCTGCCCATCAAATCAGGGCGGCCAGTACACTAGTAGTGCGTCAAGTTTGAGATGACGGATGGACGCGCCGGGGAACGAAGGGCTGGCAAGGCGGCGGACCCGCGTGGATTGGGCGCGACGGGGGCGGGCCAGCCTGTTACGCGAACTGCTGGTGGGTGCCGCTGGCAGGATTGCTTCACCTGGACCGTCCCCCCAGGGCGGCGCGCACCTCGGCCGCATACCGGCCGGCCTCCTGCTTGCCGAGAAGATTGACCGTGCTCCGGTCCGACACCACCGCCACGGCCTGTGGGAGATCCCAGACCTGGAGCACGTTCTGATAATACGGTCCCTCGCGGTGGGAAGCGGGGAGGTCCCGCAATTCGAGCCGCGAGACCGGCACGTCGAGCAGCAGGGCGGCGTAGAGGGCGTTGCCCGCCATCACGCCCCGGCCCTGGAGCGTGAAGACCTTTCCGCCCATTCCCTCCGCCCGGAGGGCCCGGACAGCCTGCAGAATGTCATACATCCGTCTGCCATCGAGGGTCTGGCCTATGAGCGCAAAGCGGCGGCGCACCTGGATCCGCTTCCGGTCGTCGTGCGGCCACGAGACCGCTCCGATGCCCCGCGCGCACAGGTAGGCGATACCCTGGCCGGGATCTGCCGGGCGCTCGTAGTTTTCAAGCCATCCCTTCCAGCCCTCGTCATCGAGCACGATCAGCTTGAGGTGGGAAAGATCGCGCAGCTTGATACCGGCGTGATGGATGAGTCCAAGCCAGCAAGTTGCCTCCGGCTCGGTCTCCAGATTGAACATCTTTACCTGCAAGCCATTGGCCTTGTCGTCGGATCGCTGGCGAAGCAGCGGTTTCACATTCATTGCAGGTCCCCCGCCGAAACACTTTTGCTTCAACGTCGCGGTCCACTCTCTCTTTTGCCGCTCCCAGTCGTCAACATCCTTGGGCAACTGTGGGGCCGGCGCTTTCGGCACGAAGATTTCGTCGACCTTGGTGTTGAGCTCGTCCGCCGGCAGCTTCTCGAACACCTTCAACTCCTCGGGCTCGAACAACTTCACCGCCGCCAGCTCGAAGGTGTCGGTCGGCTTCGCTCCCTTCAAGTGCCGGTTCATCCAGTGAAAGGCCGAGGTCCGCAGCGGCTGCGTGTCCTCGTGTGGCCCCTCTTCAATATTCAGTCCCAGGTTCCCGGGTGCCGGGTAAAGATCGTAGATACGCCGCACTCCCGCGTAGACTTGGTAAACTCCATCGAGCGGAAAGATGGAGTCCTTGTCGGTGTTCGAGATCAGCAGGGGCCGCGGTGCGACCAGGGCGGCCACCATCTCGAAGTCCCACCCCCGGCTGTTCATCTGGTACATGCAATCGCAATGCCCTTCCACGCAGCCGTCCACCACGTGGTTCTTCAGGGAAGCGATTCCGGCCACCGGGACCGCCACCTTGATACGCTCGTCGATCGCCGCGATCCACCAGCTGTAGGCGCCGCCTCCGCTGCGCCCCGTCACCCCGATTGCCCCCGCATCGATTTCCGGGCGCGACTGCAGGTAGTCGAGGGCGCGCACACAGTTCCAGGCCTCCAAGCCGGCGGGGGTATAACCACGCGGAATCCACCACCAGCGGTTGTGGCGAAAGAGCCCGTGGTGAGTGCCCACGATCTCGCCGAGTTGCAGGGTGTCGATCACGAGACAGGCGTAGCCGTTCCGCGCGAACCAGATTCCGTGGTGCTGGTAGTGGCACTTGTTGCCGTAGCTCACTCCGTCTTTCCTGACCCCGGCGTGCCCACATCCGTAAAGGACGGCCGGAACCCTGCCTTCGCGCTTCACGGGCAGGTAGAGATTTCCCGTGACGTAGAGCCCGGGCGAAGACTGGAAGTGCAGGTTCTCCACCGTGAACTCGTCCCGCACGATCTTTCCAGTGACGACCGGCTTCAACGGCGTGCGTTCCGGCATGGGATCGAGGCCGAGCATCCCGAGCAGCTGCTTGCGATAGACCGGCTGCTTCGCCTTCCATTCCTCGAGAGTCTTGACTCCTTTCAGCGGGCTTTCCAGCGCCTCCACCCGGCGTTCAAAGTAGCGCTCCAGTTCGTCATTCCCCAAATCGGCCCGGTCTGCAAGCAAGCCTGAAACACCGCAAATCCAGATCATTCCGAGCCTCGTCAGGGGCTGCCCTCGTCCATCCATATCGGTCAGTCTCTGTAACGCGCCGCCCTCCACCAGAATTTTCGTGTATTTCGCGTATTTCGCGGTTTCTTCTCCCCGGAGATGACGATCGCCGAAAAACAGGAGCAACTCCTCGAAGAGCTCAACCTCTTACCGGACTGGACGGAGCGCTACGAGTACGTCATCGGTCTCGGCCGGCAGCTGCCCGCCATGCCCGAGGAACAGAAAACCGCCGACCTGCTCATCGAGGGCTGCCAGTCGCAGGTGTGGCTCGATGCCACTTGCGAAAATGGCACGGTGCACTACATCGCCGACTCCGATTCGCAGATCACGAAGGGCATGATCGCGCTCTTCATCCGCTTCCTCAACGGCGAAAGGCCCGACCAGATCCTCACCGCCGACTTCGCCTTCATCGACAAGACCGGCCTGAAGGAACACCTCGCGCCCACCCGCGCCAACGCCCTCAACCTCATGGCGACCCAAATGAAACAGCGGGCGTTGGAATTCGCGGCGACGTCCTAGTAGTCCATCAACCTTAATCTGACGCACTACTAGCAAATCCTCCGGCCCTTCTCGACCGATTGCAGGTCGGCTCGGCGGCCGCTCTACTCGCCAGTCAGATCGTCGCGTCTCACCCTGGCGCGATAGAACCGGGCCGGCACTCCGGCGGCGGCATCACTGATCTCCCGGACCGTTCCGTCCCCGGTGAACGACTCGAATACGGACCAGTCGCCCTTCGCGAGCCCGGCATTGCGTTCCAGCTCGTACTGGCGGCCGTCCACGGTGGGGAGACGGAGGCGGCTGATGCCGGCCGCGTCACGCGAATCGAAGCGAAAGCCGTTTCGGACAAAGACCGGTGCGGGCTGCGAATCGGCGCTGCCGAGTTCGTTAGTGATCGTGACCGTGTACCGGCCGCCATCGGAAAAATCGGTCCGCGGGAGATGGAGTCCCGGGCGGTTGGCCCCGGCGATGGCGACCCCCCCAAGCTTCCATTGATAGGTGGGCCGCGGCCAGGTGCGGGACGATGCGCGCAGGTGCAGGACCTCCCCGGCGTCAATGGCCCATCCCCCCGGAGTAGCAGAGAACACCGGCATAGACGTCGCGCGAACCGTCCCCAAGGAGGTGCACGGCACCAACCACCTCGCCGTCTAACAAGTAGTTTCCCGCCGCGATGATGGTGTTGTCGCTCAGGATGGCGGCGGTACGGGTCCTGCCCCCCAGCTCGACGGGCTCCTGGAAGGTGGGATCCAGGGATCCGTTGGGAAGATAGCGCAGCAATCGTCGCTCGAGGTTCGAAATCATGGCGAGGGCGAGAATTTTCCCTTCCCCGTCCACGTCAAGCACCTCGATCGAGCTGGACGCGGCAGGGGGCGCGGCAAAGACGAACTCGATATCGCCCGGGAGCGCACTGGCGGCCGGTGCGAGCACCAGCGGCAAGGCCAGCAGCGGCAAAAGCGTCAGGACTTCGATGCCTCGGGTTCGCATCATGGCTGCCAACATCCTAGGGTCGGAAGCCTTCATTCAAGGAGACAAAATCGCTCAAAAATGGCCCTCAAGGAACCACGCGAAGGCGTTGACCGGCGGGGCGTCCCCGGACCGCGCTCCTCTTCAGGAGTTCAGCCACTCCAGCATCGCCTCCGCCGATCGAAGGGAGATCCCCGGTAACTCCGCGATCTCCGCCGCACTCACCTTGCGGATCCGCTCCACCGAACCGAACTTCTTCAGCAGGGTGGCCTTGCGCTTGGGAGAGATCCCGGGGCAATCGTCCAGGAGCGACTCCTTCATCCGCTTGCGCAGGAGCAACTCGTTGTAGCTGTTCGCGAAGCGATGCGCTTCGTCGCGAATCCGCTGCAGGAGCTTGAGGGCCCCGGTGTCGTGGGAGAGCAGCAGCGGGTCGCCGTGGCCGGGGCGGAAGATTTCTTCGCGCTTCTTGGCGAGGCCGATGATGGGGAGTTCGTGCAGCCCCAGCCGCTGCAATTCCCCGGTCGCGGAACTGAGCTGGCCCTTTCCGCCGTCCACGATGACGAGATCGGGGAGCGTGATGGGCGCGTTGCCCTCCTTCGCCAGCCGCCGCATCGCCTCCACCGGGCTTTCCTGCGTCTCCTCCGCCCCGGGATTGGCCTCCACTCCCTCCTTCAGAATCCGCGAATAGCGCCGCCGGATCACTTCCGCCATACTGGCGAAGTCGTCCTGGCCGTCCACGGTCCGGATGCGGTAGCGGCGATAGTTTCGGTTGTCCGGGAGTCCGTCCACGAAGCGCACCATGGAGGCCACGATGTGGTTGCTGGAAACGTTCGAGATATCGAAGCACTCCATGATGGCGGGCGACCCGGTTAGCTGCAGGGCGTCGGCGAGCTCGGAAAGGTCATCGAGCGGCTTGACGGTGGTGGGCACTCCCCGGCCCCGCGAAAACTGGCGGGTCGGGTTGAGGGTGCGCTCCAGGTTCTGCACGATGTCACGCAGGCGCGCCGCGCGCTCGAAGTCCATGCGCGCGGCCGCTTTCTCCATCTCCTCGTGCAACGACTTCATCCGCTCGCGTCTCCCCTTCCCTTTCAGCAGATCGCCTGCCTGGACGACCCGCTCCAGGTACTCCTCCCGCGTGATCTTGCCGATACAGGGCGCGGTACAGTTCCGGATCACGTCCGCGCTGCAGTGCTTGTAGTCCTTCTCGGTGGGAATCAGCGTCCGGCAACTGCGCAGGCCGAACTCCTTGTTCAGCCAGGCGATGGTGGCACGCAGGGCGCCAGAGTGCGCAAAGGGCCCGAAGTAATGTGCCCCATCGTCCTTCTTGAGGCGCGTCAGGACAAAGCGCGGCCACGGGTCCCTGGGATTGATCTTGGCGAGGAGAAACCGCTTGTCGTCGCGAAAGCTCACGTTGTAGCGCGGCCGGTACTGCTTGATGAGCTTGCCCTCCAGCAACAACGCTTCCTGCTCGTTGCGCACGAGGTGAACCTCAAAGTCCCAAATCGAGTCGAGCAGGGCCCGGGTCTTGAGATCGGCCTGCTGCTTGCGGGACGGCATGAAATAACTCCCGAGACGCTTCCGCAAATCACGGGCCTTCCCGACGTAGATCACCGACCCGAGGCGATCCTTCATCAGGTAGATTCCCGGCTGGTGAGGCACCTCCGCCAGTCTCGATCTCATTTCGGGCTGCTCCGCCATCGCTGCACGGACAATCCTAGCGCAGTTGCGCGGGCATTCCACCTCAAGAAACGGGGGGCCGACGAGCCCGGATTTCTCTTTCCATCTCCCGGCGCCGTGCTGAAATCCTCAGCTAACCGAAGCCACACGAACCAATGAAAACTGTCATTCGCACTGCGATAGGGATCGTCCTGTGCCTGGGCGCGGTCGATGCGCAAGGTACCAACAAGGCGGGCTTGAAAGTGCCGGCCTCCACTCCGGCCGGAGGTCCCTTCCAGGTGACCTGGAACGGCGCGCAAATCAAGGGACGTCTCACCATCGTGAAGGCGGACGGCGGCGTCCTGCCCGCCGCCTCCTACGCCTACGCCACGAAGAAGAAGGCGCTCAATCTGACCGCTCCCCCCACCCCGGGGAGCTACGCCGTGAAGTTCGCGGAGCGCAACGACGTTTTCGCCCTCGTGAAATTTGAAGTCACCCCGGTGACCGCCACCCTGAACGCGCCCCCGACGGCCGAAATCAATCAGGCCATCGACGTCAAGTTCACCGGGCCCGCCTACAAACAGGACACCATCCGGGTGGCCAAGGCCGACGGAAGCCTTCTGCCGGGTGGCTCTTACGCTTACGCAGCCCAGGCCGGGGACGGGGTCGTCAAGCTCAAGGCACCGGTGCGGGACGGCTCCTACCAGATCGTCCACCTGATGCAAAAAGTGATCCTGGCGCGTTCCAAGCTGCGGGTGGGCGGTACCCTGGCCAAGGTGCAGACGCGAAAGACGGTGCAGGCTGGTGGTGACCTGGAAGTGACCTGGGAAGGTCCCAACAACAAGGGCGACCTCGTCACCATCGTAAAGGCCGGGTCGCAGGGCCGGGTCGCGGGGGCCAGCTACGGCTACACCTCGCAAAGCACGGCCCGGACCGTGCTCCTCACCGCTCCGGAGGAGCTGGGCGACTACGAGGTGGTCTACCTGACGGGAGGCAAGGCCATCGCGCGCCAACCGGTCAAGGTGGCGAAGGTGTCCGCCACCCTCAATGCTCCCGGCGAAGTGGTGGGCGGACTGGTCTTTCCCGTGGATTGGACCGGCCCGGGCAACCGCCAGGATCAGGTCCTGGTGCACGCTCCGGCGGAGAAGGAAACGGCGCGCGCTTACGCCTATATCGATGCCGCCGAGGCCCGGGTCGAGATTGTGGTCCGGTGCAGGCGGGCACCTACGAACTGCGCTACCGCACCCGCGAGGGGAAGGTGCTCGCCACCCGCCCCATCAAGGTCACGCCGCCGCCCACCGAGCCCGGCGCGCTCCGCGTGCTGGTGGACTACACCAGGGGCTTCGGAGAGGGCTCCGCCGTGGAAGTGATCCTCGACGCCTCCGGCAGCATGCTGCAACGGCAAGGCGGAAAGCGGCGTATCGAAATCGCCAAGGACACCCTGACCTCCCTGGTGGGCGACACCATCCCGGCCGGGACTGGATTCGCCCTGCGGGTCTTCGGTCACAAGGAATCGGGCAGTTGCCGCACCGACCTGGAGATTCCCCTCCAGCCGCTCGACCGCGCGGCGGTCAAGAAGACCCTTTCGACGATCAAGGCCATGAACCTGGCCAAGACTCCCATTGCGGCTTCGCTCGAGAAGGTGGCCTCCGATCTGGCCCAAGTCACCGGGGACCGCATAGTCATCCTCCTGACCGACGGGGAGGAAACTTGCGAGGGCGATCCCGCTCTGGCCATCAAGGGACTGCGTGCCCAGGGGCTCGCGGTGCGGGTCAATATCGTGGGCTACGCCATCGACGACCAGGACCTGCAAAAAACTTTCGAGAGTTGGGCCGCACTGGGGAAAGGCCAGTACTTGAACGCGCCTGATGGCGCCCAATTGGCCCAGGCCCTCCGACAGGCCCTCGCCATTCCCTTCGAGGTCTTCGCGGGCGACAAGCTGGTAAGCCGCGGGGTGAGCGGAGGAGAGGACCTCTCCCTCCCCGCCGGAACATACCGCCTCGTCTACAGGCAGGCCGGGAAGGAAAGCGAGAAAGCGGTCAAGGTGGCGAGCAAGACCCGCGTCGAGGTTTCCATCCCCTGAGTCACCTCGATCCGGAACGCGCCATCGCGGTGGCCGTGAAGCGGAACGCCGCCAAGGCTTCCGTCTACATCCGCGGTATGCACGATCCCGATGCCAAGATGGAGAATCCCAGGTGGTCCACCGGCTTCTGGACCGTCAACGTCGATACCTTCTTCCTCGTCAACACTGCCTACACCTGGAAGTTCACCCGCGACCAGTCCATCGCCAAACCCCGGCCCCTGCCCAGGAAATAGGGAATCCTTCCCCCATCGATTCAGCCGCATCGATCGGCCGGGCGAGCATCATCATCCTCGCCTTTTTATTGCGGAAGCGGAAGCGGCCCGCCGACCCGCCCTCACCCTCCCGGGTAAGGCCCACCCCCAAATCCCGGGGGTGCTGGAAATTTAGCAGAACAAAATCCCCCGCCCGAGTCGCTCCTGGTCTGAATGTTCGGGCTTGCCGACCGCTACGGTGCTTGAACCTCCGTAAACAGACGATACACTGCCCCCGATTCATGAATCGCCTTTTGTTCTCCCTGCCGGCCCTGCTGGTCACGACCGGTGCCGCGGTGGGCGCGGAGCAGCCGACCGATCCCGACAAGATCAACGTGCTGGAGATCATCAAGGAGGGCGGGATCATGATGTGGCCGCTGGGCCTGCTCTCGGTCACGGCGGTGGTGTTGATCCTGCTCTTTTTTCTGACCATCCGGCGCGCGACGGTGGTGAGCGATCGATTCATGCGAGTGGCGGAGAGCCTGATCCGCAAGCGCGACTACCTCGGACTGGTCGGCTACGCGCACCGGCGCGGGGAGTGCATTGCACGGATCACGCAGAAGACCCTCGACTTCGCCACCAAGAATTCCGACGCGCAATTCAACGAGATCCGCGAGGTGGCGGAGGCGGAGGGATCGCGGCAGGCCAGCACCCTGAACCAGCGCATCAGTTACCTCGCCGACATCGGTGCAATTGCCCCGATGGTCGGTCTCCTCGGAACCGTGCTCGGAATGATCAAGGCTTTCCTCGAAATCAATACCGGCAACGTGGAGGTGGTGAGGCAGATGAGACTCGCCGGCGGCGTGGCGGAAGCGCTGGTCACCACCGCGAGCGGACTGACGATCGGAATCATCGCGATGATTTTCTACTCGGTCTTCCGCGGGCGCGTGCAACGCTACCTCTCCGAGCTCGAAGCCGCCGCCACGCACCTCCTCGCCCTCCTCGGATCGCAATTCCAGCGCGCGGGCCGCTACCAGCTGCCGGAGCAGGCGCTCCCGCCGGAGGGGCAGGAAGATTACGCCATCCCGCGCAGCCAGATGCCGGCGCCGGCTCGCTCCGAGCAGGCCGACGTGCACGGGGTCTGAACCTAACTCCGCCGAACCCGTGAAATTCAAGGCCGCCGATCCTCCCGCCAGCGTCATTCAGCTGGCCCCCATGATCGACATCGTCTTTCTCCTCCTGATCTTTTTCCTGGTGACCTGGCAATTCTCGCGCTCCGAGCAGGACAGCAAGGTGAAGGTCCCCACTTCCACCCAGGGCAAGGAAGAGAACCGCGCCATCAGCGAGATCGTGATCAACATCCGCCAGAACGGCGAGCTGGTGGTAAACGCCGACGCGCTCACCGAGGAGCAGCTCCTCGGCAAGCTTCGCGCCATCGTGGAGGTTCATGAAAACCAGCCGGTCCGGCTCCGGGGCGACGGCGAGATCACCTACCAGAACCTCATGGAGGTGATCGACATCTGCCAGAAAGCCGGGATCTGGAACATCTCCTTTGCGACCCGTAAGCCGGAGGGCGACTAAGCTGCTGTTTTTTTCGCATTTTTGCGGGAACTTTCCGGTTTGTGCGGTATTCTAGAAGAGATCAGGATGCGGAGGAGTGATGTCATCGTTGCCGCCCTTGCCGTCGTGCTTATGGTGGCCCCGGCGCCTGCCCAGAAGCAGGCCAAGCCCAAGGCGGACCAGCCTCTCAAGGCCGACCCGGCCAACGACCTCTTCCAGCTGGCCCTCCTCGCCTACCGCGAGGCGGTCGAGCAGAAGAACGCGGAGCGCCAGAAGGAAACCTACCTGGCGGCGGTGCGGCAATTCGATCGATTCCACACCACCTTCCCGAAGCACTCCAACGCCCTCAAGTCATGGTACTACTCGGCGGTGTGCTATCAGAAGGTGGGCAACCTGAAGGGCTACCGCAACTGCCTGTCGAAGGTGGTCACGACCTGGAAGGAAGGCCCGCTGGTGGGTGCGGCCGCGTACCAACTCGCCCACGAGCACTACAAGGCCAGGAAGTACGACGAAGCAGAGCCCCTCTACCAGCTCTCTGCGGAACAAACCGACAACGAGGACTTTCGCCACAAGGCGGTCTACAGCCGTGCCCTCTGCTTCGAGAAACTGGAGAAGCGTCCCGAATCGATCGCGGCGCTGAAGGCCGTGCTGGCCGACGAGGGGTCGCCCTTCCGGGAGGGTGCGGAGCGCGTCCTCGCGCATCACTACAAAGAGGACGGAAAGAAGGAAGAGGCTCTCGCGCACTTCATCAATCTCATCTCTTCTCCAGACGTCAAGACCAAGGCGGACGCCACCTTGCAGTGTGCCCGGCTGGCCCGCGAACTCAAGAAGAAGGAATCCGCGAAGAAGTACTTCGAGGCCATTCTCGTAACGCCCGGGCTGGAGGAGTGGCGCGACGAGGCACAGCTTTCCCTGATGAGTACAGCCTCGCGGGCGGAGGAACACCAAGCCGTCATCGATTACTTCAACAAGGGAAAATTCCCTCTCGACAAGGCTCCCATGGCGCAACGCCTGCAGCTCGCCGCGAAGGCCTTCGAAGCGCTGGGGCAGAAGGATCGGTCCACAGCCCTCTTGCGGGAGCTCTCCAAGATCGCGCCTAACAACATGACGGCCTTCGAGGCTGGATACGTGGTGATTTCCCGGGAGTACAAGACCGGGGGGCGGGAACTCACCAAGCAGGCGGACGAGTTCATTAAACGCTTTGAAACAAAGCATCCGGACGATCCGCGCATCCACAACGCCCGGCTCATGCTGGCGGAGGGACACTACCAGGCCGGGAACTACGCCGCCGCCGCTCTGGTATACGGAAAGATCGGTCTCAAGCACATCGCAAAGGAAAACCACGGGGGCTTGCGCTACCGGCTTTCCTCCGCCCTCTTGCAGGCCGGCGACCGGGAGGCGGCTCTCAAGGCCTTCGACCTCTTCATCGAAAAGCACCCCGATCATCCCCAGGCCATTAACGCCATCGTGAAGCGGGCCGAGGTCTACCTGGAAGGTGGTGATTCCTCCAAGGCGCACCGGGAACTCGAGCGCCTCCTCGCGAAAGCCAAAAATCCCCAGCTGAAGGAGTACGCCTGGGCCCAGAAGGCCGGCCTCTACAAGCAGGCCATCGAGGACGAGGCGGCCCGCCAGCGGGAAGGTGATGGGAACCCCGCGCGTCAATCCGAGAACCTCGCAAAGTTCGCGGAGTGCCACGAACGCCTGATCGCCGATTTTCCCGACCGCGATCCCGAGAAGAGAGCGGCCTCCGAATTCTGGAGGGGCTGGGCTCTCTACCGGCAGGACCAATTCGCAGAGTGCCTCGAGCCGTTTAAACGCGCCCGCGAGACCGACGCCGGGACACTCGGACGGGAATCGACCCTCCATCTTGCGTTGGCCAACTATCAGCTCCAGCAGCGCGATGAGCTGAAGACCGAGCTGGACCTCCTCCTGAAGAACTATCCCAATGAGAACGTTCCTCGCCCTGTCTTCGCGTGGCTCGGGACCTCCTTTGCGCGCGAGGAAAACTACCCGGAGGGGTGGCACTACCTGAAATACGCCATCACGCCGAAGGAGCCCACCAAGACCAAGGTGGTGGTGTGGCGCGCGGCGGGGCGCAGCGCCCTCGAAGCCGGTGCCTTCGAAGAGTCAATCCGTCCTCTCGAAATCGTCCTCCAGGTGGAGGAAAACAAGTTCCGGCAATCCGAGACGAACTACCTGCTGGCCCGTGCCCACTTCAAGCTGAACGACCCCGAGCGGGCCCGCAAGGCAGCCGAAGCCTGCCTCGATTTCAAACCCCAGGGGATCCTGAATGCCCAGGCCCGCCTCATCCTCGGCGATATCGCCATGTCCCAGGGCGATCCCCACAGCGCGGCAAAACACTACGTGGCGGTGGTGGAGTTCTACAGCAAGGACCGCACCATCGCCCTCAAGGCGCTGCGCAGAGCCATCAGCGCCCTCGAATTGAAGGGTGGCGAGAAATCGCTCAAATCCGCCAAACGCTACCGGGAAAGACTCCAAAAGCTGCAGAATGCGGCCCAATCCACTCCAAGTGGTTGAACTCGATGTCACTTCGTGGCACAAATCCCCAACCCTCCGCTGTGCGAATCCCGAGAATCGGCTCCCCCTCCCTGATGTCCGCCGGACGCCGGCCCGGCGGTCGTTTGAACCCGGCCTCCGCCTCGCGGGGATTTCCCCGGCCCGGGGTTGCCCTCATGAAGGCGAACGCCGCGCTGGCGGTCACGCTTGGGTTGGCGGCCCTCTCCCCCGCCCCGCTCCCCGCCCAGGCTCCCGGCATTATCGAGCCCTTCGACAACGGGGCGGACCTCTACCATCGGGCCACACGATTCTATCGGTATGGGAATGAAATCAATGACGTCCACGAAAAGCGCCGCGCCCTCCAGATGTCGGTCCCGCTTTTCCGCGATTTCCTGAACACCCGGCCCCAGGGAAACCTGGCGCAGAAAGCGGCCTATCAGCTCGGGATGGCGCTGCTGCTTACCGGGGAGTTGCAGCAGGCCGAGCAGACCTTCCACGGAATCATCCAGCGCTACCGTACCGGGAACTGGGTGGCCCTCGGCGCTTACCGGCTCGCAGCGCAAATGTACAACCGCAAAGAGTGGGCCAAGGGCGCTCCCTTGTTCGGAGTGGCGGCCCGCCAGGCCACCGAAGCCGACCTCCGCCACAAGGCCGTATTCTACGAAGCGCGCAGCCTCAAATACGCCGGCCAGAACGGGGCCGCCATCGTGCGGTTCGAAAAAATCGTCGAAGCCCGCACCAACCCCTTCCGCGAGTATGCCCGCCTCACCGCCGGCGAACTCCATGCCGCCGCAGGCCGCCACGAAAAAGCCCTCGAACACTTCGAGCTGCTTCTCGCCCCGAATACCGCCCCGCAGGAACGCGCCCAGGCCCTTTTCGCCGCGGGAGTCTCCGCCTCCAAGCTGGGTCAACATGCCAAGGCCGAGTCCTTTCTCAACCAGACCATCGACGCGGCCGGACTGGACCACAAGTTCAAGGCCCGGGCCCAGCTCGCCCTCATGGAAATGAGGTTCGAGGAGGGCAACTTTTCCGAGACCGTCAAGGTCTTCCGGCGCGGCGAATTCATGGGCGAGAGCGACATCCAGTCGAAGATCTACATGATCGCGGGTAAATCGCTCGCCTCACTCGACCGCCACAACGAGGCGATCCGGCAATTCTTCAATGCCGAACGCCTTGCGCCGCTCACCGAGCTCGGATTCGAGGCCAGCTACCGGCGCCTCGGCAGCTTTTACCAGATCAATGGACCCAACATTCCCGGCCAGGTCGACACCTTTGTCGAGGTCTACGCCGACCGTTTTCCCGCCAGCCCCTGGCTCCAAAAAACCCGCCTCATGAAGGCCGAGATCCTTTTCCACCAAGGCGGAGTGGGCCGCGCCGCCGCTGCCTACAACAAGGTCAACGTCTCCGCGCTGCCCGAGGAATTGCGCGCCGAGGTCTACTTCAAGCGGGGCTGGTGCCTCGCCGACACCGGCGAGTTCGGGCGTGCCGCCCAGAACCTCTCCAGCTTCATCCGCCACTACCCGGACCACCCCAATATCGACCAGGCGCTCGCCAAGCGCGGATACGCCTACCTTCAACTCGGTGATCGCGGCTCCGCCCTGAAGGATTTCCAGCGCCTCCTGACGCTCGATATCGAACCAACCCTGACCGCCTTCGCCCACCAGCGTTGCGGACGCATCTATCACGATGAGCGCAAGTACAAGGAAATGATCGCCAGCTACGAGAGCCTCCTCGCGCTGCAGGGAAACCTCGGCAGCCAGTCGCGGGCCGACGCCAATTACTGGATCGGTTGGGGCTGGTACAAGCTCGAAGAATGGGCCAAGGCCATTCCCCCCCTTGAAACCGCTCGTAATCTTCTCCCGCAGCGCTTCCGGGAACCGGCCGGGGTCCACCTCGTGCTCGCAGCCTACTCGCTCCTCGACTCCGACAAGTTGAAGGAGGCCGTGGAACGCCTCCTGGCCGATGCCCCAAGGCAACGGTTACCGGCCCGCATGCTGATCTGGCTCGGGCTGGAGCGCTTCTCCAAGGGCGACTACGAAGCGGCCGACCGTTTCCTCGGCTTCGCGAGCACTCCCGACGAGCCCGGCCTCACGGACGTCATCGTGTGGCGCCATCTCGCCAAGGCCCGCATCGAACGAAGACACTTCGGGCGGGCCCTCGAGTCCCTCGCGATTCTCCTCGAGCAGGACCAGGAAAATTTCTGGAAAGCGGATGCCCACCTCGACCGGAGCCACGCTCTGATCGGCACCTCCAAGTGGGACGAGGCCTGGGAGGCTGCCCACGAGGGCTTGGAACTCGACCCCCAGGGCACCGTGCAGGCCGGTCTCTACATGGCCCTGGCGGACGTCGCCATGTACCGCAAGGACTACGAGAGCGCCGCCGCGAGCTACCTCAAGACCTCGGAGATGTTCATCGATGACAAGGAGATCAAGCCTCTCGCCCTCTTCCGGGCCGCGGACGCCCTCGAGAAAAACGGTCAAACCGAACAGGCCGCGGCAATCCGCAAACAACTGCGAAACGAGTTTCCGAGTTGGACCGCCGCGAAAACCAACTAGTAGGGCGTCAAGTTTGAGATGATTGATGGACGCGCCGGGGAACGAAGGGCTGGCAAGGCGGCCGACCCGAGTGGATTGGGCGATCCTCGATGGTCCGCCAACCCCGCCAGCCCTTCGGTCAACAAGCGAACATCCGTCAGATCAAGGGTGATGGACTACCAGGGTCCCGGCCATGGTTCACAAGGAACTCCACACGAAGCCCCTTATGAGTAATTCACACTTCGTTCTTGAGCCCGAGCCCGTGCAAAACGGCCATTTTTTCCGTTGCCAGACAAGGCACTGAATCTAGACTCCCTCGCCCCGCCGGGTCGCCATTGAAAAGTGGCGTCCCGGCTCATTTTTAGTGCGATTGCTCACGAGAACTCCATGACCGTCAATCCGATCATCACGCCCATCGCTGGCATCGCCGGCTTGATCATTGCGTTTATCCTGCTGGCGCGCATCGTCAAGCGTCCCGGTGGCGAGGGGAAGGTCGCCGAGATTGCCGAAAAGATCCACCGGGGGGCGATGGTATTCATGCGCCGGGAGTTCCTGCTGATCTCGATCTTCTCTGTCGCCATTGGTGCCGCGCTGTTTTTCTTTCAGCAGAACTACGGCAGGGAACAGTCGCTGGCCTTCTTCCTGGGCGCCCTCTCTTCCTCCATGGCCGGTTTCATCGGGATGTTCACCGCCACCAAGGCCAACGTCCGGACCACCCTCGCGGCCCGGAACGAAGGGAAGGCCCAGGCTCTCTCGGTGGCCTTTTTCGGTGGCTCTGTGATGGGCCTGACGGTGGCCTCGATGGGACTCATCGGGCTGGGCGGCCTCTTCTGGTTTTACAACAAGAGCGAGCATGTCGCCGAGATCATGGAGGGCTTTGCAATGGGGGCCTCCCTCGTGGCGCTCTTCTACCGCGTCGGAGGCGGCATCTTTACCAAGGCGGCCGATGTGGGGGCCGACCTGGTCGGCAAGGTGGAAGCCGGCATCCCGGAAGACGATCCCCGCAATCCCGGCGTCATCGCCGATAACGTCGGTGACAACGTCGGCGACGTGGCCGGCATGGGCTCCGACATTTTTGAATCCTACTGCAACGCCCAGATCGCCAGCATCGCGATCGCTGCCGCGCTGGGCGCCCGGCTGGCAACGGAGGCCAGCGAATCGGCCGTCGCCTTCCTGCATAGGATTGGAGCGGCCGAGGGTCACGAGGGGGTGGTCCAACTCATGCAACTCCCCCTCCTTCTCACCACGGTGGGTCTGGTCTGCTCGATTCTCGGGATCCTCATCGTCCGGATCATGGCCGGCAAGAACCCCGCCGAGGCCCTCCGCTTCGGAACCATCGGGGCCGCCCTCCTCTACATCGGCGCGGCCTTCGGGCTCGCAAATTTCCTCGGCCTGAGTGCCAACGTCGGCCTCTGCATCCTGTGCGGGGCGGTGGGCGGCATCGTGATCGGCCTCATCACCGAACACTACACCGGAGGCAAGCCGGTCCAGGAAATTGCACGCCAGGGCGAAACCGGAGTGGCCACCCTCATGATCGCCGGCCTCTCGTTAGGCCTCAAATCGGTCGCGGTGCCCCTCCTCACCATCGCCGCCACCATCTATGTATCCTACGAATTTGCCGGGCTTTATGGGGTGGGCCTTGCGGCGGTGGGAATGCTCGGGACGGTCGGCATCACGATGGCGATCGATGCCTATGGCCCGGTGGCCGACAACGCCGGCGGCATTGCAGAGATGTCCGCCATGGGCGAGGAAACACGCAAGATCACCGACAGCCTCGACGCGGTCGGCAACACCACCGCCGCGATCGGCAAGGGCTTTGCAATCGGGGCGGCCGGGCTCTCGGCCCTCGCCCTCACCACCGCTTTTATCCAGAAGACCGGGGTCGATCTCAACCTCAGCGACCCCGGGATTCTCCGCACATTCTTCGTGGGGGTCTTCATCGGAGGCGTGGTCCCCTTCCTGAATGGCGCCATCACGATGGACGCGGTAGGCCGTGCGGCCTTCGACATGATCTCGGAGATCCGGCGCCAGTTCCGCGAGATTCCCGGCTTGCTGGAAGGAACCGGAGAGCCCGATTCCGATCGCTGTGTGGATATCGCCACCAAGGCAGCCACCAAACGCATGATCCTGCCCGCTCTGCTCGCGGTGGGCACGCCCCTCGTGGTGGGGTTCGGTTTCCGCGCCATCCAACCCGAAAGCGGGGCCATCGCCCTGGCGGGGACTCTCTGCGGCGCCCTCCTGTGCTGCGTTGTGCTTGCCCTCATGATGTCCAACGCCGGCGGGGCCTGGGATAATGCCAAGAAATATGTGGAAGACGGCCACTTTGGCGGCAAAGGAGGCGAAACCCACAAGGGCTGCGTGGTGGGCGACACCGTCGGCGATCCGCTCAAGGACACTTCCGGACCCTCCATGAACATCATGATCAACGTGATGGCCATCGTCAGCATCGTCATCGCGCCGTTCCTTTAGGACGAGGTGAACCGTGCCCCGGCTTCCCCGATCTTCCATCCTCTTTTCGGGGATTGCCTCTTTACCCAGTTTCCGTTAGACTCTTTGGGGAGAAGTCTATCGATGCAAGAAGCCCCCCCAAAGGCCACGGCAGCCCCCAGGAAGGCCCCCCTCAACGTGCGGGCCCGCTCCGTCCCCTACCGAAAACCGTATATCTGGGCCCTGCTGGTTTCAGCCTTCTTCTACCTCGCCCTCGTTGGTTGCGCGGCGGCCTTGTTCGCCCTTGCTGCCTCGCCCGGCAAGAACGCGGCCTCGCTTCTGATCGGATTCGGGGGTTTCAGCGCATTTCTCTGGCTCTTCAGTTTCTTTAAACGGCGCAGCTGCCATTGCCCGCTCTGCAAAGGAACTCCCTTCCTTGACAACTCCGCAGGACAACACGAAAAGGCGGTCCGCTTCTTTCCGCTGAACTACGGCACCTCGAATGTCATCCGGGCCCTGGTTCGGCAACATTTCCGTTGCCAGTACTGCGGCACGACCTTTGACCTCCTGAAACCGGTCACCTGGAACCAGGTTCAGGTTTCCCTCCCGGCGGTCCCGATCAGGCCTCCGGTGAATCAGCCTTCTCCCTCCTCAACACTCTCGCCACCAACGGCTTGAGAGTCAGGCCCTGGACCGCGATCGAAAAGACCACGATCACGTAGGTCGCAACCAGGATCACGTTTCGCGATTCGGCATGCTCCGCCGCTTTCGGAATTCCAAGCGCCAGGGCCACCGAGATTCCGCCCCGCAATCCGCCCCACGTCAGGATCCGCACCACCCCCGGCGTAAACGTGCGCCTTTTCTTCAGGACCGCTACCGGGATGGAGACTGCAATGAAACGGGCGCCGAGGACGACCGCCACCAGAATGGCCCCCGCCATAAGAGCCCGCCCGGAAAGTTCGAGCACGAATAACTCCAGACCGATCAAGAGAAAGAGAATCGCGTTGAGAATCTCATCGACCAGTTCCCAGAACGTATCAAGGTGCTCCCGCGTCGTATCGCTCATCGCGAAGAGGCGCCCGTGGTTTCCGATCATGAGCCCGGCCACCACCATTGCGAGCGGTCCGCTCAGGTGCCAGTAGGAGGCGAGGCGGTAGCCGGCTGTCACGAGGGCCAGGGTAATGAGAATCTCAATCTGGTAGTTGTCGATGGAACGCAACATGAAGTACGCCACCGCCCCGACAGCGAGGCCCCACAACATTCCGCCGCCGGCCTCGACTGCAAAAAGCTTCAGGATGTCCGCGACGCCGGCGCCGCCGTGGTCCCCATGACCTTCCAGGGCCAGGCCAAGTACCGCCAGGTAGACCACCACCCCCACCCCATCATTGAAGAGCGACTCGCCCGTGATCTTGGTTTCAAGGGACTTCGGCGCCCCCGCGGTCTTGAGAATCCCCATGACCGCCACCGGATCGGTAGGCGAAATTAGGGCCCCGAACACAAGGCACCAGATATAGGGGACATCGAAGCCGAAGAGCGGAAAGAGGAAGAAGGCCGCCGTTCCAATCAAAAAGGTCGAAAGGACCACTCCGAAACTCGCCAGCAGCGCCACCAGCCTCTTCTGGTTCGCCAGGTCCCCCAGGTTCACGTGCAGGGCTCCCGCAAACAGGAGATAACTCAACATCCCCTCCATCAGCGCCTCATTGAAGTCGATCGATTCCACGAAGCGGTCGGCTGCTTCCGGAACCATGGGCACCGCGCCACGAAATACGAGCAGCAGGATACTCAGCAACAGCCCGATCAACATGATGCCGATCGTGGTGGGCAACTTGAAGAGCTTCAGGTTGATGTATCCGAAGACTGCTGCGAGGGAGAGCAGGACGGCTGCAAAATCAAGGAGTTCCACGGCGTTGAGGTCTCAAATGCGTTGTTTCTGGGCTCTCGTCGCACCGGACGGTCGGAGCCGGGCGGGGTCGATAGACATCATTTCTTCTCCGGCGGGATGACCCAACCGGATCCCAACACCTCGCTTATCAGCACCTGCTGTGGGGATTTCGCGTGGTCGGGATACCTCAACTTGACGAGGAAGGTTTTCGGATCGCCACGCTTCCCATTCAGGGGCGTCAGCTTCTTGTCCACGGTCGAGTAACGGGGCACGTACCCGTAAAACATGTGCCCCTTATCGGGAGACTCGATTCGGAAACACTTCCATTTCTTTTCGTCGGAAAACTCGAAGTTGTAGTAGTTCACCGGAGTTAACAGGATCCGGAACAGCTTCGGTTCGGTGGGCCGCTCCCTGGAGAAATCGTCCCAAGGGATCTCGGAGTAACCGATCCAGCTCTCCCAATCCACCAGGTAGCGCTCCTTCATCCGCTCCAGCGCAATCGGCCGAATCGAGAAGTCCTGGAGAACAATGTCCACGGCCCAGAGCTCGCCGGACTTCATGACTTTACCCTTGGGGGAGATCGTGCGGTACGCCACCGGTTGATGGGGGTGTCCCTGGTAATATTCCCGGATGCGGGTCTCCATGCCCGGAAGAGTTCGCACATACGGCATCATCTCCTCCACCCCCTTCGCACCCAGGAACCCTTCCACGGCCGCCTTGATATCCAGGATTGCAGTCTGCATTTCGACTTTTGCGATCTCCGGATCCGCGAGTTCGGGATCCTGGTTCTCGGGTCTGCCGACACCGGGATCCTCCACTTTTTCCCCGCCGGTGGCACCCGGCTCCTCCGTGGTGCCCGTCGTGAGCTTCAAGGCCACGATGGCTGCGATCGCAATGAGCAGTCCTGCCGCTGCGATCAGCACCAGGGACCGCCTCGTCCTCCGCGGATCGTGGTTCGGTCTCCTGTCTTTCTCCCACTCCGGTTCCTTCGGATCCTCGTCGTGGATCTTCTTTCTAACCTTCTTCTTGATCTTTCGTCGGACCCTCGAGGAGCCTGGGGCGCCCGGTTGCTCCTTCTTCCCCCCCGCCAGTTCATCGAATTCCCGAAACTCATTCTCGCGCGTGGTCGGCGCAGGGGTCGCTCCCTCATCGGGAATCTCCACGATATCACCGCATCTCGGGCACTCGGCCCGCTTGCCGACACTGTCGACCCGCACCCGAAAGAGGGTGTGGCAACCCGGACAGGAATAGCCCAGCCACCGCTGCCCTCGCGCCTCCCCGTCCTGATTCTCCATGCTCAACGCCCTGCCTCCGTCCAGTCCCGCCTGCGGGGTCCGGTTCAATCGGTTTTGATCTCAATCTTCTTCGGCTGGCGCAGGCGCAACCCGGCCTCTCCATCCCCGATGATCTCCGAATCCAGCAAGAGGCTGGGTCCCCGGATAAAGACACTGATCTCCTCATCGGGCGGATCCAGCGAGACCACCTCCGAATCATACGGGTCCTCCCCGATCAGGGCGGGAGCCTGCGGCAGGATCGGCGCCACCGCCAGTAGCTGGCGCTGCGCGGAGTCGATGGCTTGCGGCCCGTAGCGTTCGAGAACTTCGTTGGTGCCGATTCCGCCCTTGCCGTGCATGTCGCACAATCCAAGCTTCTCACGGTCGCGCCGCAGCTGCTCGGTGTACCCCGTATAGCGAAAGCTCACGCCGCGCTCGGGATGATCGACCGGCTCGTAGCAATAGCGCGTCGCGAGCAATCCCGAGCCGGAACACACCTTCACCGGTTCGAGGGAGGAGGGCGGCTCGATGACCCGGCCCGGAAAGCGGGACTCGGCCTCGTTCATGATCTCCGCCCATGGCTCGAAGGCCAAGCTGCGGCCGAACGCGTTCGGGTAAATCGCGTCGTTGCCGCCCTGGTGGAATCCGACCCAGATTCCGAGGGTGACCGTGCCATTGTACCCGATGCACCAGCCGTCCGCAAAACTATGGGTGGTGCCCGTTTTGATCACTCCGGGAAAGGACTGCTTCTTGAGCAATCCGGCTTCTTCCTTGAGATTCCCGCTCCGGGCCGCTTCGCGCAGCATGTCGTGGATCTGGTAGGCCGTAATCTCGTCACAAGCGCGCCTGGTCCGCACCTTGTCCTTCGCGACCGGCGCCTCGTAGACGAGGCTTCCGTCCACGTCTTCAATGCGCTCGATGTAGCGCAGCGCAGTGGGCATCTTGCCCCCCTGAGAGTAGGCGGAGTAGGCCCGCACCGTGTCCGGCAACGAGACGAGGTTCCAGCCCAATAGCATCCGGTTGAGCAGTTCATCTTCCGCGACCTGCAGTCCGAAGGCCTTCGCCATTTCCGCCACCTTTTCGAGGCCAAGTTCCCGCCCAAGGCGCACCGAGGCTGCGATCTTGGAAAAAGCGAGAGCCCGCCGGCTCGTGATGCGACCCTCGTGGCGCGGATTGAGAACCTCCATCCCCCATTCGCCCAGGATCCCTTCCCGTCCTCCCACCATCACGGCGCGATTGTCCATCGGCTCGTCCTTGACGGTCGTGCAGGGTTGCCGCCCTGCAGCCAGGGCCGCGGTGTAGATCATGGGCAAAAACGCGGTGCCGAACGGCCGATTGCCATTCACGACGAAATCGTACTGCGATTGAGCGTAGTCACGGCCACCGACGTGCCCGAGGACGTTCCCGCTCGCGGAGTCGATCATGAGCACCGCACCCTGCAAGTAGGGAGGGACCTTCCCGGGAGCCGGCTCGAAATTCGCGAGGCGCGGGTGGTTGTAGCCGGGCTGCTTTTCGGCCCGGTCCAACTGGTCCCGCAAACTGCGCTCGGCCTGCTCCTGAATCTCCCGGTCGATTGTGGTGGTGATCCGGAATCCGCCGCGCGACATCGCCTCGATCCCAACCTTCTCGAGCGCGAGGTCATCCACGATTTCGTACAAGTGCGACTTGCCCTTCAGCAAGGGCTTTGGATTGATCACCACCGGCTTGGTGCTGAGGGCCATCCACTCCGAATCCGTGATCATTTCTTCGTCGCGCATCCGGTTCAGGACGTGATCGCGCGCCTTGCGGTTCTTGGCCAGATTGCGCAGGGGCGAGATCTCGGTCGGATTTTTCACGCAGGCCACCAGGGAGGCGCACTCCTCGATGCTCATGGCCATCGGTTCCTTCCCAAAGTACCCCAGGGCGGCCGAGCGCACTCCGTAAAAACCGCTCCCGAAGGGAATCCGATTCAGGTAGTACTCCAGCACCATTCGCTTCATCTGCTCCTTGCGCGCATCCTGGTCCGGAAACTCGGCCGCGATCTGGTCCTGAATCTTCGCTTCGATCCGGAGGGCGAGGAAGGCTTCGACAATCTTGCGTTCCAGGCTGGACTGGTTTTTTTCCTCCGCGGCCGACTTCAGGTCGAAGGCATTGCGTGCCAGCTGCATCGTAATGGTGCTGGCTCCCTGCGTCACTTCTCCGGCCTTCAGGTTCAGGTAGACGGCACGCGCCACCCCAACGCGGTCCACCCCGTCGTGCTTGAAAAAGCGCTGGTCCTCCTGGGCGAGGAGGGCGTCGATCAGCTTCTGGGGCACCCGCTCGATCGGAATCTTGCTGCGATTCTCGACGAACATGCGGCCGATCTCCCTGCCCTTCCGGTCCAGGATGATGCTGGGAATCTCGACGTCATCGATGGTCGAAATGTCGATCGCGGCGGCCTGGTCCTTGTAGGGTTGGAGGCGTCGGTCCACCACCGCGAGGGCGATCAATCCCGCGAGGCCGCACCCGAGGATTACGATCCAGAAGCCTTTCCGCTTGTAAAATCGATGCTTCCGGCGGTTTTTCGTTTTCTCTTTCGCCATGGAATCGGTGGATCCAAGACAGACATCGCAACGCGCTACACCGGGTATTTACCCCTCTTCCGGCGCCGGGGCAACCCCTCTATTGGAGGAGGTGCTGCGGCCCCGCATCCGCGCCGAGGGCCCGCTGAGCTTCGAATCCTTCATGGATCTGGCTCTCTACCACGAGGACCACGGCTATTACAGCGACCCCTCCCGCCTGCGAATCGGCACCGCGGGCGATTTCGCGACCAATGTCAGCGTGGGCGAAACCTTCGGCCGGCTCCTCTCCCTGCGCCTCCATCGGCTCTGGCAGGAAGGCGGCCAGCCCGCCACCATGCACCTCTTCGAACTGGGCCCCGAGGACGGCTCGCTGGCCCTGGATGTCCTGCGGGGGGTTCAGGCCCTCTCACCGCAATTTCATGGCGCCCTTCACTATGCCGCCTGCGAGCCATCACCGCGCAAGCGCGCCGCCCTTGCCGCTCGCTTCGGGGATGCCGGCGAACCGAATCTCCGTGCCATCGGGATGCCGCCCGGAGCCACCGCCGGGTTCGGCGCCGTCCTCGCCAACGAAGTTCTCGATGCCCTTCCGGTCCGCCTCATCCGGTTTGTGGAGGGTGCGTGGATCGAGCGCCGGGTCGGACTGCAGGATGAATCCCTGATCTGGGTCGACGCCCCGATCGTGGATCCCCTCCTCGCCAGGCAGGTCGCCGCCCTCGGGACGAACTTTCCCGACGGTTATCAAACTGAGCTCTGCTCCGTTCTCGAACCGTTTTTCGAAAGCCTCATGCCCCTGGTCGACCGCGGCCACTTCCTCTTCATCGACTACGGGTTCGCGCACGACGACTACTATCATCCCGACCGCACCGGCGGAACGCTCCAGACCTACGCCCATCACGAGGCGCGCCAAGATCCTCTCGACTCCCCGGGGATCCGGGACATCACGGCCCACGTCGACTTCACCGCCGTGGCCACGGCCGCGGGACGCGCCGGTCTCATTCCTCACGGCTTCGCCCGCCAGGAATCCTACCTCACCAACCTCGCCGCCCCGCTCCTGCGTGAGCTCACCGACGATCCGCCGCCCGATTCCTTCATCCGGCAGTTTCGCACCCTCACCCACCCCGGTTTCTTCGGCTCCCGGTTCCACGTCCTTGAGCTGAGGAAGGGAACTCTCCCATCCGGGGCATCTTTCCCCTGCCGCTCCGCCGGTCTCGAGTCACTCGGCCTGCCTCCCGCCAGCCCCTGATCGGCACCTGGTCCTGGGGGGCACCCTCGATAATCTCGGGGCTCCCTTTCGGTGGCCTTTCGGAGGGATCCGGTCTATTCGGGGGCGACACAGCACCGTTGTGAAGTGTTGTTGCCCGTCCGGTGATCATCTGCTTGAAGCGGACGACGATTCCAGCACTATCGGAACCATGAAAATCTCCATTATCGGCACCGGCTACGTCGGGCTCACAACCGGCACCTGCTTTGCGGAAGTCGGTCACGAAGTTACCTGCGTCGATAACGACGAGGAGAAAATCGACACCCTTCTCGATGGGAAGATCCCGATATTCGAGCCGGGTCTCGCCGAACTCGTGGCCAAGAACGTCAGTGCGGATCGCCTGAACTTCACCACTTCCTCCGCGGAAGGCGTGCGGGAGGGCGAGGCGATCTTTATCGCGGTTCCCACCCCGCCGCAACCGGATGGTTCGGTGGATCTGCAGTTCATTGAAAAGGTCGCCCGGGAAATTGCGGAAGCCCTCACCCCGGAGCTGGGCTATCGCGTCATCGTCGACAAATCGACCGTCCCGGTGAAGACTGCCCGGAAAGTCGACGAAACGGTCCGTCGTTATGCGGTGCCGGGCGTGGAGTTCGGCGTGGTTTCAAACCCCGAGTTTCTCCGCGAGGGATGTGCCGTGAAGGACCTCCTGGAACCCGACCGCATTGTCTTTGGGGCCAACGACGACCGGGCCCTGAACGTCATGCAGAAGATCTACGAGCCCTTCATGGCGCCCGTCCTGGTGACGGACGTGGAGTCCGCCGAATTGATCAAGCATGCCGCCAACTCCTTCCTCGCTCTGAAGATTTCCTACATCAATGCGGTCGCCCGCATCTGCGAACGGTCCGGCGCCGACATCGAGAAAGTGTCGGAAGGAATAGGAATGGATGCCCGCATCGGGCGTTCCTTCCTCCACGCCGGCCTTGGTTATGGGGGCTCCTGTTTTCCGAAGGACATCAAGGCCTTCATCGCCATCTCTGAATCGCTGGGATACCGGTTCGACCTTCTCAAACAGGTCGAGGAGATCAACTCGAGCCAGCTGGCTCACTTCCTGAACAAGATCCGCGAAAAACTTTGGGTCCTACAGGACAAGAAGATCGCGGTGTGGGGCCTGGCGTTCAAACAGAACACCGACGACGTCCGGGAGTCCGTGGCCATCAAGCTGGTCAAGCAGATGCTCTCGGAAGGGGCGGAGATCACGGCCTGGGATCCTCAAGCGATGGAAACCGCCCGCCGGTTCGGATCCCTGGAGGGCAGCATCACCTACGCGGAGGATATGTACTCGTGCCTCGATGGAGCCGAAGCGTTGGTGATTGCCACCGAATGGTCCGAGTTCGCCCACGCTGATCTCGCGGAGATCCGGGAGCGCCTCCGGACCCCCCTCGTCTTCGACGGCCGCAATCTCCTCGATCCCACCACGGCCATGAACCAGGGCCTGGAGTATTACTCCGTCGGGCGCGCGGCCATGCTCCCCAAACCCACCCCGGTTTCCAACCCGGTCTCTCCTTAGACCGGAACACCCTGGAGGAGATGGTCGGTTCAGGGCCCAGGAAAATCCTCGATGGCCTCCGTTAAATTCCCGTTGTCATTTCCCAACCACTGCCTAGCCTCGCTAAATATCGCCGGGATGGCGGAATTGGTAGACGCGCCTGATTTAGGATCAGGTGAGCATTGCTCGTGCAGGTTCGAGTCCTGTTCCCGGTAGATACTTATAATCAGCTAGTTACGATTTACCGAAGAGCGTGCCAGCGCACCTTTGGTTACGCCTCAGATGCATGGAAATGCACGGAATTACGCGTTCTATTGCATGGTCCGTTGCACGGAAAAATTCTCCTGATTGCCTCCGAGGCCCTATTTCAGCCTCCAGGTAGCCCGCCTCGGCCTCGACGCTCCATGCGACGGTCCGTTGCACGGAAGGAGTGCTCCCGGGGCCGGATGCCCCGCTTTCCAGGTCAGGCCGTCAGCCACCCAACCCCCCCCCGCTCTCTTCGCCAGTCACCCCAACTCCGCCCGCCCATCGCCCCGCCTCACCGCAGGACCGGGGCAGGGGCTCCCGCCTCTTTCCCGAGCCTCCCGCACCCCGCCACGGGTGCCCCCCCGGG
>Ga0310121_10000314_pt1 | contig 53220 bp, 55 predicted proteins | sample CB27_Tmax_986_MG_FD_203504 | JGI IMG/M metagenome (GOLD analysis project Ga0310121, IMG submission 203504) | Marine microbial communities from Western Arctic Ocean, Canada - CB27_Tmax_986 | ecosystem: Environmental > Aquatic > Marine > Oceanic | place: Canada: Western Arctic Ocean | collected... | reverse complement strand
TCCGTTCGTTCTGAGCCGCCCTCTTTGGCGGTGGCGGCACCATCGGTGCCGATCCGTTCGTTCTGATGCGCCCTCTTTGACGGATCGGCACCGTCGGTGCCGATCCGTCAAGGTGTTCTTTGCGCGGCCCCCCGTCCGAGGCGAGACCACCGCAGCGTCGCAGTAGGGCCACGGGCAAGGCCTTCGATCTCCTTAAGCCCGCGCAGCAAGACCAGCTGGATCGGCGCCAACGTGGCCCCGGCTGCCCAAGAGGGCGCATCAGAGTAGCGGGTTGGGGAAGGGCGTAGGAGAATGAGCGGCCCAACATAATGGAGAACCCTTAGTCATGATCATCCACATGGTCGAAGGCTCATCGCGCGAGCAGGCCGATCGCGTCATCGACCGTATCTCGGCCGATTACGGCCTTCGGTGCGACACCATCATCGGCACCGATAGCATCGTCATCGGCGTCAAGGGTGTTGCCGGGATCGTCGACGAGGGGCGCGTGACAGAGCTGCCCGGCGTCGATCGCGTCATCCGCATCACGGAGAAGTACAAGGACGCGAGCCGCAGCTTCCACCGCGATGACACCGTGGTGGAAGTCGGCGGGGTGCGTATCGGCGGCCCGAACCTCACCATCTTCGGCGGCCCCTGCGCCATCGAAAGCGAGGACCAGGCGGTCACATCGGCGCTCATGGCGCGCGACGCCGGCATCGACGTCCTCCGTGCCTTCGTCGACAAGTCCCGCACCAGCCCCTACGACTACCGCGGCCTGGAGATCGCCCGGGGCCTCGAAATCGTGAAGGCGATGAAAGAGGCGACGGGCCTCCCGGTCGTGAGCGAGCTGATCGATCTCCGCCATCTCGACGCCTTCCTCGACGCCGGCGTCGACGTCATCCAAGTGGGGGCGCGTAGCGCTCAGTACTCGCCTCTGCTCGAAGAGCTGTCGCGAATCTCGAACCCCGTCGTGCTGAAGCACGGCCTCGGCAACGACATGAGCGAGTGGCTCTGCGCGGCGGCCTACATCATGTCGGGCCTCGATCGCGCCGGCCGTCCCAGCGCGCACGGTAATCCGAACGTCATCCTCTGCTACCGCGGCATTCGCTCGTTCGAGTCGGAGACGCGCTTCGCAGCCGATATTTCGATGATTCCGCAGGTGCGCCGGAAGTCGCATCTGCCTTTGCTCGCGGACCCGTCGCACAGCTCTGGCGATAGCAAGCTGGTTGAGCGCGTCTCCTACGGTTTCGTCGCCGCGGGCGCGAACGGCCTCGAGTTCGACATCCACAGCAATCCTGCAGAAGCACTCTGCGACGGCCGCCAAGCCGTTCGCGAGGAGGCGGGTCGCATCGTCACGAAGGCGCGCGCCATTCACGCCTTGCTGGCGGACATCGGTGTCGAAAGCGGCTCGATGGCGGCCGTCGCGGCGAAGTAGCGGCGGCCGATCGGTGGCCATCGACCGCGAACGTCTCGTCGCCGATTTCCTCGAACTGATCGCGATCGATTCGCCCTCAGGGGAGGAAGCCGCTGCCGCCACGGACCTCGAACGCCGCCTCGCGGCCCTCGGTGCCGAGGCCTGGAAGGACGATCACGGCAACGTGCTCGCGCGCGTCGCCGGGAGCGGCGAGCCGCTCCTGCTTTCTGCGCACATGGATACGGTCGAACCGGGACGTGGGATCGTCCCGCGCTTCGACGGTCCTGACATCATTCGCTCCAGCGGCGACACCATCCTCGCAGCCGACGACAAGGGCGGTTGCGCCGTCATTCTCGAGGTCATCCGCTCTCTGGCGGAGGACGGCGGCGTGCACCGGCCGATCGAGGTCGCGCTCACGCGCGGCGAGGAGATCGGGCTCGTGGGCGCCGCCAATCTCGACTACCGCGCACTGACCGCGAAGGTCGCGATCGTGATCGACAGCGGCGGGCCGCCCACTGAGATCCAGAGCGCTTCGCCCTACTACTACGGCTACACGATCGACGTGCACGGGCGCTCGGCCCACGCTGGCTTGGAGCCGGAGAAGGGTGTGCCCGCGATCGGAATCGGCGCTGAGATCGTCGTGGGCCTGCCCCAGGGCCGCATCGACGAGGAGACGACCGGCAACGTTGGCGTCATTTCTGGCGGACTCGTCGTCAACGCCGTGCCCGAGCACTGCCGCATCGAAGGCGAGATGCGGAGCATGGATGAGGCGAAGGTCGAACGGCTGGTGGCCTACGCGAAGACGCAGATCGACATCGTCTCGGAGAAGAACCCCGAGGCGCGGATCGAGGCCGACTTTGCCCTGAAGATGCCTGGATTCAAGATCGACGCAGAGGATCCGGCGGCCGCGCTCGTGTTCGGCGTGCTCGAGCGCCTGAGCATGACGCCCAACCCCCAGCCCGTCGGCGGCGGCACTGACGGAAACGTCTTCCGTGGGCACGGGATCGCCAGCATCGTGATCGGGCGCGGTGGCTACGCGCAGCACACCAAGGACGAGTACCTCGTGATCCCCGAGATGGTCGACTGCGCGCGCGTCGTCGAGGCCGCGGCTCGCACCTGAGCCCGGAGGCTTCCTGATCGCCCCCGAATTCGCGCGGATTGGGCCGGATGAGCTTTCTCGCTACGGCGCGATCTCGATCGCGTTCGAGACACAGACGTGGCTGCGACCGACGGTCATCGAGGGCGGCCTGGGCGGCATCACACTGACCGAGGAGCCGCTCGCGGAAGCGCTCAGGCGCGACTACGACGAGCAGCGGAGCGAGCGGCCGGAGGCCTGGCCGGACCACGGCCTCGACATGCGTTACCGCGAGTTCGTGCTGGCCGTCGAAGGTGGTCGCGATGTGGGAGCGGCGACGCTGCTCGCCGGCGATCTCAGCTACCGCCTGCTCGACGGCCGAGCCGATCTTGCGCTGCTCCAGGACCTCCGCGTCGCGACGGGCGAACGCGGCCGGGGCGTGGGGACAGCGCTGTTCGCGCACATCGCGGGGATGGCGAGGGAGCGAGGGCTGAGGCAGCTCAAGATCGAGACTCAGAACGTGAACCCGCGCGCCTGCCACTTCTACCGGCGGCAGGGCGGCGTGCTCGGTGGCATCGCGCGGCACGCCTACGCGGGCGATCCGGTCGCCCATGGGGACGTGCAGCTCCTCTGGTACCTGGACCTGTAGCGCCGTGCTGCTCAAGCGCGAGACACTCGAAGGGATTGCGGCAGGGCGCATCCGCCTCGCCTTTCGTCGCTGGAGGCGCCCGACGGTGCGCGCGGGTGGAGAGCTGAGAACCGCGATCGGCGTGCTCGCGATTGAAGCCGTGGATGTCGTCGCAGAGCGTGATATTACGGCCGCGGAGGCGCGGGCAGCCGGCTACCAGAGCCGCCGGGAGCTCAGCGAGGCGCTGGGTGCGCGCTCTGGAAGCAATCTCTACCGCGTCGCTCTCGGCTTCGCGGGGGCGGATCCGCGGGCGGCGCTGCGAGCGCAGACCGATCTCGCTGACGGCGACCTCGCGGCAATCGGCCAGCGCCTCGCCCGTTTCGACAAGGCCAGCCGCCACGGCGCCTGGACGGAGACGGCCCTGCGCCTCATCGCGAGCTCCCCCGGGGTGCGAGCCCCCGATCTCGCGGCCTCGCCTATCTCGCGAGCCTTGACGGCGAGCGGACCTCGCATCGGCGCTAGGGCGAATCGAGTTCGAGATCACGTTCGACCTCGCCCCGCGCCAGCTTCCCCAGTCGCTCCGGGAGGGCGCGGGTGCCGAACCGCCACGCGAGCGCCTCTTCGAAGACTTCCGCCGTCTCGACCGGCACGCTGCCTTCGCTCGCCATGATCCAGGCGCCGGCCAGGAGGCGCAGGTGATAGGTGGCTGCGCCGTCGTACAGCTCTCCGTCGACTTGCTGGACCTCGCGCGGGAGCTCCTGCACGACCCGGCCGGCCAGCGCCGCAGCCGGCCCCTCAATCATCGGGTCGGCGTCGACCGTGCGGCCGAAGGCTGTCATCAGGCGCCCGTAGTTCTCCTCGGTGATGCGGGGACGGCGGCGGAAGAGGCGCACTAGCGGACGACCGCGTGGACGCGGCGCTCGTGCGCCGTCGCGACGACGGCGCCGGTGAAGCCGCCGTAGACGAGCCGCTGGGCGATGTGCTGGCCTAGTCGAAGGTGCTCGTCACTGCGCGGGCCATTGAGGAGGGCGTGGAGCCGCGCCCGTTCCGGCACCGACTTGCGTCCGCCTTCCTCCGCCAGCAGCACATCGACGATGATCGAGGCGGTCACGATCTCGCCCAGCTCCGCACGCGCCAGCGCGGCCACCCGCTCTGCGCGGTGGACGTGCGCCGCGGCGAGCGGCTGCCCCAGCACCTCCAGGCCCACGCAGACGACGACGTCGGTTGCGCAGGCAGGGATCACGGGCTCGTGGGCGGCGGGGGCCTTGAAGGGCCGCCCGCCGGAACCGTCCGCTTCGACCGCGATCAGGCCGGCGCCGAGCGCAGCGATGGCGGCGACGGTTTCCCCGGAGACGCCGAGGTAGCGCTCACGCGTGCCCCGGCCCGCGTGGAGGAGGAGGACGGCGCCCTCCCGGGGCGCCGGAACGTCGTGCGCGATCCCTTCACTGGCGGTCGCGAATTCGCTGTCGACGCGCGCCCAGTCGGGCCGTGTGAGCTTCGTCGTCGTCGTAACGACGGCCGCGCCGCCGGCGCCCGCTTCCTCCTCGGCGAGCGCAAAGACCAGGCTCGTCTTGCCCCCGCCCCCGACCGCCGCCACGACTGCGCCGGGACCCAGTGCGAACGCCTCGCGAAGTGCCATCGAGCCATCATATCGAGGCCTGTCGCGTAGTCTGGGCAGGCCATGAGTGCCGAAGCGTCTGCCGAGCGAGTCACCGGGATCATCCTTGCGGGCGGGCAGAGCCGTCGTTTCGGCTCCGACAAGGCGGCGGCGGTGCTCCGCGGTCGCCCGCTCGTGCAGTGGGTCCACGACGCCCTCGCGCCGGCCGTGAGCGATCTGGTGATCGTCACGGCCGCCGGTCAGACGCTCCCGCCAATGCGTCCCTCCAGTCCAGTCGCCGTCGTTGAGGACCGCGAGCCCCAACGTGGCCCGCTCGCGGGGATCGCTGCTGGACTTGCGGCCGCGCCATCGCCCGTCTGTTTCGTCACGTCGTGCGACGCCCCCCTCCTCCGCCCGGGGGTCGTCGAGCGGGTCGTGCAGGCGCTCGATTCGTATGACGTCGCGATGCCCGAGGTCGGGGGGTTCCAGCAGCCGTTGGCGGCCGCCTACCGCCGTGAGGCCTGCCTCGCCGTCGTCGAGGCGGCACTCGCGGCGGGAACGAACAAGATCACGGCGGCTTTCGCGCCCCTCGCCGTCCTGCTGCTCGGCGAGGATCAGCTGCGGAGGGTCGATCCCGATCTGCGCAGCTTTCGCAATGCCAACACGCCTGAGGCGCTGGCCGAGATCGCGGAGCTCTTAGACACGCCCGCGCCCGCCGTTGTCAGTGCGCGGAAGAAGCGTTCGAAGCCGCGGACGAAGAGCCGCCGCCGGCACTGACGTGAGCCTCAGCAGTGGCGGCCAGGCGCGCGCTCGCAAGCGCGTGGTGGACCTGGAGCTCCTCCGCGGCGATGGCGGTGTACGCGTAGCCGGCCTCGATCTTGGGCAGCGCATCCGCCGCCGCCTGGCTCGCGACGACGCTCCCGGCGGGCACGTAGTGGCCTTCTGTGAGCGTCACGCCGATCACGATTGCGCCCGGCTCGACGATCACGCCGGCCTCGATCGTCGCTCGCACGATCAGCGCCTGCGCACCGATGTAGGCGGCGTTGCCGACGAACGTGGGACCGTGAACCGCGGCCTGGTGTGCGAGGGTGACGTCCTCCCCGATCCAGACGGCGACTTGCTCCCCGCCGGCGCTGACGAGGTTTTCGTCGACGATTCGGCCCCCGGCGAAGGTGCGGGGCGCGTGAATCGAGACGAGATCCTGCACATTCGAGCCCTCGCCAATCACGATCGGCCCACCTTCATCCCCGCGGATGCTCGCGAGGGGCCCCACGTAGACGCCGTCGCCGATCCGCACCGCCCCGATCACGGCCGCGTCCGGTTCGACGAAGCTGCCGGAGCCGAGTGAGGGCGTGTCCGCGGTGCGGTTGAAGTCTGTGACGACGTTCGCGCGGCCCAGCACGGCGGCCTCGGCTGTCGTCTCCGCCACCGTCTCGCTCGCGAAGAAGCGGCCGTAGCCCCAGACCGCGACGATCGCCGCGACCGCCACGATCAGGGCCCCGTTGATGAGCTGCTGGTGGGTCCAGGTTGAGACCGCGGCGAGCGATGGAATTTTGGGAATGTCGAGCGCGAACTGCAGCGTCAGGCCGCCGGTGGCGGTACGCGCCATGCTCACGCCGGACTCCGCGCCCGCGCCCTCAGCGACGAGGTCGCCGCTCGGGGCCCCCTCGAGGCGATCGTCGGCTTCGACCTGATCAGGCTCTTCGTCTGCCATACAGTCCCTCAGCACGGTCATCGGCCCCGGGCCTCGGTCTCTGCAGCGGGGTATTCCCCGACTGGGCGTGGAGGGCGGCGCGGGGCGGGTACAATCGCACGCCGGCGCCGCTCCACGGCGCTGAGGGGAAGGACGCAGGACGATGAAGGTTGGCAGCGGATTTGGCGGCGGTTGGCTCACGGAGGTCGCGGCCGGGGCGAAGCGGGCTGAGGATCTCGGGTACGATTTCGCCTCGGCCGCGGAGACCGCCCACGACTCGATGCTCGGAGCGACCCTCGGTGCCGCTGCGACGGAGCGGCTGGAGATCGCGACCTCGGTCACGATCGCGTTCCCGCGCGCGCCGATGATTCTCGCGATGCAATCCTGGGATCTGCAGCAGCTGAGCAAGGGACGCTTCACGCTTGGTCTGGGCAGTCAGGTAAAGGGCCACAACCAGCGCCGCTTCAGCGTCCCCTGGGTGCCCCCCGCGCCGCGGATGAAGGACTACATGCGCACGCTCAAGGCGATCTGGCATACGTTCCAGACGGGCGAGAAGCCCGACCACGTGACCGAGCACTACCAGTTCACGTTGATCAATCCCACCTTCAATCCCGGGCCAATCGACTACTCCCCGCCAAAGGTCTTCCTGGCCTGTGTCGGCGATGGCATGGCGCGGGCAGCCGGGGAGGTCGCCGACGGCGTCCTCCCGCACGGCTTCATGACCGATAAATACATGCGCGAGGTCGTCCTCCCGAACATCGGCGTCGGCCTCAAGCGCAGTGGTCGCAGCTGGCAGGATATCGAGATCTCGGGCGGCGGCTTCACCGTCTTCGGCGAAGACGAATCGGCGATCGAGCGCGGGCTCGAATCGCTCCGCCAGCCCATCTCCTTCTACGGCTCGACCCGGAGCTACCACGATGTCTTCGACCTCCACGGCTGGAAGGACCTCGGCGTGCAGCTCCATTCCCTCTCGCTCCAGGGCAAGTGGGACGAGATGCGCCAGGTGATCCCCGAGGACGTGCTGCGCGGCTTCGCGCAGACCTCGACCTACGACAACCTTCCCGGGTTCATCCGCGAGCATCGCGAGTACGCGAGCCGGGTTGGGTTCGGGATGCCCGTGGAGACGCCCGCGCAGCGGGAGCGCTTCGCCCACGTCCTGAGCGAGGTCCAGAAGGTGGAAACGCCGCGCGCGCCGCGTGGCCTGGAGGACGCCGTCGCGCCCAGCTCCGCGGCTACGTAGGGGCGCAGCTGCGCCGGTTACAACCGCCCCGGGTGTCCGGGGTGGTCGTCGGGGCTGCCTGGCTCGCCCGGCACGAGGTTGCCAACGCCCACGACCTCCAGGCGGGCGAAGAGCCACTCGCCCTCGATCTTCGTGAGTTCGTCCACCCAGCGGCCCCAGTAGTGCATGGGCTGGAACGTCTCTTTGTAGCGGTGGAACGCGAGACGTAGGACTGGGCGCGGGCCGTGGTTTCGCCGGCGAGCTCGACCTGCACGTTCGAGAGGTGGTGGCTGGTCGCGTGAAACGCGGCGAGCATGCCGGTAAGGGCTTCAGCGATCGCTTCGCGCCCGCGGTATTCGCCCCAGTACATCCCAACCCCGTCCGGGGCGAAGCAGGCGGCTGCGCCCACGGGATCGTTCGCGTCGATGCGATCGGCGTAGCGCACCATCAGCTTGGTGATGGCGTGCTGCGCGATGATTTCGCTAAGGGCCGCGTCCTCGGTCACGCTTGGGCCGGCGCGCGCGGTCCGCGGTAGTCGCGGTTCGGCCAGATGAAGTCGATATACGTGCGCTCGATCTTCCACTGGCCCTCGATCTTGCGGTAGAGGTCGTCGTAGACGCCCATGAGCGTCAGCGGGTTCTGGTCCGGGGGCCCGGTGAGCGAGAGATCGAGCAGGTACCAACGGCCCTTGGCCGTGTCCTCGCCCGTGAGTTCGATCCAGGGGTTCGTATTCGCGTGCAGTGCGCCCTTGAACGGCTCGTCGCGGCCGAACTTCGAGTAGCCCTCGCGGATAGCTTCCTTGCCCACCCAGTCGCCGCCATAGTTCGGGCCGAACTCGCAGACCGCATCGTCTGTGAAGAGGTCGACGAGCTTGTCGGTCTCGCCCCCGTCGTAATAGTGGGAGTAGAGAATCCGCAGCTTCTTGGTCGCTTCGATCTCGGCCAGCTCTTCGATCGGTGAGAGCGCCATGATCGGCCTCCTCAGCAGGTGGCTCTGCCTGCGGCCGGTAGCCTAGCACGCAGCGCCCGCGCTACCCGAAGGCGGGCCGGGCACCGCCACGCAGGTGGCCGATCACGCCCAGGCCCCGGGGCGAGAGCACGAAGGCGATTGCGAAAAGGGCGACAGCCGCGAGCACGATCGCGGGCCCGGCGGCTACGTCGCCGTGGAAGGAGGCGTAGAGGCCCACGACAGTCGCGGCCAGGCCGATCACCACGCCGCCCGCCATGATCAGGGGGATGCGCCGAACGAGGAGTGCGGCCGTCGCGGCGGGCGCGACCAGCATGGCCATGACGAGCACGACCCCGACGAGACGGAAAGCCACGACCGCAGCGAGCGCCACCATGATCATCAAGCCCGTCTGGACGAGTGCGACGGGCACCCCCGTAGCGGCGGCCATCGTCGGGTCGTAAGCGGTGAACAGCAGCTCGCGATAGAACACGAGCGTTATCGCCAGGACCACGCCGGCAAGGACGCCCATCACGACAAGGTCCTCCGTGGGCACGGTGAGGATGTTACCGACGAAGAACGAGTTCAGCTCGAGCGCGTAGTTCCGCGCGCGGCTGATGAGGAGGATGCCCAGACCGAAAAGCCCGGCGAAGACGAGTGCGATTGCCGTGTCCTCGCGCAGCTGGCCGCGGTGGGTCAGGAACGAAACGCTCACGGCGGTGGCCGCCGCGGCCAAGGCCGCCCCGATGCTGATGGCGATCGAGCCTCCGCCCGCCAGGAAGGCGATCGCGGCGCCCGCCAAGGACGAGTGCGCGACGGCGTCGCTGAGGAAGGCAAGGCCCTTCACGACGACGAAGGCGCCGACGACCGAGCCCGCGAGGGCCACGAGCGCGCCCGCGAGGAGCGCGCGCCGCATGAACTCGAAGTGCCAGGGATCCGCGAGCCAGTCGATCATTTAGGCGGTCACGCGTTAGTCACGCGTCCGAGCGTGGTCATGCTGTACGTGTGGGGCAACGGCGAGCTGTTGCCCGCTGCGGCCGAGCACGAGGACGTGGCCGTCGAACGTCCGGTCCAAGGTCTCCTCGGTGATCACCTCCACCGGGGGGCCGAACGCGATCACGCTGCGGTTGAGGCAGAGTGCGTAATCGCAGCGTTCGTTGACGCAGGTGATGTCGTGGGTGGAGGCGAGGATCGTCTTCCCCTGGTTCGCGAGTTCGCGCAGGAGGTCCAGGAGTCCCCGCTCCGAGGGGGCGTCGAGGCCGGCTGTCGGCTCGTCGAGCAGGAGGAGATCCGGCTCCTTCACCAATGCGCGGGCGAGAAGCACGCGGCGTTGCTGGCCGCCGCTGAGCTCGCCGATCTGGCGCGTCGCGAGGTCGGCCACGGAAAGCCGTTCGAGCGCTGCTCGCGCGCGCTCATCGCTGCCGCGCCGGAAGCGGCGAAAGCCGAACGAACGCTGGTAGAGACCCATCGCGACGACTTCCTGCACAGTTGCCGGGAAGGTCCAGTCGAGATCCTCGGCCTGGGGCATATAGCCCACGCGCGAGCGTGCCTCCTGGGGTGGCATCCCGAGGAGGCGGATGCTCCCCTCCCAGGCCGGGAGCAGGCCAACCAGCGCTTTCAGGAGCGTGCTCTTGCCCGAGCCGTTTGGGCCGAGCAGTCCGAGAAACGTCCCCGGCTCGAGCGCCAGCGAAACGTCGGCGATCGCCACCTGATCGCGGTAGCCGGTGGTGAGGCTCGTGACCTCGACCGCCAAGGCCCCCCGGCTAGTCGGCAATGCTGTGTGCGATTCGGCGGAGGAAGTCGACATAGGTCGGGTACTCCTCGCTCAGCGCTCCGGATGGGAGCGTGCGGATCGTGGCGCCTGTGTCGCGTGCCACCTGGTCCACCACGCGCGCGCTGAACTGGGGCTCCGTGAAGATGAAGGGTACGCCCCGCGCTTTGATGTCCTCTACCAGGCTGGCGATCGCTGCTGCGCTGGGTTCCTCCCCCGGCCCCTCCACCACGAACCCGAGGATCGTGAGCCCGTAGCGAGTGGCGAAGTAGCCGTAGGCGTCGTGGAAGGTGACGAGGGAGCGACGTTCGGGGGGGAGCCGCGCGAGTATCTCCGCAATCTCTCCATCAACCGTGCGCAACTCCTCGATATAGCCTGCTGCTCGCTCGCTGTAGGCGTCCTCGTTGTCCGCGTCGAGTGCGGCGAGCCCCTCCCGGATGCGCTCGACGGCCTCGATCGCAAGCCCCACGTCCATCCAGAAATGGGGGTCGACGCTCCCCGGCGTTCGGCGCTTGGCCTCCTGTCCTTCGCCATCGTCATCCTCCGGGGTCGCCTTCTCGCCGAACGATCGCAGCCGCATGCCTTCGGTGAGGACGACGACCAGCCCCGACGTGTTCTCCGCGAGGCGCTCCTCCACGCTCGCCAGGTCTGCTCCGACGATGACGACCAGGTCCGCGTCGCTGACGTCTCGAATGTCGCTTGGGGCGAAGGTGAACGTGTGCACGTCGGCGCCTTCGGGGACGACGCTGCGGACGGCGACGGCGTTGCCGCCGACCTGCTCCACGAGGTCCGCGACGATCGTGGTCGAGGTGACGACGGAGATCCGTCCATCGCGAGCAGCGTCACCGTCGCCGTCGCTACACGCCGCGGCGACGCTCAGGGTCGCCAGCGCGGCGATGGGCAGGGCCCGGTGAAGCCCGCGGGGCGGCATGACGGCTTTCTCCGACTGAGTCTTCGTCTCAACGAGACATCGTATCGTCTTGCGAATGAGATCTCATGTCAATCTCGTGCCCGCTCTCGGGCCCACTCCCTGGGGACCGTGTGGCGCCGTCGCCCGCGTCGGTGGCGGGCGCGGGTGGGTGCCTTTGCGATTCAGACGGTGGCGGTCACGAAGCCTCTACCCGATCGTCGCCAGCCCGATCCCCTAGGGGCATTCCCCTAGGGGATCCCCCGACCGAACTCCCCATCGAGGCGTTGCTCACGGGCTAAGCCCCGTGCTTCTGAACGGACGCCTCAGGGGAGTGGCCGGTGGTGCAAACCGCGTCTCTACGTGCGTTCGGTTCCCAGGTTTCGGCAGCGGCTGCGGTCGTCTTGTCGCTGGGGCTTCTCGCCTTCGTCACCCTCCAACCGCGTGAGGTCTTCGATGCTCACGCGGTCGATTCCACGAACGACCACCTCTGGCTCACCGTCGAGCACGAGGGCGTCACCTATCAGGTCGACGTCCACTTCCTCTCCGGCGAATCATCGAGCGACTTGGACGTTGCTCACGACGGTGCGCTCGCTCGCTTCGCTGACGCGGGCATCTCGGCGACCGTACTCGAGGGGCACGCCCCCGGGATGGTGGCTGCGCAGTTCGCCAAGAAGTCGTATTGGTGGCCCGACCACACCACCGAATGGAGATACAACGCGGCGCTCAAGCCCGATGGCCTCGCCGGCGATTCTGAGGCGATCGCTGCCGCGGCCAGCACCTGGGCCGCTGCCGGGGCAGACTTCGCCTTCGTTCACGAGGGCGCAACCACGGCACCAACCGGCGCCTGTGGCGAGGGGATCGACGGCACGAACACCATCGGTTGGGCCGACATTCCGGGGAACGTGCTCGCGGTCACCTGCACCTGGTATTCGGGCGCCACGAACCCGACCACGGCGATCGAGTTCGACATGGAGATCGATCGCCGTTGGGTGTGGACGAGCGGCGCGTCCGTGGAGATGGACCTGCAGAGCGTGGCGACGCACGAGTTCGGGCACGCGCTCGGTCTCGGGCACGCCAGCGAGTCTGGCTCGGTGATGTTCGCGACCTACCCTTCGGGCGCTCTCAAGCACGACCCCACACCAGACGACCGGGCCGGCATCACCGCCATCTACGGCGCTTCGGCCGCGGCTGCACCCGCTCCGGATCCCGCTCCAGATCCCGATCCCGCTCCCGATCCCGCTCCGAAACCTGATCCCGCTCCCGCCCAAGCGCCGCCCCCCCCCCGGCTACGCTGCCGCTCGCCGCAGGCGCGAGTCTGGTGACCTGGCCCTACGCCACGACGGCCGTCGTCGCGGCGGCTGCCTCGGGCCAGGGCTCCGTGACCGCCGTCTACGGCTACGACGCGGGCTCGCGCACGTGGCAGCGCTATGTCGCGAAGCTGCCGCCGGGCGCGAATACGCTTCAGCGACTCGAGCCGGGACAGGCCTACTGGTTCTTTGCGACTCGGGCCAGCGCAGTGCGCGGGGACTTCTAGGTCGGGCGCGCTCGTGCGTTGACACGCGTTTCCGGCCGAACCTACGATCTCCTTCGTGAGCACGGCCACCGACAGTGCGACGCGCCTTGAGGACGGCGGGCACCGCCTCACTGCCCCACGCCGCGCCGTTCTCAGTGCGATTGCCCGCAGCCGCCGGCCCTTCACGATCGAAGAGCTCTGCGAGCGCGTCCCCGGGACTGGCCGGGCAACGGTGTTCCGTACGGTGAAGCTCCTGCAGGAGCTCGATCTGGTTTGTCGCGTGCCCCTCGAGGACGGCGGGGTGCGCTACCAACACGCCCGCAGCGGCGAGCACCACCACCATCTCATCTGCAACAGCTGCGGCTCCGTGACGGAGTTCAGCGACCCCTCATTGGATGCCGCGGTCGAGCAGAACGCGGCGGCGGCCGGCTTCGAGCTCGACGGCCACAGTGCTGAGCTGTACGGCCGCTGTGGCTCCTGCGTCCCGATCTAGTCGAAAACTCGCTTTACCCCAGCGGCAGCTTTACCCCTCGTGTCCGTCTCGCGCCCTCCGCCGAACGTAGACCTAAGCGACAGGAGGGTCATCTCATGCGCCTTGTAAACATTCCCCGGATGCCCCGCTTCGGCCGCCAGCGGCACGCTGCCGTCGCTTCCGTCCCGCCTGTGGCCGCCGCGCCCCAGCTGACGGCCGCTGATCTCGACTCCCAGCCGTCGGAACTGCTGACTCTTGACCCGCAGGCTACGGTCGCCTGCGAGGTCGCCCTCTCGCTCACCGCTGCGGACGAGGCGCTGACGAAGCTCCGGAGCTGGGCCGCGATCAGCGGCGTGAGCGCAAGCGGCCCCGGCGTCCTCCGAGTTGACGGCGAACTCGCGGAGGTCCACCTCCCCATCGCGGAGGGCGCAGTCCCCCACGCCGAAACGGGGCTGCGCGGGGCCGGCCTCGAAGGCGGACCGGCGCGCTGCTACGCAGGCCTCCGCTTTGCCGCGCTCCCGCTGATTGCGCAGTACGAGCTGCACGCCGGGGTCAAGGGCTTTGCCGAAGGCACGCTGCTCCTACCGGCGGCGGAAGCAGGCCATGAGCGCTCAGCGAAGACGGCGCGGCCTGCCGCCTGACGAGTTGCTCGGCCCTGTCCCCGCCCGGCCGCGCCCGCCCGGCCGCAAACTGCGGGCCGGTGAGCGCAAAGGCGTATCGGCGAGGATCCCGCCGGCTAGCGCTTGGGGTGCTCCGCGAAGAAGGCCCACATGAGGTCTGTTGCGGAGATCGCCCGCGTGGGGGCGTCGCCGAAAACGGTTCCGCGCACACCGCCAGGCCAGGCGTGGCCGCCGCCGTCGATGGTGTGGAGCGCGACTGCGGCGCCGTCGGCGCAGCCGTCCCACTCGGCGACCACGATCTCGCCGTCTCTGCGCTCGCGCGGGGTCGCCGCACAGCCACTGTGGTCGACGAAGACGCCCACCGAGGTCGCGACGGAGGCGTCGACGCGGGGCGTAGGGTCGACGCGTCGCTTCGGCGGACCTCCGGCGTAGAGCACGCTCTCATCGTTGGTACCGTGAAACGCGATCAATGAGATTGCCTCGCTCGGAGCGCAAGCGACGCTCAGCGCTCCCGCGACGGGCGCTGCCGCCGCAATGAGGTCCGCACGTTCGCAGGCCAGGCGGTACGCCATCATCCCGCCGTTCGACATGCCGGTGACGTAGATCTGGTCCGCCGACACGTCGTAGTCCGCGCGGAGGGCGGCGATCAAGGCGCTGGTGAAGCCGACGTCGTCGATCCCCTGCTCCCGGGCGTAGCCGCAGCAGTTGCCTGCGTTCCAGGTGAGGAGGGCATCGGCGAGGCGGCCGCTGCCGTTGGGAAAGACCGCGAGGAAGCCGTGCTCCTCGGCGGCCTGGTCGAAGCCGGTCATACGGATCGCGTTGGCCGCGTGCCCACCGCCACCGTGGTAGACGATCACGGCTGCGAGCGGTCCCTCGCGGAGTCGCTTGGGCACGTGAACCAGATACGAGCGCTCGCGCCCATCGTGTTCGAGGACGCGCTCATGAGTGCCGGGTTCGGAGGCTTCGATCATCGGGGCGCTGCTCGCGTCCGGCGCCTGCCGGTCCCGGCAGTTCGCCGCCAGGACGAGGAACGTGATCAGGAGTGAAGCCGCCACGAGCGTTCGCATCGCGGGCGATCATCGGTCGCGCCCCGGGCAGCGTCGAGTCCACCCGGCAGACGCCACCGCTCCCCCCTGACGGCCCGGAGGGCGAACGTTCGTTGTACGGGGCTGCCCGCGCGCGCGCCCGCCCGCCCGCCCGCATTTGGCCTCCCGCCACCGTCGATTCCGAGAACGATTACGTGCTCGAGGATATCCTCGGTTACTCGAGGACTGAATCGCCACGCTCGCGGCCGTAGCCGCCTTCGACTCGCGCCGTTCGCCCCACGCATCCCCCGCCGCTAGGCTAATCGCGTGTCACGCCGCCGCCGTCGCCGCCAAGAGATCCCCGAGGACGAGTGCCTGGAGACCGTGCGCATCGAGCGTCTCGTCGCGGGTGGTATGGGATTGGCCCATCTGCCTGATGGCAAGACGCTGATGGCGGCCTTCGCCGCGCCCGGAGAGCTCGTCGAGGTAACCGTCGAGCGCACCCACCCGGACTATGTCCAGGGCGTGGTGTCGAAGGTGATCGAACCATCGCCCAGCCGCACCGAGCCGAAGTGCAAGCTCTTCGGCGATTGCGGTGGCTGCCAGCTGCAGCATCTCGAGTACCCGGCCCAGCTCGCGGCCAAAGAAGCGATCGTGCGCGAGCAGCTCTCGCGTATGGGCGGGCTCGAGGATGCGCCCGTGAACGCCGTCGTCGGCGCGGACGACCCCTGGGCGTATCGCAACCACGTGCGCTTCTCGACCGGCCGCAGGCATGGCGATCTCGGTTTCATCCATCGGCGCGGCCGCGGCCTCCTGCGCGTCGAGCGCTGCCCCATCGCCGACCCGTGGGTGAACGAGCAGCTCCCGCGCCTTCAGGGGCACGCCCGCGGTCTCCACCAGATCCAGATGCGCCACAACGCGGAGACCGAGAGCACGCTGATCGCCCCCGCCCTTGAACACCTCCCCGAGGAGAGCGGGCAGGAGCACTACGTGGAGCAGCTCGGGGGGAGGCGCTTCCGCGTCAGCCCCTCCTCGTTCTTCCAGGTGAACAACGCCCAGGCGGAGAAGCTCGTCGCACTCGTTAGTGCGAGCCTCCCCGAAAAAGGCGACCTCCTCCTCGACGCCTACGCCGGGGTCGGCACCTTCGCCGCGATATTCAGCGATCGCTTCGAGCGCGTGATCGCGATCGAAGAGTCGCCTTCAGCCGTGGGCGATGCCGAGGTCAACCTCGCCGATCTCGACAACATCGACTTTCGCTTGGGCAAGGTCGAAGCGGTCCTCCCGGAACTAGCGGAGAAGCCCTCGGTCGTACTGCTCGACCCGCCGCGCGTGGGCTGTGCGCCCGAGGTGCTCGAAGCGCTGATCGCGCTGGCCCCGCCGACGGTCGTCTACGTGTCCTGCAACCCCACGACGCTGGCGCGCGATCTGCGCACGGTCGTCGATGCCGGCTACGCCCTCGAGAGTGTCACGCCCATCGACATGTTCCCGCAGACCGCGCACATCGAGAGCGTGTCGCGGCTGACGCTGCCCGCTGCCGAGGGCTAGCGTGCCCCTGCCGATCGTCCTTGGCTCGGCCTCCCCTCGCCGTCGCGAACTCTTAGGCGCACTCGTCCCGGACTTCAGCGTCGACCGCGCAGACATCGTCGAGCGAACCGACGGCGACCCGCTCGACGACGCTCCCCGCCTGGCGCGGGAGAAAGCGGAAGCCGTGGCGGGCCGCCATTCGGACGTCATCGTCATCGGGGCCGACACCATCGTGCACGACGGCGCCCGCGCCTACGGCAAGCCCAGCGACGCGGAGGACGCCGTCGCGATGCTGCGCGCGCTTCGCGGGCAAGCGCATCTCGTCGTAACGGGCGTCGCGATCACTTCGCCGGCCGGAACCACCAGCGGCGTCAGCGTCGCCGAGGTCCAGCTGGCCCGGCTCAGCGATGAGGCGATCGCTGCCTACGTCGCCAGTGGCCGTCCCCTAGACAAGGCCGGCGCGTACGCCATCCAGGACGAGGACGTGCCCACGGTCGCTGCGCACAGCGGCTGCTATTGCGCGGTGATGGGCCTGCCCCTCTGGCGCCTGCAGGGCCTGCTCGCGGCGGTTGGCGTAGAGGCGCTCGCGCCGGATGCCGCGCTCGCTCGTTGCGCGAGCTGCCCGGAGCGGTCTGGACGGGACTAACCGCGCACGATCGTTTTCCTCAGATTCCAGACTTGCCGATGTCATCCAGTTCGTCGTCCAGGAGCAAGAGCGCGAACCGTTCAGGGAACACCAGCTGCCAAATCCGGAGAGCCGCGAAGCCGACTTGAACGGTGCTTTTGAGGCAAGTGCGCACCGTGAGCGGATCGCTGCTGAGGTAGTTCAGCTTGAACGAAAGCCCTCCATCCGCGAGTCCGGTCATGTTCATGTTGCTAAACACGGCGTCCTCGTTTGGATGCGCGCCGTATGACAAGCAACGGTCATATAGCGTCTCGACTGCGGGCCCGAGCTTGCTCGAGGAGTCTCGGGCCTTCACTGCCGAACGGGCAGCCCCCCAGGTGATGTTCTGCCGAGCGTTTTTCTTGTCCTGCTCGCTCTCGTTCCTGCGCAGCCAGATATCCGTCAAGGCCTGAGAGCCCTCGAGCAAGACTCCGTAGGCGCCGTACTCCAGCGTGGATCGCAGGAGGTTGTACGCCTCGGGGACCTGAGTCGAGATCGCCAGCCGTGCCGCTGCCCTGTATGACGAGTGACATCGCACGAGTAGGAACGCTGCGAACACGTGCTGCGGATCGACGAGATTCGCCGCTGCCTTCGCAAAGATGCCGTCGACGTGCTCGATCTTCGCGTACCAGTCCGGCTCCCGGACGTAGGTGGCAAAGCCATTGAACACGGCCCGATCAAAGAAGTCGGACAGTGCATCGTCGCCATCCCTCTGGCGCGCTCTGGTAGGTCGCCTTGTCTCCCACCGATCAACCGTAGCAGCCTGCCCGCGCGTCGGGACGAGGCCACACTGACTCGCCGAAGGATGTGACCTCAGGCGAGATTGGGCCACCTGTGCGGCGCGAGTTAGGCGCGCGCCCCCAGGGGGAGGGCGCGGGCGGCGGCCGCTGCCGCGCGCTCGAAGCTGGGGAAGACGGGGATGCGGCGCTCCGCAAACTTCAGCCGCAGCTCCGCGACGAACGCCTCTTCGTGGGCGGGGTGCATCACCATCAGGAACGGCTTCGTGGAGCCGTCGATGTGCTTCGCGAGGGTGTCCAGCAGCTCGTCGAGCCGTTCGGGGTGTTCCTTCCACTGCCGCGCCCCAAACATCGCCGACTGCTCCATCGCCAGGGCGTCGACGCTCTCGTCGGCGTCGAGGATGCCGAGAATCCGTTCCAGCACTTCGGTCTTGCCCTGGACGGTGCCCGCCATGTCGAGCGGGTTCTGGTAGCTGCCACCGACGATGTTGAAGAAGCTCGAAAGCTCTTCGTAGGAGTCCCCGCTGAGCCGCCCGACCTCGAACCCCTGTTTCCCGAAGGCGTCCGTGATCGATACCGACTGCCCGCCGGTCATGGCCATCAGGGCCATGCGCCGGCCCGCCGAAGGCTTCGTGTAGAGCAGGAGTTTCACGACATCGATCGTCTCATCGAGGCTGTCCGTCGAGATCGCCCCGCACTGGCGCATGATTCCGCGCCAGACGGCGTGCGGGGAGGCCAGCGAAGCCGTGTGCGACATCGTCGCTCGAGCGCCGGCGTCGGTCTGCCCGCCCTTCCACACGACCACGGGCTTGCGCGCGCTCGCGGCCCGCAGCGCCTTCACGAAGCGGGGGCCGTCCTTGACGCCTTCGACGTACATCGCGATGACGTCCGTCTCCGGGTCTTCGGTGAGGTACTCGAGGTAGTCGCTGATGTCGAGCACGATGGCGTTGCCGAAGCTCGCGCAGCGGCTGAGGTGCATGCCGTTCGTGCCCATGACCAGACTGAACATGATGCTGTGCGTCCCCGACTGCGAGACGAAGCCGACGCGACCGTCCTGGGCCACGGGCACATCCGCGCTGAAGCGCACCCCAACCTTGGGCAGGTAGAGGCCCATGCAGTTCGGACCGACAACGTTGAAGCCGGCTTCGCGGGCCATTGCCGTGAGCTGCTCCTGGAGCGTGATGCCGAGCTCTTCGCCGGTCTCGGCGAAGCCGGAGGTGAAGAACGCCGCCCCGGCCGCTTGCGCCTCGATCAGGTCCTTCAGGACGTACGGAGAGATGTGCCGCGGCACGGCCACCACCGCGTAATCCACGGGCTCCGGGACATCCGCGAGCGACGTGAAGTTGGTGATGCCGAGCTCCTCGATCCCCGGGATCTCCTTCTCGTCGATCTGGACCGAGTAGAGGTTGCCGCCCTTGTCCTTGAACGGCTGATTGTTCTTCAGCCACATGTAGCCCGGGCCCTTGTCGCCGATCACGACGACCGTCTTTGGGTTGAACATGCGGTCGAGCCGGTGCCCGGGAACAGCCATCTCAGCCCTCCGCCAGAACGATGCGCGCGTCCACCGCGACGGCGCCCTCGGGAGAGGCGATGACGGGGTTCAAGTCCAGCTCCTGGACGTCGGGGTGGGCGGCTACGAACGCCGAGACGCCGCGGAGCGTGCCTTCGAGGGCGGCCATGTCGACAGGGCGCTGCCCGCGCACCCCCTCGAGCACCTGGCGCCCCTGGATTTCGTCGATCATGTCCTCGGCATCGCCCTCGCCGAGGGGTATCAGGCGGAAGGCAACGTCCCCGAGGACTTCGACCATGATGCCGCCGAGTCCAAACATCATCACGGGGCCGAACTGCGCGTCGGTGGTCATCCCCACGATTACCTCGGTGCCGGGCGCGGCCATTTGCTGCACGGAGATGCCCCCGACGATGGCGTCGGGCTGGGCCGCCTTCACCGAGGCCAGGATCGCGTCGTACGCCTCGGCCACCGCCTCGCCGTCGGCGAGGCCCAGGCGAACGCCGCCGACATCGCTCTTGTGCGCGATGTTCGGCGACACGACTTTGAGCGCGACGGGGTACCCGGCGGCAGCGGCCTGCGCGACGGCCTCGTCGCGGGACGTTGCGAGGGTTGTGGCCGTGACGTGCAGGCCGGCCTCGGCCAGGGCCGCCTTCGCTTCGACCTCGGAGAGGAGTGTGCGGTTCTCGGCGCGCGCGCGGGCGACGGTATCGGCGAAGGTCATGAACGCGTCCTGCGAGGGCTGAAGTGCCAGCGCCGGATTCTACCGCAGCGGCCGCCCGCACCGAAAAGGCAAGAGCCAGGAGCGGCCGCAGGCCGCGAGCCGCCAATAGCCAGTGGCCAACAGCCAACGGCCAATAGCCAATAGCCAATAGCCAATAGCCCAGAGGGGGAGCCTGGAGGCGCCGACCGGATTCGAACCGGTGATCAAGGTTTTGCAAACCTCTGCCTTACCGCTTGGCTACGGCGCCGAAGTGCTGGTGCCCAGGGTGAGATTTGAACTCACACGCCCAAAAGGGCACTGCCCCCTCAAGACAGCGTGTCTGCCGGTTCCACCACCTGGGCCCAGACCTCAGATCGTAGGCGGGGAGCGGTTCTCAGTTCAAGGTTTGGGATTGACCTCGGCGTCCCGAGACCAAGCGTAGCTGCGGAGGGCTTTCGAAACCCCAAGGCCACCTCCCGCAGTGTTGGTTCAGCGGCGTCCCGCTCCGAGAGCCGAGAGCTGATAACCAAGAGGCGGGCGTTGTCCGCACGCCAGCCGGTAAGTATCCGAAGGAGGAAGTTGGCAGGGGTGGCAGGATTCGAACCCGCGACACTCGGATTTGGAGGCCGATGCTCTACCAACTGAGCTACACCCCTAGCCAAGGGCGATCGTACCAAACGATCAGGCTAAGGCCGCCCAGCGGGCTTCGCACTTAGCAGCGATGCCGGCGCGTGGCGCGGCCTGGCGCTCGTTTGTCGTTGCGGGCGACTGCCTATACTCGCCCGATGACGCGCCACCTCCTCTCCTCTGCCGATCTGAGCCCGCCTGAGATCGTGTTCCTCCTCGAGACCGCGGCCGCGCTCAAACAGCAGCCCCGGCCTCTCTTGGAAGGCCGCCAGCTTGGTCTTCTCTTCGAGAAGCCCTCGCTGCGTACGCGCGTCAGCTTTCAGGCGGGGATGCACCACCTCGGGGGGGCGACCATCTACCTCGCCCCGCAAGAGGTCGGCCTCGGGGAGCGTGAGGCGATCAAGGATGTCGCGCGTGTGCTCGCGCGCTACATCGACATCGTGGCCGTGCGTACCTTCGATCAGGCGATCATCGAGGAGTACGCCCAGTACTCGACGATCCCCGTCGTGAACGCGCTCACGGATCGAGAACATCCCTGCCAGGCGCTCGCCGATCTGCTGACGCTGCGTGAGCGTTTCGGCGAAGTGCGGGGCAAGTCGATCAGCTTCATCGGCGATGGGAACAACGTCGCTTCCAGCCTCATCGTGACGGCAGCTTCGCTCGGCATGGACGTGCGGCTCGCGACGCCGCGGGGCTATCTCCCGCCGGAGGCCATCATCGGCGAAGCGAGCGCGAGGGCAGCAGACAGTGGCGGCTCGCTCCTGCTCACGTCCGATCCCGCCGAGGCGGCTGCGGGCGCGGACGCGCTCTACACGGACACCTGGATCTCGATGGGCCAAGAGCGCGAAGCCGAGCAGCGGCGGATCGACTTCATGGGCTACCGGCTCGACGAGCGGCTGGTTGCGCACGCCGCCCCGGATGTGCTCGTGATGCACGACCTGCCCGCGCATCGGGGCGAAGAGATCACCGATGAGATGATCGAGGCGCCCAACTCGATCGTCTTCGACCAAGCGGAGAATCGCGTGTGGGCGGAAGCGGCGGTCGTGGCCTTCCTGCTCGACTGTCTCGAGTTTCCTGGCGCCTGAACCGTTTCGGTAACGCCGTTCGCTATGATTGATGAGGAGGCCGGCGCTCGCGCGCCGTACGCAGCAACCCATGGGCGACTTCCAGAGCGCGCGAGAAGTCATCGAACTGTTCGACTTCTCGGCGGCGATAGACGTGTTTCTGATCGCGGCCGCGATATTTGCCGTCTTCCGGCTACTCAGCCGCACCCGGGCAATCACCCTCCTGAGGGGCGCGGTGGCCCTGGTTCTCGTGGTTGTCATAGTCGGGCGCGTCTTCGATCTGACGGTTGTGAACTGGGTGGTCGAGAACGGCTTGGTGGCCTTGATCGTCGCCTCGGCCGTGATCTTCCAGCCGGAAATCCGGCGGGGCCTCGATCGCCTCGGGCGGACCGGGATTCAGGACCTCGCCTCACACAGCCCCAAGGAGGAGGCGATCGACGCCATCGCGGAGTCGGCCACGCGAATGGCGCTGGCCCGCCACGGCGCCCTCCTCGTCTTCGAACGCGAGACCGGCCTGCAAGATGTGATCGATACCGGCATCCCGGTAGATGCGCGAGTCTCCCCGGAGCTCATTACGGGGATCTTCTATCCGAACTCCCCGCTCCACGACATGGCCACCGTGATCCGCGGCGATCGCGTCGTCGCGGCTTCGTGTGAGCTCCCCCTCGCCGGCGAGTTTCTCTACAGCGCCCGCGGTCTGGGCACGCGCCACCGGGCCGCGATCGGCATTACCGAGCAGACGGACGCACTCTCGCTCGTCGTCTCTGAGGAGACGGGCGATATCAGCGTTGCCCAGCGTGGCCGTCTCCAGCACGTTGAGCACGGCGCGGCGCTCGTCGAGGAGCTCAAGCTTCACATGATGAAGCGGTCGAACGGGGGGAGTGCAGAGCCGGTCGAGCTTGCCGAGCCCGCTACGAATGAGTGAAGTCTGGAGTCGCGCCCGGGCTGTAGGCCGAACCGCGCGTTTCTTCGCGATTACCAGCGTCACTGGCCTCATCGGGCATTGGACGCTGGCCGCGTTTAGCGTGGTCGCGGCTTTCGGAATCTGGTTCGTCGTCCAGGACGTCGAGAATCCGCGTGTCGAATCGACCGTCCCGGGCATCGAGGAGGCGCCCATCCAGATCGAGTTCGTGAACGTGCCCGAGGGGCTGATCGTGGGCGAAGCGGGGTCGGTGCGGGTGGTTGTAGAGGTCCGCGAGGAGGATATCGCTGATCTTCGGGCGGACGATTTCGTCGCTACCGTGGACGCGTCCGCCGTGCGTGCCGGCGAAAGCCTGAGTCTTCCTGTCAAGATCACGACGAACCGCAACGATGTGCGCGTCATCCGTGCCGAGCCCGAGATCGTCGACATCGCTGTCGTGGCGGTTACGAGCAAGGAGTTGCCGGTTACGGTCGAGCGGACCGGTGAGCTCCCATCGGGGTTTCGCCAAGGCCTGCCCGAAGTCGACCCGCCGTTCGTGACCGTCACCGGCCGAGCCGAGCTCGTGGAGTCGGTGAACGAGGTCCGGGCGAGGGTCTCCATCAGCGGGCTGCGCGACACGCAGTCCTTCGATGCCGAACTCGTCCCCAGGACGAGCGACGGCACGCGCGTAACCGTCGAGCTCTCCCAGAACCGTGCGCGGGTGACGCTGGTGGTCAAGGAGGCTTCGCTCACCCGCCAGATCACCGTGCTCGGTGGCCCCACCGGAAGTCCCGCGCGGGGCTACTCGGTGACCAGCGTGAGCATCGAGCCCTCGACGATCGAAGTCAGCGGCCCCCGCGAACTGATCGAGCGCTTGGCGGCCCTCATCGTCGACGATGTCGACGTGACGGGCGCCCAAACGGAGGTGATCGAGCGCCGCGAACTCGAGCTTCCCGACGGGGTTACCGCAGGAGTTCAGAGCGTCTTCGTTACCGTCTCGATCGAGGCTCAGGAGGGTGCGCGGACACTGAGTGTGCCGCCCATCTTCGAGGGGCTGCCTGAGGGCCTGGAGGTCGCCGCGGGCGTGTACTTTGTCGAGGTGCGGGTGAGCGGCGCCGAACCTGATCTCGCAGAGCTCACCATCGCCGACGTTCTCGCCACGGTCTCTCTGCAGGAAGGGGAGGCCGGGCCCGGGAGCTACGAGGCCGAGGTGTCCGTGCCAGCGGGGATCGAGATCGTCGCGGTCGAGCTGCTCGAGCTCGACCTCGTTCTTGTTCTCGTTCCAGAGACGCTCCCGTGAGCACCGTCGCCCATCTCCCTCGGGTCGCGATCGTGGGCCGGCCGAACGTCGGGAAGTCGTCGTTGTTCAACCGCATCGTCGGCGAGCGCCGGGCGATCATCGAGGACGAGCCAGGCACGACTCGCGACCGCCTCGAGGCGGAAGTCGAGTGGCGCGATAGGCACTTCCTCGTGCTCGACACCGGTGGCTTTCAGCGTGAGGCGGAAGGCGACTACACCGCCCTGATCCGGGCCCAGATCGGGGCGGCGATTGAGGAGGCGGTGCTCGTACTCTTCTGTGTGGATGCGCGTGACGGCCTTACGGCCAGCGATCTCGAGATGGCCGATGTCGTGCGTCGCGGTGAGACGCCCGCGCTGCTCGTCGCCACCAAAGCCGATAACGAAGCGCGCGAGGCGATTGCGGCGGCGGAGGCGAGCACCCTGGGCTTCGGCCCGCCGCTCCCTGTCTCGGCCTTGCACGACGTGAACGTCGGCCTCCTGCTGGACGACATCGTCGAGCGCCTGCCCGAGACCGCGCCGTTGGTCGAGCGCGACCGGATTCGGGTCGCGATCGTTGGGCGTCCGAATGTCGGCAAGTCCACCCTGGTGAATGCGCTCACCGGTGAGGACCGCGTGATCGTGAGCGATGTCGCGGGCACCACCCGCGATGCGATCGATACGGATCTGGATTCGCCCGAGGGCGCCTTCACGCTCATCGATACGGCCGGAATCCGGCGGCCCGGAAAGCGTGGCCTGGGCGTTGAGCGTCATTCCGTCCTCCGCGCGACTTCCGCGATCGACCGCAGCGACGTGGCCATCCTCCTGGTGGACGCGGGCGACAGCGTGGCGGCGCAAGACACGCACATTGCGGGCATCGTCCAAGAGGCGGCTGTGGGCCTCGTCGTGGTGGCCAATAAGACCGACCTCTGGGAGAACCCTGAGGAAGATGGGGCTCGCCTTCTCGCCGCCATGCGCGAACGCTTCCGCTTCCTCCCCTGGGCGCTCTTCACCTTCATCTCGGCGGAGGCAGAGGTGGGTCTTCCCGAGGTCCTGCGCCTGGCGGTGGAAGCGCGGGAGGCGCGCCGCCGGCGCATCCCCACGGGCGAGCTCAACGGGATCTTCAAGCGGGCGCTGCGGGACCACTCGCCACCCGTCATCCACAGCCGCCGCCTCAAGATCCGCTTCGCCACCCAGCCGTCCGTCGACCCGCCCACGTTCGTGGTCTTCGTGAACGACCCGAAGCTGCTGCATTTCAGCTACCGCCGCTTCCTCGAGCGGCGGCTGCGTGAGGCGCACGACTTCGAAGGCACCGCCATCCGCTTCATCTTTCGCGGTTCGAGCGATGAGGGTCGCGCGGAGTGATCGGGGAGTACCTCGGGAACATCGCCCTGGGCTACTTCCTCGGCTCGATCCCCGCGGGTCTGGTCGTGGGCTATCTTTGGCTTCGGCGTGATATCCGGGAGGCCGGCAGCGGCAAGACGGGTGCGACGAACGTCCTGCGCACGGCCGGACCGGTGGCCGCGCTGCTCGTGCTCGTTTTCGATCTGGGGAAGGGGGTCGCGCCCGCCCTCATCGGTCGCTTCGTCTTCGACGACAACGGCGTGGCCGCGGCGGGCGCGGCGGCTGCCGTCGCCGGCCACGTTTGGCCCCTGTTCGCGGGCTTTCGCGGAGGGCGTGGCGTTGCCACGGCCTTCGGGGCGCTGCTTGGCCTCACGCCCCTCGTGGCGCTAGGGGTGGTCGTGGTTGCGGCACTGGTGGTCGCGGTTACGCGCACCATCTCCGTGATGTCGGTCGTAGGCGGGGTGGTGGCGGCCGCCGCCGTCGGGGGACTAGCGCTCGCGGGCGAGCTCCCGGCCGCTTACGCGTACTTCACGCTCGCGGCGGTTGCGCTGATCGAGTTCATGCACATCCCCAACATTCGACGACTCCTCACCGGCACCGAGCCGCGGCTCGGGCAGGGCGGGGATCGCCCCGCAACGGGCTAGGAGCGTGCCTGCCTTCGCCGTCGTCGGGGCGACGTCCTGGGGTGTGACGCTGGCCGATCTCCTCGCCCAGGGCGGTGCGGCTGTGACGTTGCTGGTGCGGACTCCCGAGGAAGCAGCTGCCCTGGACGCGGCCCGCGGCCTGGCGCGCATGCCCGGGCTCGTCCTTACGGAGTCGGTCCAGGTAGCACCACTCGATGCGGGGACGGGCGCGCTCGACGGTGCGATCTTTGCGGTGCCAGCGCAAACCCTGCGCGCCGCGGCCGAGCGTGTGGCCCTCCCTCGCGACATCGCGCTGTTGTCCGCCGCGAAGGGAATCGAGAACGGCTCGCGCCTGCGAATGAGCGCGGTTCTCGCCGACTGCGGCTGGCCGGCGGCGCGCATTTCCGCGCTGTCGGGGCCCAACCTGGCGCGTGAGATTGCCGCTGGCCTTCCCGCTGCTGCGGTCGTGGCCTCGATCGGGGAGACGGAATCGGAAGCGTGGCAGCGGGCGCTGAGCACACCGCGGTTCAGGGTCTACCGCTCCCCTGACCTCATCGGCGTCGAGCTCGGCGGCGCGCTCAAGAACATCGTGGCGATTGCGGCGGGGGCGGCTGCGGGGCTGGGCTTTGGCGCGAATACCGTCGCCGCCCTCACGACCCGTGGCCTCGCCGAGATCACCCGCCTTGCGGTCGCGGAGGGCGCTGATGCGCGCACGCTGCTTGGGCTCGCCGGGGTGGGTGACCTCATGGCAACGTGTTACTCGCCGCTCAGCCGCAACCACCGCTTCGGCGAGCGTCTCGCCGCGGGCGAAGGCGCCGCTGCGGCGCAGGCGGCGGTGGGCGGCGTCGTTGAGGGCGCGACCACCACTCCCGCGGCGCTGGCCCTGGCCGCCGATCACGGCATCGAGCTCCCCGTGGCTGAGCAGGTGGCAGCCGTCATCGGGGGCGAGCGGTCGGTAGGCGAAGCCATGGCCGCGTTGCTGGCTCGCGATCTGCGGGCCGAGGCCTAGCCGCACCCGGTGTACTATCCGGAGCATGACCAGGCCCTCGCCGCCTTTGGCTGAATTCTCTGAGGTCCTCGAAAAACTTACCGAAGGCGCCGAACTGCCTCCGGCCGAGATCGCGATCCTCTCGGATCTCGATCGCACCCAGCAGACGGCGCTCGAGGCGGCGTGGCCGAGCATTCCCGACCGCACGCGCATTGCCCTCGTCACCGAGGCAGTGCGTCTCGCCGATGAGCGCGTGGATGTCGAGTTCTCCCGCTTTGCGGGGGTCGCGTTGCAAGATCCGCTAGCCGAGGCGCGCGCGGCCGCGATCGAGGCGCTGCGGGAGTCGACCGATCCGCGGACCGCGCAGCTCCTCGTGCCGATCCTCCGCGACGACCCCGAGGAAGCAGTCGCGGCCGGGGCCGCCGAGCTCCTCGGCGCGTTCGTGCTGCGTCTCGAGCTCGGCACGCTTGCCGAGCGCGAGGGCGAGCCGATCATCGACGGCCTGCGGGCCGTGGTCTCGGACATGGTGCGCACCCCCGAGGTGCGCGCCCACGCGCTCGAAGCGCTCGGCCCCCGTTCCCTCCCCTGGGTGGAGGCGCTGCTGCTGGAGGCGTATTACGGTGACGACGAGACGCTGCGCCTCTCCGCCGTGCGGGCAATGGGGCGTTCGGCCGACGAGCGTTGGATCGAATACCTCTTGGAGCAGTTCGAGGCGGGCGATCCGGCGTTCCGGCTGGAGGCCGTGATCGCCGTGGGCGAGATTGGGTCCGAAGAGGCGATCGACCGGATCGCGGAGCTCTTCGTTGATGACGATGAGGACATCGTGAAGGCGGCCGTGCAGGCGGCGGGCGAGATCGGCGGCGAAGTCGCGACCGACTACCTCAACGAGTTCGCCAGCGAGGCGCCCGCTGAGTGGGGCGAGCTCATCGCTGAGGCGCTGGACGCGGCCACAGTCGCGACATTCGGGGAGCAGGAGCAGGAGCAGGAGCCGGAGGAGTGAGCGGTCGCGCCGCCCGGCGCCTGCCCGTTCTCGATGCTGTTTCGGCCGGTGGTGTCGTCTGGCGCCGGGCGGGTGCGACGACAGAGGTCGTCGTTGGCTTTCAGGCCGGTCCGAGCCGCTGGACGCTGCCCAAAGGCACGCCCGAGGCGGGCGAGGATCTCGAGGCAACGGCGCTCCGTGAGGTGAATGAGGAGACCGGCCTCGAAGTTGCGCTCGGCGACAAGCTCGGTGTGATCGATTATTGGTTCGCGCGTGAGGGACGGCGTTATCACAAGTTCGTTCATCATTGGTTGATGACGCCCACCGGCGGTGACCTTGCAGGCCACGACCACGAATTCGACGAGGTTGCGTGGGTGGCGGCAGGGGAGGCAGTCGCCCAGCTCAGCTACGAAACGGAGCGCTCCATTCTGGCGAAGGCACTCGAGGCGCTCGGGGTGAGCGTGTGACGACGGAGGAGCACGGCACGATCGCGACGAGCCTTCGCCTGCGGATCCGGGAAAAGCGGATCGAGGACGCTCGCGCCGAGTACGCCTGGCGCCGCGATCCAGAGGTCGCGCGCTACGACGGCACGAAGCCACTCATCCTCTCGTTCCAGGAATTCGTGCAGCAGTTCGAGCGTGATCTGCGGTTCGCGAACCCCACCCGCCGCGCCTACGCCCTCGAGACGATTGCCGGCGAGCACATCGGTGGGCTGATGTACTACAACGCCGATCACGCCACTGGCACGGCCGAGTACGGAATCTCGATCGGGCCCTCGGACCGCCGTGATGCGGGGCTGGGCACCGAAGCGACCATCGCCTTCCTCCGCTTTGCCTGGCAGGCGCTGCCACTTCGGCACATCTACCTCCACACGCTCGAGTGGAACGTCCGGGCCCACCGCTGCTTCGAGCGCGCTGGGTTCCGCGACGCAGGGGTCACCCTCCGGCACGGGCAGCACTTCATGCGCATGGAAGCGAAGCGCGAATGGTGGTTGCTCTGGGACATGGAGGGCCGCTTCGATGCCTACGACGGCGGTGAAGCGCGCGACGGTCGAGCGGCCGCTGAGGTGCCGGCGGGGCGCGAGCCCTAGCCCCTCAGGGTCTGCCGATCACCATCCTGTCACAGGATTCGACCGCGCCGATTCTGCGCCGCTTACGGAGTTGGCCCGCAACGGCCGACAGTCTTCGTAGGGACATCCGCCCGCCGGGTCGCCGGGGGAGAGGGTCGACGAATGAGGACGGGCCGCTGATGGCGAGCAACCTGGCGTATTCGTCCGTCCCTGACGACGAGCGAGAGCAGGCGCCCGAGCCACGCTCGGCTCTGCGGGTCCTCCCCTCGCTGCCCCCCGTCCCCGAACGCGAGGACGAGCTTGGCCTCCCCGATCGATTCCTGGAGGACCTGGCGATAAAGACGCTCGCGCGCGTCCCGAACCCGACGGGCGGTGGCGTCGCTGAGGCGATGCGCGTGGTACCGCCGATCGCTCGTCAGCTGCTGGAGAACCTCAAGCGCCGCAAACTGGTCGAGACGACGGCGGCTTCTGGCCGGCTCCAGTCCGAATGGCAGTACAGCCTCACCGAGGCCGGCGAGCGCGAAGTTGCCGGGGCGTTCGAGCGGAGCAAGTACGTGGGGCCCGTCCCCGTGCCCATTCAGGAGTATTTCCGCACGCTCGAACACGACCTCGATGTGGGTGCGCCCGACCCCGTCCGCTTGGCGCGCGCGCTCCAAGAGCTGGTGCTCTCCCGCGATATCGTGGCCAAGGTCTGCCTCGCGCTGACCTCAGGCCGCCCGGCGATGCTCTGGGGTGCGCCCGGAAACGGCAAGACGACGATCCTCGAGCTCTGCAGCGAAGCCATCTGCGGCGTGACGCTGCTCCCCGTCGCGGTCTATGTCAGCGGCCACATCATCCGGCTCTACGACGACCTCATCCACGTTGTGGTTGAAAGTGAGCAACCGGCGAGCGACGCGGGCCCGGCCGTCGATCGCCGTTGGATGCGGGTGCGCCGGCCCTTCGTCTTCGTGGGCGGTGAGCTCCGCCCGGAAGATCTCGATCTCGCGTACGACCCCCAGTTGGGCTACCACCAGGCCCCACCCCACGTGAAAGCGCACGGCGGACTGCTCGCGATCGACGACTTCGGCCGGCAGCAGGTTTCGCCGCACGCGCTCCTGAACCGCTGGATCGCCGCCCTCGAGCGGGGCGACGACACGATGTCGCTGGTCACGGGCGAGCGCATCACGTTCCCGTTCCGCTCCACCATCGTTTTCAGCACGAACATCGAGCCGGCGACGATGCTCGAAGAGGCGCACCTCCGGCGCCTGCCCTACAAGATTCAGATCCCGGACCCGAGCCGTGAGCAGCTGGCTGAGATCTTCCTGCGCTTCGCCGATGCGATGGGGGTGGAGTGCCCGGCGGGCGAACTCGAGGTGGCCGTGGAGATGGCTGCTCGCGCCAGCCAGGGCGCGCTGCGGAGTTGCCATCCGCGCGATATTCTCCAGCTCATCTCGGAGGAGGCGCGCTTCGTCAAACGTGCCCCCATCTTGGAACCCGGCGCGACGCGATGGGCCTGCGAGCTCTACTTCGCGCGAGACCCTGGCCCCGTCCAGCCGCGCGCCGGCTAGAAACCTACCTAGGCGCTCGTGTCTGCGGAGTGCGCCTGGAGGATCGCGTTCGCGATGAGGCGCGGATGCGGGTAGGGCTTCCAGCCTTCGGGCGTGTTGTAGTACCTGGTGCCCAGCTGCACCTCTTCGGGCGCGCGCTCGCCGTACTCCACATCGACGCCTTCGACGCGGATGCTGGGCGTGCCCAGGAAGCGCTTCGCGGTGGCGTCCTCGTTGCTCGAGACCTCCGTGTAGGAAACCTCCACTTCGACGCCCGTTGCCTCGATAGCGAGGCGCAGGTTTTCCTCGGCCTCGGCTCCGCGCTCCTGCCCGCGAGCGTGCAGAAACTCAACCTTGATTGGTGTCAGCGTTCTCCCCCTCCGGCCGTCGCTGCTCGGCGAGGCGCTCAGCGAGCGCCGCCTCCGTGCCTAGCCTGCCGGGGCGATAGTACCGCGCCTCGCCCAACTCCTCAGGCAGGTAGCGTTCGCCTGTCGCATAGTGATCGGACTCATCGTGGGCGTAGCGGTAGTCCCGGCCGTAGCCCATTTCGCGCATCATCCCCGTCACGGCGTTGCGCAGGTGAAGCGGCACGGGCAGGTGTGAGGTGCGTCGCGCGTCCTCGCTCGCGCGGGCATAGGCCGTGAGCGCGGAGTTGCTCTTCGGCGCGAGCGCCAGATAGAGGGCACATTCGGCCAGCGGCAGGAAGCCTTCGGGCATGCCGATAAAGTGCACCGCCTGCTGGCAAGCGGTCGCCATGCCCAGCGCCTGCGGGTCCGCCAGCCCCACGTCCTCCGCGGCCAGGATCACCATTCGCCGAACGATAAAGAGCGGATCCTCGCCTGCCTCGACCATTCTCGCGAGCCAATACACCGCCGCATCTGGGTCGGAGCCGCGCAGCGACTTGATGAAGGCGGAGATCGCGTCGTAGTGGTAGTCGCCCTCTTTGTCGTAATAGGGTCGGCGCTCCTGCAGTGCCCGTCGTACGTCCGCGAGATCGATACTGGGCTTGCCCTCGCTCGTGGCCGCTTCCGCGGCGATCTCGAGCGCCGTCAAGGCGGCGCGGCCGTCACCGTGTGCGCCCTCGATGAGCTGGGCCCGAGCCTCAGGCTCGAGCGCGAGTCCTGAGGCTCCGAGTCCGCGCTCCGCATCTCCGAGCGCCCGCTCCACGATCCGCTCGATATCGTCCTCGGCCAGGGCCTCCAGCCGGACCACGCGCACGCGGCTCAACAGCGGCGCCACGACCTCGAACGAGGGGTTCTCGGTGGTTGCGCCGATGAGTGTGATCGTGCCGTCTTCCACGTAGGGCAGGATCACGTCCTGCTGGGCCTTGTTGAAGCGATGGATTTCGTCGATGAAGAGCACCGTGCGGACGCCCGCTTCGCGGCGCAGCCGGGCCTCCTGGATCACCTTGCGAAGCTCGGCGATGCCCGAGGCGACCGCTGAGAGGGCGATGAACTCACCTTCCCTGCCCTGAGCGAGGATTCGGGCGAGCGTGGTCTTCCCGCAGCCGGGCGGTCCCCAGAGCACGATCGAAGGGAGGGCCCCACCCTCCTCGACGCGCCCCAGCAGGCCAGCGGGCCCGACCGCCGAGCTCTGGCCAACGAACTCGGCGAGGGCGCGTGGCCGCATCCGGGCGGCGAGCGGTGAGTCCGCGTGTTCGCCCTCGGCGATGCCGAGGGATGCCTGGAGGCCGGCGTTGCGTTGGCGTGGCACGGCGCTCAGCCCGCGAGAACTGCGATCGTGACGCCGTCGCCGCCCTCGCGTGGTGGCGCTGTCTCGTAGCGCCGTACCAAGGGGTGCCGAGCGAGGGCTTCGCGGATGGCCGCGCGGAGGGCGCCGGTGCCCTTGCCGTGAATAATGCGGATGAAGGGCAAGCCTGCGCGGAAGGCTTCGTCGAGGTGCCCCTCGAAGGTCAGGACCGCCTCTTCGGCCCGCTGGCCGCGGAGGTCCAGCTCCGCGGAGACGTTCGTAGTCACGGGGACGCCGACGACCGTTCCCGACCTCGCCGCGGGCTCTGCTTCGACACGCTCGATGCGATCGACGGAGACTTTCATCCGCATCGATCCGAACTGGACCTCGACGCGCCCATCCTCACCCACGCCGGTGACGGCTTCGCCCTCCTGAGGGATGTCCCGTACGCGGATCACGTCGCCCGGCGTGAGGACCTCGCTGAAGGCCGCGACTTGACGGCTCGGTTTCGCCTGCGCGCGCTGGGCTGCCGCCTCCAGCTCCGTGTCGAGGGCCTGCAGGCGCTCGGCCGCGGCCGTATCCGCGGTCCGGTCACGCTCGCGACGTTCGAGGCGTTCGAGCTCGCGGCGGGCCCGCGAAACGAGGGCCTCGCCCTCGCGTCGCGCGTCTCCGAGGATCGTCTCGCGTTCGACGTCGATCTGTCCGCGCTGTTCGGCGAGCCGTAGGCGGAGCTCTTCGGCCTCGTGGCGGGCCGCTTCCTCGCCCTGGCGGGCGTCGGCGACGGCGGTGCGCTCGCGGCGGATCTCGTCGAGCAGGCCTTCGAGTTCGCGTGCTCCGGGAGCGACCTGCGCCTCCGCACGTTCGAGCACCGTCTCGTCGATGCCCAGCCTGCGCGCGATCGCGAGCGCGTTCGATTGCCCGGGCAGCCCGATCGTGAGGTGGTAGGTCGGGCTCAGCGTCTCCAGGTCGAACTCGACCGACGCGTTCCGCATCCGGGCGTCGTCGTGGGCGAACGTCTTCAGCTCGCCGTGGTGCGTCGTCGCGATCACCGTACAGCCGCGGTCCAGGAGTGCTTCGAGGATCGAGCGTGAGAGCGCCGCGCCTTCCTCCGGATCGGTGCCCGCGCCGAGCTCGTCGAGGAGCACCAAGGTGCCGGGCACTGCGGCTTCGAGGATCCCGCGCATGGTGCGCATGTGTGAGGAGAAGGTCGAGAGCGACTGCTCAATCGACTGCTCGTCGCCGATGTCCGCGTAGACGTGTGGGTAGGTCACGAAGCGGCTGCCTTCGTCGCAAGGCACCGGTATCCCCGCCTGTGCCATCAGCGTGAGCAGCCCGACGGTCTTCAGGGCGACGGTCTTCCCGCCGGTATTGGGTCCGGTGATGAGGAGCCCGGGTTCGGCGTCACCGACATCGAGGTCGATTGGCACCACCTCCTCCCGGAGGAGGGGGTGCCGGGCCCGGATTACGACGGTGCTGCCCGCCTCCGCGAGCCAGCCTTGGTCGCCATCCGCACGCGGCAAGGCGCAGCGAAGCCGCATCCCGAGTCGTACCTTGGCCCGCAGAACGTCGAGCGCGGCCATCGCGTTGAGGGTGGCCAGCGCCTCTTGGTCGCGCTCGCCCAGCATCGTCGAGAGCCTGAGGAGGACGCGCCGAATCTCGCGCTCCTCACCGAGCTCCAGCTCGCGCACCTCGTTGCCGGCTTCGACCACGCTCATGGGCTCGAGGAACACCGTCGCGCCGCTGGAGGAGACATCGTGGACGATTCCCGGGAGCTGTCCGCGGAAGTCGGCCTTCACCGGGATGACCATGCGCCCGTTGCGTTCGGTCAACAGCTCCTCTTGCGCGATTCCGCGGCGAGAGGCGTCGGCGAGGGCGGTGCGCGCACGTTGCTCAAGGCGCCCATGGGCGCCCCGCAGCTCACGGCGTAAGGCGGCGAGCTGTTCGCTCGCTTCGTCCGCAACTGCGCCTCGGGAGGTGATGGCGCGGCCGACCTCCGCGACGAAAGCGTGGAAATCGCCAATCACGGCCGCGCGCTCGGCGATCCGGGGCGTGCGCTCGGCCAGTCGCTCGGTCAGCTGTCGCGCGCGATAGGCCGTGGCGAGCGTGTTGGCGGCATCCTGGAGTTCGGCGGGCTCGAGTGCCTGCCCAATGGCCGCGGACTGCAGCAGGGGGCGTAGATCTCGCATCCCGCCGAGGGGGATGTCCAGTCCCATCTGCTCGATGAGGGTCATCTCGGCGGTCTCGGCCTGGAGCGCGAGCACCACCGTGTGCTCGTTCGCCGGGCGCAGCTCGCGGGCGAGTTCGCGCCCGAGGCTGAAGGCGGTCTCGTCGGCGAGCATCCCCAGGACCTTGTCGAATTCGAGGACCCGAAGGGTGTGCTCGTTCACCAACCTCAGCGTACGTCCTCACCCCACGCGGGACCAGGAGGATTCGTCCCGAGCGGGCCGTTTCGGGGTCCCCTTGGACCCGTTAGGCTGGGGCCATCGGAGGGGGCTAGAGAAGTATCGATGCTTTCGAAAGTTCTGGTCGCCAACCGGGGCGAGATCGCCCTCCGGATCGTGCGCGCCCTCCACGATCTCAGGATTACCTCCGTGGCGATCTACTCCGAAGTCGACCGGCTTTCGAGACACGTTCGCTACGCGGATGAGGCCCACCTCGTCGGCCCTGCCGAAGCCTCGGAGAGCTACCTCAACGGCGACCGCATCCTCGAGATCGCAACGGGATGCGGCGCCGACGCGATCCACCCTGGCTACGGGTTCCTCGCCGAGAACGCAGATTTCGCTGAGTCCTGCGAAGCGGCGGGGGTAACCTTCATCGGCCCCTCTCCGGACTCGATCCGGCGGCTCGGCGACAAGACCGCGGCGCGCGCCCTTGCCGCGGAGATCGGTATCCCCGTGGTTCCGGGCACAGGCAACCTCGATTCGCCTGAGGACGCCGGCGCGCTCGCTCAGGAGGTGGGCTATCCCCTGGTGGTGAAGGCGACAGCCGGTGGTGGCGGCCGGGGCATCCGTTTCGTCGATCGCGAGGCCGACCTCGCACGGGCGGTGACGTTGGCCCAGAGGGAGGCGGGGGCGGCCTTCAACGACGATCGCGTCTATCTCGAGGCGCAGCTCCAGAACGTGCGCCACATCGAGGTGCAGATCATCGCGGACGGCTTCGGCAACGTCGTCCCCCTCGGCGAGCGCGAGTGCTCCATCCAACGCCGGCACCAGAAGATCATTGAGGAGAGCCCCTCGATGGCGGTGGACACCGAGCTCCGGCGCGCGCTCACGCGCGCGGCCAGCCGCCTCGCCCGCAGCGCGAACTATCAGAACGTGGGCACGGTTGAGTTCCTTCTGACCGAGGATGGCAGCTACTACTTCCTGGAAATGAACACCCGTCTCCAGGTCGAGCATCCGGTCACCGAGATCACGACCGGCGTCGACTTGGTGAAAGATCAGATCCTGGTGGCCGGTGGGGCGGAGCTGCCCTACGACGAAGGCGATCTGCTCACTCGCGGCTGGGCCATCGAATGCCGGATCGTGGCAGAGGATCCGTTCAATGCGTTCCTTCCGTCAGTGGGCCGGGTGGTGTTCTCGCGTGAGCCGGCGGGGCCGGGCGTGCGGGTGGAAAGCGCCCTTCACGATGGCGTCGAGGTCACGCCCTACTACGACTCGCTGCTGGCCAAGGTCACGGCCTGGGGCCGCGACCGCGAGGGCGCCCGCTCGCGCATGCTGCGCGCGCTCGAGGAGTTCCGCGTCGTCGGGGTCGCGACGAACATCCCCTACCTCCTCCAGATCCTACGGCTGCCGGCGTTTATCGAAGGCCGTCTCGATACCAGCTTCCTCGATCGCTACCAGGTCGAGGGTCAGGAGGCGGTGGAGGAGCAGCGCGAGGCGGCCGCGATCGCGGCGCTCCTCTCCTCCTTGGGGGGCGGAGAAGAGGCTGCGGCGCCGCACGAGGCCGCCCACGCTCCCGTCCGCGCAGGCTCGCGCTGGCGCGATCAAGCGATGGGTCGATGGCCGAAAAGCATCTGATCCATGTCGACGAGTGGCCCTTTGAGGTCGAGTTCGAGCGCCTAGGCAACGGCGAGGGGGCGACTCGACTGCGCCTCGATCCCGAAGGCGCATGGCGCACGGTCGAGCTCCACCGCGTCCGTGCGGGTCTGCACGTGCTCATGATCGACAATCGGCCGCTCGAGCTCTATCTCGAACGCCGCCGGGGTGGGGTGGACGTGACGATCGGCCGCCGCACCTACCACGTTCAGATCGGCCGCGGACGCCGGGCCACACGCGCACGGAGCCACGCAGCTGCCGACCGCGACGGCCTCGTGCGAATCGCCGCGCCGATGACCGGCTCGGTGCTCGAGGTGCGCACCGAACACGGCGCCGAAGTCGCCCAGGGCGATGTTCTCGTCGTGTTGGAGTCCATGAAGATGAACAATGAGCTTCGATCCCCCGTCGCGGGCACCGTCGAGCGGCTACAGCTGACGGTCGACGCGGAGGTCGAGGAGGGTGCCGAGCTCGTGGCGATCCGACCGGCTGAGAGGCAAACCGAAGCGTAAGACGTGGCGAAATTCGCATTGACCGGCCGGGGGAGGTTCCTTACCGTACCGTGGCCGTGCTAGGTGGGGAGCTAGCGGTGCCCTGTACCCGCAATCCGCTCCAGCGGGGCTGAATTCCTGCCCAAGGGCCGCGTTTTCGGGGACTGCCCTCGCAAAGCGGCATTGACGGTCTGGTCCTGCGCGGCGAAGCGCTACGAACCTGGTCAGATCCGGAAGGAAGCAGCCATAAGTAGTCAGCTTTGGGTGCCGCAGTCCCACCGGATCCGAGCTGGCTCGCGCGGTGCAAGCTCGAGGCGCGCTTCGACGGCAGGTGCACGGTCTTCCCCAATCGTTCAACGCTCGGCTTCCTAGCCGGGCAGTCACCTGCGCGCCGCGCGCACGGAGGGGGGTGACCTTGGCTCAAGAGGTTTTGCGCCCCCTGGGCGGGAGCAGCTGGCTTCGGCCGTCCCCGCGCCGGCTCATCAACTTCGACCTCTTTCACCATCCACGGTATTTCCGCGGTCGCCACCACGCCGCGGCGATCCTGGTTGTCGCGCTGCTGGCTGTGCTTGCGTTCAAGGTGTTCCCGCTCCAGCGGGTGACCGTGCTTTCGGAGGGGCGCGCGGTACAGGTGACGGCGACGTTCGATGGTCATGAGGCCGCGCTCGAGGCAGCCGCACTCGACCTCGCGCCAGGCGATCGCCTCCTTGTCGGTCGCGTCGGCGATCAGGCCGCCCTCGCCGTTCGCCGCGCAACTCCAGTCACGATCGCCGCTGACGGCGCGAGCTTCGAGCTGCGCACGCAAGCAAAGACGGTTGCGGGCGCGCTTGCGGCCGCCGGGCTGAAGCTGCGCGATCAAGATCGGGTGTTCGTGGACGGCTTGCTCGCGACCGCGACCGCGCAGCTCGCGAGCGCCGCCACCGCCAGCAGCGCGACGCCGCTTTCCAGCGGCACGCAGTCGCTGCACATCGAGGTCGTAAGGGCGCGGCCCATCACCGTCGTCGTTGATCGTCTACGGATCGAAACGCGCTCCGCTGCGGCCACGGTCGAAGGCGTCATTGCCGACCTCGGTCTGCGTGTGCGGGAGGGTGACCTCGTCTCGCCCGGGCTCGAGACGCCGGTCTCGGCGGGGTCGACCATCCGTCTCGCCCAAGCTAAGACGATCACGGTGGTCGTCGACGGCCAGGCCGAGGCGCTCTATACGCGGGCCCGCAGCGTCGAGGACGTGATCGCGCTCTTCGATTTCGAGTTGCTGGAACGAGACACCGTTTCACACGAGCCCCGGGCGATCGTCATCGAGGGCATGGAGATCGTCGTCTCGCTCGTGCGCGAGTTCGAGGAAGAGGAGATCGAGTTCATCCCACCGCAGGTGATCTCGCGCTCCGACCACACCCTCGCCCCGGGCGAGGAGCGCGTCATCACGGGGGTGCCGGGCGAACGCCTCGTTCGCTACCAGGTCACCTACGAATCCGGTGTCGAGATCGGGCGCGAGCGCCTCGGCGATAGCTTCGTGAAGGCGGCTATCCCCACCGAGCACCTGATCGGGCCCGCGAGCGAGGGTGGCTCGCCCGTCCTCGTGAGCGACGGTGTCCCCGTGGAGTACAAAGAGAAGGTGCGCGTTTGGGCCACCTGGTACAACGCCACCCACGGAGAGAAGGACCGCGATGATCCCGCCTACGGCATCACGGCCACGGGTATTCTGCTCGTCCACGGAATCTGCGCGGTCGATCCCACGGTGATTCCGCTAGGCACGAGGTTCTACGTCCCCGGCTATGGCCACTGCCTCGCCGCGGATGTCGGTGGCTTGATCAAGGGCTATGACGTCGACCTCGGCTTCCCCGAAGAAGCGGGAGACAACCCTTGGTACACGGGCTACGTCGAGATCTACATCCTCGACTGACGCCGGGCTCCGCCCCTACGATCCCCCTGTGAACGCGAAGGCACGCGGCCCGCGACCGCGGAAAGCGCTGGGCCAGCACTTTCTCGTCGATACAGGTGTCCTCGCCGACATCACGGGGGCAGTGCGTGTCCCGGCGGGGGGCGTTCTGGTCGAGGTCGGTGCGGGCACGGGGCAGCTCACGGCGGCCCTGCTCGCCGAGGGCCATGAGATCGTGGCCCTCGAGATCGAACCACGTCTCCTGGCCCACCTGCGTACGAGATTCGCTGAAGCCGATCGATTGCGTCTGCTGGAAGGCGATGCGCGGCTCTTCGATTTCGCCGAGGCCGTGCCCGACGGCCGCCCCTTCGGCGTCGTCGGGAATCTCCCCTATTTCGCCGCGAACCCGATCATTCGGCACCTTCTGGAAGGATTCCCGCGCCCGCACGAGCTCGTGGTCATGGTCCAGCGCGAGGTGGCGCGAGAGCTCTTTGCGAAGCCAGGCAAGCTCTCGCTGCTCGGCATCTCGGTACAGATCTACGCGGAGGTCGAGCGGCTCTTCGACGTGCCCCCGATCGCGTTCGATCCAGCCCCTGCGGTTCACTCCACCCTCGTGCGCTTGACGGTGCGTGAGGTCCCCCTGGTCCCGGCCGCGCGCAACGCCGCCTTCTTCGCTCTCGTTCGGGGGGCCTTCCGCAACCCGCGGAAGCAGATCCATAACTCACTCTCGCGGATGCCCGACGGAGAGCCCGAGGCGGTTCCCGGCGCCCTCGCCGCCGCGGGCGTCGACCCGCTCCGCCGGCCCGAGACGCTCATGATCGAAGAATGGCTCGCCATCCTTGATGCGCTTGGCCCTGACACGCTTGGCCCAGGGCGTGCCTGAGCCGCTCGCGGGTCTCGCGCCGGCGAAGATCAACCTCACCCTCGAGGTCACGGGGCGCCGTCCCGACGGCTACCACGAGCTCGCGACGGTCCTGCAAACGCTCGCCCTGGCGGACGAGGTGACCCTTGAGCCGGCTCCCGTGGCTTCGCTCGCAGTAACGGGGCCGGCGGCCGCCGGCACACCGGCAGGCCGCGAAAACCTCGCTTGGCGCGCGATCGAAGCGCTTGCGGAGGTTCTCGGCCGGCCGCCAGAGCCCTTCCGTCTGCGCCTCGAGAAGCGTATTCCCGCGGCTGCGGGCCTTGGTGGCGGCGCCTCCGACGCCGCGACGGTGCTGCGGCTGCTGGCCCGCCATTGGCCTGAGGCCGATGACGCTGTCCTACAGCGCGCCGCCGCCATGGTCGGCAGCGACGAGCCCTTCTTCCTCGTCGGCGGAACCGCGCTCGCGGATGGCCGGGGCGAGGAAGTGACAGCGCTCCCGAATCTCCCCGAGCACGGCGTCGTCCTCTTCGTTCCGCGCGCGACGCTCCCGAACAAGACGGCAACGATGTTCGCGGCGCTCGACCGGGACGGGCGTTTCGACAAGCCCACGGTTACCCATGCCCTAGGACAGCGGCTGCCGGTGCAGCTCACCGGCGCTGACGTTTTCAACGCCTTCGAACGGGTGGCGTTCGACTGCTTCCCCAAGCTGGCGACGCTCTGGGAACGGCTCGAAGCGCGCATCGGCGAGCCCGTCCGGCTCGCGGGCGCCGGTCCTACCCTTTTCTGGATAGGCCCGCCGGGCGAGTCGGATCGGGTGAGCCGCCTCGCGTCCGGCCTCGACTGCACCGTCATTCCGACGACGACCGCGGACTCGCTGTGGAGGCGCTAATCGCCGGCTGGACCGCCGGCTACATCATGGCCATGTTCACGACCGTGGCGGTGACCTACCTGGTGCTCCGCTCGCGGGAAGCGGCGCTCGTCGAGCGCTGGGTGGCGCGCGACGTTTCCGGCCCGCTCCTGATCATCCCGATCCTGATAGGGGCAGCAATCGGCTGGACGATGTTCGGCCTCGTCGTCGGTGGCATCTACGAGGTGGCGAGTCTGGATGGCGAGCCGGGCGGGCTTGGCAGCCCGAGCGTCGCCTTCACGCTCGCGATCGTGACGCTCGGGCTCGCCCCCACGCTCCTCCTCGGCATTCTCTGGCAGCGTCTGTGGTGGATGTGGGCTTGCTTCGCCCTCGCCTTCGGCGCGCTTTTCGGCTGGCTTCTGCCCCACCTGGGGGGCCGATAAGATGGGTCGAGCGCTCGTGAGTTCGTTCACAAGCGGAGGAGGCGCCGTTGCCCGGCACGATCGTCGACATGCACCTGCACACGACCCGCGGTGCATCCGACTCGATGCTCGATCCCGAGGAGCTGATTTCCGAAGCGGAGCGGATCGGGCTGACGGGCGTGAACATCACCGAGCACGACCGCATGTGGGAGGCCTGGGACCTGGCGCCCTTCCGCAAGGCCCACGCGGGGGTCTTCGTCTCCAATGGGATGGAGGTCTCCACGGACATGGGCCACATCCTCGCAGTGGGCCTCCGTGGCTATGAGAGCGGCATTCGCCGCCTCGAGCGCCTCCGCGAGGTCGCCGACGAACAGGGCGCCTTCCTGATCGTCGCCCACCCCTTCCGCCACTACTTCGATCCCGTGCACTTCAAGCGGCAGGGGAAGGAGCCGTTCACGATGACCGCCGAAGAGGCCGCGCGCCTGCCGGTGTTCCAGCTCGTGGATGCGATCGAGGTCCTCAACGGCTGCAACACCCCGCGCGAGAACTACTTCGCGTTGCAGGTGGCCAAGAACCTGGGCAAGCCGGGGACCGGCGGCTCGGACGCCCATTCCAATCAGGGCATCGGCTACTTCAGCGCTGAGTTCGAGGAAGCGGTGACGGGGCCCGAGCACTTCCTCGACCTTCTCCACGCAGGCCGCTTCTGTCCCGTCCGCGGGCTGCCGCAGGGTCAGGTCGAGAACTTCTGGGACGCCGATCCTCCCTCTCTGGACGGCTAGCCGGGCGCGACGCGCCTCCCCCTTGCGGGGTTCGGACCGAGGCCACACGATCGCGAGGCTGCGTCGGCCGGCGCGAGGAGGACTCATCGTGACCACCCCCACCCGTTGGGAGTACGCCCGTGTCGTCGTCGTGAGCGGGCTCGACCAGCCGATCGTCGCCAACTTCAGCCATCAGCCCGATGACGACGTGGAGTACGGTCCGAACGATCTCGCCGCCGCGCTCCGTGAGCTCGGCGACGCGGGCTGGGAGATGGTCTCGGACGCGCGGGTCGAGAACTGGATCGGCCCGACGCTCATCTTCCGCGAGCTGCTCTACTTCAAGCGCCCCCAGAGCTAGCAGTTTTCGTTTTTCCTGCTCCCTCGACTGCTTCGCGGGGCGCTTATCGCGCCCGCCTTCGCGCTCGCTCGGTTTTTTTTCTTGCTCCCTCGACTGCTTCGGGGGGCGCTTGTCGCGCCCGCCTTCGCGCTCGCTCAGTTTTGTCCTGCTCCCTCGACTGCTTCGCGGGGCGCTTGTCGGGCCCACCTTCGCGCTCGCTCAGTTTTTTTTTCTTGCTCCCTCGGCTGCTTCCTGCAAGAAGACATAACCCCGATCCTTCATGGCTCCTCGGAAGCCATGAAGGATCGGAAGTTGGGGGCGACGGGTCTGAGGCGATTACGCGGGGGTAGGCGCCTCGACGCGATACCACTCAGCGTGGCGACTCGCGACGTGGCTGAGTATCAGGCGGACGCCGTCCTCGTCCGTTTCGGTCACGAGCCGCACCTTTTTCGTCCGCGCGAACTCCATGGTCTGCTCGGGCTCTTCCGAGCTGACTTCCCAGGTCTTGCCCGCTTTGGCGGCCATCGCCCAGGTGTCGAGCACCTGAGTAAGCGTGGTGCGCGGAAGCTGGTTGAACTCTGCCCAGATGGCCTCGCGCATCCAGCCCTCCTCGGCGAGCGAGGCGAGCGTGTGCAAGCAGGTCGCGTCGCTGGCGCCGTCGAGCCGCATGTCCATGAGCAGTGCCCGCGTCTTGGGGTCGTTGTAAGCCGCCGTCGCGAACTCCCCGATGCTGATGCAAACCACGAATACCACGGTGCCCTCCGGCGGCGATCGACGGCCGCACCGTATCATCTTCTGCGCGAGCCGTAGCCCACCGATTGGTTCATTGAGCCTGTACACTCTTCGGATGCCAGCGGATCCAGCCCAGGATGGCCCAGCAGCGCTGGACGAGCTCGCTGAAGCCGATCTGGAAGCGGGGGTCGAGCAGTACGCCGAGGCCATTCTCGGGCTCGCACGGCGCGGGGCGATCGATGCCGAGAGCTGGCGCCCCATCTATGAGCGCGGGCTGCTCGAGGCCTACCGGCGGAACGATCTCCCCGGCGTCCTCGCGATGACCCGGCTGATGGTGAACGTGCGGGATGCGCAAGGCCTCCCCGAGCACGCTTTGGCCGAACTGGACCACGCGCTCACGCTCGCCAGCAATCTCCCCGATGTACTCCTCGTGCTGAATGGGGTGCGGGCCTGCGTGCTCGCCGGGCGCGGTGAAATCCGTGCGGGCCGGCGCTCGCTCGAGGCGGCCGAGGGCGCGCGCGGGCCCGCGAGCGCCACCTCCGCGGTGCTCCAAGCGAAGGTCAACGCCGCGACCTTCGGGTGCCTGGCGCTCGATCGGGACATGACCGGCCCCGCCGGGCTTGCCCTCTCCGAGGCTCGGACGCTCAGCAATGACCCGTCGTACCTCTACCTCTTGTCGTGGTTCATTCCTTACCTTGTAGCCGTTGGCAAACGCACCGCGGCGACGCCCTGGATCCGTTCCTTGGGAGCCTCTGCCAGCGTCACCGAGCATCAGTGGCGGCGAGCGGATGCGGCGGTCTTCGACGAGGCCATGGCCGCGGTCGGCGACCCGAGCGCGGCGAGTGGGCTCGAGGTACCGCCTCAGAACTGGGCCGCGCGTTGGCGGCTGCTGCTCCTGGAACTGCGGCGAGCGCTCTGGCGCGCCGATCGGGCCGCGGCCGAGAGCTGCCTCCAAGACCTGCGCGACCACCACGCCCTGATGGGCGAGTCCACGCTTGGGGACATCGAGGCGTTCGCCGCCTGCGCACTCGCCTACTTCTCGCCCGATGAGCGAGTCCAGCTCGAGCGACCGGCGCAGGTCTACCTCGGCAACCTCGGGGGTGTCCTCGCAGCCGCTGAAGCGATCGCTTTGGCGGGCACCCAACGCCAGGCAAGCGATTGGCTGAGCTGGCTGCGCCGAGCCCTCCCTTCCCACATCGAGACATCCATCGAATGGCCGGTTTCGCGCCGGCGGGTGCAGGCCCTCCTCGCCCTCAAGGCGGGTCGCATTCCAACGGCCCGGAAGGGCCTGAGCAGTGCCGCGGAGTGGGCGGAGACTAACGACTACACGGTCGAGAGCGGCGTCTCGCGCACCCAGCTGTCCGAGCTCCTCATCCGCCAGACGGGGCCGTCCAGCAGCCGCGAGCGCGCGGAGCAGCGGCGGCTTGGGCGCCGCCAGCTCTCAGAATTTGGGATCGATCCGCTCCCCCACGCGTATGTGGCCAGCCGCACGTTCGCGGCCGGCTCCGCCGCCACCCCCGGTCCCAAGCTCACGCCGCGTGAGGTCGAGGTGTTGACGCAGCTCGCGGCCGGCCTCACCTACCGCGAGACGGCCACGAGCCTGGGCGTGAGTTGGCCCACGGTGCAGACGCTCGCCCACCGTGCCTACGAAAAGCTCGGGGTGAGCGGCAAGGTGCGCGCCACCAACGTCGCGCGTGAGCTCGGCATCATCTGAGCCTCTGCGCCGCCCCAGCGGTAGGATCGGCCCTGCTCCTTGGCCAGGATGGGGAGGTGCCGTGTCGGACGAGCAGCCCTTCGCCGGCGTGACCGTGCTTGAGTTCGGTCAGTTCGTGGCCGTGCCCTACGCGGCTCAGCTGCTCGCGGACGGCGGTGCCCACGTGATCAAGGTCGAGCCGCTCGAGGGGGAAGCGGCGCGGTTCAACGGCCGCCGCTGGGGCGATGTCACCCGCCACTTCCTCATGCGCAATCGCGGAACCCACTCGCTGCCCCTCGACCTTCGCCACGAGCGCGCCCCGGAGATCCTCGAAGCGCTCCTGGGGAAGAGCGACGTGGTGCTCACGAATCTTCGTCCGGGCCTGGCCGCGCAGCTCGGCCTCGACTACGAGAGCATCAGCGAGCGCCACCCCACGGTCGTCGTTGGGAACGTCACCGCCTTTGGTGAGCGGGGCCCCGACGCGGGTCTCGCGGGAATGGACCAGGTCGTCCAGGCGCGGAGCGGGCTCATGGCGATGAATGGGGGCATGCGCGATGGGCGCCCGATCGCCGAAGGGTCGCCGATCTCCGATTACATGTGCGCGGCGCTCCTCGCCTTCGGCGTCTCGTCGGCGCTCCTCCGGCGCGAGCACACGGGGCGCGGCGGCCGGGTCGATACCGCGCTGCTGATGTCCGCGCTCATCCTCCAGAACAACCTGATGATCCGCGTCGACGAAGCCGATGCGGAGGACCACGCCGCCTACCTCACGGAGCTGGCCCGGGCCCGGGCCGGCGGTGTTCCCTACGCCGAACAGGCGGCGTGGATCCCGAATACCCGGGCCGCCAGCCTGACCGCGATCTACTACCGGACGTTCACGACGAAGGACTCGGCGATTGCGATCGCGTGCGCGAGCGAGCGCCTGCGCCGTCGCCTGCTGGAAGCCACGGGCTTGAAAGACGAGGCCCTCGACCGGGAGCTGCCGGACGATGAGCGAATCGCCCACTACGCCGAGCTGCAGGAGGAGATCGAGGCGCTCTTCGGCTCGGAGACCACCGCGCACTGGGAGGGGGTTCTGGGCGAATACGGGATCCCGGCGTCGGCTGTCAGGCTGCCGCTCGAGCTCATCGACGATGAGCAGACCGCCGCGAACGAGATGTTCGTCCGCGTCGACCACCCGGAGGTGGGGCCCATTTCGGTGCTCGGTCGTGCTCTCGCGCTCGATGAAGACGGCTTCGTGCCTGCGGCCTTCCCCGCGCCGTTCCGTTCCGAAGCCCGCGACATCCTCGCCTGGGCGGGGCTCTCGTCCGAACAGATCGAGGCCGCGATCGAAAGCCGTGCCGTTGCCGCCGATCCGCCCGAGCGCCGCTGAAGGGGACTACCATTCCGGGATGGTAGTCGGCGCGCCCCCGAACCGCCGCCGCCTCCTGCCGCGGTTGTTCGAGGCGCACGAGCGCGATGGCTTCCTAACGGCGGAGTCGGTCGCGGTGATCGCGGCCGATCTGCAGCTGCCGCTGGCTGAGGCCTGGGAGGCCGCAACCGCCTATCCTGACTTCGCGATCGATGCCCCCCAGGAGCCGGGGGCGGACTGCAGCGGCCTCTCCTGCGTTCTGAACGGGGCACCGGAGGTTCCGCCGGGGCGTCACAGCGCCTGCCGCTTTCGCTGCTACGACGCGCCGGCGCCCGCGGCCGACGCCCCCTTCCCCGAAACGGCGCTCGGTGTCCGCGGTCCGCTCCTCGCTCCGGACCTCGCGGACTGGCGGGGCCTTGAGGCCGCCCGCGCCGCTGGCCGCGAGGCGGCGCTCGCGCAGATCGAGGCGGCGGGCCTGCGCGGCCGCGGTGGCGCCTATTTTCCCGTGGCCACGAAGTGGCGCGGGGCGCTGGCCGAACAACGTCCAATCGCGCTGGTGGTCAACGCGGAGGAGGGCGAGCCCGGCATCTTCAAGGACCGGGCCCTGTTGGGTCTTCGCTCGCAGCGCTTCCTCGAGGGACTAGCGATCGCCGCCGAGGTGCTGGAGCCGGAGACCGTGATCGTCTTCGTCAACGGCGCGGCGGGGGCCGCGCGCGCCTCGCTGCAGACGGCGATTCGGGAGCATGCGGACCTTCTTCCTGACTCGGTCCAAGTTGTCCTGGGGGGCGGCGGTTACGTCCTCGGGGAGGAAACGACGCTCCTGAACGCCCTCGAAGGACGTAAGCCGGTCCCGCGATTACGCCCGCCCTACCCGGCCGAGTCCGGGCTTTTCGGCATGCCCACGGTCGTGAACAACGTCGAAACGCTGGCCGCGCTCTCGGCGATCTTTCGTGAGGGCGCGGAGGCGTTCCGCGCGCTGGGCCACGCGGATGCCCCGGGGACGAAGCTGTTCAGCATCAGCGGGCATGTCGCTCGCCCCGGCGTCCATGAGCTGGCACTGGGGACGACTGTAGCTGACGCCATCGCGGCAGCGGGTGGGCCGTCGCCCGATCGGACGCTCGCCGCGCTCGTCGGCGGCCCCTCGGGGGGATTCCTTCCGCCCGCGCAATTCGACGCGCCCCTCCTCCCCGGCCGCCTGCACGACACGGGTGCGGTGACGGGGTCCGGCGGCATCATCGTGCTCGATCAGTCCGCCGATCTTCGAGGCGCCGCACTCGCGATGAGCGCCTACAACGCCCTGGAGTCCTGCGGGAAGTGCACCCCCTGTCGCGAGGGCTCGCCTCGCGCTCATGCTGCGTTCGAGGGGGGCGCCAGCGCCGACCTCCCGGACCTCATCGAGGCGCTCGAAGCGGGCTCCCTCTGCGGGCTCGGGGCGATGGCGCCGGGGCCGATCCGTTCCGCGCTCCACTTCTGGCCTGAGCGCTTCCGGTGAGCGTCGCAATTGACGGTCGTGCGACCAGCGCCGAGGGCTCGCTGCTCGATGCCGTCCTCGCCGCCGGGATCGACCTGCCCCATCTCTGCAAGGACGACAACCTTCCCGCGATCGGCGCCTGCCGCACGTGTCTTGTCGAGGCCGATGGCCGGATCGTGGCGGCCTGCTCCCTGCCCGCAGAGGGCGTCTCCTCGGTCGACACGCAAAGCGAGCGGGTACGGCGGATCCGCCGCTCGGTGCTCGAACTGACGGCGGGCATGCAAGAAGCGGGCAGCGAAGGCACGGCCGGCGGGCCGCTCGCCGCCGCCGCTCACCTCGCCTACGCCCGCGAGGGCGCGGACGTCGCTCGATTCGCAACGGCGACGGGCTCTCAGATTGACGTCAGCAGCCCCTTCTTCGCGTTCCACGAAGACCAGTGCATTCTCTGCGGGCGCTGCGTTGTCGCCTGCCAAGCGCTCCAGCACATCGGCGCGATCGGCCTCGCCCGCGAGGGCGGGGCCACGAGGGTCACGCCCGGCGCAGGCGTGCCCTTCAATGATTCCACCTGCACGGCCTGCGGTTCGTGCGTGGCTGCCTGCCCCACGACCGCCCTCCGCCCCAAGGAAGGTCCAACCGATGGCTGAGTCGATCGCGAGCACCTGTCCCTACTGTGGTGTGGGCTGCGGCATCCGGCTGAACGTGGAGGATGGCCGCATCGGCTGGGTCGACGATGACCCGGCCAACCGCTCGAGCCTCGGCATGCTCTGCGTGAAGGGCCGTTTCGGCACGAGCTTCGTGCACCACCCCGACCGCCTCACCACCCCGCTGATCCGTCGCCACGATGTGCTCGAGGAGGCGACCTGGGACGAAGCCCTCGATCTCGTCGCGGAACGCTTCCTCGCCCATCGCGGCCACTTCGGCAGCTTCGCGAGCGCGAAGGCCACGAACGAGGACGCCTTCGTCCAGCAGAAGCTCGTGCGCTTGCTCATGGGCACGAACAACATCGATCACTGCACCCGCCTCTGCCATTCGCCGAGCGTCGAGGCGATGCTCACGCAGCTTGGGAGTGGCGCGACCAGTAACGCCTACGCCGACTACGAAGATGCGTCGTGTCTGCTCATTGCCGGCTGCGATCCGAGCTCGAACCATCCCGTGATCGCCTCGCGTATGCGCCGCGCGATCGACGATCGGGGGACCGCGCTGATCGTCGTGAACCCGAAGCGCATCGAGATGTGCGACCGCGCGACCCACTTCCTGCAGCCCCGCCCCGGCACCGATGTGGCCGTCTTCAACGGCATGGCGCGCGCGATCCTTGATGCCGGGCTCGATGATGAGGCGTTCGTCGCCGCCCGCTGCGAGGGCTACGACGTCTGGCGCGACGCTATCCTCGAACGGACCGTGGAGGAGTACGCGGCCATCGCCGCCCTCGAGCCCGAGGAGCTGCGCGCCGCGGCCCACCTGTTCGCCGCGCCCCCACCCCGCCGCGGCCTCCCGCCGGGCGAGCGGCCGGGCTCCTGCCTCGTCTGGGGAATGGGGCTGACCCAGCACACCCAGGGCACGGCGAACTGCCATGCGATTCTGAATCTGGCGCTCATCACGGGGCAGCTCGGGCGGCCCGGCAGTGGCGTCTCGCCGCTGCGCGGACAGAACAACGTCCAGGGCTGCGGCGATGCCGGCTGCATTCCCGATTCGCTCCCCGGCTACCAGCACTATGACGACGCGGCGATCGCGCCCTTCGAGGAGGCGTGGCAGGCGGCCCTGCCCCGCGAGCAGGGCATGCGCGCTACGGACATGGTCGAGCGCATTCCTGCGGGGGACATCCGCGCGATGTACATCGTCGGGGAGAACCCGCTCCTCAACGAGCCGAACCTCCATCACGCGGAGGAGGCGCTGCGCCAACTCGACTTCCTCGTGGTCCAGGACCTGTTCCTGCACGAGACTGCGGAGATCGCCGATATCGTGCTGCCCGCCTGCTCGTTCGCGGAGAGGGAAGGCACTTTCACGAACAGCGAGCGAAGGGTGCAGCGTGTGCGCCAGGCGATCGCGCCCGTGGGCCAGAGCCGCGCGGACTGGGACATCGTCTCCGATCTGGGCCGGCGCATCAGCCGGCGCATGGGCGTCGACGAGCGGCAGTTCACCTACGCCGGGCCCGCGGCGATCTTCGACGAGATGGCGCGCTTGGTCCCGTTCCTCGGGGGGCTGAGCCACGATCGCCTGGACCGTGAAGGCGGCCTGCAGTGGCCCTGCCCGACCCCGGACCATCCCGGCACGCGCTTCCTGCACGCGGATTCGTTCCCGCGCGGGCGCGGGTGCTTCGTCCCCGTCGCCCAGCACGAGATCGCCGAGGAAGTTCCGGATGAGGAGTACCCGCTGATCCTCAATACCGGCCGTATCCTCGAGCACTGGCACGGCGGCACCCTCACGCGACGGGTCGCGGGGCTGCTGGAGCGCGTCGACGTCATCCCGGTCATGGTGCACCCCGACGACGCGGCCTCGCGGGGCCTCGCGGATGGCGATGCCGTGGTCGTGCGTTCGCGCCGTGGTCGCCTCTCGGGTGAAGCCGCCGTCAGTGACGCGGTTCAGCGCGGGAACCTGTTCGTGCCGTTCGTGAAGCTGCAGGACAGCGCGGCGAACTTCCTGACGAATAACGTCTACGACCCGACGGCCCGGATCCCCGAGTACAAGCTCTGTGCGGTGAGCCTGGAAAAGAAGCGGGGACGGCGCCGTGTGGGCGCGACCGCGTCCTAGCCGCGTCGCCGGGCGCGTACGAGGGCGCCGCGTAGGCCGGGCGGCGCCTCGTGGCCTTCGCCGTGGCTGTGGTGGTCTACCGCCACGACTTCTGCCCGCGCGATCTCGGATCCATCGAGATGGCGCGGGAGTTCGTCGAGCGAGACGTAGTCGTCCGCCGAGAACATCTCCGCTTCGGACGAGGCGTCGAACTCGATGACGAAGAAGGTGCCGCCGGGAGCGACCGCGGCGGCGGCTCCCTTCAGAACGCCATCGCGGGCGTCGCCACGCGGCGGCAGCGCATACGTGCTGATGACGAGCGCGAACGAATGTGGCGGGCTCCAGCGCGCGGCGTCCGCGACCTCGAATGTGACTGCCAGCCCGAGCTCGCTCGCCGCCTTCCGCGCCTGGGTGATAGCGGCCTCGGACCAGTCCACGCCCGTTACCTGCCAGCCCTGCTGAGCGAGCCAGTGCGAGTTCGCGCCAGGTCCGCAACCGAGGTCGAGGGCGGTGCCGGGGACTAGGTTTTCGAGCTCGGATACGAGATACCGGTCCGGCTCGTCGTGCGTCCCCGGTTCTGTCTGCCAAAGTTGGTCCCAAGCCTTGCGGTCCATCAGCGGGTGCGCGCCCACTCTTTGGCGTGGTAGGTGATGATGATGTCGGCGCCGGCGCGCCGGATCGACGTCAGGGTCTCGTCGATTGCGCGGGCTTCGTCGAGCCAGCCGTTCGCGGCCGCCGCTTTGATCATGCTGTACTCGCCGCTGACGTTGTAGGCGGCCACGGGCACGTCGACGGCATCGCGGACCTGGCGGAGCACGTCGAGGTAGGCGAGCGCGGGCTTCACCATCACCATATCCGCGCCTTCGTCGAGGTCGGTCAGGACCTCGTCCCGCGCCATGCGGGCGTTGGCGGGGTCTATCTGATAGCCGTGGCGGTCGCCGAAAGCGGGGGTACTGTCCGCGGCCTCGCGGAAGGGGCCGTAGAAGGCGCTCGCGAACTTGGCGGCGTACGAAAGGATGGCGACGTCACCCCACCCGGATCCGTCCAACGCCTCACGAATCACGGCTACGCGCCCGTCCATCATGTCGCTCGGGGCGACGATGTCGCAGCCAGCCTCGGCGAGGCTGACCGCCATGTCGGCGAGGAGAGGCAGACTCTCGTCGTTGTCGACGGTACCGTCTTCAGCGAGGACGCCGCAGTGGCCGTGGCTGGTGTATTCGCAGAGGCAGACGTCACCGATTACGAGCAGATCGGGCTGAGCGTCCTTCAGGCGCCGGATCGCGTCCTGTACGACCCCCTGATCGTCATACCCGGATGCACCGCGCTCGTCCTTGGTCGCGGGGATTCCAAAGAGGAGCACCGCCGGGACGCCCACCGAGCGCAGCTCAGCGGCTTCCTCCAGCAGCGCGTCCGGGCCCAGGCGCGCCTGCCCGGGCAGCGCGCTGATCGGCGCACGGCCGCTGAGCCCCTGCTCGACGAACAGCGGCGCCACGAGATGGCTGGGCGTGAGTTCGGTCTCGCGGACGAGGCCGCGCACGGCCGCGGAGCGGCGCAGCCGCCGGTGTCGCCGGAACTCCTGGCCCTCCACCCGATATCCTGGCGCGCTAGGCCGCGTCTACCGTGAACGCGGTCCAGGTAACGGCCGACGTTCGCGGGTCACCAGAGAGGCCTTCACGCTGTCGTACTTGGGCGCCGGCGCAGTCACGACTGCCCGTTCGCCTTCAGGAATCGCCTGGTAGGCATTCTGCATCGCGGCGTGGGCGTCGTCCCAGTTCCTGATAGTCTCGATCGCTCCGTCGAAGGAGGGCACCTCCCTGTAGTTGATCGAAGTACGCTCGCCGCGGTCGAGCGGCCGGCCGGCACTGGGTGCGTTAGCGAATTGGATGTCCCACCACTGATGGAACTTATCACCGATTTCGACGAATTGGTCAGCGACGCGTTGAGCCCGTTCTGTCGCCGCAGCGAATTCTTGGACCGCTGTCTGGTATTCCGCTATCGGGCCATTAGTCATATCGACACCGTATCACACCGCGCACTCGCCCTCGCCGCGCTCGAGCACGTAGAGCTCGTACTTGGTCCAGTCGATGAACATCGACTTGTTGTCGTCGGAGAAATCGCCGGGAATCGTGAGGTCCTTCACGGCCTCCTCGAAGCGGACCTTGCCGACACGGTCGAAGAAGTCGTTGAACTCCTCGCTCCCCTCGCGCTCGCTCTGGTACAGCTCGATCCAGCGCTGGACGGCGTCCGGCGTGCGCTTCGCGGGCAGGCGCAGCTTGAGCTGCGTGCCCACACGCATGCCCCCCTCGTACTTGCCGCCGATGAAGGCGTGGTACGCGGGCAGCTGGTGTCCTTCGACCTTCATGGCGGCGCCGTGGAAGCCGATGTTGCCGAGGTGGTGCTGGCCACAGCTGTTCGGGCAGCCGCTCATCTTGATGTGCAGCTTCTGCACGAGCGGGTCGTTGATGCCGAGCTCGGCGACGCGCTCCTGGATGGCGCGGTTGAGTCCCATCGAACTCGTGATCCCGAGCTTGCAGCTGTCCGTTCCGGGACAGCTCACGACGTCGCTGATCGTGTCCGCGCCTGCGTCTGCGAGGCCGAGCGCTTCGAGGCGTGTGTAGACCTCGTAGAGGCTTTCGTCGCGAACCCAGCGCAGCACCATGTTCTGCTGCACGCTGGTGCGGGCGTTGCCGCCGCAGTAGTCGCGCATGATGCTCGCGATGCCGTTGAATTGTTCCGGGTTGAGGTCGCCGCGGGTGATCTTGATCTGGACCGTGCTGAAGCCCTGCTGTTTCTGCGCCTTCGCGTTGGTCGCCGCGAACTGGTGGAAGGCAGCTGCGTCCTCGCCGGGCTGGTCGTAGGCGGCGCGGCGCGCGGGCGCGCGGTCCTCTTCGTTATCGAGGAAGAGGAGGCGGTCAGGGCTGAAGTCGCGCTTCGCCCAATCGCCTGCGAGCTCCTCGTCGACCATCTCCCGAAAGCGCTCGGTGCCGACGCGGTCGATGAGCACCTTGATGCGCGCCATCGCGCGGTTCTTCCGCAGCATGTCGGCCGCGTTGAAGATGCGAATCACGGCCTCGCTGACCTTGAGGTACTCGTCCAGGGAGACGAACTCACGGATGACGATCGCATCGCGGGGCATGATCGCGAGGCCGCCGCCGACGACCATGCGGAACCCCTGAACGCCGTCCTCAATCCGAGGGATGAAGCCGAGGTCGTGCATGCCGGTGATCGCGACATCGACGTCGTCGGCGCTGAAGGCGACCTTGAACTTTCGGGGCAGGAGCTGGGTTAGGGGATTGCGCAGCCAGAAGCGGGCGAACGCGCCCGCGTAGGGCGTGATGTCGAAGAGCTCACCCTCGGTCACGCCGGCCCAGGGGTCGGCGGTGACGTTGCGGACCGTGTTGCCGCAAGCCTCGCGCGTGGAGAGGCCCGTTTTCGCGAGGATGCGCAGCCCTTCCATCATCTTTGCCAGGGGGATGTGATGGAACTGGAAGTTCTGACGGGTGGTGATGTGGCCCTTGCGCAGCGGCGTGAAGCGTTCGGCGAGCTC
>Ga0310121_10000313_pt1 | contig 53265 bp, 50 predicted proteins | sample CB27_Tmax_986_MG_FD_203504 | JGI IMG/M metagenome (GOLD analysis project Ga0310121, IMG submission 203504) | Marine microbial communities from Western Arctic Ocean, Canada - CB27_Tmax_986 | ecosystem: Environmental > Aquatic > Marine > Oceanic | place: Canada: Western Arctic Ocean | collected... | reverse complement strand
AGGAGCGCCGCCTCCAGCGGCTCACCAGCCGTTTCGACCGTGCACTCGGCTGCTACTCCTCAAATGATCGGTGCAAGTACACGCCTGAACTCAATCCCGCATGCCCGATGAATAATGCGGGCTAGAGCTCTCGGGCGGCCTTCGCCAGCGTCTCGAACAGCTCGGGAACGTCTTCTTCTTCCACGCCGGAGAAGGCCACGCGGATGTCGTGGGCGCCGTCCGCGATGACGCCGACCCCGTGCTTCTCGAGGAGGTGCGTCCGATAGGTCTCGGCGTCCGCCTTCACTCTCAGGCACATGAAGTATCCCGCGTTGAACGGGTACGCCTCCCAGATGTCGGAGAAGTCACCGTTCGCCAGGACCTCCTTCACCTTCCGCGCCCGGCCTTCGAGGATCTTCTGCTTCGTTCGGCTCTCCTCCCCGAACGTGGGCTCGGCCATGGCCTTCCCCACGACGGATTGGGCGAGGTTGGAGCAGCTGGAGATGGCGCTTCGGACGGCGCCGGCGATCTTCTTCTCCAGGGCGCCATAGAGCGCCTGGTCGTCGCCGGAGGCCTTCGCACCGAAGGTCAGCATTCCTGTCCGCAGGCCCCAGACGTACTCCTCCTTGGTGGGGCCGTCGGCCTTGACCGCCAGGATCCTCTCGTGCCGTCCGGCGAGCCGGGCAAAGAGGGATTCGGGGAGGACGTCGTCATCGTAGAAGAGGCCGAAGTAGGCGTCGTCGCACAGGACGAGGAGGTTCCCTCCGGCATCCGCAGCCTCGAGCAACACCTCGACGACCCCGTCGGCCTCCTGCTTCTGGATCGAGTAACCCGTGGGGTTGTTGGGGAAGTTGAAGGCGACGATGATCTTCGGCTGCTCTCGCCGTCCTGCGAGCGCCGTGCGGAGGCCTTCGACGTCGAGGCCCCCTCCGGCGGCGAAGAGCGGGAAGGTCTCGATGCGGGCCCCGTAGCGGACGCCGAAGAGAAGGTTGTAGTTCTCCCAGTACTTGTCGGGCTGGAGGATCGTGTCGCCCGGGTTGACGAAGAGATCGGCGGCCAGAGACAGCGCGTGTGTGACTCCCGCGGTGACGATGGGCAGCGAGAAGCTCCGACCCTCGAGGGACGGGTTCTTGGCGAGGAGCCCCTCGCGCCATGCCTTTCGGAGCTCCGGCCGACCCGTGGCCGGGGCATAGGGGAGGGCCTCGCCCAGGGTGAGGCCGGGGAGTTGCTTCATCACCGCCGGGAGGAACATGGGCTTGCCGCCCTCCTTGGCGATCCCGATGGTGACGTTGAACCGCTTCGCCTTCTGCCTGGCTTCGGCCGCCTGGGCGAGAATCCCCCTGGGGAAGAAGATCCTCTTCCCGAAGTCGGACAGCATCGCCGCGACGTTGGGGTTCTCCCTGGCGATGGTGGCGTTCAGCTCGGCAGCGAGCGCAGTCGGTTCATCAAAGGTCCTGGCGGTCATGGGGCTCGTCCTCTCGGCGAAGATTGCCGGGCGCCGCTCCCGACGTAGCGCCCGATTGGGAGAAGCCATTCTATCCAGTACCAGGCTCAGAAGGGGAAGCTGCCGGCGACGCTGAAGCGCCAGCCCTCTCCGCCGTACGCGCCGAAGGCGCGGGCGATCACGTCCCTTTCCGGCACCCATCGCGCGCTGGCTCCGGCGCTGTCGCGGTAGCCCTGGGAGCCGAGGGCCTCGACGCCACCCCAGGCCTTCCCCCCGTCGTAAAACGCGGCCAGCTCCAGGAAACGGAGAAGGGCGAGGCGGTACTCGACGGAGAAGGCCTGGCGGCGCGTCCCGCGGAAGCGGAACAGCGGGTAGCTGCGGAGCGTGTGGCTGCCCCCCAGAGACCGCTGGAAGTAGAAGGGAACGACCTTTCCTTCTTCCCTCTCGTCGTAGGTGCCCGTCAGACGGACGGCGAGAGTGTGACGCTTCGATCGAGTCGAAACGAACCCGCGCAAGTCGAGCTCGAACCGATCGAAGCCGTACAGCGTCCCGCCTCGCTGGTCCATGCGCAGCCAGGTGGCGTGGACCAGCGTCCCCCGGTGAGCGCGGTTGCGCACGTCGCGCCGGTCGAAGATGGCGTCCACGCGCACACGGGCGAAGTCCGTCGTGTCGTTGACGCCGGGTATGGGAGGCAGCCCCGGGGTGCCGTCGAGCTCCTCCGGGTCGAAGGTCGTTTCGGAGCGGACGTATCCCACCCGAGTCGACGCGGCCACCCCCCGGCGAAAGTGGTACCCGGCCACGAGGTCGAGATCGCTGTTGATCACGTCGAACGGGACCGTGCCGGACTCGGGGGACCTGTCCAGGAAACGAGTGGCTGAGGAGAACTTCACCGGCTGGGGCTCTCCGTCCGGCCCGAAGGTGAAGAAGAGGCTGTCGGTCTTGATGTCGACGCTCCGTGCTTCGAGGAAGGCGAACCAGCGGTGATTGGATCCGCCAAGAGGATCGGTCGTGAGGGCTTCGAGGGAGAACCGTCGATCGGGGATGTCGCCGGGTCGGGCGGGCACGCGCCCGACCCGCCCCTCGACCAGGAGGACCCTGGGGTTCCAGCCGATCGTGGCCAGGATCCCGATGGGTCCTCCGAAGGGGCGGGCCTTCCAGAACGTCAATCCGGGGCCGATCCCCGTTCCCGCCGCCAGGCCCCGGATGGTCGGGTAGAAGCCGGTGGCCGTGATCTTTTTGTGGATCTCCTTGACCTTCTCTGCGATCTTCGATTTCTCGAAGGCCGCTGCCGCGCTGGGCGCCGCCGGGACTCCCGCAGGCGCAGGCCGGCTCTCCTGGGCGTGGACGAGGCCACCCGAGACGAGCACCGCGGCGAGAAGCAAGACAGGCACGATCTCTCCCAGCATAGATTCAACCGCCACCATCGCGCCCGGACTCCTCTTCTGCCTCGCGGGTTCTCGTCCGATCGCTCGGGGCGGTTATGATGCTCTCCGCCGTGGTCCGGAGGCGAGGAGATCCTCCGCGATTTCGTTCGCGGCCCGCGGGGAGCCCAATGGACTACGACGTCGCGGTCACGGTCGTCATACTACTGCTCATGCTCGTCGTGCTCGCGCGTGAGCTCCTCTCTCCGCCGGCAACGGTCCTCGGCGCCGTCGTCCTCCTGCTGGTCCTCGGGGTGGTCACGCCGGAGCAGGCGTTCGCCGGCTTCAGCAACCCCGCACCCATCACGGTCGCGGCGCTCTATGTCCTGGCGCGAGCGGTGGAGAAGACCGGCGCGCTTCAGCCGCTGGTCTCCGCAACCCTCGGCCGGGCCGCCCCCGCCCGGGGCGCCCTTCTCCGCCTCGTCCTGCCCACCGCCGCCGCATCGTCGTTCCTCAACAACACGCCCATCGTCGCGATGCTCGCCCCGCAGGTCTCGGACTGGGCCGAGCGCCGCGGCCAGTCGCCTTCGCGTTACCTCATGCCGCTCTCGTTCGCGGCCATTCTCGGTGGCGTCGTGACGACGATCGGAACGTCGACGAACCTGGTGATCTCCGGGTTGCTGGAGGCGTCCGGAGAGGCCCCCCTGGGCATGTTCGAGATCTCGGGGGTGGGTCTTCCGGTGGCCCTCGTCGGCCTGGCCGCCCTCGTCCTGTTCGCACCCATGCTCCTCCCGGACCGACGTCCGGCTCGGCGCGAGCTGGACGAGGACTTTCGCGAGTTCGTCGTGAACATGGTCGTTCAAGAGAGAGGATTGATGGATGGCCGCAACGTGGCGGATGCCGGGCTGCGCCACCTCCAGGGGGTGTTCCTGGTGGAGATCGAGCGGAAAGGCGACCTCATCGCACCCGTGACCCCGACGACCGTCCTCCGCGGTGGGGACCGACTGACCTTCGTCGGCAAGGCCGATCTCGTCGTCGACCTCCAGGCCATGCGCGGCCTCGCTCTGGCGGAGTACGCCCACACCGGAGGGCTCGACTCGGCGCGGCACACGTTCTTCGAAGCGGTGGTGGGCGGAGTCTCACCCCTCGTCGGGCACACGCTCAAGGAGATCTCCTTCCGCGCCCGCTACCAGGCGGCGGTCGTCGCGATCCATCGGGCGGGACATCGGGTGAAGGCCAAGCTGGGCGACGTGAAGCTCAGGGTGGGGGACACGCTCATGATCCTGGCCGATTCGGGATTCCACGGACGGTACCGGGACCGGAACGACTTCCTGCTGGTGTCGAGTCTCGGGGGGGCGCCACCCGTCGCGACCGGGCGGGCCTGGATCGTGTTCTCCGTCGCCCTGGGGATCGTGGGTGGAGCGGCCCTCGGCCTGCTTCCCATCTTGCACCTCTCGCTGCTCGGGGCTCTCGTGCTGGTGGCCACCGGTGTTCTCACGCCCTCGGAGGCCCGGCGCTCTGTCGACATGAGCGTCATCATCGTGATCGCGGCTGCCTTCGGCCTGGGTGCGGCCATGGCGAGCTCGGGCCTCGCCGCGATAGTGGCCCGGTCCCTCGTGGACGGGTTCGGGGATCTCGGCCCCACGGGTGTCCTTCTCGGGCTCGTGCTGGCGACGATCGTGCTCCTCTCCTTCATCACGAACAACGCCGCCGCGGTTCTCATGTTCCCGATCGCCGCCTCGGCGGCCGCGAGCCTCGATCTCGATCTTCGCCCTTTCGCCATCGCCATCGCCGTGGCCGCCTCGGCGTCCTTCCTGACGCCGATCGCCTACCAGACGAACCTCATGGTCTACGGTCCCGGGGGCTATCGCTTCTCGGACTATGTCCGACTGGGAGGCGTCCTGACGCTCATCGTCATTCCGGCCATCCTGATCGTTGTGCGTCTCGGCTGACGCGAGGGGCTCCTAGGCTTCGGCAAGGACGTGGATCTCCCAGAGGTCCCGGCTGCTCTGGCGCTGGATCGGCTTCATGGCCAGGAGGCCCGTGGGGCCGATGGCCTTCTCCAGGCAGTGCAGCTCGTCCAGGTTGGCCCGCACGTCGCGGCCCACCGCCGCGGGCGGCCCGGCCTCCCGAGCCAGCAAGCGACCCTTGGCGCGGATCGACAGCTCCAGGTGAATCTGCAGGAGGCACAGCATGTCCTCCACCACCGGCCCCGGGAAACGCGAGGTGAGCGAGCGGAGGTAACCTCCCACCCGCGTCTCGCCGATCGAACCGGATCGGACCGACTGCAGCAGCTCCACGTCGGTGTCCAGGCCGAGTCCCAGCCACTCCCGGGTGGCTCTCTCGCTTCTCTCGAATGCCAGGATCAGCAGAGGGGGAAGCAGAGCAATCAGAAGCACCGTGGCCACCAGAGGATGAAGGAGGGAGTGGTTGTAGGCGGAGTGAATGGCCACCGCCACGACGAAGCCCGGCAGGAGGTCGAGGATCTCGCCGTCGTCGCGGCGGTCGACCAGGATGCCAGCATCGACGAGCGCTTCTCCGAAGCGAAGAGCATCATGCTCGCCGGTGTCCGGAGCATCGTCGCCGCGCCCCTCCTGGGCCCCGACGGCTGTCTCGGAATGATCGTCCTCCACTCCCGATTCCGGGGGCGTCAGTTCTCCGAAGAAGACATGGCGCTGCTCGTCTCGCTCGGCGCCGCCGCCGCCCTGCGGTTGAAGAACATCACTCTCGTGGAGGAGGCCGCCGAGCGCCGGCTCCTGGAGAGGGAGCTTGCTCTCGCCCACGAGATCCAGATGGGAATGCTCCCGACGGATTTTCCCGAGCGCGCCGAGATCGAGGCCGGGGCGGGGCTGCAACCGGCGCAGTCGGTGGGAGGCGACCTCTACGACGTCGTCGATGCCGGCGACCGGGTGTGGTTCGTCGTCGGGGACGTCTCGGGCAAAGGGGTCGGCGCCGCCCTTTTCATGGCGGTGACGCGAACTCTCTTCCGAGCGATCGTGCCGTCCGCGAGCTCGATCAGCGACCTCTGCAATCGCATGAATGTCGAGCTGGCCCGGGACAACGAGAAGGCCATGTTCGTGACCGCCTTCGTCGGGTGCCTGGACCTGGGAATCGGCCACCTCGAGTTCGTGAACGCAGGGCGCCTGCCCCCGGTGCGGCTCGGCACCGACGGCAAGGTCGAGGTTCTCGAGGCCGTCCCGGGGCTCCCGCTGGGGGCCATGGCCGACTACACCTACGTGCCCCAGCACCTGACCTTGCGCCCGGGTGACGGGCTGTTTCTCTACACCGACGGCATCACCGAGGCCGAGAACGCCGACCGCGAGCAGTTCACCGTCGCACGGATGCTGGAGAGCCTGGGGGGGTCGTGTCCGCGTCGCCTTCCGATATCGTGGCAGCGGTCATCGCCGCCGTCGGCGCGCATGCCGGGGAGACCGCGCCCTCGGACGACTTGACGGCTCTGGCCCTTCGCTTTCGCAGCGCGTAGATAACAAGGAGACACACATGGCAACCCGGGGAGCGTGGGGCTCGAACACCGGCTTCATCCTGGCCGCCGTCGGCGGGGCGGTGGGGCTTGGGAACCTCTGGGGCTTCGCCTACTCGGCCTCCCAGGGCGGTGGGGCGGCGTTCGTCGTCCTGTACTTCATCTTCGTCCTGTTCGTCGTCCTCCCCGTTCTCACCGCAGAGCTCGTCATCGGACGCCAGACCAAGCGAAGCCCCATCGCCGCGTTGGCCGCCGTCGGGGGAGACCGGGTCAAGTGGGTCGGGGTCATGTTCGTCATCGTGGGCTTCGGGATCCTGTCGTTCTATTCCGTGATCATGGGATGGACGGGCCGGCTCCTGCTGGGATTCCTGCGTGGCGCCGTGCCGGAGGACACCGCCGCCCACTTCGCGGCGATCAGCGAAGGACCCGGGGCGATCGTCGCCCACCTCGTCGGGATGCTGATCACCATCCTGGTCATCACCCGCGGGGTCCAGAGGGGCATCGAGCGCGTGTCGGTGGTCCTGATGCCGACGCTCTTCGTCCTGATCGCTGCCCTTGCGGTCTGAGCGTCCACGCTCTCGGGGGGCGGTCCGGGTTACACCTTCTACCTCCAGCCCGATTTTTCGCGCATCCTCGACGCGAAGACGATCACCGGGGCTGCCGGTCAGGCGTTCTTCTCGCTCTCGCTGGGCATGGGGGCGATGATCACCTACGCCTCCTATCTTCCTGGCCGTGGGAGCCTGCCTGCCAAGGCCGGCCTCATCGCGCTGTCCGACACGGCGGTGGCCTTCGTCGGGGGACTGGTCACGTTCCCGATCGTCTTCCATTTCGGTCTGCAGCAGCAGGTGAGCGACAGCGCAATAGGGGCCCTCTTCATCGCCGTCCCCCGAGGAGTTCTCTCGTTTGGAGGGGCGGGGCAGATCGTGGGCGTCGTCTTCTTCACGGCGCTCTACATTGCCGCCCTGACGTCGGCAATCTCGCTCCTCGAGGTGGTCTCGTCCGCCGCCATCGACTCGCTGGGCTGGACCCGAGCACGCGCCGGATGGATCGCCGGCGGGGCCATCGCTCTCGCCGGGATCCCCGGGGCTCTCTCGAGTGACTGGGTCGGCTTTCTCTTCCAGCTGGTGGGCAAGACGTTCCTCGTCCTGGGCGGGCTGCTACTGGCCCTGATCGTGGGCTACGCCTGGAAGGACCAGGCCCGCACCGAGCTTCTCGCAGGCTTTGAGAACCCCGCCGCTGCCACCGCCTGGATCTGGCTGCTGCGCACCGTCGTGCCGCTGCTGCTCGTGGTGACGCTCTACTTCTCGGTTCTCGCGCTGGGTCCGGTGGCGCGGGCGCTGTTCTCCTGAGCGGGAGCCCGGGGGTCAGCTCCCGCTGTTGGTCTCCGCTCCGGCGGCGTCCTCGTCGTCACTGATGGCGGGTTCGTCCTCCGGCTCGTCCGTCCCACCCTCCGCCGCGAAGCCGCGGAGGTTCCGAGCGAGCGCTTCCGCCTGGGCTCGTGCCTGGCCACGGTAGTTCAGGTTGAACTCGCGGGCACTGCCGCCTACGACGATCGCCCCGCGCATGACCGAGATCTCGCCCTCTCCCTCCGGCACGGAGTCCACCTCGACCCCCGTCTCGACTTTGTCTATGCGCACCACGACCGCAGCGGCCTCGGCCGCCGAGACAAGGCTCAGATCGCCGTGACCCGCCGCCACCGCCGTCCGCAGCTCCTCCGCCCAGGCCTCCGCCAGGGGACCTGCGCCCTCGGCGACCTGGACCAGCACCGAGACCGGAACCGGCGTGGGCCTCGCAGGTGGAGGCGTCGCCCGAGGCGCCTCGGGACTGGAGCAACCGGTGAGGGCCCAGAGGGCGGCGACCGTGACCAGAGAGCGAAGGGCGTGGCGTGTCATCGAGTCCTCCGTGGGCCGCCGCCACTGCGCCGGCACGGAGCGCACGGTAGCACGGAAGCCCTCCGGCCTCACGCCCCCGCTCTCTTGGCACTGTCTCTCTCCAGCCGTCTCTTCTCGATGAGACGGTAAGCCATGTAGTACTTGAAGATGTTGGCGACGTACTGCACGGTCTCCCGCCCGATCTCCTGGGCCGCCACCACCTCGACGTTGTCCCGCCACTTGTTCGGGTCGAGCCCCATGCGCTCGGCCTTCTTCCTGAGGCCCGTGATGCGCCCAGGGCCGGCGTTGTACGACGCGAAGGCGAAGAGGTGCTTGTCCAATTCGTCCATCGGTGCGTCCTTGTAGTACCGGTCCAGGATGAACCGAACGTACTTCACCCCGGCGTGGATGTTGTCCTCGAGCTCTTCGATGTTCGGGATGCCCACGTTCTTGTCCCGGGCGGTGGAGGGCAGGAGTTGCATGACCCCGATCGCGCCCGCCCCGCTGCGTTTCGTCTGGTCGAGTCCCGACTCCTGGTAGGCCTGGGCCGTGATGAGGAGGTAGTTCACACCATACTGCTCACCGTACTTCTGGAAGAGAGCTACCATCGACCGGAAACGCTCCGCGTCGCGCTCGTTGCCCGGGTTCTGGATCCACTTCGCGTTCTTGAAGTACCGCTTCATGAGGATGTTGCCCATGAGCGTCCCTTGGCGGTTCTCCTTGGCAAAGTCGTTCAGGAGGCTCTTGAGCTGCGGGCTGTTCTTGCGAATTGCCCACCCAAAGTGCCGCCCGGTCCGCACCGCAACCTCGGGATGGGGCGTCATGTCCTTCAAAACCTGACTCCAGAGGCCCACCATGAAATCGTCGGCTACCGTGATGCGGTAGACACCGGCATTCGTCAGCTCCAGGATGTCCTCGGTCTCGAGGCGCTCGTCGGCGTGGGCGATCTCCACGGGATCGAGCCCCTTCTTCGCGAAATCGGCGTTCAAGTCCTGAAGGCTCTCGAAGAAGCTACTCGACTTCCGGACGTGGACCCGCTGTCCCGAGAGGTCCTCGAGGCTGGCGATGGTTGCCGCACCGGGCCCGGTCACCACGATCTCCTTCACTTCGCGGGTCACGGGGCCGGAGAAGTCCACTGTCTTGAGCCGGCCCTCGGTGATGGTCAGGCTGGCCGCGGCAATGTCTCCGTGACCCTTCACCAGCGCCGGAAGGAGCTTGTCCCTCGTCACCGGGATGAAGACGACATCGAGCTGGAGGTTGCCCTTCTTGAAGCGCTGGTTCAGCTCCTTCTCCAGCAACCGTCCGGCCTCGTACGTGGCGCCTCCCTGCTGCCCCAGGTCCACGAAGTAGTTGGTGGCGTTGGTCGTCACGAGCATGCGGACGACCCGGCGCTCCACCATCCCGTCGAGATCCCCGGTCCAGGGGCGCCACTGCTCGGCGAACTCCTCCTCCTCGACCAGCTCGGGCTCGTCGGCAGGCGGCTCGGCGGGCGCCGGACCCTCCGAGGTCTGCGGGCCCGACGCCACGGCCTCGGCCGCGGTGCCGCTGGCTTGCGGCCCCGCGGGCGAGCAGGCCGTGAGGGCGAGCAGGGTCAGTGCGAGAAACGGAAGCAAGAATGGATCGAACCGGCTGAGCGTTCTCATGGCGTCTTGTACACCTTTCCGCGGGATTGCGGGATCATGGACGGAAGAGAGACTGTGGGATCAGGCGATCCTCGGGCAGCGCGGCGTTCGCGGCGAGGTCCTCGAGCCCTTCCATCTCACGATAGAGGGGAGTGAAATCGGGGGCGGTCGCCTCGAAGAGTTGGTTGAAATCGTCGATGACGAAGTACGTCTCCTGGAAGGCGTCGATAATGTAGAGGCTCCGCATGATGCGTTTCAGGTCGAAGCCCACACGACGCGGCTCCGGGCTGCTTATGGCGTAGTCGACCTCGCTCGGGGAGGACAGTATCCCCGCGCCGTAGCTGCGGAGGCCCTCCTTCGTACGGATGAGGCCGAACTCGACCGTGTACCAGTAGAGTCTGGCGAGCCACTTGAGCGAGCCGAGCCCCTCCGCCTTGAGCCCGCCCTTCCCGTAGGCCTCCATGTAATCGGCGAAGACAGGCGTGAACAGCATCGGGACGTGCCCGAAGAAGTCGTGAAAGATGTCCGGCTCCACGATGTACTCGAACTCGTGCTCGTCTCGAAGCCAGGACGTCACCGGGAATCGCCGGTTCGCCAGGTGAGCGAAGAAAACGACGTCGGGCACCAGGCCCGGCACCGCGACGAGGCGCCACCCGGTCGCCGCCTCGAGCTTCGCCGTGACCGTCTCGAAACGGGGGATTCCGCCGGCGTAGTCGAGGCCGTTCAGGGTGGCGATGTACTCGTCGCAAGCCCGTCCCAGCACGAGATCAATCTGCCTCTTGTAGAGCCGTCTCCAGCGGTCCTGGTCTTCCGCGCCATAGGTTGCGTAGTCCTGGTCGACCGTGTGGTCGGCCCGCATGCGCTCGTAGTTGCCGCGTAGGCCGTGGCCCGATTGGCCGTAGTTCGCGGGCTTGTCGTCTGAGCCCGTCGCTGAGTCCGAGTGAGTGGGCGTTCCCCGTGCCATGGATGCTCCGCCTCCTTGCTCAGGTTCGCTCCACTCATCCTGGCAGACCATGGTGGAGGCGCCCCGCGAACGAAGGTAAGAGATTGGTACCATGTCCGGGCAGATGACGCTTGCCGAGCTCCAGGCCTCGCTCTCGCAGAGTGCGCCGCCCTCGGGTGTGCCGAGGCTCGTCGAGGCGCTCTGGCACGACGCCCGGGGAGACTGGGACCAGGCCCACGAGATCGCCCAGTCCATCGACGACCGGGAGGGAGCCTGGGTGCATGCCTACCTGCATCGCAAGGAGGGCGACCTCTCGAACGCCGGCTACTGGTACTTGCGGGCGGGCCGGCAAGGGTCGGACGCCTCTCTCCCGGACGTCTCTCTGGAAGCCGAGTGGAAGGAGATCGCCGAGGCGCTCCTGGGGCAGGCGGCGGGCTGACGGGATGAGAGTGAGCTTCCGCCTGCGGCTGGATGACCTGGCAGAGGTGGCGGACGATCCCGATGCCACGCTGCCGGTGGGGGAGGCCGCCGACCGCGAAGCCCTGCGCCTCATGGCCAGCGCTGCTCGGGCGGAGCCGAACGATCCCGACTACTACCACATCCTCGGCGACGCTCTTCTTCGAGCCGGCCGCATCAAGGAGGCAGAGAAGCCTTGCCGCGAGGCGGTCGACCGCGATCCGTTGAACGCCGAGTACCGCTTCGCCCTCGGGTGCGTCCTGTGGCGGCTCGGCCAGGCCGGGCCCGCGGAGACCGCCTTTCGGGAGGCGGTGCAGCGCCGCTCCGACGACGCGAGGAGTCTGAACGCCCTCGGTGCGGCTCTCGTTCGTCTCCGCCGCGATCCCGAGGCGGTGTCGATGCTGGAGAAGACACTGAAGCTCGACCCGCAGAGTGCAGAGGCCCACTCCAACATGGGGGCGGCTCTGTGGGGCGCTGGCGACCGGCCAGGAGCGCTCAGGTCCTTTCAAAGGGCCATCCGCCTCGAGCCTGCACAAGCGGACTTTCACCTGAACCTCGCTCTCGCCCAGCGCGCTCTCGGCCGAGCGACCGAAGCCGCCGGCGTGCTCAGGAACATGATCCGACGCTGGCCGACCCGGGAGGACCTGCACCTGGATCTGGCCGAGGTCTTTCACGACATGGGGCGCCACGCGGAGGCGACCCGGGCATTCGACGAGGCCCAGCGCCTCGATCCCTCTGCCATCGCCCGGCGGCCCGGGAGCCGGGAGATCCGTGACGCCCTGCGTCTTCATGGGGTGAGGGGCGAGGTCGAGCGCGAGCGGGGCCCCCGCCCGGGTCCGCTGGCGGCCCTCGCCCACATCCCCCTGGACCTGATCGCGTTCCTCGGGGGCCTTCGGCCCCGCATCAAGGTGGCCGGGGGGCTCGCGATGCTGGCGCTCCTGGCCCTGACGTGGGCCTCGTGGCGGCTCCTCTCCCACTACGTCACCGCCTACCTGCTCGAGGACGACCTCAAGGTCGTGGCCCGAGCTCCCGTGGAGAACGACGCGGTCGTGCGCGATCGTATTGTCCATGCCGTGCGCCGGCGAGGGCTCGACGATCACCTCGACCCCGCCAGCTGTCGCGTCGAATCCGAGCCGGGATGGCGGGAGATCTCTTGCGACTACACGGTCGAGGCCTCCCTTCTCCCCGGCCTCTGGTGGACGCTCCGCTTTCACGTCGATGTCGAGGAGCCGTACCTCGTGGAGCGAAACCCCAGGTTTCTCTGAGACAACCGTCGACTCCTCCGTTGCGCGACTGCCCATCCTTGTCCTAGAGTCGCCGCCAGACTGAACAAGGAGGGACCCACATGAAGACGCTCCGTCAGCTCGGGCAAGGGACCCGGTTGCTGGTCGCGGTTGCCGTCGCCTCGGGAGCGGGTGCCCAGGAGTGGCCGCATCCCGGGGGCGACGCCGGAGGCACGAAGCACTCCGCCGTCGATCAGATCAACCGGGAGAACGTCGCCAGGCTCGAGGTCGCGTGGACCTTCGACACCGGTGACTGGAGCGACGGCTCGGAGCTGCCGTCCCGCTCGGCCTTCGAGGCCACTCCCCTGGTCATCGACGGGGTGCTCTACGTCCCCTCGCCGTTCAGCCGCCTCTTCGCCCTCGACGCCGAGACCGGAGAGGAGATCTGGGTCTTCGACCCCGGGATCGACAAGACCATCCGCCGCAACCTTTACCTCAACCGCGGCGTGTCGTCGTGGTCCGACAGAAAGTCCCGCCGCATCTTCCTGGGCGACGTCGAGGGGCGGCTTCGAGCCATCGATGCGGCGAGCGGCCGGCTCGTTCCCGGATTCGGGGAGGGCGGAGTCGTCGACATGCACGCGGGGATGGGCTTCCCGGACGCGCAGTACGCCCTCACCTCGCCCACCGCGGTCTGCGGAGACGTGGTCGTCTCGGGGAGCCTGGTGAGCGACGGCGCACCCGAGGGCCCGAGCGGCGACATCCGCGGCCTCGACGCCCGGACGGGCAAGGTGCTGTGGCGCTTCCACACTGTCCCGCGCCCCGGCGAGCTCGGCCACGAGACCTGGGAGGGCGACTCCTGGAAGAATCGCGGCGGCACCAACGGATGGTCCCTCATGAGCGTCGACGAGGAGCGGGGGCTCGTCTTCGTGCCGCTGACCTCGCCCAGCTACGATTTCTACGGAGGGGATCGGAAGGGAGAGAACCTCTTCGGCAATAGCCTCGTCGCCCTCGACTGCAGGACCGGTGAGCGCCGCTGGCACTACCAGACCGTCCATCACGACATCTGGGACTACGACCTGCCCGCCCAGCCGGTTCTGGTCACCGTAGAGCGGGACGGCAAGATCGTGCCGGCCGTGGCCCAGGTCACGAAGATGGGGTTCGTGTTCGTGCTGCATCGCGAGACCGGCGAGCCCCTCTTCCCGGTCGAAGAGCGCCCGGTGCCGAGGAGCCTCATCGAGGGCGAAGAGTCCCACCCCACGCAGCCCTTCCCCGTGAAGCCGCCGCCGCTGGCGCGCCTGTCGATGACCGCCGACGATCTGACCGACGTCACCCCCGAATCCCGCGCCGAGTGCGCAGAGATCACGAAAGGGGCGAATCTCGACGTGACGATCTACGACCCCCTCGGCGAGACGAATCAAGTCCTCTTCCCGGGGCTGAACGGCGGCGTCAACTACGGCGGGGCCTCGTTCGATCCGGAGAGGGGCCTCCTCTTCGTCAACACGCTGGACGTCGGAGGTCTCTTCCGCCTGTCGAAACGACGCACCGGCGCCGCCATCCCCTATGCCCTGCGCGGCGTCGGGCACGAGTTCTTCTGGGACTCGAACGGCTACCCCTGCCAGAAACCGCCATGGGGGCAGCTGACCGCGATAGACCTCACGACGGGTGAGTTTCGCTGGCGAGAGACCCTCGGGGAGTTCGAGGAGCTGAAGAAGCGGGGCGTCCCAAAGACCGGGACGCCGAACATCGGCGGATCGATCGTAACCGCCGGCGGACTCGTCTTCATTGCCGCGACGAACGACCACCGCTTCCGGGCGTTCAACAGCGACACCGGCGAAGAGCTCTGGAACGTCGAGCTGCCCGCGAGCGGCTTCGCCGCGCCCACCACCTACCTGGGCCCGACGACCGGAAAGCAGTTCGTGGTCATCCCGGCCGGTGGTGGAAACAAGTACGACAAGACGTTCACCGGCAAGATCGTCGCTTTCGCCCTGCCGGGCGCTCCCGAGAAGAAGTGATCCCGCGCTCGGGCCTCATCCTGGCCGGGGCGCTCTTTGGCGCCGGGACGGCCCTCGTTGCCCAGACCGACGCCTATCGCTCGCCCCGGGAGACGCTGCCCCTCTCCGTGGAGCCCCAGCCGGTGGCTTTCAGCCATCGGATGCACGCGGGCGAGGCCGAGCTCGAGTGCGTCCTCTGCCACACGGGCGTCGATCAGGGTGATTTCGCGGAGATCGTCCCGGCCGGAGAGTGCATGGTCTGCCACGAACAGATCGCGGCCGACAGCCCCGAAGTGAAGAAGGTCAGGGCGGCGGCCGAGTCGGGAGAGCCGATTCCGTGGGTGCCCGTCTATCGCGTGCCGGACATCGTGTTCTTCAGCCACAAGGAGCACCTGGCGGCGGGGGAGGAGTGCGCGACCTGCCACGGACCGGTCGAGATGCGGGACGTCCTCCAGAAGGAGGTCTCCACCAACATGACCGCCTGCCTCGACTGCCACCGGGACCGCGGCGCCCCGGTCGGCTGCACCTTGTGCCACGTCCTCGGGCACTGAGGTCGGGGCAGAAAAGGGGAGACCTCGATGTGGATCTCTTGACAGAGACTTATTAGAGGGTCACACTTGGAGCATGCACTTGGTGACTATTCGCGAAGCCAAGGCTCGGCTAAACGCCCTCGTGGAGGCGGCGGTCCGCGGCGAGCAGGTGGTGCTCATGCGAGGCTCCAAGCATGTCGCCGCGATCGTTCCCCTCTCCGCCGAGGATCTCGAGCTCGCCCCTCATCTCACCGACCTGCAGGCCGAGAGGTTCTGGCGCGACCTCGCGGCGGAGCGGGCGGACGGAGCGAGCCTCGTCTTCGAGACGCCCGAGAAGGCCGTCGATCATCTCTCGACGGACGCCAAGACCCGGCCGCGCTCTCGTCCCCGGACCTTCGGAAAGGGCCAGAGGAAGCGGCGCGGATGAAGATCGCGCTGGCGGAGCGCTTTCAGCGCGACGTCAGGGCACTCTCCGCTGCCCAGCGAGGAGCCGTCTTCGAGGCCCTCCTCTCGCTGCCCGGTGCGATCGGAGAGCCACACCGTCACGCGGGCCTTGGCATGCGCAAGTTGCATAGCAGCGGCATATGGGAGGCGCGGGTGGGATTGGGACTCCGGCCGGTCTTCGCCCTCGAGCGCGGTCTCCTGACCCTGGCGCGAGTCGGGACACACGACGAGATCCGGCGCTACCGCAAGCGTCTCTGAGCACTCCCGGAAGGGGCCCTGATCTTTCACGCAACACCTGTGGCGCACGCGACGCTCTCCCCCCGCTCCTGATAGGCTCGAAGAGAATCCTCGAAGGAGCTGCCCCATGCCTCGCAACACCCCCGCCGTGGTCGCCGCCTGTGCCCTCGTTCTCGGGGCCGGAGCACTGGCTCGGTGCTCCGGCGATCCCGAAAGCAAGAAGGGCGGAGACTTGAAGGACAACATTCTGATGGCCGAGTGGGCCGGCCCCTACGGGGGCGTGCCCGCGTTCGACAAGATGGATCTCGAGGCGCTGAAGCCCGCCCTCGAGGCCGGTATGGCCCGGCAGCTCGAGGAGATCGACGCCATCGCCCGGAACCCCGAGCCCGCGACATTCGAGAACACCATCCTGGCGATGGAGCGGGGGGGACGTGATCTCGACCGGGTCCTGACCTATCAGGGCATCTGGAGCGCCAACCGCTCGACGCCCGAGTTCCGCAGCATCCAGCAGGAGATGGCCCCGAAGCTCTCGGAGTTCCGATCAAAGATCACCCAGAACGGGGCGCTGTTCGCGCGCATCAAGACGGTCTACGAGAGCGCCGAGATGAAATCGCTCCGCCCCGACCAGCAAAGGCTCGTCTGGCTGATCTACGACGGCTTTGCGCGCAACGGAGCGACCCTGGAAGGCGAGAAGAAGGAGCGGTACGCGGCCATCAACCAGCGCCTGGCCGAGCTGCAGACGACGTTTGCGAACAACCTGCTCGCCGACGAGGAGGGCTACGTCCTGTTCATCACCGAGGATCGGCTGAGCGGCCTGCCGGACTCGTTCGTCCGCTCCGCCGCCGCGGCCGCGCGGGAGCGCGGGCAGGACGGCCGCTACGCCATCACGAACACCCGATCGTCGATGGACCCCTTCCTGACGTTCTCGGACGAGCGCGAGCTCCGGGAGAAGGTCTGGCGCACCTATTACTCGCGCGGCGACAACGGCGACGAGCACGACAACAACGCACTCATCGCGGAAATCCTTCAGCTGCGGAACGAGCGCGTTCGGCTCCTCGGCTACGACAACTACGCCGCGTGGCGCCTCGAGAACCGCATGGCCGGGACCCCCGAGCGGGCCCTCGAGCTGTTGGAGACGGTGTGGCGTGCCTCGATCGCGCGGGTGAAGGAGGAGGTGGCCGACATGCAGGCCATCGCCGACTCCGAAGGCGCCGGGGTCAGGATCGAGCCCTGGGACTATCGCTACTACGCCGAGAAGGTCCGCAAGGCGAAGCACGACCTCGATTCCGACGAGATCAAGGGCTACCTCCAGCTCGACAAGCTGCGCGAAGCGATGTTCTTCGTGGCCGGCAAGCTGTTCGGCTTCGCCTTCACGCCGGTTCCCGAAGGCGCCGTTCCCGTCTTTCACGAAGACGTGACGGTGTGGGAGGTCACGGACGAGGCCTCGGGCCGCCACATCGGCGTCTGGTACCTCGACCCCTACGCGCGGTCCGGCAAGCGCTCGGGGGCCTGGGCCACCGCGTACCGCGCCCACGAGACCTTCGACGGCAAGACGACGGTCCTCGGCTCGAACAACTCGAACTTCGTCGAGGGCGCGCCGGGGGAGGCCGTGCTCCTCTCGTGGGACGATGCGGAGACGCTCTTCCACGAGTTCGGCCACGCGCTGCACTACTTCTCGTCGAGGGTCGCCTACCCTGGCCTCGGCGGCGGCGTGCGCGACTACACGGAGTTCCAGTCACAGCTCCTCGAGAGGTGGTTGCTCACCGACGAGGTCACCGCCGACTACCTCGTCCACCACGAGACCGGCAAGCCCATTTCGGAAGAGCTCATCGCCAGGATCAGGAAGGCCAGGGCCTTCAACCAGGGCTTCGTGACGACGGAGTACCTAGCCTCCGCCCTCCTGGACATGAAGTACCACATGGTCGATCCGACGGGGCTGGACCCGGATGGGTTCGAGCGCGAGGCTCTCGAGGCGCTCGGCATGCCGGACGAGATCGTCATGCGGCACCGCAGCCCGCAGTTCGGGCACATCTTCTCCAGCGAGGGGTACGCCGCCGGCTACTACGGCTACATGTGGGCCGACGTGCTCACCGCCGATGCTGCGGAGGCCTTCGCCCAGGCTCCCGGCGGCTTCTATGACGAGGACCTGGCGAAGAAGCTCGTCGACCATCTGTTCGCCGTCCGCAACGCTGTCGACCCTGCCGAGGCCTACCGGGCCTTCCGCGGTCGCGATGCACGGATGGAGGCGCTGATGCGCTATCGAGGCTTCCCGGTTCCGGAGCAGTAGGCCCCAGAGCTCGCCCGGACCATGAGGGCACGGCCGCGTTTCGCCACGACGTGCGGCCACCGACCAGGAACGGTCCCCTGGCGACCACGAGCTGCGGCCGGGAGCCACGAACGCCGCGGGCGGTGCGCTCAGTCCGACGTGATCGCGCACCCGATCAGGATCTACTTCGAGAGGCTCATCGCTCTCCTGCGTGCTCGAGGTGAAGAGGGCCGAGTCTATCGCGATCGGGAGCTCAGAACGTGACGGCGACCATGAGGCCGCGTGTCTTCCGTCCCGGCAGCGGCGTCACGCTGATCGTGGCCCCGCGGTGCCACTCCAGTGGTGCACCGTTCACGCGCACCACGGTCCGCCCCACTATGTAGCCGAGAGCGGCCCCGGCCACGACGTCGCTCAAATGGTGCTTGTTCCGCTGCAGCCTTGAAACCCCCACCGCCGATGCCAGCAGGTACGCGGGCACCCCGGCCTTCCAGCCGTAGTGGCGCTCGGCCACAGCCGCGAGGGCAAAGGCATTGGAGGTGTGCCCCGAGGGGAAGGCCTTGTTGTCCTGCTCGTTCGGGCGCTCGCGACTCACGGCCGCCTTCAGCAGCAGCGTGTAGACCCCGTTTACGACGAACGCGTCGAGCATGTCGTAGCTCATGGCCCGGAAACGGGGGGCCTGCACGTACCGCCCGCCGACGAAGACGCCGACCACGACGGCACCCAGAAGGGCAGGCGCCGCGCCCCATGTTGGGGAGGAGCCGCCCCACCGTGCGGCGGCCGTCGTCGCGGTCGGGCGCCCCGACTTCGCTGGGTGCCGGCGGCCCGGCGTCTGCGGACGCTGGTCGCTCGGGGCCCTCCTGCCTGGCGACCGACTCTCCCGGAAGGTGCGTGGCCGGGCGGCCGTCGCCGTCAAAGGCGGCGGCATGGCTCGCCAGTGTCAGCGCGAGCAGCCACAGCAAGCCGTGGCGTGCCGCCCGCCGTGCCGCGAGCGATGCGTGGACTCGATCCGCCATTCTATTGGTGTTTGTTGCGGTACTCGTCGCTCTTCCGCAGCTCGCGGGCGACGTCCTGCTCGTTCCAGTGGTCGTTCAGCACCTTGATCTTGAAGCCCGTCATCCCGCCCGGGTCGGGCTCGCGGTCCAGAACGCTGAGGTAGGCCCGACGCACGATCTCCTCCGCGTCCTCGCCGCTCATGCGGTTCCTCTCCCGGTACTCGCGGCTCTTCTTCAAGGCCCGGCGGACGTCCTGCTCGTCCCAGCCCTCGTCCAGGACCTTCGAGCGGTACATCCTCAGCCCTCTCGAGTCCGGCTCGCGGTCGAAGATGTCTTCATACGCGCGGCGCACGATCTTGTCGGCCGACTCCTGGCGGTGCTTCGCGTACTCCGGGCTCGATCGCAAGGCCTCCCGAACGTCCTGCTCGGTCCAGGCGTCGTCGATCATCCGGCTGCGGCAGAGGCGGAGCCCGTCCCGGTCGGGCTCGCGGTCGAGGATGTCCTCGTAGGCGCGACGGATGACCTTCTCGGGATCTTCGTGCCGTCGGTAGTCGGAGCGTTCGCGGAGGTCGTCGCGGATGTCGCGCTCCGTCCAGTACTCGTCCTCCATGAGGTCCCGATAGCGGCGAAACTCCCGTTCAGTCGGCTCGCGATCCAGGACGTCCTCGAACGCTCGCTCGATCGCCTTGTCCCGTGACCGGTCACTGGCCGCAGCGCTCGCTGTCGTGCCGAAGAGCGATGGCTGGAGCACCAGGGTCGCCATCACCACGAACGCCGCCCTCTGTCTCATCTTCACCTCTCGAAGAGCCTACTTGCGCCGCGCCGCGATCACGGTCAGGGCCAGGCCGAGGGCGGCGACACCTCCGGCTGCGAGCGGCGGGATGGAGACTGTCTCTTTGGCCTTGTGGTCGATTCGAATCGGACCGGCGTCGAGAACCCTCTTCGTGCGCGTGTACTGGAACGTGCCGACAGCCAATCCGATCAGGCCGACGACGAGCAGCACAATCCCGGCGATGCGAATCATCAGCTTTCTTCTCGCCCTTGCTCCGGTGCGAATAATCATGTGGGAGCGTATCCTGGTCACAGACTAGCGTCGTACCGTGCCGACTGGCAAGCCTGCCCGCGGCGCTCAGTTTGCGGGTCGGGGTGCTCTCCACACAGAGGAAGTGTCATGCGCCTCGCCGATCTTCTGGCTCCCGTGACCGCATGACGGACGTCCGCGCGCTTTAGGATCGGCTCGAGCGCACCTTCCGGGGTGCCTTCCACGTGCGAGATGTTGCGGAGGCGATTCTCTCCTGTGACGCCCAGATGCCGGCGGCGACGGCGCTCGAGCGTCGGAGCTTCGCGGTCGCGGGCGTCCGTGTCTGCGGCGATGCGCTGCGCCCGTTCGAGGACGAGGAGGTCGTGTCGGGGGAGACCCCGCTCGTCGAGGGGCTCCGCCGGCTCGCCGGCCGCGAGCGCATCTTCGTGACGGCCTTCGGGCACGTGGCCGGGATCGTCACCTGGACCGACGTTCAGAAACCCCCGGTTCGGATGTGGCTGTTTGGTCTGGTCACTCTCCTGGAGGGCGCTTTCACGGGGCTCATCGATGTTTGGCATCCCGACGACTTCTCGACGTCCCGTCGAAGGAGGCCGCGGAGCGGGCGCTCAAGAAGCTCGCCCAGCTGCGCAACGGCCTGGCCCATGCCCAGGACATCGTCACCAGGGACTGGGACATGATCCTCAGGCTTGCCGACCGACTCGAGGACATCGTGCTCCTCGGCAGCGCGTTCGACCGGCCTCGCCGCGCCCGCCCCAGGAAAAAGAAAGCCTGACGCGCCGCTACCGTGTGACGCCGTCGCCACGCACGGCCACCCCGGGAATGGTCACGGGCAGCCGCCCCTGCATCGGGATCTCGCCGAACAACGCCCGGACGGCGCTCCGCTCCGAAACCGCCACGCTCGAGAACGTGCAGATGTAGCTCCGGATCTGCGGGAAAGCCTGGGCCACGTACGGGCTCCCCACGGCCGCGACCACCGTCTTGTCGGCGGCCCGATCGAGGATGGCCTGAACGAGACGTCCGGCGGGGTCGCCGTCACTTGCGCCCGTTTGGGCCGCGCCGGGCTCGGGGGCAAAGAAGGCGGCCACCACGACGGCCTCGGCCGCCGCCGCCGCGTGCAACACCTCGTCCGTCGCCCCGCCGCGATCCTCTGATCGAGGAACACGACGTTGGCGTCTGGCGCTCGCCGCCGGACCTCCCGGCCAAAGGTCCGGCCCGAGAGACCACGGACGTCCCGGGAGAGCACCACCACCAGGAGCCTGCTCCCTGTCTGGGTCGTCGTGAGGTAGGGCAAGCCGCCCGGCGCGGTCGCCGTCGTCTCGAGGGGCAGGACGCCGGCCTCGTCGCGCACGAGGACGACGGCGTCGTCGGCGATCTGCTGCCCGACCGCCACGCTCTCCGGGGTTCCCACGAGAGAGGCCACCTGACTCACGTCGACGACCCGCGTGCGGTGGAGATCGAGGGCCTCCTTCCACTTCAGGATCTTCAGGACCGCCTCGTCGACACGGGCGGTGGACACCTCGCCGCTTCGCACCGCGTCGAACATCGCCTGCCACGACGCGTCGAGATCGGCGGGGATGATGAGGTAGTCGTTCCCTGCCTTGAAGGCGTCGACTGCAGCGCGGCCCACGTTCGGCGCGTACTTCTTTGTGAGCGCGCCCATGTCGAGTGCGTCGGTCACCACGAGACCCTCGAAGCCCAGGCGGCCCTTCAGGAGGTCGGTCACGATGATCGACGACGTCGTGGCCACCTTGTCCGGCGAAGGCTCGATCGCCGGCACGGTGACGTGCGCCACCATCACCGAGTCGACCCCCGCTCCGTCGGTCAGAGCCGTCGACACGACCGGCGCGGGCGACGTCTTCGCCGCCGGGCTCGTCCACTCGCTTCTTCGTGAACGCCCGATGCCCCCAGGCCCTCGAGACGGCGGCGGCCTGGGGCGCCGCTGCCGCGGCCTTCCGGGGGCTGCCCCCGCAGGAGACCATCCAGGGTCTTCTCTAGCCTCTCGCGCCTCGATCGGGCAGTGCAACGCCCGCGCACGAGTCTCGTCTTGCATTGGCCGGCGAGACCATGGTCTAGTGCCCGGATCATGGAAAAGACACCGAGACCGCCATTGCTTCTGCCAGTAGTGTTTCTGCTGCTGGCCATCTGCCTTGCCGTGCCCTGCCTGGCCCAGGTCCCCGCCGCAGCGCTGGCGGAGAGCGAAGAAGCGGAAGTCTCCACGGAGGAGCCGGTCGAGCACGAGGTGGCCCCCGACTCGCCCCGGGCCTCGCTCGGGTCCTTTCTGGACCTCGGGAACGACGGCGAGTGGGAGAAAGCCGCCAGCCATCTTGTCCTGCCGGAGAGTCGGAAGGCCGAGGGCCCGATCCTTGCGGAGCGGCTCAAGGTCGTCCTCGACAAGTACGTCTGGTTCGACCTCGAGAAGATCTCATCGGAACCCGACGGAGACGAGGACGACGGCCTGGCAGCAGGGGTGGACAAGGTCGCCGAGATCCCTGTCGGGGAGGATCGTGTCCAGCCGGTTTACATGGTGCGACGGTCGGCAGACGACGTCAGCTACTGGGCCTTCTCCCCCGCGACCGTTCGTCGGATCAACCGCTGGTACGACCAGCTCCCCGACCGCGACGTCCGCGAGCTGCTGATCGGGGCCGGGCTCCACACGCTGCTCCGGACGGGCCCCCTGGGTCTGCTGTGGTGGCAGTGGATCGCCTTGCCCCTCCTGCTGATCGGGGCCTGGGTCGGCGGGCGCGTCCTGGGAGGCCTCACGCGGGCCATCCTCAGGAGACTGACCGCAAGAACGGACACCGACTGGGACGATCGCCTGCTCGAGCGCATCGGCCCGCAGCTCACCTTCGCCTGGGGTCTCGCGATCTTCGGATGGGCTCTGCCGTCTCTGGGGCTGACCCCCGAGGCCCATGGAATCTTCAGCGCCTTCCTGAAAGCGGGTGCAGTGGTCGTGGTTTTCTGGGCGCTGTGGCGCTCGGTGGACGTGTTCGCCGAGACGCTGCTCTCCTCGCCCTGGGCCGCGACGAGCCCCTCCGCCCGCAACCTCCTTTCGATTGGCGCGAACCTGGTCAAGGGCGCCATTGCCGGCGCCGGCGCACTGGCTGTTCTCTCGGCGTTCGGATATCCGGTGACGACGCTTCTCGCCGGTCTCGGCATCGGCGGTCTCGCCTTCGCCTTCGGCGCCCAGAAGACCGTCGAGAACCTCTTCGGATCCATCTCCCTCGCCATCGATCAGCCGTTCCTGGTCGGCGATTTCGTCAAGGTTGAAGACTTCGTGGGCACGGTGGAGGAGATCGGAATCCGCTCGACCCGCTTCCGGACCCTCGACCGCACCGTGATCAGCATCCCCAACGGCAACCTTTCGAATCAGCGCCTGGAGACCTTCGCTGCCCGCGACCGGATGCGCCTCGCGACCACCATCGGCCTGGAGTACGGCACGACCCACGCACAGATGATCGAGGTCGTCGACGGCATCGAGCGGGTTCTCCGCGAGCACCCGAAGATCTGGCCCGACGCCCAGGTCGTCAAGTTCAAGGAGTTCGGGGCCAGCTCTCTCGACATCGAGGTCATGGCCTGGTTCCAGGTGCCCGCGTGGAGCGACTTCCAGCTCTGCCGCCAGGAGGCGCTCCTCGGCTTCATGAAGGTCGTGGAGGACGCGGGGACGGGCTTCGCCTTTCCGACGCGCACCGTGCACCTCATCAACGAGCCGACCCCCGCCCCGTCGCCCAGGAAGAAGGACGAGAACCCACCGGTCGCTCCTGCGCTGCCAAGGCCTCAGCAGAGCACAGCGAAGCCCGGCGACCTGCCGCCCGCCGACAGCGAGTAGCGAGCGAGGGCCGCGACCGGCGTCAGCCCCTGGGTGGGGGGGTGTCGGTTGCCGCGCTCCACTCGTCAGTCCAGACCGTCAGGTCGAGACCGTACCTCGCGGCGAGCTCGTCCGTCGGTTCGGCGAAGTGCTCGGCGAGCCGCTTCCGGAGCCCCGGGGAGGTCGGCTCCCCCTTGTCGGCCCTCAGGTTGACGTCACGGGGCGGCGCCTTCGGGGCGACGTCGCCCGCCACCCCGAGCCATTCGCACAGCCCGCCAAAGCAACCCGGGTCGCCCACCAGGTCTTCATATAAGAGGATGCGCACGCCGCTGCGCCCGAAGAGCGCCTCGTAGCGCGCGACGCTGTGGACGTAACGCCCCCGGCGAAGGTACGTGAACGGAGACATGGACAGCCGGCTCCACTCCTCGCCCATGTTGCCGTCCTCTTCGCGGCGGAAGGCCTGCTCCATGGAGAGGGTCTCGACGCCATTCTCCACGCTGAACCAGTAGTGGGAGATCGCGCGCTCGATGGGATCGCGGAGGAGGAAAACGATGCGGGCCTGGGGGAATGCCGCCGCAATGCGCTCCGCGGCCTTGTCTGACTCCATGTAGCTGACGGTCTTCTCACCCCTCAACCGAGCCCCGGGCCGGTGGCCGAAGAACGTCGACTCGTAGTAGGGGAGCCCTCTGGCGTGGAGGTCGTCCAGGAGAAAGAACTTCGGCTCGGGCCGGAACGGAGCCGCCATCTCGATCTCCGGGTGCGATGCCAGGAGGTGGGTGAGGTGGGTCGTTCCGGAGCGCTGAGCCCCGACGACGAAGAAGCGACTATCTCTCACGGCCCGCGATCGTCGAGATGGCGTAGGGCTCGGGGACGCTCAGCTGGTGCTGCAGGCGGATCACGTACTCGCCGACGATGCTGATCATCAGGAAGAGGAAGCCGTTGAAGAAGGCCACCACGATCACAAGGGAGGCCCAGCCGGGAGCCACGGTGCCCAGGACGAGACGGCGCACGAAGACGACGAGCCCGAGGAGGAAGCTGGATCCGGCGAGGACCAGCCCCAAAAGCGCCATCATGTGAAGAAGAAAGCCCGAGTAGTTGAAGAGGATGGCGAGGACCAGGCTCAGGATCTTTGCGAGACCGTAGCCGCTCGTCCCTTCGCGGCGAGCCCGGTGCTCGACGAGGACGTTGGCGCGGTGGGCCGAGTAGAGAAGCGCGAGCCCCGTGACGTAGGGGAAGTGGGTGCGGTGGGCGCAGATGCGGTCGACCACGTCGCGGCGGATGAGTCGGAAGTTCGTGGCGACGAAGTCGCGAGGCTTCCCGAACACTCTCTCGTTCAGCCAGGCTACGAGGCGGCTCCCGAGCCGCCTCGTCAGGGAGTGCTTCTTCGACTGGAAGCGGCCCACAACCAGGTCGTATCCGCCCTCGGCGGCCTTGTCGACGAGGCGACGGATCTCCTCGGGCGGGTTCTGAAGGTCGTCGTCCATGGTGACCGCGTAGTCGCCGGTGATGTTGTTCAGCCCGCAGACGACGGCGATGTGCTGACCGTAGTTGCGCATCAAGCGGATGGCCTTGATGCGAGGATTCTCCCGGGCCTTGCGTTCGAGGACGGGCCAGGTGGCGTCGGGGCTGCCGTCGTCGACCAGGACGATCTCGTGGTCCAGGCCCTCCGCCTCGAGCGCCGCCGTCGTACGGTCGATCGTCTCCTCGACGAAGCCGGCGCTTTTGTACACCGGGATGACGATGCTGTAGCGGAGCGGCCGGGCGGGGTCTTCCATGAAGATGGGGATTATATCCGTGTCGCGCTCCCGTTGGCCTCGCCGGATCGCGGCGGGCGGCCCGGGGAGTTGACGCGGGCGGGACCACGTCACTAGCCTCCTACACGCCATGGCCACACAGACCGAGAGGCCGCCCGATCGGGTGCCCGCTCCCGAGCGGGGTCTGCCGGCGCTCGTCGACCGGGTCCTCGTCCGGCATCCGATGCTCGTCCTCGGCTTGATGTATCCGTTCTTTCTGGCCGCCGGCTTCCTCTTCACCGAGATCGGGACGAGCACCTGGGACTCCATCGCCCACCATCACCATCAGGTCTGGCTCATCGGCAAGTGGCGAGGCGAGGACCTGCCCCTGGTCTTCGAGACCTCGAAGTGGAGGGGGCCGCTGTGGGAGTACGTCCTCGCGGCCTTCGTCACCATCTTCTCCGTCCTCCGCGACGAGCTCTGGGTCCGGCACGCCGCGACGTTCTCCCTCCTCCCGCTCACTCTTCTCGCCACGTACTCCCTCCTCCGCCGCCTCGGCGAGGCTCCGGGCACGGCTCTCCTCGCGGTCGCCCTCGTTGCCGGCAACGTGCGTTTTCTCGGGCACGCTCTCGTGAACGAGAAGGATTTCCCCTTCGTCTGCGGGTATCTGCTGGTGACCCTCCTCATGGCCTGCATCTTCCTCGGCCAGTTCGAGACGCCCCAGGGACTCTTTCGGAAGCCGGGTTGGCTCGTCGGTGTCGTCTTTCTCTCCGTGGTTCCCTATCTCCTCCGCGTGCCGGTCCTCCCGCACTGGCTGTTCCTGGCGGGCGTGTGTCTGTGGGCGGCACTTCTTTCCCCGGGCTCGGCGAGCCCGTCGCGCCGGCTGCTCGTCGCGCTCCTGCCCGTCGTGCTCGGCCCGCTCGTCGTCTTTGTGGTGTCGCCGGGGCTGTGGGAGTCGGGTCCGCTCGGAGCCATCACCTCGGCGCGTCACTATGCCCAGCACCCCTGGGAGGGGCCGGTTCGGCTGTTCGGGATGGAGTTCTTCTCGGCCGATCTGCCCCGGTGGTACGGCCCCGCGTGGATCGCCGTCGCGTGGGTCCCCCTCGGTCTGGTTCTTCTCATCGTGGGAGGGGTGCTCTTCGTGCCCCACGCCGTGCGCGGCTGGGTGAGGGAGCGGCCCCTCCCTCTTCAGCCGCTCTTCGGGTCTCCTGCGGCCTGGGTGGCGCTGTTTGGAGCCGCTCCCTGGATCGCAGTCCTCGCCCTCGGTCCCACTCTCTACGACGAAGACCGCCATCTGCTCTTCGCCATGCCGCTTCTCGGCGTCGGGGCCGCACTCGGGCTCGCTCGGCTCCCGGGGCGCGCGAAGGGTGTCCTCGCGCTCCTCGTCCTGGCGTCGGCTCTGTGGAGCGCCGCGTCCTGGGGCACCTATGCCTATGTCTACAAGAACCCGCTCCTGCCTCGTACCTCGGGCGACGACTTCATGGGCGATTACTGGGGCGTGTCCGCCGGCGCCCTCGCGCAGGCCATGTACGACCACGTGCCCGACCACGGCTACGTCTACATGATCGGACCCCGGGAGACGCTGACCCGGGAGATCGAGCGGCGGGAAAAAAGCCTCGTCGTGCGGGCTCCCGAGCGACGGTCCTTCGACCTGCGACAGAAGGCGCGGCGGAGAGGTCAGATGTACGTCGCGGCGGTGAATCGCAACGGGACCTGCGGCCCCCTGCTCGAGGACGTGGCCCGGGGCAGGGCGCAGGAGCTGTGGCGAGGCGTGATGCCGGGGGGCGACGTCGCGGCCCTGCTCGTCTACTACGAGGGCCGATGCGACGATTGCCCGGAGCGGCTCCGAGAGTCCCTGCACGGCCGAATCGACTGACGCAGGCTCCTAGCCCGGCATTCGGCCGATCAGCAGGTCCTGAGGGCGGAGGGGCCGGAGCTCGACGCGGGCCCGCAAGACCTCGTCACCGTCGAGGGTCACGACGACGAACTGCTCCCGACGATCCAGCCGGATCCGAAGCACCCCCCCCGCCAGCCGCGCTTTCCTGATCGGCGGACTCTCGGCGCCCAGGGTCCACCCGCCGTCCCAGCGGGCGAGCGCGACGGCCACGCCTCCGCCGCCCAGGTCCCGGATGACGAGAGCGTCCGCCCCGTCGTCCTCCTCGGACACCAGGATCGGCGTGATGTCCCCGACCGCTGCCTCTGGAAGGTCGCCGAGCCGCTCCTCGAGCACGAGGGACTCCAGTGTCGCGGTGGGGATCCATCGCCACCCCTCGCCGGTGAAGATCCGAGCCCCGCGGTGACCGGCGACGGCCCAGAGGCGGCCCACGGCTGGCGCCTCGGGGGCATCGTTCGGCGACGCCGTGACCACCGCCGGAGCCGAAGCGATGGCTGGTAGCGACTCGAGTCCGGGCGGCCCGGCCAGCCACATGGCTTCCGGGATCACCGTGCCCGAGAACTTCCCCAGGTCCGGCGCGCCGTGCCCCCGTGGCCCTCGCCCGGGCCAGACGGCTTGAGGCGCCACGGGCACCAGGCTGCCCTCGAGCTCGAAGCGAGCCCGGCCGTCGACCGTCACCCTCACAGTCCGCTTCACCCGGTCTATGTCCACGACCACGTCGTAGAACCGGCCGGGCGCGAAGCCCACTCTGGCCGTCTCAGGCAGTGCGGCCCCGGGCCGGGAGCGGTGGGCGGCCGTGTCCAGGGAGAACGTAAACACCCCTGGCGAGACGGTCCGTACGCGCAGCACGTCGAAGGCCTCGAGGGAGCCCCAGCTCAGGAACGGCTCGTCCTCGGCCGTCCGCTCCGGAAACGCCACCCGGAGAGGCACGACGACGCGGGTCCCCCGGGCGAAAAGCCCGGCCACCCGCCGCAGCGGCTCGACCTTCCGTTCGAGCGACGCGAACAGCTCCGGGTTGGAGCGGCGCAGGGGATCCACGCCGGTGATGCTGATGGCGATGGCCGCGAACGCCGACCAGCCGAAGGCGAGGGCGCCGATCGTCCGGAAGAGTCCCCGTCGAGTGTCCGAAACCCGGGTGGCGAGAACGAACCAAAGCACGACCGCGGGAACGAGAAGCAGGTGAACGAAGTCGGCCTGGAAGCGCATGGCGGTGGACGCGAAGGCGAAGGCCGTGGCGAGCGGCACTGCGAGACCGGCGGCGACGAGCACGCCGAGCCGTCCCCGAAGTCCCATCGGCTCGCGCACGGCGGCCCCTCCAAGGACCCAGGGCAGCGCCAGCAGGATGAGCAGCCAGGGCGTGTGGGCGAAGATGCCGGTGGTCGACGAGTCGAGGAAGTAGCCTTCGGGCAGGGACCAGGCCCAGTCGTGGTCCGGGAACACGAACGGGAAGTCGATCCGCAGCGCCGGGGGGGCGAGGAAGTCGTAGTACAGCGTCGGGATCATCGCTTGCAACTCGAGCTGCGCAATCGGCTCGACACCCACGAGCTGGTAGCGCGTCCCGAACTCGGTCCACGAGTCGAACCGGGCGTGGTTGTAGAGCCCGAGACCCAGTGCGCAGAGCGCCAGCGGAGCCAGGACGGCAAGAGTCGGCCGCAGGGCCGCCCGCCACGAGGGCAGCCCGTCTCGGGGGACCGCCAGGAGGGGGAGAATCGGGACCAGGAAGACGAGGTTTGGCCGACAGCCCACCGCCAGACCCAGAAAGAGTCCGCCGAGGGCCAGGCGTCCCGAGGACACGGTCTCGCCTGCTCCGGCGGTCGCAAACAGCCACGCCGCCCCTGCGGAGAAGGTAAAGCCCGCCGCGATGGCCACCTCGTAGACGTGGGAGCTCCGCAGGATGAAGGGAGCCACGTTCGAGAGCCCGAGCATCAGGAACGCGAATGCCTGGGCCCCGGCCTTCGGCGGTGCGGGCAGGTGCTCGCGAAGCAGGTGGCGCAGCAGCAGCGCGCTGAACATGCATCCGACGAGAGCAAAGGCCGCGGCAGCAGCCGGCTCCGGCAGGTCTCCCAGGCCCACGAGGCGCCACGGTCCGAACGCGACGAGCACGGGCACCACGCCGAAGTAGAGGAAGTAGCGTCCGCGATAGAGCGATGCGTCGTGGTAGCGGTAGGGCGCGTTCCGTCCGGGCCGGTACGGCTCGGTGAGCTCGAACAACTCCGGGCGGGGCTCGACGTCAATGTGGAGCTGGCCCCGGAGAAGCGCCTGCGTCAGGAGGTTGTAGTGTCGATCCTGCACCTCGCCGAATCCGAGGGGCAGCCCCGCGGAGGCGGTCCAGACGTAGAAGCCGAAGAGGAAGACTGCCGCAACGATGAGAGGAACAGCGGCCCGGAACACTTTGCCGCCGCCGACACCCGCCATGGTCTGGTTTCTCCCGGGCCCCGGTACGGAACCGCCCCCATCTTAGCCCGCATGATGCGGGCTACCGGCCCGAGTAGATGCTGACGATGTCGCTCACAAGCCCGCCGTTGGCCGCTAGCTGAAGGGCCGCCAGCAGGAGAGCGGCCCCCTGAACGAGTCGGGCCCGGCCGACTCCCCGGACGGCCTCGCCCTCGAGCCCGGCCGCGGCCACCGCCACCAGGGCGAAAACCCAATGGGCCGAGTACAAAAAAAGCGAGGTGCCAAAAACGAAATGGAGCGCCGCCTGCCCGCCCAGCCAAGCAACGAGCGCGGCGACAACTCTTCGCCTCGGGCCGGCGTGGCGCCTGAGGCCTCTTGCGGCAAACACCAGCAGCACCCCCCACAGTACGGCATGGGCTCCGCTCGACCAGCGCGAGTGGAGGAGAGGCTGCGGGCCGAAGTCCACGACGACCCGGGCCGTTCTGGTTCGCCGCGTTTCGACGTGCGGTGTCGCAAGCCCGGTGAACAGCAGGTGCGAGGCCACCTCGGTCGCACGGGCGGCGAGGAAGGCCGGCGCCGCCGAGCGGATGAAGGATCTCTGGTAGGCGCCGCCCGGCACCTCGGGCACGAAGAACGGGCGTGCCCGAGGATAGGCCGCCCACTGCACGATCGCGAGAGCGCTTGCGGCGACGAGCACGACCAGAAGATGGCGAGCGGTCGCCCCGAGCGCTCGCCGGCCCTCGTGAGGCCAGGCGAACGCGCTGGCCCGGGCGAGGGCCACAGCGCCCAGGTTGGTCACGGTGACGCCGAAGGAGAAGACACCCGCGGCCATTCCCGCTGCTCCCCCGGGTTTCTCGCCGGCAGCGACGACGAACACGAGGATCAGGCTGAGCGCGGAGAAGGCGAAGCTCTCGGGCAACGACGAGAACACGATCTGTGTGGCGGACAGCGCGAAAACCAGGGTCCAGAGTCGTGCCCGGGCCGGCGGCACGCCGAGTCGCTGGAGCAGGACGCGGAAAGACGCCACCGCCGCGCCGCCGGCGACAGCGCAAAGAAGGGCGGCTGCGAGGCGGGCGGCGAGGCGGATGTCGGCAGCCTTGAGGAGTGCGCGCAGAGCCGTGCCCACGGGCTTGAAGAAGAGCATGAAGAGCGGGTGGACGGTCGTGGGCGTGTGCGGTCCCTGGGGTCGGGCGATGTCGATGGTCCACAGGCCCAGATCCGAGTCGAAGAGCTGGTCCAGATGCTCGAACAGGCGGGGCGTGTGTTGGTGGAAGAGCACGACGAGCCCGACGTAGACCAGGCCGAAGACGATCCCGAAGGCGAGAGCGTCTCGGGAGAGCCGCCGAGAGGACCCGCTCGTGCCCGCCGTCAGGGTCTCCATGGCCCAGGTCCCAGCCTACTGAATGTAGCCCATGGCGCGGAGACGCTCTTCCACGAGCTCCTCCCGCAGGCGATGCTCTTCTTCCAGAAGAGCGTGGCTTTCCACGAGGCGGGCCTTGTAGCTCGCGAGCTCACCCTCGAGCTCGCGATGGAGCCCGTTCTCGGGGTCGTAGACGTCTCGTGCGGCACCCGGGTCCGTGGCCAGGTCGAACACCTCCGTGCTCCAGTCCCCGTTCTCGTGCCGGCGTCGGCGCATCCAGGCGTCCTCGTCGCGCACCGCCGTCCACATGAGGTCGACGTCCGTCGACGGAAACAGCTGCGCCGCGAGCCAGCCCTCGAAGCGGACCAGGCGTTGCCAGTTCAGCGCCATGGTGTGGGAGAAGGCCAGGAGGTGCGGCCCGGGCTCGCGCTCGCGCACGGCGGCGGAGAGATCGACGCCGTCGATTCGTGCGTCCCCCTTCTGGAGGGGGAGAGCGCTCAGCCCGAGCAGCGTCGGATGAACGTCGATGGAGCGGGTCAGGCCGGGATACCGGGGCAGACCCCCCTGGCCAGGCAGTCGAACGATGAGGGGCACCTGGATGACGTCGGGTGAGAGCTGCAGGCCGTGCGCCCACTTGAAGATCGTGTGCTCCCGATAGAGCGTCTCGCCGTGGTCCGCCGTGAAGGCGATCAGGCTGTCGTCGAGGAGCCCCGCCTCGCGGATCGAGCCCACCAGCCGCCCGAACCACGTGTCCAGGGCATGCACGTTGGCCTTGTAGTAGCCCTCGATGAAGCTCGCGATGCCCTCGATGTCGGCGGTCGTCCACCTGCGCTCCCGGACGACCTCCGGGAAATCCCGCTCCAGCCTCGGTCTCTGCCGTTGGTAGCGACGCGTGTAACGCGCGAGCTCGTCCTCGGTGAACTCGGGCCATTCGTCCGGGTACGTCCGCCGGAACTCCTCGAGCGGTTCCAAGGCGATGTCGGTGTAGGGCGCGTGCGTCATCGAGAACAGCACCTGGACGTACGCCCGATAGTCGGGTTCGGTCCTGAGGCGTTGGAGGATGGCCGCAAATTCCTCGTCGTTGGCCGTCAACCTCCCCTTGTCCGGCTCGGGGTGCCGGCTCGTGTGGACGTGCTCCGGGCGGACGCCCTGTCCGTAGTTGAGGTCGGCCGCCGCCATCGGGTGACCGTTCCAGAAGTGCGTCTCGTACCCTCGCTCCGCAAACGCCTCGGCGACGAGAAAGGCCTCGTCGCGCAACCAGTACGGATGCCGATAGACGCCGTGGCGATCCGCCTGCGTGCCGCTCAGGATCGAGGCGAAGGCGAGCCCCGACTGGCCGCTCTCGCTCTGGTGACGCTCGAAGACCGTTCCCTCGGCGGCGAAGGCCGCAAGATGCGGCGTGTACGGGACCTCGGCGTTGTACGGAGCAATGTAGTGCCGACTCAACGTGCACGTCGCAAACAGCACGACGAGGCGGGGGCCCGGGGGCTCGTCCGCTTTCGGCGCGCATCCGGTCGTCCCGACGAGGACCGCTGTGAGAGCGAAAAGAGCGACACGGCGTCGCGAGCCGGCGAGCATGCCCCATGATATACCTCCACTCCCACGTGCGACCCGCACCGTAGGGGCACAAGGGTGTCACTCTGAGCGCGGCCATCTCGGGGGAGCGCGAAGAGTCTCTCCGTCAACTCATCTCGTCATCGAGGCGGCCATCTCCCGGGCAGCTTCGCCGCCCTGGACGGCCGAGTCGATCGCCCACTCGAACTGCCGTCTCTCCTCGCCCCAGAGCCGTTCGAGCATCGTGGCGCCCAGACCGCGGTACCACTGGATCTCCCGATCGTAGGTGGCGCTCTCGTCCTCCAGGCCTTCGTAGTGCTGCAGCTCGTGATGGAGCGTGCCGGCCAGGCGAATGGTCGCGAAGGTCCGCCGTGCCGGCTCGGGGAAGCCCGCGTCGGGGAAGGGCAGCTCCGGCGAGACGAGCTCCTCACGCCGCACGTAGACCCGCGACACCAGACCCAGCGAGCTGACGTAGATGGCGCTTCTCTCTCCGGCGAGCTGTGGCGCGACCCACAGGTCCCCGTCGTCTCGGAGCTGTTCCAGCGCGTGTGCGAGTGCCGCTTCGTCCCAGATGCGGAGCTGGTTCAGGAGCGCCTCGAAGGCGTCCCTCGCTGCCGGTGTCTGGCTGCCGAGACGGACGGTGTCGCCGCCGGCCAGGCCGCCGGCCTTCTCTTCGGCGACGCGGACGATCGCGTAGTAGGTCGTTGCCACGATGGCGAGAGCCAGCACGAGCTGCTTGAGTGCTTTCATTCGTGAAGCTGTGAGAGTAGCGTGATTCCATCGCCCGGTCTTCCCCTCGCGGGACCACCGTATAGACTGATCTCCCATGTCGCACCGCTTCTGGCGCCGGATGGTGCCGTTCGTCCTGAGCCTGCTCGCGTTGCCCGTGCTCGCCACTGCAGCCGACGAGGAGGCCCTCCGCTTCGGATTCGCCAAGCGGCTCCTCACCCCCGTCCTGGGAGATCGGCCGGTCTACATGGCCGGCTTTGGCAGCGATCGTCGGGCCGCCGGCGTCCACGACGATCTCTGGGCCCGGGCTGTCGCTGTGAGCGACGGGCATCAGCGCGTCGTCGTCGTCTCCGTCGATCTGATCGGAGTGTTCCTTGAGGACGTCGAGAAGTCCCGGGTGCTGCTTCGCGAGCAGGTGGGCGACGCCACCCTCATCGTCGCCAGCACCCACAACCACGAGGGGCCCGACACGATGGGCCTCTGGGGGCCCGGCCGCTTCACCAGCGGCGTGGATCCCGAGTACCTCGGTCTCGTTCGCCGCACCATCGCGGAGACCGCGGCCGACGCGCTCGACCGCCTCGAGCCCGCCCGTCTCGTTCTCGCGAAGACGCGGACCCCGTCGCTCATCGTCGATGGCCGCCTCCCGGAGGTGGTGGCCGAGGAGCTCTTCGTGCTCCAGGCGGTGGCTGCGGAGGGACGCACTCTGGGGACCGTGGTGATCTGGAGCAGCCACCCCGAGGCCCTCGGCAGTGACAACACCGAGATCACCGCCGACTTTCCCCACTACCTGAACCGCCGCATGGAGGAGTCGCTCGGAGGGACGGCCGTCTTCCTCGTTGGGGCGATTGGCGGGCTCATGACCCCCCTTGGGCTCGAGCTGACCGACGCTCACGGTGAAGGCGACCCCATTCCCCAGGACAGCTTCGCCCTGGCACGTGCGGTGGGGGAGCGGGCCGCCGCCGCCGCCCTGCAGGCGCTCGCCGTGTCCGGCCGGGACTCGGTGTCGCAGACCCTCGAGTACCGCGCCGCCCGAGTCTTCGTCCCCCTCGAGAACCGGGTGTTCCGTCTGGCGGCCGTTCTGGGCGTGATCGACCGTCCGGTCTACTCGGGCGGCGAGCCGGCGACGCGAGCTTTCGGCGACGACCTCCGGACGGAGATCGGCATCCTCCGGATCGGCGATGCCGAGCTGCTCTGCGTGCCCGGCGAGATCTACCCGGAGCTCGTCCTCGGGGGCATCCAGGATCCCCAGGATCCGGGCGCGGATTTTCCAGGGGCCCCGCGCGAGACGCCCTTGCAGTCCCTCCTCACGTCCGAGTACCGCATCGTCATCGGCCTGGCCAACGACGAGATCGGCTACATCCTCCCGCGCTCCCAGTGGGACGCGGACGCCCCGTTCGCGTACGGCCGGGAGGAGTCGCAGTACGGCGAGATCAACTCGGTCGGCCCGAGCGTCGCCCGGATCCTCGCCGAGGCGTTCGCCGATCTGCTCGCCCGCTGAGCCGTTTCTGGGTACGGGCCGAATAAGACGCCGCCCTCGTTGATGGGCGGGTTACATTCGAGATGGCTCCGATTCGAAACGGCCCCGATTGTCCGGGAGAATGGAGGCGCCCAGTGCGTCACCAAGGGCTCGCCGCGCGCGGAACAGGGTGGATGGTCCCGCTGACCCTCGCAGGCCTGACGGCTTGCGGGATCGGTGGCGCTGGGCAAGGCGCGGCTCAAGACCGAGGTCCCCGTCGAGGTCCAGCAGCGGTTGGAGTACGAGAAGGCCGTCCTCGAGGAGCGAGGCCGCGAGCGCGACCTCGAGAACCTCGATGCCGAGGTCCGGACCACCGAGGCACTGGTCGGGGCCGAGCTCGAATCCCTCGTCGGCCAGCGCGACCGGGCCCGGGGCCGGGTGGAGGCCCTGGAGACCAACATCGAGCGGATGACGGTCAAGGCGCCGCAGCCGGGCATCGTCGTCTACCGAACGAACTGGCAGGGCGAGAAGAAGAAGGTGGGCGACTCGGCGTGGTTCGGCCAGGTGATCCTCGCCACCCCCGACCTCAGCGAGATGAAGGGGGCCGGCTTCGTGGACGAGGCCGACGGTGGTCCGGTCGAGGAGGGCCAGCCGGTCACGGTGCGTCTCGAGGCCCGCCCCGACTTCGACCTCGAGGGCCGGGTGGCTTGTATCGGGAGGACCGTCCAGCGGCGCTTGTGGCGCACCCCCCTCAAGGGCTTCCGGGTCGAGATCTCGCTCGGGAAGACCGACCCCACCTTCATGCGTCCCGCCATGCGTTTCCGCGGGGAGATCGAGACCGACCGCATCTCGGAGCTCCTTCTCGTGCCGCGGGGGGCCGTCTTCCTCCGCGACCGGGGTCCCGTGGTGTGGGTGAAGGGGAGACTGGGCTGGCACGAGGTCGACGTGAAGCTGGGCCGCAGCAATCAGAAGATGATCGAGGTGCTCGAGGGCCTCCCCGAGGGCGCCAGGGTGAGCCCGGTCGACCTCGCCGCCCCGTCCCAGGGGGGCGGCGGGGCGGTGGCCGGATGAAGAGATGGTACGCGGCGGTGGCCGCCGTCCTCGTGGTGGCCGCCCTCGCCGGGGCGCGCCTCGTCCTCTCCCTGGACCCCGATCCGGTCGCCACCTACGAAGTCCGGTCCGGTCGCTTCGTGCGCGAGGTCGAAGCTCCCGGCTCGCTGAAGGCGGTGAGGGCCACCCCCATCGTGGCCCCGGTCGAGTCGGGCCGTCCCCAGAAGCGGGCGTTCCTCGCCAAGGACGGTGCCGTCGTCGAGGAAGGCGAGACGGTGGCGGAGTTCGATCCCTACGACGCCGAGAAGGAGGAGGCCGACGGCCGCGACGACCTGACGGCGGCACAGGCGAAGCTCGCACGAGCGGAGGCGGAGGCCACGAAGAACCAGCGCTCCCACGTCCTCGACCGGGACGTGGCGAAGGCCGGGCTCGACCGCTCCTCGACCTTCCAGCTCACGGACGCGTACCTCTACGCCCGCCACGCGATCGTCGAGTCGCAGCTCGACAAGGACCTCTACGCGGCCCGCGCCGACGTGGCCGGAAGGAAGCTCGAGGCGAGCGACGACCTCGGGGCGGTGGAGCGGGAGCTGGGCCGGATCGACGAGGGCAAGGCGCAGCTCAAGCTCGACATCGACGAGAAGACCCTGCGCTCGCTGCGCATCACCGCCCCCCACGACGGGATACTGGTGCTCGCACGGAACTGGCGGGGCGAAGCGCCGTTCGTCGGCGACACTCTCTGGCCCGGGCAGAAGGTCGCGGAGATCCCCGACCTCTCCGAGCTCGAGGCGGACGGCGCCGGCTTGAAGTCGGGGCTGCCCGCGCGCGTCGAGCCCCTGGCCAAGCCCCGCGATCGTCGCTCGCCGGTGCGGTACTTCGAGGTGACCCTGTCGCTGACGAAGACCGACCCCGAGACCATGAAGCCCGGCCAGCGGGTGCGCGCCATGATCCGCCTCGAGGAGGTGGAGGACGTCCTGAGCATCCCCCGCGGGGCCTTGTTCGAGAAGGACGACGAGCGGATCGTCTACCGTCGAGAGGGTGGGCGATACGTGCCGGTCCCGGTGACCGTGGGACGGCAGAGCATCTCGCGGTTGGTCGTCACGGACGGCCTGCAGGTTGGGGACCGGATCGCGCTGCGCGATCCTTCGCTGAAGGCGTCGCACGTTTTCGACCGTGAGGAGACCGAGTCCGCGGGCGCGGCGGAGACGGGCCATTGATCGACCCCCGCGAGGCGTTCGCGTCCGGCATCGAGAGCCTGCGCCACCACGCGCTCCGCTCGTTCCTCGCCATGCTCGGCATCATCTTTGGTGTGGGGGCGGTCATCGCCATGCTCTCGATCGGCGCCGGAGCCGAGAGACAGGTCCTCGAGATCATCGACGCGATGGGTCTACGGAACGTGGTGGTGACGGACAAGCACTTCGATCGCGACGACGAGCTCCGGGAGATCCGTCGCAAGAGCGCGGGCCTCTCGACCCGCGACGCCCGAGCCTTTCGCGATGCGGTGCCCGGCGTCGAGCGGGTGATCGCCAAGATCGAGATCGATGCCTGGAAGGTTCTCTCGTCCACGGGGCGGGCGAAGCCCCGCGTCGTCGGCCTGTCACACGACTATCCGGCCCTGGTGCGGGTCGTGCTCCACGAAGGCCGCTTCTTCGACCAGTACGACGAGGAGACGTATGCCCCGGTCTGCGTGATCGGCCACCAGGTCCGGCGCGAGCTGTTCGGGTTCGAGCCTGCCCTCGGGCGTCCCCTCAAGGTGAACGACCAGTGGCTCACCGTCATCGGGATACTTGCTCCAGGTGGCGGCAAGCGCGAGATCCAGGGCGTCGCCCTCGAGGGCACGGCCAACGATGTTTTCCTTCCCGTCACCACCGCCGAGAGGCGGTTCGGCCGTACCGCGCTCAAGAGCCCGCTCGACGAGCTGGTGGTGAGCCTGTCCCCCGGGACCCCGATCCAGGAGTCGGCAGCGGTGATCGCCACCCTCCTCGACCGGCTCCATGGAGGGGCCGACGACTACACGATCACGGTGCCGAAGGCGCTGCTCGAGCAGAGCCGGCGCACCCAGCGCCTCTTCGACATCGTCATGGGAGCCATCGCCGGGATCTCGCTCCTTGTTGGCGGGATCGGGATCATGAACATCATGCTCGCCACCGTTCTCAAGCGGACCCGGGAGATCGGCGTGCGGAGGGCCATGGGAGCCCGCCAGGTCGACATCCGCAACCAGTTCGTGATGGAGGCCTTCACCGTGACGGTCACCGGTGGCCTCTTCGGCGTCGCGATGGGTCTTGCCATAGCCAAGGGCGTCGCCGTGTACGCAGGCTGGACCACGATCGTCACCCTCTGGTCTATCGTCTTGTCGGTCGGCGTGTCGGCCGGGGTGGGCCTGGGCTTCGGGATCTACCCCGCCATGCGGGCCGCGCGCCTCGACCCCGTGGACGCGCTGCGCTACAAGTGAGAACGCGGGCGGATCCGGCTGACGAGGCCTGCGGGCGGTCCACTCTCGCCGGCGTCTATCGCACCCTTCCTTTTCGTGCCATGCTGTTTCTGGAGGTTCCCTTCCATGTTCTCGTCTGCTGACAAGTCGTCGCGCGAGCAGTCCCCTGCCGGTCGCTCGGAGAAGATGGCTGTTCCGAAGGCCCACTTCGTGAACGGGGCTCCGCTCGAGCCGCCGTTTCCCGAGGGGTCCGAGATGGCCCTTTTCGGCATGGGGTGTTTCTGGGGAGCAGAGCGCAAGTTCTGGGAAACGCCGGGCGTCGTCTCGACCTCGGTGGGCTACGCGGGCGGCTACACGCCGAACCCGACCTACGAGGAGGTCTGCGGCGGCCGCACCGGACACACCGAGGCGCTGCGGGTCGTCTTCGACCCGAGCCGAATCACGTACGAGGAGCTCCTGCGCCTTTTCTGGGAAGGCCACGAGCCCACCCAGGGCATGCGTCAGGGCAACGACGTCGGGACACAGTACCGCTCGGCCATCTACGCCTACGGGGAGGGGCAGCTCCGGCTGGCCGAGGCCTCCCGCGAGGCGTACCAGGAGGCTCTCAGGAAGGCGGGACACGGAGCCATCACCACCGAGATCGCCGAGGCCCCGGACTTCTTCTATGCCGAGGAATACCACCAGCAGTACCTGGGGAAGAACCCGAGCGGCTACGGCGGCCTCGGCGGCACCGGTGTGGCCTGCGCCTCCGGCGTCGTCTCCGCGGGGTAGTGCGTAGCGGTTCTGGCCCCACGGGTTGGGCTCTCATGGCGAAAGCAAAGCCCCTCGAGTTGGACGAGAGCGCGCGCTGCGACGAGTGCGGGCGATTCGGCGCCTTTGACCTGGGAGAGCGCTTCTTTTGCGAGGAGTGCTACCGGAGCCGAGGCTCGTGCTGCCTGGAGTTCGGCAAGGACGATCTCTGGTCCCGCGACGACTAGGGCTCCCCGGCTTGCCGTCCTCGCCCCGGCGGGCTAGTACCATGTACCATTGAATTGGAAACTATAATGTGGCATCATGCCTCATGCAATCGAAGAATCCGATTCGACTCTCCGAGCAGGATCGCCAGCTGCTCAAGGCCAAGCTTCGCTCGCGCAAGGGGCGAGCGGACGACGCCCGTCGGGCCCGGGCGATTCTGATGCTCAGCGAGCGGGCCACCTACGACAGCATTCAGAAGGCGCTTGGCTGCGGGAGGGCGTACATCAGCCTTTGGAAGAGTCGCTTCATCGAGCAGGGCGTGGCGGGAATGTATGCCCGGCATCGTGGCCGCAAGCCGACGGCGAGGACCCCCCGGATGGAGGCGCGGATCCTGGCTCGTACGCAACGCAAACCCAAGGACGGCTCGACGCACTGGAGCACGCGCAAGCTGGCCGAGGAGCTTGGAATCTCCCACATGTTGGTCCAGCGGGTCTGGTCCCGGGCTGGGATCAAGCCCCACCGGTTCAAAAGCTATATGGCTTCCAACGACCCCGATTTCGAGAGCAAGACTGCCGATGTGATCGGCCTCTACCTGAACCCTCCCCAACACGCCGCGGTTTTCTGCGTGGATGAGAAGATCCAGGTCCAGGCTCTGGACCGGCTGGATCCGGTGCTGCCGCTCTCGCCGGGGCGCCTGGAGAGGCACGGCTTCGAGTACTACCGACACGGAACGCTGTCTCTGTTCGCCGCCCTGAACACCCGCACGGGAAAGGTCCTCGGAGCCCCGGTGCAACGGCACAACAGTGCCGCCTTCGTGGCGTTCCTGGAGAGCCTGCTCGCAACTGTGCCCAGGAAGCAGGAGGTGCACATCATCTTGGACAACCTCTCCGTCCACAAGAGCCGGTATGTGCAGGGCTTTCTTTCGGACCACCCGCGGCTGCACTTTTATTTCACTCCCACCTACTCGTCCTGGTTGAATCAGGTGGAAATCTGGTTCTCCAAGATCGAGCGTGATGTCATCGCCCGCGGCGTCTTCACCTCGGTCAAGGACCTCGCGCGAAAGCTCATGCGCTACATAAAGCGCTACAACCTCCAGCCCAAGCCAATCAAGTGGAGCTACTCCGATCCCTCCCACAGAATCAATATCTACGGTTCCGATTCAGCCGTTACGGGCAACTAGGGCGTGCCGCTCCCCGAGCGGCGCGCCTCGATGAACGACACTGCCTCGACCCAGGTCTCGCCGCCATCAAACGAGCGGTCCTTGCGCCACTTCCACGAGTCGCTGCCGATCTCGTGGAAGACGTTGCGGTCGACGTAGTCCCGGCCGGCCCGGTCCTTGCCCTCCCCGCCGATCATCACCATGGTGTCGCCCTGCTTCTCGGCCTCGAAGTACGTCCACTGGAGGGTGCCCGACGCCAGCCATCGGTTGTCCCACTTGGCGGTCTGCGGGTTGAAGGAGCGCACGTTGGTGCCCCGAAAGCTCCGGCCGTCGGGAAGAGCACGCTCCCAGTCGTCCTGGATGGCCCACCCGCCGAGGATCCAGTACCCCGTCCAGGTGCCCGACCCCTCGTTGAAGCCGCTCCCGTCGGGTTTCATGGAGCGGCTCGAGCAGTCCCAGGTCCCGATCAGAAACGCGAACTGCGCGGTCTCGGCCGGCGCATCGGGATGGGGTCCCGGGACCTCGACGGGCGAATCAGCAGACGTGCCCGAAGAGAGAACGATGACGGCCAGGATCGCGGTCAGAAGAAGACGCATGGCAAGCCTCCTGCCCTCTGCTCGGGGTCTCCGGGCACTCTAGCGCCGACCCGCAACGAGTACGCTAAGATGGCCAGGTCATGATCGAGTTGGCACCAGACGCGCGTGTGTTCGTGGCTGGACACCGAGGCCTCGTGGGATCGGCGGTCGTGCGGCGTCTCAAAGACGAGGGGTTCTCCAACATCCTCTCCGCCACCCGGGAACAGCTGGACCTTCGGGACCAGGCCGCGGTCAACTACTGGTTCCGGGTGAGCCGACCGGAGTTCGTCGTGCTCGTGGCCGGCACGGTGGGCGGGATCCTGGCCAACTCCACTCGGCCGGCAGAGTTCATCTACGACAACATGATGATCCACGCCACCGTCGTCCATGCGGCACACCTTTTCCCGGTGAAGCGCCTTCTGTACCTCGGAAGCTCTTGCATCTACCCCCGCGATTGCGCCCAGCCCATGAAGGAAGAGCACCTCCTGTCGGGAACCCTCGAGCAGACGAACGAGTCCTACGCCATCGCCAAGATCGCCGGGATCAAGCTCTGCCAGGCCTACCGCAAGCAATACGGGTGCGACTTCATCTCGGCCATGCCGACCAACCTCTACGGCCCCCACGACAACTTCAGCCTGACGAGCTCTCACGTGCTGCCCGCCCTCATCCGCCGCTTCCACGACGCCAGGGGCGAGGGACGCGGCGAGGTCGCGGTCTGGGGCACGGGCTCACCGAAGCGCGAGTTCCTGCACGTGGACGACCTGGCCGACGCGTGCGTCTACGTGATGAGGCACTACGACCACGCCGAGCACATCAACGTGGGCACCGGGGAGGATCTGACCATCCGCGAGCTCGCGGAGATGGTGCGGGATATCGTCCACCCGGAGGCGAAGCTCGTCTTCGACTCATCCAAGCCCGACGGAACGCCGCGCAAGCTCCTGGACGTGACCCGCCTCCACGATCTGGGCTGGCGGCACAAGATCGAGCTCCGCGACGGGATCGAAAGCTCCTACCGCTGGTTCCTCGAGAACCGGGACCAGGCCAGGGGCACCGAGCCCGGCGCAGCGGCCTGATGGCCGTCCTCGTCACCGGGGGGGCTGGCTACATCGGCAGCGCGTTCGTGGAGCAGCTCGTTGCCGCGGGCGAAAAGGTCGTGGTGCTCGACGATCTCTCCCGGGGCCATCGTGCGGCGGTCGACCCCGGGGCCGTCTTCTACGAAGGGCGCACGGGGGATCGGGCCCTGATGGCCCGGATCGCCAGGGAGCACTCGCTCGACTCCTGTGTCCATTTTGCGGCTTTCGCCTACGTGGGTGAGTCGGTGACGGAGCCAGCCCGCTATTTCGACAACAACTTCACCCAGGCCCAAGTCCTCTTCGAGGCGCTCCTGGAGGCGGGGGTGAAGCAGGTGGTCTTCTCCTCGACCTGCGCCACGTACGGCGTCCCGAAGGAGGTCCCGATCCCCGAGACCCACCCCCAGTGGCCCATCAACCCCTACGGATGGTCCAAGCTCTTCGTCGAGCGGATGCTCGAGAGCTTCGACCGGGCGTATGGTCTGAAGTTCGTGGCGCTGCGCTACTTCAATGCCGCGGGAGCCACGCCGCGGCGAGGCGAGCACCACGACCCCGAGGCCCACTTGATCCCTCTCGCCCTCGACGCGGCGGCCGGACGTCGACCCGGGCTCTCGGTCTTCGGGACGGACTACCCCACCCCCGACGGGACGGCCATCCGCGACTACATCCACGTCGAGGATCTGGGCGACGCACACCGCCTGGCGCTTGCTCACCTCCGCGACGGCGGCGAATCCGATTTCTTGAACCTCGGGAACGGAACGGGCTACTCGGTCCTCGAGGTCATCGAGACCGTCCGGAAGGTGAGCGGCAAGGACGTCCCGTTCGAGAAGGCGCCGCGTCGGGAAGGCGACCCCCCCCGGCTGGTCGGGGACGCCAGGCAGGCCCGAGAGGTTCTTGGATGGGAGCCGAAGCGGGCTCCCCTGGAGACCATCGTCCGTTCGGCCTGGACGTGGCAGGAGACCCACCCCCGAGGCTACGACCGGGCGCCTGCCTGAAGGGGGCGGGTGCTTCGCCCTGCCGCGGCATTGTGACGTAGTATTGGAGACTCTGAGAGGCCACCAGACCGGAGGAAGAGCTTATGATCGACTCACCCAAGACTTCGCGCCGCGACTTCTTCATGACGGCGTCGGCGGGCGCCCTCGTGAGCACCCTGGCGCCCTCGATCCTGCGATCGGCCGAAGGGGCTGTCTCCGCCAACGACCGCATCCAGCTGGCGACCATCGGCCTGGGCATGATGGGCACGACCGACACCAACACCGCGCGCAAGGTGCCGGGGGTCGAGCTGGTGGCGGTAGCGGACTGCTACGACGGACGGCTCCAGCGAGCCAGGGAGATCTACGGCGACGGCGTGGCGACGACTCGTGACTACCGGGAGATCCTGGACCGCAAGGACATCGACGCGGTGATCATTGCGACGCCCGACCACTGGCACCAGAAGCTGGCCATCGCCTTCCTCCGTGCAGGCAAGGCGGTCTACTGCGAGAAGCCCATGGTCCAGAAGATCGAGGAGGGTGCCGCGCTGGTGGCCGCCGAGAAGGAAACGGGCAAGGTCCTCCAGGTGGGCAGCCAGCCGATCAGCTCGGTGGTGACGGAGAAGGCGCGTCAGCTGTACCGGAGCGGGGCCATCGGCAAGCTCAATATGGTCACCATCCTGATCAGCCGGAACGACGCCCTGGGCGCTTGGGACTGGCCGATGGCCACGGATGCGTCGACCCAGACCATCGACTGGGACCGCTTCCTCGGTGACGCCCCGAAGCGCCCCTTCGACCCCCAGCGCTTCTTCCGCTGGAGGAAGTACTGGGACTACGGCACCGGCGTGGCCGGGGACATGTACGTCCACCGTTTCACGACGCTGCATCGGATCATCGACTCGAAGGGCCCGGTGAAAGGAATGGCCACCGGAGGCGTGCGGTTCTGGCTGGATCGGGAGGTGCCGGACCTTCAGCTCGGCCTCTACGAGTACCCGGAGACCGACAGCCATCCGGCCTTCACCCTCCAGCTCGGCGCCAACTTCGCCGACGGGGGCCACGGCCCGGTGTTCCAGCTGGTCGGAGACGAGGGGATGATGGCGCTGCGCGGCAACAGCATCAAACTGTCCCGGGCCGCAAAGACAGACGGCGAAGGCTTCCAGCAGTCCCTGTTGCGCACGTTCGCTGAGTCTGAGCAGAAGGAGTGGCTCGAGGCGTACGAGGAGAGGAAGAGCGCCCGGACCGGGATCCAGACCACGACCCTCTCCGGAGAGAGCGAGTTCAGAGCGCCCCGGGGCTACGACTCCCACCTCGACCACTTCCGGATCTTCTTCCGGGCCATGCGCGGGGGCGAGCCGGTGGTCGAGAACTCGACCTACGGCTTCCGAGCGGCGGCCCCGGCGCTGATCGCTAACCTCGCCTATCTGGAGAACCGGATCGTCGAATGGGATCCGGAAGCGATGGTGCTGAAGGGCTGAGCTTCGGGACTGTCGTCCGGGAGCCCGGGGAGAAGCTGGACCCGGCGACCCGGCGAGAGGAGACGTCGGCGTGACGAGCGCGGGCCGCCCCGCCAGAGACGATCGGGTCGTCTTTGAGGCCCGAGGCCTCACGAAGATCTACGACATGGGGACGGTCCAGGTGCACGCCCTGCGCGGAGTGGACCTGGACCTCTTCGAAGGCGAGCTCGTGGTTCTGCTCGGCCCTTCCGGCAGCGGGAAGTCGACGCTCCTCAACATCCTGGGGGGACTCGACACGCCTACGGCCGGGCACGTCGTCTACCGGGGCCGGGATCTTCACGGGGCCGGGGAGGCCCAGCTGACGGCCTACCGCCGTCGGCACGTGGGCTTCGTCTTCCAGTTCTACAACCTGATCTCGAGCCTGACGGCCCGAGAGAACGTGTCCCTCGTGACCTAGATCGTCGAAGAACCCATGAGCCCCGAGGAGGCTCTCGATATCGTCAACCTGGGGGCGCGCCTGGATCATTTCCCGGCGTTCGGCCTCGAGCCCTGTCCACTATCTCGCCAACCGGGCCCCGGGAACCCGTGGCTCTTTTCATTCCCTGCGGGTGGCGGACTTCGATCTGGATGGGGACGAGGACATCCTGGTGGTGGAGCAGGAGGATTCGAAGATCCTGCCCCAGGGTGCTTCCCCGAGGTGGTTCCTGTGGGAGAACCTGGGTGATGCGGAGTTCGTCGAGAGAGTCGTCTTCGAAGGCGATCTGGGCGGCCACGACGTGTTGGTGGGAGACATCGACGGGGACGGCGACCTCGACCTGGCCGGGAAGATCTGGAGCCCATGGGCCGGAAACGCCAACGGGGGCAAAGCCCAAGCCGACTGGTTCGAGAACCTCACGCGCTGAGCGGCCATCGACGGGGCGACCCGGCTCCCGCGAGACCGTCCGAGAGGCGACTCACGGAGGCCGAGGCAAGGCCCTTGGCCGTCAGCCTCATCGTGATCCTTCCTGTGGTCTGTGCAGTAGCCCTTCCTCTGGCCGCGTGCCGGGAAGTGGCGTCCTTGACGAGACGGAACGCCGCGGATAGCGTGCGCCCGGGTGGCCGCGGTTCCACGAAGAAGCGCCGCCATCGGGTCAGGAGAGCAGCCATGACACGCGCGTTCACCATCGGCATCGACTTCGGGACGAGCTCCGTCCGCGCCGTCGTCTTCGACGCCGCGAACGGTCGGGAGATCGGCACCGCGGTCTACGACTATCCCTCCGGCGATCAGGGAATCCTCCTCGACCCGCGGGACCCCCACCTGGCCCGCCAGAATCCGGCTGACTACATTGCGGGCCTGGAGACCTCGGTGAGGGGGGCCCTCGCCCACGCCGATGGAGACGAGGGTTTCTCCCGCGACGCGGTGATCGGCCTGGGGGTGGACACCACGGGCTCGACCCCGATCCCGGTGGATACCCGAAACCGCCCCCTCGCGCTCGATCCGAGGTGGAAGGACGATCTCGCCGCGCAGGCCTGGCTGTGGAAAGATCACACCGCCGCCGAGGAGGCGGCGACCATCACCGCGATCGCACGCGATCACGCCCCCGAGTATCTCGCGCCGATCGGCGGGGTCTACTCGTCGGAGTGGTTCTGGTCGAAGATCTGGCACTGCCTGAAGGTGGCCCCGGACGTCTTCCTTGCCGCGACAAGCTGGGCGGAGCTCGCCGACTTCATCCCGGCGGTCCTGGCCGGGGTCGAGAGCCCGGACCGGATCCTCCGCTGCGTGTGCGCTGCCGGGCACAAGGCGATGTACTCGGACATCTGGGGCGGCCTCCCGTCGAAGGACTTCCTGACGCGCCTCGACCCGCGACTCGCCGATCTGCGCGACCGTCTCTTCGAGAAGGCGCACGCGGCCGACCGCCCGGCGGGGACGCTGTCCGCGGCATGGGCAAGGAAGCTGGGGCTCGCCGAAGGGATCCCCATCGCCATGGGGGCCTTCGACGCGCACTACGGCGCCGTTGGCGCGGGCGTCCGGAGCGGAACGCTGGTCAAGATCATCGGGACATCCACGTGCGACTGCGCGGTCGCATCCGCCGCCGAGACGGTGCAGGACGTGCCCGGTATCTGCGGCATCGTGAACGGGTCGATCATGCCCGGCCACTACGGCATCGAGGCCGGACAGTCGGCGGTGGGCGACATCCTCCGCTGGTGGGTCGAGGATGTGTGCCGGGGCGGGGACGCGCTGCACGCCGAGCTGTCCCGCGAGGCAACCGGGTTGAAGCCCGGCCAGTCAGGGCTCGTGGCGCTCGACTGGAACAACGGCAACCGAACGATCCTGGCCGATCCGCGTCTGACCGGCCTCGTCGTCGGGCAGACGCTCCACACGACCCGCGCCGAGATCTACCGCGCGCTCATCGAGGCCACCGCGTTCGGGTCCCGGGCCATCATCGAGCGCCTGACGGAGTACGGCGTCCCGGTGGAGCGTGTCGTTTGCTGCGGCGGCATTGCGGAGAAGAACGACCTGTTCATGCAGATCTACGCCGATGTTCTCGGTCACCCCATGCTCATCGCCGGCTCCTCCCAGACCCCGGCCCTCGGCTCGGCGATATCAGCGTCGGTTGTGGCGGGAACGGAGATCGGGGGCTACGGCTCCTTCGAAGCGGCCCAGGAGCGCATGAGCTCGCTCAAGGAGAAGCGCTTCAGCCCCAACCCGGAGGCTCGAGCGGTCTACGACGAGCTCTACGAGCTCTATCGGGAGCTGCACGACGCCTTCGGCGCCGTCCAGGGCGCCACCTGGGATCTCGCCTCGTTCATGAAGCGGCTCCTCGTGATCCGCGAGCGCCAGTCCCGGACGTAAGAACGGCCACGGCTCAGGCGGCGCTGGCCTCCACGCGATTGCGGCCGCGCTCCTTCGCCCGGAAGCACGCCGCGTCGGCGTGGGCAAGAAGCTCGTCGGGATCGACGAGGTAGTCCGCCGTCCCCGTGGTGCCCACGCTCACGATGACGTGCACCGGGGGAGTGAGCTCGTCTTCGAGAAAGGCGCGCGACGCGACCGCGGAGCGGATGCGCTCCGCCAGCCTGGGAGCGTCGGCGGCCGCCGTGTGCCCGAGGAGAATGACGAACTCCTCCCCTCCCCACCGGAACAGCAGGTCCGTCTCGCGCACGGTGCCCTGCAGGCGTGCGGCGAGCTGCTGCAGGACCTGATCGCCGAACTCGTGGCCGAACCGATCGTTGATGCGCTTGAAGTGGTCGATGTCGAGGAACACGAGGGACAGGCCCGGGCCCAGGCGACGGGCTCGCTCGGCCTCGCGAGGGAACAGCTCGTAGAAGGCCCGCCTGTTGAAGCACCCCGTCAGGCTCTCCCGGCGGGACAGGCTGCGTTGACGTTCGCCCATGCGCCCGAGGACGGTCGAGAAGATCCCGGTGGTCAACGTGAGGACCACCACGAGGAGGCCCAGGAACATCTGCATCTCCTGGAGACGAGGCAGGAGCAGCTCACCGCTTCGGGTCAGAGTTGCGGGATCGAGGTCGAGGCTGTCCTGCAGCATGTAGATGCCGACGAACGTGAGCATCGCGATCAGCGCGAAGGTCGTGGCGGCGATGATTGCCGCTCGGGTGTAGGTCACTTCGTAGCGGGGCGGGGCGGCGAACTGGCGGTCGATCCAGGAGCGCACGGTTGGTCCGGTGAAGTACAGAAGGGGCACCACGACGAAGAGCGCCTGCAGGACGTCGCCGATCACCCAGCCGAGCCAGACCTGCCGGCCGTCGGTGAGCAAAAGTCCCTGGGCGCTGTTCCGAATGAGGATGGCAAGCGAGGCGGTGGTCGGGGCGATGATGCTCACCCCGACGAACCGCATCAGGTCCTGCCGTCGCTTCAGGTCCGGGTCGATATTGAGGGTGACCATCGAGCCCCAGAAGATCAGGACCTCCAGCGCCCCGGCCAGGGCGAAGAGGACCGCCGGGACCGGGTCGAGGCCACTCACCAGGGCTCCGGCAAGGTTGGCGGCGTAGGCCGGAACCAGCCCCCACGTGGGCCCGAGCCACACGGCCGCCAGCAGGCTCAGAATGAAGGGCGGGTAGACCGTGACCGCGAGGTCTAACGAACCGACCCGGATCGGCAAGCCGCCCCAGACCCAGACGACCTCCATGATCCCCGTGGCAATGGCGACGGCGTTGATCGTCAGACCGAGGAGGGCGATGCGACGCATGCCGGCGCTGCGTGGAACCTCGGCGAGCCGGGAGAGGTGCCACCAGGAGGGCCCACGGTACTCGTCGTCGATCGAAGGCAGGCCCCGGGCGATCTGCTCGTTCATCAGAGGGATCCGACAGTTCTGCTCCGCGTTAAGCTACGTGGGCCGGTGCGGTTGCGTCAAGCGGTGGGAGCGCGCGTGGGGGAAGGGCACTAGAATCGACGAATGGCGTCCGTCAGCTGGGACCAGGTGCACGAGGCGTTACGCCTGCGGAAACCCGCCCGCGTCGAGGAGCCGGTGGCCACGCGGGCGGCGGTGGCGGCCATCCTCCGGGGTCCCGAAGAGAATCTCGAGCTTCTCTTCATGCGACGCGCGGAGCAGGAGAGCGACCCCTGGTCAGGGCACATCTCGTTCCCCGGCGGGCGGGCCGAGCCTGGAGAAGAAGATCCGCTCCGAACGGCCGTCCGCGAGACAGAGGAGGAGACGGGCATCGACCTCGGTCGCGACGCCGAGCTGCTCGGCCCCCTGGATGAGATCCGGGCCATGGCCCGGGGGCGGCCGGTCGATCTCAGCATCGCGCCATTCGTGTTCCGGCTGCTCAGATCGGTGAGCGGGACCCCGAATCACGAGGTGGTGAGCCTGCACTGGCTTTCTCTGGAGCGGCTGCTCGACGAGGAGTGCCGCTCCACAATGGAGTACGAGCACGAGGGCACGACGCTCGAGGCGCCTTGTCTTCGCATCGACGAGCTAGTGATCTGGGGCCTGACGTACCGGATGTTCGACAATCTCCGGCAGCTCGTCGAAGCGGCGGAGGCAGGGCCGCAGACCGCAGGAGGGGAGCGCACCGCGAAGCCATGAGCGATCTCGTCCGTCTTGTAGGCCACCGGATCGACGTCGCCAGCCTCCTCGAGAGTTCGCCGGGGGACGGGGCCGTGTGCCTCTTCGTTGGCGTGGTCCGGAACGAGAACGATGGCCGACAAGTCGAACGCCTGGAGTACGAGGCCTACGAAGAGATGGCGGTGCCACTCATGCAGGAGATCGCCGCGGAAACGAAGCGGCGCTTCCCGGTCACCGAGGTGCGCCTCGTGCACCGGGTGGGGCGTCTCGCGATCGGAGAGACCAGCGTCGCCGTGGCGGTGGCGTCTCCACACCGGGCCGAGGCATTCGAGGCCTGTCGCTTCGCGATCGACGAGCTGAAGGCAACTGTGCCGATCTGGAAGAAGGAGTACTACGCGGATGGCACGGCGTGGCTGGAGGGACCGGGCTAGCGGCTCTTGCGCCGCCGCCGCCGAGCGGCGGGACCCGAGCTCCCCCTGTCGAGGTCGGACAAGGGAAGGACGCCGGCCGCAATCAGTGGCTCGCACTCGGCGGCGGGCAGCGGCGGACTCCAGAGAAAACCCTGGACCTCGTCGCAGCCCAGCGAGCGCAAGAGGGTCACCTGGGCCTCGGTCTCCACTCCCTGGGCCACGACCCGCAGCCCCAGGCTGTGGGCCACCGCGATCACAGCCGTCACCACCGATGCGTCGTCAGGGTCGGTTGTGGCGCCGCGGACGAACGACAGGTCGATCTTCAGCGCATCGACCGGCAGCCTCCGGAGGTGGGCGAGAGAGGAGAACCCCGCCCCGAAGCCGTCGATGGCCAGGCGGACCCCGATGTCGCGGAGCGCTCGCAGGGCGCCGATGGCCCGGTCGACGTTCTGCATGGCGTAGCCCTCGGGAATCTCCAGGTGCAAGGTGTCGGGCTCGAACCCGCTCGCGGCGAGGGCCTTCTCCACGCTGACCACGAGGTCGGTCTGCTGGAGCTCGTACGCGGACATGTTCACCATCATGCGGAGCTTCGGCGAGCCGCGTCATTGCCACTCGCGAGCCTGCTGGCAGGCGGCCTCGAGTGCCCACGATCCCACCGCCAGGAGGACCCCCGTGAAGTCCGCCAGGGCGATGAAGTCCTTGGGCATCGCGAGCCCCAGCTCGGGGCGCTGCCACCGCAGGAGTGCCTCCACACCCACCACTTTCCCGGTCGCGAGCTCCAGGCAGGGCTGGTAGTAGAGCGTCATCTCCCCCTTCTCCAGGGCCTGGCGAAGACCCTCCTCGAGGGTGCGCCGTTCGAGGGCTTTCTCCGCCATGGCTGGCGAAAAGAGCTGGAAGTTGTCGCGCCCCTGCTCCTTGGCGCGGTACATCGCGGTGTCGGCGCTACGGAGGAGCGCCTCTTCGCTGTCCCCGTCCTCCGGATAGAGGGCAACACCGCCGCTCGACGTCACGCGTACGTCGTGGCCGTCGACCGGGAAGGGCTGCCGCAGGGCATCAGAGAGCTTCCGCGAGATCATGGCGACATCCTCGGCGTAGTGAATCCCGGGCAGGAGCAGGGTGAACTCGTCGCCCGCACGTCGCGCCACGGTGTCGCCCTCGCGGACGCACGCAGTCAGGCGCTGGGCCACGGCTTTCAGGAGCTCGTCTCCGGCCGCATGACCCAGCGTGTCGTTGATCTGCTTGAAACGGTCGAGATCGACGAAGATCACGGCCAGACGATGATGATATCGATGGGCCTGCGCCAGGGCGATGGCGAGTCGGTCGTCGAAGAGGCGCCTGTTGGGGAGACCAGTGAGCGGATCACGGTAGACCAGCTCCTTCATCTGCGTCTCGATCCGCTCCTCCTCCGTCCGGTCGCTGAGCACGAGAGCCACCCTGCCACTGGCGAGCGGCGCAAAAACGACCTCTTCGGGCAAGGTCGGCCCATCGTGGCGCCTCCCGGTGGCGTCCCCACGCCACAGGCGCCCCTTTCGCGCTGCAGCGAGCCCCTCGGTCTGGAGCCGCGCCGCCTCCTCCGGCTCGAAGAGCTCCCGCCAGGATCGACTCTCGAGTGCCGAAGCCGAGGGCCATCCGTGCAACTCGGCACAGGCGTCGTTGAGGAAGCAGAGGGTCCCCGTCTTGTCGAGCACCGCGACTCCCTGGGGTATCGTCCGCAGCAGGCCGAGGGCCTCGTCGCGGTTCAGCTCGGGGTCGCCCTCGTCGCTGTCGCTGCCCACCGCTTCCTTCCCATCAGCCCCCGAGCTGGAACATCGACCGGCTGCGAGTCGAAACCCCTTCGTCGAGGCGGTGCCCGGTGGGCTTGAGGCCGACCGCCTTCACGAGGATCCGCGACACCTCGTCGGCGCCGCCACCGTTGCGCAGCGCCTTCTTGACGTCCAGCTCGTCGTCGTTCAGGAGGCAGAAGTGGAACTTGCCGTCCGCGGTCAGGCGCATGCGGTTGCACGAACCGCAATAGGGCTCGCTCACCGGGGAGATGAAACCAACCACGCCGCGGCCATCCTCGAAACGGAAATTGCGGGCCTCGTCGGACGGGCTCGTGCTCTCCAGTGGAACGAGAGGCCCCAGCTCCGCCTCGATTCGGCCCCGCGTCTCGACAGAGGGCACGAACTGCGACAGAGCCACGTGGGCCGCCTCTCCGCCGCCGAGGGGCATGAGCTCGATGAAGCGGACATGCCAGCCCCGCTCGAGGGCGCGCCGGGCCAGATCCACGACGTCCATGTCGTTGTAGTCCCGCGTGACGGTGCAGTTGATCTTTATTGGGAGGAGGCCCGCCTCCTCGGAGGCCGCGATCCCTGCCTCGATCTCTTCCACCGTACCGAAGCGCATCAGCTTCGTGAGTCGTTCCGGGTGCAGTGTGTCCAGGTGAATGTTGAGTCGCTTGAGCCCGGCCTCTTTCAACGGTCGCGCGAGCCGCGGCAGGAGGATGGCATTCGACGTCATGGCCAGGTCGTCGACGCCGGGCACGGCGCCGATTCGCCGCGTGACGTCCAGGATGTCCGGCCGAAGAGTCGGCTCGCCACCGGTCAGGCGGAACTTGTGGAAACCCACGGCAACCGCCGCGCGCACCACGGTCTCGATCTCCTCCGCCGTCAGGAGCTCCGGTGACGGAATGAAGCTCAGCCCCCGCAGCGGCATGCAGTAGACGCACCTCAGGTTGCAGTGGTCGATGAGCGACAGCCGAAGGTAGTTGATCTCCCGCCCGAAGCGATCGCGCGGCATCGATTCCTCCTTTTCCCGCAGTCTACTCTCGATTGACTCTCGTGTCGGTTTGGTGCCACATGTCGGTATGAGAGTCCGAGTCCGGCTCTTCGCCACGATCCGGGAGGCCGTCGGGCAGGCCGAGGTCGAGCTCGACCTCCCCGGGGGGGCGTCCGCGGAGGACGCCTGGCAGGCGCTCGTGCAGGCGTGCCCGACGCTCGCCCCCAGGCGGCAAAGTCTGGCTGCATCGGTGAACCGCTGCTACGCCCCGTTCGAGACGATCCTCGGCGACGGTGACGAAGTGGCCTTCATCCCGCCGGTGAGCGGGGGCTAGGAGCCCGTGGCGAAAGTCAGACCGCGTCGAGGCCGGACCTTTTCCGCCAGCTCTTCGTTGCCGAACCTCGGAATACTCCCCGGCATTCCTGCGGTTCGGCGCCTTGATTTGACGAAAAATCTCTCGACCTCGCTCGCGGAGCACTTCCGCCACAGTCTCCTAGCCTGAATAATTCGTCGGTAGGACCCAAAAAGAAAGCCCCTGGGTGGAGAATGGCTTTGGATAAAGGCCGGACCCCACAAACACAGGAGCTTTCAGATGCCCGACGATAGCACACAGTGTTGGCTGTTTCC
>Ga0310121_10000312_pt1 | contig 53285 bp, 54 predicted proteins | sample CB27_Tmax_986_MG_FD_203504 | JGI IMG/M metagenome (GOLD analysis project Ga0310121, IMG submission 203504) | Marine microbial communities from Western Arctic Ocean, Canada - CB27_Tmax_986 | ecosystem: Environmental > Aquatic > Marine > Oceanic | place: Canada: Western Arctic Ocean | collected... | reverse complement strand
CCGGCCGACAGCAGCAACTGGCGGAAGGGCATCGCGCCGAAACCGAGCTGCGGGTTGAAGCCGGTCCCTTCCTCGTTCAAGCCGGAGAAGCCGCGCGCCCAAAGCAGGAGCGTGCCGGTCCAGTTGGCGGGCACTTCCATGCGGAAAGCGGCCCGTTCGTGAATGCCGAAGCGAACGCGCGAGCCGAGCAACGGGCTCAACGTCGGATCGGGCAGGAGGCAGTCGTCGCACTCGCGGTCGGGATCGAGTTGGCGGCGCAGCGTCGGGAGCGGGGGTTGGACAGGCGGCTCGGCGGCCGTCTGTTCGACCGTCCTCTCAGCCGTCTGCTCGGCTGGGGTGTCGGCCTCCGCTTGAGCTTCCGCCTGCGGCTCGGCTTGAGTTTGTTGGGGCGCGTCGGCGACGGGAGCCGCCGGCTGGTCGTCGTCGTCGCCGCCACAGCCGACTGAGGCTATGCCGACCGCGCCGACCGCGCCGCGCGCGGCCGCGCGTACAAACCTGCGACGCGAAATCGTCCTCACCCCTACTCCTAGTCCTTACCCCGTACCCACGTCGACGGGCGCGATGAGCTCGAAGTCTAGGCGTCGCGTGGGCGCGCCGGTTCCCGTCGAGAGACCCGGCGTCGCGGCTGAGGATCGTCCTGCGGTTGTCTTGCCGCTCCCCAGCGGCGCGATTACATTCGCTTGGGGCCGCCGGGAGTCCGGATTCGGGTTGACCCTCACGGTGCACAAGCTGAGGTCTGGAGCGAATGCGGCGATGAAGATCCACGAATATCAGGCGAAAGAAATTCTCGCCCAGTACGGCGTACCGGTACCGCGAGGCAGCATGGTCACGCGGATCGGCGACGTGAGATCGGCGGCCACGGCGCTGGGCGGCAAAGTCGTCGTCAAGGCGCAGATCCACGCCGGCGGCCGTGGCAAGGGCCGCCTCGTCGATGACGCGGACAAGACGGCGGCAATGTACCGGCGGCTGGAGTCGAACCCGCGAAAGAACGAGGGCGCCGTCAAGGGTGACCGCGTCGGCGGGGTGCGCCTGGCCAACAGCCCGCAGCGGGCGACGGCCGAGGCGCGCAAGATCCTGGGCCGTTATCTCGTCACGCATCAGACCGGTCCTGAGGGCAAGAAGGTGCAGCGGCTGCTGATCGAGGAGCAGCTGGCGATCGCGGATGAGTACTACGCGGCGATCCTGATTGACGCGGCGCTGGGCCAGGCCGTGCTGATCGTGTCGTCCGAGGGCGGCCAGGCGATCGAAGAGGTCGCGGCCAAGAACCCCAAGGCGATCGTGCGATTGCCGATCGACCCGGAAGAGGGGCTGCCGCCCTACAAGGCGCGCGCTTTCGCCAAGCAGGTGTTGAAGATGCCGCACGCCACAATCCTGCAGGCGGGCGCGCTGTTCTCGGGCCTTTACAAAGCCTTCGTCGAAACCGACGCGACGATGATCGAGATCAACCCCTTCGTGATCACGGCGCAGAACCGCATCATCGCGGCCGACGCGAAGGTCACCTTCGACGACAACGCCGACTTCCGTCAGCCCCACCAGGCACTACGCGACAAGTCGGAAGAGGACGCGATGGACATCATCGCGGAGGAGTCTGGGATCGGCTCCTACATCAAGCTGGAGGGCAACATCGGCTGCATGGTCAACGGAGCGGGGCTGGCGATGGCAACGCTGGACACGATCGTTCAGTCAGGTGGGGCACCGGCGAACTTCCTCGACATCGGCACCGTGAACCAGGTGGAGCGTGTCGTCGAGGCGCTGCGCATCATCAACATGGACAAGGACGTCAAAGCGATCCTGGTCAACATCTTCGGCGGCATGGCGCGCGTCGACATCATCGCCGAGGGCGTGATTCTGGGCGTCAAACAGCTCCGTCTCAAGCAGCCGATCGTGCTGCGGCTGAACGGCTCCAACCTGGAAGAGGGGCTGGCCCTGCTGGACGCGTCCGGCATGGAGTTCATCACCGCCGACGACCTCGGCCAAGCCGCGCGCAAGGCCGTCGCGGCGGCGGCCGGGAACTAATCGAAGCGAGCGTACCAGCCTGACGACCCCGTCAACAACACAGCAACACGACAACGGAAAACACAAAGCGATGAGCATTCTGGTCAACAAGGGCACGCGCGTAATGGTGCAGGGGCTGGGCACGGAAGGCCAGAACCAGATCGTGCGCTCGCTCGCCTACGAGACGACGGTGGTGGCGGGCGTGCACCCGTCGTTCCGAGGCGGCGACAAATTCCGCGGCTTCCCGGTCTTCGACACGGTCTCCGAAGCGGTGCGGCGTCGCAAGCCGAACTGTTCGATCATCTTCGTGCCTGCGCCCGGCGCGGCCGACGCCATCCTGGAGAACATCGACGCGGAGATTCCGCTCATCATCTGCATCACCGAGGGCGTGCCGGTGCACGACATGGTGGCGGTGCGCAGCGCGCTGGGCCAGAGCAAGAGCCGCCTGATCGGCCCGAACTGCCCCGGCGTGATCACCCCCGCCGCCAAGACACGCGTCGGGATCATGCCGCCGGCCGTCTTCAAGTCGGGACGGGTAGGCGTGGTTTCGCGCTCCGGCACCCTGGTCTATGAGGCGGTCGACCAACTGACGCGGGCCGGCCTGGGCCAGTCGACCTGCGTCGGTGTGGGCGGAGACCCGGTGATCGGCACCAGTCAGGTCGAGGTGCTGGAGATGTTCAACAACGACCGCGGCACGGACGCCGTGGTCCTGATCGGCGAGATCGGCGGCACGGCGGAACAGGCTTCGGCGGCCTACATCAAGCGGCACATGAAGAAGCCCGTCGTGGCGTTCGTAGCGGGTGCGAGCGCGCCTCCCGGACGTCGGATGGGGCACGCGGGCGCGATCATCGAGGGTGCCAGCGGCACGGCGGCGGCCAAGATCAAGGCGCTCTCCGACGCGGGGGCGGTGATCAGTCGCAGCCCGGCCCGGATCGGCGCGACGATGCTGCGCACCATGCGCGAGAAGAAGCTGGTTCCTAACCAGCATCACCTCGCCCGCGACGCCTAGTCCTGGGCGACGCTCTCTTCGACCTCCCCGCGCAAGCCTTCGAGATAGATACGGGTGCGGCGCTGCGCGAGGAAGGGAACGATGCGGGCCCAGAATCGGCTGGGCCCGCTCGACGGGGTGAGGACCTGCACAACGAGCCAGGTCTGGTCGTCATCTCCTGCCTGAAACTCGTAGCGGTACGTCTCCTCGTGGCGGAAGTCCTCGGACGTGGAGTGGAAGGTCAGGATCTGCTCGGGCAGCGCCTCGACGAGGGCGTGGCGGTAGATCGCGTCGCGCGTTCCGTCGTGCACCAGGCGTCGATACATGGTGCCGACAACGCCGGGCTCACCGCCGACCAATTCCATCTCGACGGTCCCAGGGGGCCAGGCGCCGGGCTCAAGACTCGAGACGTACTCGTAGACGTCCTCAATCGGTGCGGCGATCAGCGTGCGGGCGGAGGTCTGCATCGGACCCGCCCTAGTCCGGCGTACCGTCGGGGCTCGGCAGCCAGGCCAGGATCTCGTCGTGGACTTGCGCTCCGAACACGCTGTCGCGCACCAGCGCGTTGCCGTGCAGGGAGCTGTCGTAAGTGATCGCGTCGTGTGAGAGTCCGGCCTGCTCGGCGCGGCCGCGGAAGAGCTCGAGGCCACTGAACGCCGATCGGTCACCCGTACCGGCCATAAACAACATGGGCACGGAAACTTCAGGCACGGCCGCCCCGCCGTCGAAGCCGACGAACTGCGCCGGCGCGGAGATGGTAACGACCCCATCGATGCGCGCGTCCGAGCCGGCGACGGTCAGCGCGCTTGTGCCGCCCATCGAAGCGCCCACCGCGTAGATCGCCATCGCGCCCGAGTCTTCCGCGTGATCGATGGCGGCCGCCCAATCGAGATCGAGATCGGAGAGATCCCCGGCGGGCGAGTCGCCGTGGCCGCGAAAGTCCCAGGCCAGGACCGAGTAGCCGTCCGCGTGGAGCTGGCCGTCAAGCTCGCCCCAGCCTCCGCGCTCGCCACCGTTCTGGTGCCCGAGCAGAATCCAGACCGGCCCGCCGGGCCGCAGATTGGCGGCGAGATCGAGTCCATCCTCGGTGCGCAGGATGACATCGACGACGTCTGTGTTTGGCACGGCGCCCGGCGCCGGCTCGCTGGTCGTGGCCTGCGAGTCGTCGTCCACGTCTTGCGGCGGGGCACTGGTCTGGGCCTGCGCCGTCTGTGATTGCTCGGTGTCCGCGCTGTCGTCGCCGGGTCCGCCGGGAATCGGGCCCAGGTCGATCGACGCCAGAGTGACCATCGTGGCCGGGTCGTCGAAGAACTCCACGACGTGCCCGCGGGCGATCGGGCCCCAGTCTTTGTCCTGAACCAGCGTCGTGCCGTGCAGCTCTGTCTCCAACATCACGAGGCGCGAGGGTCCCGTCGCCTGCTCGTGGTAGCGGCGCGAGAAGACCGGAGCGAAGTTGTCGGCCCGGCCGACCACGAAGATCTTGGGGATCGTCACCCGTTCGTAGTTGGCGAGGGCGTCGAGCCCCTTGAAGCGATTGGGGCTGGAGACGATCGCCAGCGCATCAATCTCAGGGCGGTCGGCGGCGACCTGAATCAGGCTAGTGCCGCCCATGCTGGCGCCCGCGGCGTAGATCGTGGTGGCGCCTTGCGCGACGGCGTAGTCGAGCGACGCCATCCACTCGCGCCAGATCTGCTCGACCGACTCACCTTTGGTCTCCGTTTCGCAGGGCGCTTCGCCGTGGCAGCGGAAGTCCCAGGTCATCACAGTCAGATCGCGATCGAGGAAGTCGTCGCGCAGGCTGTCCCAGTCGCGCCGGTTGCCCGTGAACTGGTGCCCCAGCAGCACCCAGACGCCGTGCACAGAGTCGTCGCTGAGCGTGACTTCAGCGGGAAAGACGAAGCCGTCGCTGGCGGTGAGGTCGAAGTCTTCGCGCTCAACGCCGTCACCGCCGCAAGCCGCCACCAGCAGGGCTGCGATCGCGATGACAAGCAGCGTGGATCGGCGGTAAGCCAAACGACCGAAGTCGGATCGACGTTCAGCCGCCCGTAGGCGCGTTGTTTGCAATCCGCGACCCGGCATCGTCGACTCCTCCGCAACCGTGCGATCGTAGCCGCGAGCCGGTCCTTGTGGGCGAAGCCGCCTTATCGACCCTTGGTTGGGGACGTTGCTAGGCTGATCCGCGGAGGGTTCGCATAGTGGCCTAGTGCGCCCGCCTGCTAAGCGGGTTCCGGGGAAACTCGGTCGAGGGTTCGAATCCCTCACCCTCCGCCACCCGGACACTCCTCTTGCGAGAGGCTGGGCATCAAGTGAGAGGCCAGGGCCTCTCCTGCGAATCCCGAGCGGACGGTCGACAACGATGAACACCTACTACATCTGGACGGTTGGCTGTCAGGTCAACGTGGCCGATAGCGGCAAGCTCGCCGCCGGGCTGCGACGTTTGGGCTGGGACCCGACCGACCGCCCCGACGACGCCGACTTCATCGTGCTCAACACCTGCGCCGTGCGGCAGCAGGCGGAAGACAAGGCCACACACAAGCTCAACGCGCTGCAGCATCTCAAGGCCGCGAATCCGGAGCTGAAGATCGCCGTGACGGGCTGCACCGTGGGTCCACGTAGCGATGAGCTGCAAGAGCGCTTCCCCTTCGTCGATGTCTTTGCGCAGCCGCAGCATTTCGACGACGTGATCTCGGTGCTGGACCTGCCGGACGAAGACAGCGGGGGAGAGTTCTGGCCCGCGGTCTTCCCCGACGAGACGCATGCCTTCGCCTACGTGCCGGTCGTCGAGGGCTGCGACAAGTTCTGCACATACTGCATCGTGCCGCTGCGACGCGGCCGCGAGCGCAGCCGCCCGATCGACGAGATCCGTCGCGAGGTGCGGGCGCACCTCGATCGCGGCGTGCGTGAGGTCACGCTGCTGGGGCAGACGGTCGAGGCCTACGGCAAGGACCAGCCGCCGGTCGCGCCGGGCACGGAGCACGCCGACCTCTCCGATCTAATGCGCGCGATCCATGACCTGGACGGCCTCGCACGGATCCGACAACTGACGTCGTACCCACCCGACATGACCAACCGCATCCTGGAAGGGATGGCGGAACTGCCCAAAGTCTGCGAGTCCTTCTCGCTGCCGGTGCAATCCGGCGACGACGCGATCCTGTCCGCCATGAAACGCGGATACAGCGTGCCGCAGTTCGTGGAGCGAGTGGAGAAGGTGCGGGCGCTCATGCCCGAAGTCGCGATCAGCACCGACCTGATCGTGGGCTTCCCCGGCGAGACGCACAAGCAGTTCATGAACAGCTACCGGCTGTTGGAGGAGTTGCGCTTCGACAAGGTGCACGTCGCCGCCTACAGCCCGCGCGCGGGAACGTTCGCCGACCGCCAACAGCCGGACGACGTGCCGCAGGCCGAAAAGATGGAGCGGCTGCACACGATCGAGGAGCTGCAGAAGTCGATCGCGTTCGAGATCAACCACGAACTCTGGGGCCGCACGCTGCCGATTCTGATCGAGGACTGCAAGCCGGGCCGCGAACCTGGCGTCGATCGGCTGACTGGCCGCACCCGCGGAGCCAAGCTCGTCCACCTCGACGCCCCGGCCGCAGCCTACCGCGAAGGCGACTCCATCGACGTGCGGATCTCCGCCACCTACCCCTGGTCGCTACGCGGAGAAATCGTCGGCAGCCCGCCGTCGGTGTCGCGCCGCTGAGCGCCGGCTGATCGATGCCGCGAGCCGCGACCCCTCCTTCGCCCAGCCAACCCTCGCCGACGGTCGCCGTCCTGGTCGCCATCTTCACCGTCGTCGCGGATGAATTCCGCGCGCTGCTGATCCAGCGTTCGGCGCCACCCGACGATGGCAAGTGGGCAATCCCCGGTGGCGCGCTGGACCAGGACGAATCGTTGGACAGCGCGGCAGTGCGCAAGCTAGCGGAGGAGACCGGCGCAACCGACGTCTTTCTGGAGCAGCTCTACACGTTCGGCGACCTGGACGACCAGACGCCAGCGGGCAGCGTGGCCGTCGTCTACTTCGCGCTCGTCGACCACGAGCGGGTGCGGCTGGCGGACCGCCCCGAGTGGCAGCCCGACTGGTTCTCGATGGCCGAACTGCCCGTCCTGGCGTTGCACAACGAGCGAGTACTGGACGTCGCACGGCAGCGCATCATCAACAAGTTGCAGTACACCAACGCGGCCTACAGCCTGCTGCCAGAGTTCTTCACGCTGACCGATCTGCAGCAGGTCTACGAGAGCATCCTGGGCCGGCGCTTGGACAAGCGGAACTTCCGGCGTCGCATGCTGGCCTCGGATCTGCTGGTGGAAACGAAGCGAACGTCGACGGCGGGGCGGCATCGCCCGGCGCGGCTCTACCGTTTCGCCGCGCGCCAGCCGGTCGAGTTGTAGATCAGCGTCGTAGGTTAGTTGGCGAGATACGGGACCGTCCGCAAGGCGTTGTCGTTGCTCCCTGGAATCACCGACGAGCTGTCGACGACAACCGAGCCATCGCCCCGAACGGTGACAGCGAGCGTGTCCATCGAGCGCGGTGAGGGGCCGAAGACGCGGATTCCCGCGATCGTGAACGTCGAACCGGCGCATCGATCGCGGAACCAGCCATCGCTGCCCTGGAACAGGAAGTTCGCTCGCCAGAGCAGGTCGCATCGCGTGCCAATCCCCGCGCCGCGCGCCGCGGGGGGCCACGGATTGATCGTGGAGAGGGCGAGCAGCCCGCCCTCGTGATCCGACTCGCCGAAGCCCTGATGCGCGCCGGCGCCCGGCTCAAGATTGACGAGATAGAAGCGGCCCTCGGCGACGAAGTAGGGATCGTCGCCCGGAGCGGGCAGCGCCCCTGCCCCAATCTCGAACTGCCCTGCGGGCAGGGAGACACTGGGCCAGGCGAAGATTAGCGCCGCCACGAGCGCCCCCAGTACCAGCAGGCCGCAAAGGGCGACAAACCCGAGCTGCTTGCGCCCCAGCCGAACGCGAGGCGGAAGGGAAGCCGTCGCGCCAGTCATCACAGGCCTCCGTCGTAGCGGACGGCTCGGCTCGCGTTGTCGGGACCGCCCAAGGTGATGCGATTCGGGAAGACGATGATCGATCCGTCGCTGTTGACGCAGACCTCCATCGTGTCGAGCGAGCGCGGGGCGGGTCCGAAGATGCGCAGACCGGCCTTGGAGTAGGTCTCGCCGTGACAGGCGTTCCGGAACAAGCCGACCAAGCCCCAGAACTCAAAGTCGGGACGCCACGGCACCGTGCAGCCGCGATGAGGATCGCGCCAATACAGCGCGATGAGGCCACCCGCAGCGGGTGCGGATCCTCCCGTGGCGTTCTGAGCCTGCGACTGTGAGGCGTGGGCGAAGTCCGAAGGCACGTCCTCGCCCGGCGAGAGATGGACGAGCCAGAATCTTCCCTCCGCGAACGGGACCGGAGCATCACCGGCATCCGGGACCTGCCAGGCTTGGATCTCGATACGGAGCTCCGCGGGCGCTGCGTCCGTCAGCCAGGCGAAGATCAGCAACGAAGCAACGACGGCGGCCACGCCCAGCCCCAGCAGCCCCAGCAGCCCCAGGAAGGCTACCGTCCACCAGACCCGGCGCCGCTGCGCGCGTCAAGCCGGTGCCGCCGTCATGATGTCTTCAAGCTACGCGGCAAGCAGTGCTAGGCGGGCGAAAGGTTCCGAGCGCCGTATGACTGATCGTTCAGGCGACAGTAGTTGATGTGACAAACCACTATCCCGCCGCTCGTCTCGCGACGCCGGGCGACCTGGAATCGATCGTCGAACTGCTGGCGGTGGCGCTGGACCACGATCCGCTGATCGATCGGCTGGTGCGCCCAGACGCGAAGCGGCCGGACGCCGTTCGACGGCTGCTGCGAGAGTCGGCGCGACGGTATTACCTGCCGCATGCCGCATCGTGGGTCGTCGAGTCCGGCCCCGCTGAGGCGGGCGACGTCGGCGTGCTGCTGGGCGCAGCGCTCTGCTTGCCGCCGGGAGCGGCGACGGGGCTCGGGCTGCGCGACTCGATGCGCATGGTACGTCAGACCATCCGCATCGCGCGACTGCGGGGCCTCTGGCGCGCTGGGCAAACAAGCGGCTTCCTCAACTACATCCGGCCACGCGCGCCGCACGTCTACGTGAGCTGGCTGGGCGCGAGCGGGGCAGCGGAGCCGGGAACGCTCGACGTGCTGCTGGCCGCGATCGTTGCCCAAGCGGACGAGGTAAGTGCGCCCGCCTACGCAGAGGCGGCATCGGAGCAGGAGCGGTCGCTGATGGCCGCTCACGGCTTCGACGAGCAAGGCTCCGTCGATGTACCAGGCGGGCCGGAACTGAGCCTGATGTGGCGCCGTTCGCGCTAGCCCAAACGCGCCGGGAGTTCTCCAATTTAGTAAGTTTCGGCTTGACACTTACTCGCTCGATTTGGCAGAATGATCACGGCACTTAGTGTCAACTCGACACTAAGTGACGCGGATCAAGATGAAGGCGCGAGTGCGGGAACGAGGATGTAGTGACAACGAACGTCTCGATCGTCCCCAGTGACTACGAAGCTGAGCGGCTGCCGCCCAACCTGCCCGACCTTGAATGCGAACCGGGCATCGTGACGGTGCCGCTCGGCAACGAGCCGCACCTGCCCGACTGGCAGCCGGATATCCCCGAGCGCTATCTGCAAATGCCGGCGGCTGAACTGATTGAGCGGATCGAGCGCGCCCGCGCCACGCTCGGCTCGCGCTTGCTGATCCTGGGTCACCACTACCAGCGCGACGACGTGATCCAGTTCGCCAACTTCCGTGGCGACTCTTTCGGGCTCGCGCGCGAGGCGCAGAAACGCGCGGAGGCGGAGTTCATCCTCTTCTGCGGCGTGCACTTCATGGCCGAGAGCGCCGAGATCCTGACGGGGCCAGACCAAGTCGTGATGCTGCCAAACCTCGCGGCGGGCTGCTCGATGGCCGACATGGCCCAGCCGGAGGATGTCTACGGCTCCTGGGACGAGCTCACGGAAGTCGTGGCCGCCGACGACGTCATCCCGGTCACGTACATGAACTCCGACGCCTCGTTGAAGGCATTTGTCGGCCGCAACGGCGGCGCGGTCTGCACGTCGTCCAACGCGACCGCCGTGCTGGAGTGGGCCTTCGAACGCGGCAAGCACGTCTTCTTTTTCCCCGACCAGCATTTGGGCCGCAACACGGCCAAGAAGCTCGGCATCGACGTCCGCAACGAGACCGCCGTCTGGAATCCGCGCAAGCCACTGGGTGGGCTCAGCCCGGAACGGGTCCGTGCCTCCCGTGTCCTGCTCTGGCAGGGCCACTGCTCGGTCCACGTGCGCTTCAAGACGGAGCAGATCGAACAGGCCCGTCGCGACTACCCCGGCTGCAAGGTCGTGGTACATCCGGAGTGCCCGGAACCCGTCGTCGATGCCGCCGACGCCAACGGTTCGACCAGCTTCATCATCGACTACGTACACAACGGCGAGCCCGGCGTCTACGCCGTTGGCACGGAGATCAATCTCGTCCATCGCCTGCACGAGGAGTTCAAGGACGAGGGCAAGACCGTGTTCTGCCTCGACCCGCTGGTCTGCCCCTGCGCGACGATGTACCGCATCCACCCGGCCTATCTGGCCTGGGTGACCGAGTCACTCGTGGCGGGCGAGGTCGTCAACCGGATCGCTATCGACGACGAGACACGCGAGTGGGCGACGGTCGCGCTCGAGCGCATGTTGGCGATCACCTAGCCGACCGATCAAACGGTCCGAGCCGCGATGCACGACTACGACTTCCTGATCCTCGGCTCCGGCATCGCCGGGCTCTACGCGGCGCTGCTGGCGGCGCAGTCGAACGCGGGGCGTGGGTCGGTCGCGCTGATCACCAAGGGTCCGGTCGAAGAGTCAAACACGAAGTACGCCCAGGGCGGCATCGCCGCCGCGGTCGGTCCCGGCGACACCGCGGCGCAGCATCTGGCCGACACCCTGGAGGCCGGCGCTGGACTATGCGACGCGGCCGCCGTCGACGTGATGGTGCACGATGCGCCGGACCGTATCCGACGGCTAACGGAACTGGGCGTGCCCTGGGACACCCAGCAGGGTGGGGTCGCTCTGGGCAACGAGGCGGCGCACTCGCGGCCGCGCATTCTGCACGCGGGCGGCGATCGGACCGGCGACGCGATCGAAACGGTGATGGTCGATCGGGTGCGCGAGGCGGGCGTCGAAGTGCTGGATCGGCACGCGGCGACAGCGTTGCTCGTGGAGGACGGCGCCTGCGTCGGCGCGCGTGCAGAGCGCCCGGACGGATCGACGCTGGACGTCTTGGCCGGCCGCACGATCCTGGCCACCGGCGGCGCGGGCCAGCTCTACACCTTGACCACGAACCCCGAAGTCGCGACCGGGGACGGCGTCGCCCTGGCCTTCCGCGCCGGCGCGGTAGTGCGCGACATGGAGTTCGTGCAGTTCCACCCCACCGCGCTGCGCCTGCCGGGCGTACCTACCTTCCTGATCTCGGAAGCGCTGCGGGGCGAAGGCGCGATCTTGCGCAACCGCGAGGGTGAGCGCTTCATGCCCCGCTACGACGCTCAGAGCGAGCTGGCCCCGCGCGACATCGTGGCCCGCGCCATCGCCGACGAGCTGAACGCGACGGAAAGCCCGCACGTCTGGCTCGACGTGAGCCATCTCGAAGCGGACTTCGTCGCCGCCCGCTTCCCCGGCATCCACCAATACTGCATGCGCTACGAACTCGACATCACCCGCGACCCAATCCCGGTCGCACCCGCGGCTCACTACATGATGGGCGGCGTGGCGACGGATCTGTGGGGGCGGACGACCCTGCCCGGCCTGCTGGCTTGCGGCGAGGTGGCCAACACCGGCGTACACGGGGCCAATCGCCTGGCCAGCAACTCGCTACTGGAGACTGTCGTCTTTGCGCAGCGAGCGGTCGAAGCGGAGGACGGGACTCCCGCCATCGCGGCGATGAAGCTGGAGTTGCCCGCGGACGCCGCGCCCGCCGATCGAGAGATGTTGCAGGCGCTGCTGTGGGACTCGGCTGGGATCGTGCGCGACGGCGAGGCGCTGCGCTCAGCGCGGACGTTGCTCGACGGCTTGCGCCACAGCTTGCTCGATGGGCCCACCCAGAACTCCCGGGACGAGCTGACGAACATGACGCTCTACGGGCGGCTGATCGTGGAAGCGGCCTTGCGCCGGGAAGAGAGCCGCGGCGCGCACTTCCGGGCCGACTTCCCTACCACACGAGACGCTTGGGCGCGGAGCCAGAGCTTTGAGGCGGCGCGATGAGCGGCGCCGACGCCGCTCCGCCAGATCGCAGCACCATGCGACGCCTGGTGCAGGCCGCCCTCGACGAGGACGGCGCCAGCCAGGACCTGACGACGAACGCACTCGTGCCGCCCAACCAGACCGGCCACGCCGTGCTGACAGCAAAGCAAGCCGGGGTCGTCTGCGGATTGGACTTCGCGGCGGCGGCGTTCGAGCTGGTGGAGCCAGCGCTGCGCTGGGAAACGGCCTGTGACGACGGCATGGTGGTCCCGGCCGGAACGACGCTGGCCCGCGTCTCGGGGCCGCTGCACGGAATCCTGCGCGGCGAGCGCGTCGCACTGAACTTTCTCCAGCACCTGTCCGGCGTCGCGACGATGACGGCGGCGGCCGTCGGCCGGATCGCGCACACCGAGGCCCGGATCCTGGACACGCGCAAGACGACGCCGGGGCTACGCATCGCAGAGCGCTACGCCGTCCGCGCCGGCGGTGGGGTCAACCATCGCTTCAACCTCAGCAGCGCGATCCTGATCAAAGACAACCACATCGCGGCGCAGCGCGCCCGCGAGCGCAGCCTGGGCGACGCCGTTCGCACCGCGCTGGCCGGGGCAGGGCCCGGCGTGGCCGTAGAGGTCGAAGTGATGAATCAGGCGGAGCTGGAGGAGGCGCTCGACGCGGGCGCGAGCGCCGTGCTGCTCGACAACTTCGCTGTCGCGGAGCTGCGGCAAGCGACCACGACCGCCCACGAGCACGGCGCGCTGAGCGAGGCCAGCGGCGGCATCACCCTGAGCGAGATCGCCGCTGTCGCCGAGAGCGGCATCGATTTCATCTCACTGGGGGCGCTAACACACTCAGCGCCCGCGCTGGACATCTCCCTCAACCTCGAACCCGGCGCCTAGATCCCCGCGATTGCGTGTCGGGCTGCCGCTCCCATACGGTGCGGTCATGAACGACCACGCGCTCGACAGCTTCCGTCGCGCCGGCGCAATCGCGTCCGAGGCGCGCGATTGGGCCTACGCCCAGGTCGAGCCGGGGGCGCGCATGCGCGACGTCCTCGAAGGCACCGAAGCGCTGATCCGCGAGCGCGGCGGAGAGCCCGGCTTCCCGGCCCAGTCCTCGCGCAACGCCATCGCGGCCCACTACTGCTCCGCCCCGGACGACGAGACGCGCTACGCCGAGGGCGACTGCGTCAAGATCGACATCGGCGTGCACATCGACGGGTACGTGGCCGATACGGCTGTCACCAAGGATCTCTCGGAGGACGGGCGCTGGCAGGCGCTGATCGACGCTTCTTCAGCGGCGCTCGCTGCCGCGATCGACCTGGCCGGACCCGGCGCACTGATCCCCAAGCTGGGCGGCGCGATCGAACGAACCATCGTTGAGGCGGGCTACCAGCCGATCCGCAGCCTGACCGGGCACGGGCTGGGCCGATGGCTGGTGCACACGAAGCCTCAGATCCCCAACGTCACGCATCGCGGGACGGCGCGGCTGCAGGAGGGCATGGTGATCGCGATCGAGCCCTTCGCGACGGCCGGCCGCGGCACGATCGTGGAACAGGGGCAGCCCGAAGTCTTCATGCTGGCCGGGCAGCCCGAGGAGACGGACGGCATCGATGCGGACGTGTTGGAGTCGATCGCGGCGTGGAATGGCCTGCCGATCGCGCGGCGCTATTTCCAGCAGCACGCCACGGCCGACGTTAATCGAGCATTCGCCCTGCTGGCCCAACAGGGCGTCCTGGTGGTCTACGCGCCTCTGGTCGTGGCGGACGGCGCGATGGTCGCCCAGACGGAACACACGCTCTACGTGAGTGCGGACGGCGTCGAACTGCTGACCAGCTAGCGGCGGCTGATCATGACGACTGCCGCGTGGGATCTACGCCTGGCGGCGGGGGCGCTCGATCTCGGCGGAGTCGATCACGATCGTGACTGGTCCATCGTTGATCAGCTCCACCAACATGTGCTCGCCGAAACGGCCGCCGGCAACATCGACGCCCGCCGCACGTAGTCGAGCGGTGAACCGCTCGACTAGCGGGGCGGCCGACTCGGGTCGCGCGGCCCTGGTGAAGGCGGGGCGCCGGCCCTTACGCAGGTCGGCGATGAGGGTAAACTGGCTGATCACCAGGACGGCCCCGGAGACGTCGGCCAGGGCGAGGTTGAACTTGCCATCGGCGTCATCGAAGACGCGCAGCCCGATTACCTTGGCCGCCAGCGTGTCCACCTGCGCTTCGGCGTCGTCCTGTTCGATGCCGACAAGCGCGACGAACCCGGCGTCGATTTGCCCGACGACCTCGCCGTCGACGCTGACCGAGGCTCGGCTGACTCGCTGCAGGACGACACGCATCCCGGCACGCTAGCGCCGCGGCGGCGGGGCCGGCGGGGCCGGCGGCCAATCAAACGGGAAAGGGGTTAATCGGACGAGGCGCCGGCGGGCTTTTTCTTGGAGCTATCGCTCTCACTTGAGCCCCCGTCGGAGGCCCCATCGGAGCCACCTTCGGAGCCAGCCTCTGTGGAGGAGCTGCCGCCGTCGCTCGAGCCTTCGTTGCCGGAGTCGGACGACTTCGAACCGCCGCCCTCTTCTTCGTCGCGGCGGGCCTTGAACGACGAGCTCTTGTTATCGGACGAATAGAAACCCTTGCCCTTGAAGACGATGGCCGGGGCCTTGGGGATGCGGATCGCCTTGGAGCGGCACTCCGGGCAGCGCTTTCGCGGTTTCGCCTCCCAGCCTTCGACGAGGTCGTAGGAATGGCCGCATTTGGTGCATTCGTAGTTGTACCGAGGCAACGCGCTCGCTCCCGCGTCTGAGGCCCGCGTCCGTCAAAGGCCAAAAAGTTGAGGACTCACCGTATTGTAAACAATTGCGAGCCGCCAGCCCGCTGCCAACCACGTCCGCATGACGCGCGCACTACATCTGGGACCGAATCGAAGCCGTGGCAACTGGTAGCTGCGGGGCACGCCCGTATAATTCGTCACCACAGCCTCGGTCGGCATGGCCGGACGACAGTCGTGCATCGCCCTATCCGCCGACGCTGAATCTACGCATCCCCGCGGTCGTCCCGCCCCGGATGCGACGTAGGAGACTCCATGGCCGAAGAGATCACGATGCGCGGCCTGCTCGAAGCAGGCTGCCACTTTGGACACCAGACCCGGCGCTGGAATCCGAAGATGAAGCCGTTCATCTTCGGCGCCCGCAACGGCATCCACATCCTTGACTTGGGACAGACGTTGCCGCGGCTCAACGCGGCGACCGACTTCGTGCGGGAAACGGCGGCGGCGGGCAACGACGTGCTCTTCGTGGGCACGAAGAAGCAGGCGCGCAACATCGTTGAGGATCACGCCAAGGCAGCGAACATGCCGTACGTGATTAACCGCTGGCTGGGCGGCACCCTGACCAACTTCCAAACGATCCGACGCCGGGTGGACTACATGCTGCAACTCGAGCAGCAAGACCTCAGCGGTGAGCTAGAAGTCTTGACCAAACGCGAGGGGCTGAAGCGACGCCAGGAGGCGATCCGGCTGCGCAAGTATCTCGACGGATTGCGTGACCTCAACCGGCTACCCGGTGCCGTCTTCGTGATTGACGTGCCGCGTGAGAAGATCGCCGTCGCGGAATGTAAGCGGCTCGGGATCCCCCTGATTGCCATGTGTGACACGAACTGCGACCCGGACGGCATCACGTACCCGATTCCCTCGAATGACGACGCGATCCGCGCGATCACCCTGGTTACCGACGCCGTCGCCGAGGCGGCCACCAGCGGGGCGCTGGAGCAAGAGACCTCCGCCGCCGACGAAGCGATGGCCGCAGCCGTCGCTGGGGACGGTGACGAGGCCGAATAGCCGCGGGGCTTCGCCCGTTCCTGGGTGACCGCCATCCGCCGCCCACAACTTCAGAAGAGGAATTTCCATGCCCGTTTCCGTCGACGACATCAAGGTGCTGCGCGAACAGACCGGCGCCGGCGTGATGGATTGCCGCAATGCCCTCGATGAGGCGGACGGCAATCTGGAAAAGGCGATCGGACTGCTGCGCGAGAAGGGGCTCTCCAAGGGCCAGAAGCGCTCCGACCGCGAGATCGGGCAAGGGCTGGTGGAGGCCTACATCCACGGCGGCCGGATCGGCGCGCTGGTGGAGATCAACTGCGAGACGGACTTCGTGGCGCGCACGGACGTGTTCAAGGAACTGGCACACGATGTCGCCATGCAGATCGCGTCGATGGCGCCGGCCGGCGTCACGCCGGACGACCTGCCCGACGGGATCGAGGGCGAGCCCGAAGAGTTGGCGCTGCTCACCCAGCCCTTCATCAAGGATCCGAGCAAGACCATTCAGGATCTCGTCAACGAGGCCGTCACCGCGACGGGCGAACGGATCGAGATCCGGCGCTTCACGCGCTACGAACTCGGCGAGTAGCATCCAAGCGTGGCAGACGCTGGCAGTCCGACCCGAGTCCTGATCAAGCTGAGCGGCGAAGCGTTGCTCGGCAGCCTTGAATTCGGCATCGATCCGGAGGCGATTCAGCGCATCGCCGACCAACTGCGGCGGATCAATGAACACGGCGTACAGATGGGGATCGTCGTCGGCGGGGGCAACCTCTTCCGCGGACGCAGCGCGGCCGAGTCTGGCATGGATCGGGCGACAGCCGACCACGCCGGCATGCTGGCGACGGTGATCAACGGCCTCACCCTGCAGGATGCGCTGGAGCGCGAGGGGCTCGAAGTGCGCACACTCTCGGCGCTGAACGTGGACGAGGTGGCGGAGCCCTATATCCGGCGGCGGGCGCTACGGCATCTGGAAAAGGGCCGCGTCGTGCTCTTCGTCGGCGGAACCGGGAATCCGTACGTCACCACCGACACCGCCGCGGCCCTTCGCGGCGTGGAGATGAGCGCCGACCAACTGTTCATGGCCAAGTCCGGCACGAACGGCGTCTACACGGCGGACCCACAGCTGGACGCCAACGCGCGTCGCTATGTCTCGATCTCCTACCGCGACGCGATCGGCCGCAACCTCGGACACGTGATGGATACGGCCGCGCTCTCCCTCTGCGAGGAAAACGACCTGCCGATCATGGTCTTTGATATCGGCCCCACGGACGCTATCGTTCAAGCTGTAGTCGATGGTTCGGTCGGGACCGTGGTGGGCGCCGTCGAAACCCGGCTGGCCGACGAGACGCCTGCGGCGTCCTAGTGGGACTCCCGGAGGTGGCCGGTGGCAGACTCCGAATTCATCGAACTCTCTCTGGACGATGCGCGGGCCCGCATGGGTAAATCGATCGAGGCTTTCAAGCGCGAGCTCCAGGGCGTCCGCACGGGCCGCGCGCATCCGTCCTTGGTCGAGCGCATGCGGATCGACTACTACGGCGAAGAGATGGAATTGATCCAGTTGGGCACGGTCTCTGCTCCCGAAGCGCGCCTGATCGTGATCCAGCCGTGGGACAAGAATGCGTTCGACCCCATCTCCAAGGCGATCCAGCAGTCTGAGCTCGGCATCAATCCGCAGAGCGACGGCATCGTAATCCGGCTCGCGGTCCCTGAACTGACGGAGGAACGCCGGCACCAGTTGGTTCGTCAGGTTGGTCAGAAGAGCGAAGACGCCCGGGTCGCCATCCGCAACGTGCGACGCGACTGCCAAGACGAGTTGCGCTCCCTGTTGAAGTCGAAAGACATCTCCGAAGATGAGGAACACCGAGCGCACGACGATCTCGAAAAACTGACGCACGTGTTCGTGGAGCAGGTGGACGGCGTGGGCGGCGAAAAGGAACAGGAACTCCTGGAGGTTTAGCGTGGTCGTCTCCCGCCGCCCGGCTGGCGCCAGTCCAGCCAGCGCACGCCCCAGCGCCAGTTCCGCCTTCGACCTCGATCCGGCGCGCGCGCCTGGGCACGTGGCCGTGATCATGGATGGCAACGGCCGCTGGGCGCAGGAGCGCGGCCTCTCCCGCTCAGAGGGCCACGCCGCGGGCACGGAGAACATCCGCCGCGTGATTGAACACTGTGGCGAACGCGGGATCGGCACCCTGACACTCTTCGCCTTCTCGACCGAGAACTGGAAGCGCCCCCGCCTGGAGGTGCGCGGCTTAATGCATCTGCTCTCGCGCACGATCGAGCGCGAGATCCGGCCGCTGCACGAGGCCGGGGTGCGGCTGCGCTACGTGGGACGCCTCGACGTGTTGGAGCCAGCGATCCGGCGTCAAGTGCAGCGCGCCGTCGACCTGACGGCCAAGAACGACAAGATGACGGTCTGCGTGGCGTTCAACTACGGGGGCCGGGCCGACATCGTCGACGCGGTGCGCGAGCTCGTCGCGCAGGACATCGCAGCCGAAGCCGTGACCGAGGCTCGCATCGCGGAGCACCTCTGCACCACCGACCTGCCCGACCCGGACCTGATCATCCGCACGGGCGGCGAGCAACGACTTTCCAACTTCCTGATCTGGCAGGCGGCGTACTCCGAGTACCACTTCACCGACACCTACTGGCCCGACTTCGGGGAGCGCGACATCGATCTCGCGCTAGCCGCCTACGCGGCCCGTGACCGTCGCTACGGCGGACTCTCGACCGACGGCGACGACTAGGTACCACTCCGTGTTGCGTAGCGAGCTGACACTGCGCCTGATCACCGCCGCCATCGCGGTGCCGCTGCTCGTCGGCGTCATTCTTGCCGGCAGCGAGCTGACGGCGGCGGTCCTGGCGCTGGCCCTGAGCGTCGCGTACTTGGAATTCATGAGCGCCGGCAACGTGCGCCTGCGCGACCCGTTGGTCTGGGTCGGTGTGGCCGGCATCGGGGCGCTGGCGGGCGCCGCGGCCAGCCATGACATCCCGCTGGCATGGCCGTTGACGGCGGCCGTGATCGCCCTGCTGGCGACGCCAGTCATGGAAGAGTTGGTACGACGGGAACGGCGAGACCTGCTCGACGCCGCGCCAAGCGTCGCCGAGGTCTGGCGAGCGACGGGGCTGGCCATCGTCGGTCTCGTGTACATCGGCTGGCTGGGCGCGTTCGCGGTGTTGCTGCGCAAGCTACCGGCCGGCGACGAGTGGCTCTTGCTGGCCCTCTTCTCCGTGATCCTGACCGACACGGGCGCTTTCGGGACCGGCAAGCTGTTTGGTCGGCACCAGCTCGCGCCACGGATCAGCCCCAACAAGACCATGGAGGGTGCCCTGGGCGGCTGGGCTGTGGGCTTCAGCGCCGTGATCTTGCTGCGCTTCCTGCCCGACATCGAGATCGACTACTGGCGCATCGTGCTGCTGGCGGTGGTGCTGCCGCTGTTCGCGCAGATCGGCGATCTGGTGGCGTCGATGATCAAGCGGGCAATGGACGTGAAGGACTTCTCGCAGCTCTTGCCGGGCCATGGCGGCGTGCTGGATCGGTTCGACTCACTGCTGTTCGGCATCCCGACCGTATACTTATTCGTACGATGGCTCAGCCTGTAACCCGCTTCACGCTGCTTGGAAGCACCGGCAGCGTCGGCACACAAACGCTCGATGTGATCCGCTCGATGCCCGAGCGCTTCGAACTGCTTGGCTTGGCCGCAGGGCGGAACACCGATCTGCTTGCGGCCCAGGCGCGCGAATTCCGGCCTCGCCAGATCTGGAGCAGCTTGGCCGAGGACCCAAATCAGGCAGCGACCGTGCAAGCGATCGCGACCGATGTCGGCGCCGAGGTCTTGCCCATGGAGGAGATGGCCGAGGACCCCGAACTGGACGTGCTGGTGGTCGGTACGGCCGGTCGCGCCGGGCTCGAACCGACATTGGCGGCGCTGGAACGCGGGACCGACGTCGCGCTGGCCAACAAAGAGGTCGTGGTCATGGCAGGCCACCTCTTGCGGGCCGCCGCGGACCGCGGTCAGGCGCGCCTGCGACCCGTCGATTCGGAGCACAGCGCCATTTGGCAGTGCCTCTGGGGTGAGGAAAACAACGAGATCCGTCGAATTATCTTAACAGCGTCGGGTGGCGCTCTACGGGATCTCCCCGAGGGGGCCCTCCGGGACGTTACGCCCGCGCAAGCCTTGAACCATCCCACCTGGAATATGGGGCAGAAGATCACTATCGACAGCGCATCGCTGATGAACAAAGGCATGGAAACGATCGAGGCGCGCTGGCTCTTCGACGTGCCCTATGAGCGCGTCGAGGTGTTGCAGCACGCCGAGTCCATCGTGCACTCGCTGGTCGAGATGGGCGATGGCTCGGTCAAGGCGCAACTCGGCAACCCCGACATGCGCCTGCCCATCCAGTGCGCGCTCTGCTATCCCGCGCGGCTAGAGCCAACCGTGGAACCGCTGGACCTGGCCAAGCTCGGCACGCTGCACTTCCAGACGCCCGACTACGACCGCTACCCCTGCCTCAAACTGGCCAAGGAAGCCGGCGCGGCGGCCGGAACGTATCCCACCGTGATGGCCGCCGCCGACGAGATCGCTGTTGAAGCGTTCCTGCAGGAACGAATTGCGTTCACCGACATTCCGGTCATCGTGGAACAGGTCATGCAGGAGCACGATTCCACGCCGGATCCTGAACTGGCCGCGATCGACGCTGCCGACGTCTGGGCACGCGGAGCCGCCGCTACGGCGCTTCAGGCAGTGCTGCAGAGAGCCAACGGCTGATGATCCTCATCAACGCCGTCCTGCCCTTTTTCGGGATCCTGATCGGGCTGGTGATCCTGCACGAGCTAGGCCACTTCGTCGTGGCGAAGTTGGCCGGGGTGCGCGTGGAGGAGTTCGGCATCGGCATGCCACCGCGCGCGTGGGGGATCCGCTTCGGCGAGACGCTGTACTCGATCAACTGGCTGCCGTTGGGTGGCTTCGTCCGACTGACGGGCGAGGAAAGCGCCAACGTCTTGGTGGAAGCGGTTAACGAACACAGCCTGGCGGAACGGTCCGGGATACAGCCGCGCGACGTGGTGATCTCCGTCAACGATGAACCCGTACACAACGCCGAGCAGTTCGCCGCCCATATGCGGCAGGCGCTGCGCAGCGGCACGATTCAGCTTGTCATTCAGCGCGAGGAGCCCAGCGAGATCGGACGCGGCTCCGAACTAATGGAGTACGACGTGTCGCTGCCGGTGGCGGCGCTGGCCGGGGATCCGTCCCACTCGACAGAGCCGCCGAACCCGAACGACGCAACTGAGTCGATCGAGGCGACGATCGGGCGCATCGTCGGCGTCCAGGTGGTCCCGGACCACCGCTCGCTGGGGTCCAAGGCGCGACCGGTGCGGATCGCCGTGATGGCGGCCGGAGCAGCTGTCAACGCGATCCTGCCGATCTTCCTCTTCGCCTTGGCCGCGATCATTCCCCAGGACCAGCCCGCCGGGCCAGCCCTGATCACCTCAATCGTGGACGGCGGCCCCGCCCAAGCGTCAGGCCTGCTGGTCGGCGATCGCATCGTCGAGATCGACGGGGCGACGATCACAAACACCGGCGACGTCAGCCGCGAAATCAATCTCGCCCTGGGATCGGACATCGAGTTCGTCGTAGAGCGCCCGATCAGCGATGTGACAACGTCGCAGACGACCGCGCCGAACGAATACGAGCGGATCACCACTGTCGTTCATGCCCGGCTCGCGCCCCAACCGCGCCATCACGTGAGCCAGCCGGGCGAAACCGTCTTCGACGTGGCGGATGAGTTAGGAGTCGATGTCGCGGCCGTGCAGGACGTGGTCTTCGGCTTCGGTCTCGACTTACCCGAGGGGATCACCCTGACGTTCCCGGACGGCGAGACCTACGTCACGCAGAAGGACGACACCGTCCTCAGCCTGCGCCGGGACCTGCTGCGCCGGCAGCAGCAGATCATTGCCGCGTCGGGGTTGGACTTCGTTAATCTCGAGCCCGGCACCGTGATCGAATTCCCGCAGGGCCCCACGGGGATCCGCATCGCCAACGGCAGCTTCAACGTGGAGCGCAAGAGCGAGGGTGTAATCGCGTCCATCGGCACCGGTTGGGATCGCACAATCGACACGCTCAACCTGTTGCGCAACCGCATCCGCTCTTGGATCGCGGGAGGCGAAGGGCTGCAGTTCAGCGGGCCGATTGGCATCGCTCGCACAACGGGCGAGGTCGTGGAGCAGGCGGGCTGGCTGCGCCTGATCGAGTTGGCGGCGCTGTTGAGCATCAACCTCGCGATCATCAACATCCTGCCGCTGCCCATGCTCGACGGCGGGCGGATCGTGTTCGTGCTGCTCGAGATCGTGCGGCGGGGAAAGCGGATCTCTCCCGAGAAGGAGGGGCTGGTCCACATGACCGGCTTCGCGCTGCTGATCACGTTCGTGATAGTCGTCTCGTACTTCGACATCATCAAGGCGATCTCGGGCGAGAGCGCACTGCGCTAATCGGGCCACTGCGCCTCCGGCCGCACAGCAACCCGCTCTAAAACGACTTGCGCTCGACGATGATCGCGTCCAACTCCTGGCGCAGGCGAGGCAGGACCTCGTCGTAGCCGAAGTAGCCCAGTGTCTCCTCGCCGCGCTTGAGATTGACTGCGGTTGGGCCGCACCACAGGCCGAGGTCGGCGTCGTCGGTCTCGCCGGGGCCGTTCACGCGACAGCCCATCACCGCGATCGTGACGTCTTCTTCGCTGGCGTACTCCGTCAGCGCGCGGACCTCCTGCGCCAACTCGACGAAGCGGTTGTTCTCGACGCGGGAGCAGGACGGGCAGGAGATGATGTTCAGCCCCTCACCGAAGGATGGCGGCACCGAGCGGAAGCGGCCAGCCTCGATATCGCGCAGGATCTCGCGCGCGGCGTCGATCTCCTGGCCCTTGTCATCGAAGGGCACCGTGAGCGAGACGCGGACCGTGTCGCCAATGCCCAGGGCGACGAGTTGCTCAAACGCGACGCGCGTCTTGATCAGGCCGTCGGGCGGCATGCCAGCCTCGGTCACGCCGAGGTGCAATGGGACATCGGGGCGCTGGTCGGCGAAGAGCCGGTTGACGGCAACGACCTTCTGCCAGTCTGAGTCCTTGAGCGAAACGACATAGCGCTCGAAGCCGAGCCCGTCCAAAATCTCGCAGTGCTCGATGGCGCTGGCGACGATCGCCCGCTCATGGTCGCCCTCGTGCCGCTCCAGCATGCGGGGATCGACGGAACCACAGTTCACGCCCACGCGCAGCGCGCAGTCGTGCGCCTGCGCAGCGCGGGCGATGAAGGCCACCTTCTGTTCGATCGACTTGTCTTTTTCGTGGTGATGCAGATGGCCGGGGTTGTAGCGCATCTTGTCGACGTGGGGCGCCACGGTCTCGGCCAGTCGGTAATTCTCTTGCAGGTCGACGGAGAGCGTGATGTCGGTCTGGGCGCGAATCTCGGCCAGTGCTTCGACGTCCTTCTTGGAGTCGACGGCGATCCGCACCAAATCAGCGCCCGCGGCCTGCAGCAAGCGCACCTGCTGCAGCGTCGCTGCGATGTCCTGCGTCTTGGTCGCTGCCATCGATTGGATCGCGATCGGCGCGCCTCCACCGATCTGGATCTGACCGACGGCGACGGAGCGAGTTGGGTTTCGAGCAATGGCCATGCGCGGCAATCTCCCTCTGCACAGTTTCGCACGCCACCGGACCGACCCGCCATGCGGCCTGTTAAAGTCCAACGGTGTCCGACTCCGAGCCCGACGCCAAACTCACCACCTCCGCCCCGGAGCCGATCATAGTGGTCCCATACGACTCCGACTGGCCCCGTCAGTTCCAGCGGGAAGCAGCCGCGGTTCGCTCAGCGCTCGGCGAGCTGCTGCTGGGGATCGAGCACGTCGGCAGCACCGCGGTGTCCGGCCTTGCCGCGAAGCCGATCATCGACCTGATCGCGTACGTACCCGCCTTTAACGACGGGTTCGCCTGTGTCGCGCCGCTGGCCGCACTGGGGTACGAGTCGGAGGGGGAGTACGGCATCGAGGGTCGGCACTACTTCCGCCGCTACGAGGACGACGTCACTACTCATCACCTGCACATGTACGCCAGAGACGACGCGCCCACGCGGCACGAGATCGTCTTCCGCGACTTTCTTCTGGCGCATCCGAAGGTCGCGCGGGAGTACGCGACGCTGAAAGACGCGCTCGCCGCACGGCACCGTCACGAGCGCGTCGCCTACACCGAAGCCAGGACCGACTTCATCACCGACGTGCTGCGACGCGCGGCGGCGTCACAGCCTTAGGCCCGCCACGTGCTCTTCGACGCGATCTTCCTGACCGCGTTCTTTCTGACCTGGGCGCTGCTGGGCGGCCTCGTCTGGCTGGTCTGGTCCATCCGTCGGGACGCGGTCGGGGCGATTTGGGCGTTCCCGTTTGGTCCGATCGGGGGGATGGGCGGCGGCGTGTTGCTGCCGCTGGTAGGCGTCGACGACGGGCTCGGCCTGGGGCTGAGCATGGTCATGGCGCTAATCGGCGCCGCCCTGCTGACCGGTATAGCCTACCGCGTCTGGGACGATTACGACCTGGGCGACCGCTTCGCCAACCTGGCCCAGCCCCGCTTCGCGCCAAGCGATGCAGACCCGCCTAGCGACGAGGACAGACCCGCGATAGATTCGGAGTCGGTCGAGGCGGACCAGGACCAGTCGTAGCCCGAGGAGTCGTAATGGCCCAGCGCATGAGCACCCTCTTCGGCCGCACCCTGCGCGAGTCGCCCGCCGAAGCCGAGACGGCCAACCACCAGTTGGCACTGCGCGCCGGGCTGATCACCCAGCTCGCGGCCGGGGTCTATTCCTACATGCCCCTGGCCTGGCGCAGCCTGCGCAGGATCGAGCAGATCATCCGCGAAGAGATGGACGCCGCCGGAGCGCAAGAGCTGCACATGCCGGCGATCCAGCCACTGGAGTTGTGGCAGGAGACCGGGCGCGATAAGGCGTACGGCCCCGTGCTGTTCCGCCTGCTGGACCGTCGCGAACGGGAGCACATCCTGGCGCCGACGCACGAAGAGACCGTGACCGACCTCTTTCGCAAGACGGTGCAGTCGTACCGCCAGCTGCCCCAGCGGGTCTACCAGATCCAGACCAAGTTTCGCGATGAGGCACGAGCACGCGGCGGCCTGATCCGCGTCCGTGAATTCATCATGAAAGACGCATACTCGTTCGACGTCGACGACGAGCAGTTCGAGCTTTCCTACGACGCAATGTCGGACGCCTACGAGCGCGTCTTCGCTCGCTGCGGCATCCCGGTGATTCCCGTGCAGGCCGATTCCGGCGCGATTGGGGGCAAGCGCTCGCAGGAGTTCATCTTTCTCTCCGAGATCGGCGAGGACACGATCGTCCGCTGCCGCACCTGTGGCTATGCCGCCAATCAGGAGCGCGCGGAGTTCAAGCGCGTCGCCGCGCAGCCGGAGGAGGCGGGGGCGCTGGAGGAAGTATCGACACCGGGCACCACAACGATCGCGGGGCTCGCCGCCCTGCTGGGAATCCCAGAGTCGAAGACGGCCAAGGCGGCATTCTTTATGGCCGACCACGAGCCGGTCTTCGCCGTCATCCGTGGCGACCTGGAGGTCAACGAGCTGAAACTGCAGAACAGCGTCGGCGCGCAAGAGCTGCGCGCCATGACCGAGGAGGAGGTCGCCGAGCTCGGCTGGGTGGCCGGCTATGCGTCGCCGGTAGGGCTGGCGCGGAGCGAGCGCAAGGTCCGGCTGATCGCCGACATCTCGATCCCAGACGCTCCCAACCTCGTCGCGGGCGCGAACAAAGTCGACACGCACCTGCGTAACGTCAACTACGGCCGCGACTGGACGACCGAGACGGTGACCGACATCGGTCTGGCGCGGGAAGGCGATCCCTGCGTCAACGACTGCACGGGCGCGCTTGAAATGGAGCGCGGGATCGAGTTGGGCCACGTCTTCCACCTCGGCACGGTCTACAGCGACCCGATGGACGCCACCTTCACCGACGCCGAAGGTGAGCGGCGCCACGTCGTGATGGGGTCATACGGGATCGGGCTGGGGCGGATCCTCGCCTCAGCGCTGGAGTCCAACCACGACGACGCTGGGATTATCTGGCCGGCCAGCATCGCACCGTACGACGTGCACATCGTCACGATAGGGATGGACAAGGACCCGGCCGTCGGCGAGGCGCTGGAGCGAGTCGAGCGGGAGCTCGAAGCGGCGGGGCTGAGCGTGCTGAGCGACGACCGGGACGAACGCCCCGGCGTGAAGTTCAACGATGCCGATCTGCTGGGCATGCCGATCCGGTTGACCGTCAGCACGCGCAACCTCAAGACCGGCGTCGTGGAGCTGAAAGCGCGTGACGCGGACGAGGCGAGCACGGTACCGCTGGACGGGGTCGTCGCGGCAGTCCGTGAGGCGCTATCGGACTAGGCTGTCGCTCCGGGACACGCCCCACGCGGGGCGTGAAGGGCGGCACAGTCGCGAGTTCATAGCTGCCCGCCTGCGCGGCGGGTTGCTATACTGGCCGCAGACCTCATGGTTTCGCTATGAAGGTGGGCCCGCGCCCACCTTCTCTGTTTTCCCGGGGTCGTCAGATGGACAGCGCAAGGATCCTTCGGCGATGAAGAGTGAATTCCTGGTCGCGATTAAGTCGTTGACGAGCGAGAAGAACCTGCCCGAAGAGACCGTCTTCGAAGCCGTGGAAGCGGCGCTCGCCGCCGCCCACAAGCGGGACCACGATCTGCCCGGCTTGGTCTTCGTCAAGATCGATCGGATCGACGGCGGAATGACCGTCTGGTCCGAGCGCGAGGTGGTGGAGATCGAAGAGGACATCGCCGACGAGGATCTCCAAATCGATCTTGAGGCCGCGCACAAGGTGAATCCCAACGTCAACCTCGGCGACACGCTGCGCGTCGATCACGAGTTGCCCGCGGCCGCCGGCCGCATCGCCGCACAGACGGCGAAGCAGGTCGTTGTGCAGCGTCTGCGCGAAGCCGAACGCGAAGCCGTCTTCGACGAGTACTCCGGCCAAGAAGGCGAGCTCGTCTCCGGCGTGATTCAACGCGTCGAGTCGCGCCAGGTGATCCTCGATCTGGGACGCACGGAAGCGTTGCTGCCGGGTCCCGAGCAGGTGCGGATGGAGCACTATCGCGCCGGCCAACGCCTGCGGGTCTACGTGGTCGAGGTGCAGAAGAGCAACAAGGGCCCGCAGATCATCGCCTCCCGCACCCACAAGAATCTGATCCGCCGGCTGTTCGAGCTGGAGGTGCCGGAGGTCTACAAGGGCCTGGTGGAGATTCATGCCATCGCACGCGAGCCGGGTCACCGCACCAAGATCGCCGTGCACTCGCGCCAGGACGGCGTCGACCCGATCGGGGCCTGCGTGGGCATGCGCGGTGCGCGGATTCAGAACATCGTCAACGAGCTGCAAGGCGAGCGGATCGACGTCGTGGAGTGGGACCCAGACCCGCGCAAGTTCGTCGCGCACGCGCTGAGCCCCGCGCAGGTCGTTGCCGCCCGAATCGAACCCGAAACCAACACCGCCGAAGTTGCCGTGCCCGACGGTCAGCTGTCGCTGGCGATCGGCAAACAGGGCCAGAATGCGCGCTTGGCCGCGCGGCTGACCGGCCTGCGGATCGACATCAAACCGCAGTCGCTGGCCGAAGAGTTGAAGGAACAGGGCCTCGGGCCCTACGCCCCGGCGCCGGAGCCAGAGATGGCGGAACTCGAAGCGGAGCCCGTCGCGGTTGCCGAAACCGAACCGGACGCGGAAGACGCGGCCGAGACGCGCGACGAGGCTGCGGCCGCGGCAACGGAACCGTCCCAGCACGACGAGCGCGACGACGCCTACCAAGAAGAGTCGGCCGCGGCGGAAGAGCCCGAGCCGCAGCCCGCGCTGGCTGCCGTCGAAGTCGCCCCGCGCGCCGCGGACAGCAGTCGCATCCGCTTCGCGGAGGACGTCTTGCGGCGCCGCCCGGACGAGGACGATTCGGAAGCGCAGAAGCAGCGCAAGCGTCGGCCTCGCTATGTGGAGACCGACGAAGGCCTCGAAGAAGACCCCTACGCGGAGTACCAAGAAGAGTACGCCGAGGAATAGTCGCGGAGGCAGGACGCCAGCATGGCCGCATCGCCGGTCCCCGCCAACAAGCGTCGATCGCGACCGGAACGCCGGCCGGGGCGCCAACCCACGCGCACCTGTGTCGCCTGTCGCGAGGCGGGCAGCAAGCGAGATCTGGTACGGCTGGTCCGCAGCTCGAACGGAACGCTGGCCGTCGATGAGAGCGGACGCGCCCCAGGCCGCGGTGCCTACCTGGGACCGCAGCGCGCATGCTGGCAGCAGGCCCTGCGCACGAACCAGCTGGGAACCGCACTACACATGACTGTCAGTCCCAGCGACCGCGAACTGCTGGATCGCCACGCCAACCAACTCCCGGGTGATCCATGCCCCCACTTGGAAAGAGACCCGACATGACCACCCAAGCAGGGAGCGAAGCCGGAGTCGCCAACGAGCAGGCCGTCGCGACCCCAATCGAGATCCCGCGCACGTTGACGGTGCGCGAACTCGCCGACCTCCTGACGGAGACGCCGGTCAACGTGATCAAGGCCCTGATGACCAACGGGATCATGGCCGACGTGACCAAGACGATCGACTTCGATACGGCCGCCGTCGTCGCGGTGGACCTGGGATTCGACCCACTCGAGGCCGCAGCCGACGTCGTGGAAGAGGCCGAGGCCGACGGCGCCACCAACATCTTCGCCGAGACAGAGGAGGCAGAGGACGAAGCAACGCTCAAGCCTCGAGCCGCCGTCGTCGCCATGCTGGGCCACGTCGACCATGGCAAGACGAGCCTGCTGGACGCGATTCGCGGCGAGAGCGTGGCCGCCGGTGAGGCGGGCGGCATTACCCAAACGATCGGGGCCTACCAAGCAACCGTCAACGACCGCCTGATCACCTTCCTGGACACGCCCGGACACGAGGCGTTTACCGAGATGCGGGCCCGAGGCGCCCAGACAACCGACATCGCCGTGCTGGTGCTCGCTGCCAACGATGGCGTCATGCCACAGACCCGCGAGGCGATCGACCACATCCGCGCGGCTGGCGTCCCGATGGTGATCGCGCTCAACAAGATGGACCTCGACAACGCCGACCCGACGCGGGCCAAGACGCAGCTGACTGAGATGGAAGTGGTGATCGAGGAGTTCGGCGGCGATGTGCCCCTGGTGCCCGTCTCGGCCGAGACCAAAGAGGGCCTGCCCGACCTGCTGGAGACGATCCTGCTGGTCGCGGACGTGCAAGACCACAAGGCCAATCCGGATCGCGAAGCTTCGGGCGCCGTGCTGGAGTCCGAGCTAGACCGACGCCAGGGCCCGCGCACCACACTGCTCGTCCAGCGCGGAACGCTGCATGTGGGCGACACCATCCTGGTCGGCGACACCTGGGGCAAGATCAAAGCGATGTTCGACTTCCGTGGCGAGCGCGTCAAAAGCGCCACACCGTCCACGCCCGTCTCCGTGCTCGGCCTGCAAGATGTCGCGAAAGCAGGGGACCGCTTCCGCGCCGTGGCGAACGAGAAGGAAGCGAAGCGAACCTACGAGGGCGCCAAACGCGAGCGCGAAGCCGTCGAGGCGCGCCTGCAACACGCTGCCAGCCTGGACGCGCTGTTCGGCGAAATCACCGGCGGCGACGTCAGCGAGCTCAATCTGGTCCTCAAAACGGACGTGGATGGCTCGGTCGAACCGCTCCGCCAAAGCCTGGAACAGCTCACCAATGACGAAGTGCACGTCAAAGTCGTGCACGCCGCACCCGGCGGCGTCTCGGAGTCGGATGTGAACTTGGCCCTTGCCGCCACCGGCATCGTGCTGGCCTTCAACACGGCCGTGGCGCCGGGAGCCAGAAAACTGGCGGATAGCGAAGGGATCGAGATCCGCCACTTCGACATCATTTACGACCTGATCGAGACGGTGGAGGCGGCGATTAGCGGGCTGCTGGCTCCGGTCGAGGTCGAACTGATCGACGGCCACGCCGAAGTGCTGCAGATCTTCCCGATCCGCGGCGTTGGCAACATCGCCGGGTCGCGCTGCGACGACGGCAGTATCACGCGCGAGGCATCGGCCAAGGTGCTGCGCAACGGCAGCGAGATCGCGCGCGGCAAACTCTCGAGCCTGCGACGCTTCCAGGACGACGTCCAAGATGTCCAGGCCGGGCAGGAGTTCGGCGTCGGCATTGAGGGCTTCGAGGCCTTCGAGCCCGGCGACCAACTCGAGTTCTTCCACATCGAAATGCAGAGCCGCATCGTCCGAGGCGGTCGCGTCGAGACGGTCACCACCTAGCCGCCGGCGGCCCTGCCCCTCCAGCGCTCCCTGAAGGACGCCCGATGTCTACCCGCCGCCTGGAACGGATCAACGATCTGCTGCGCGAGTTGATCGCCGAGGTGATCGCGCACGAGCTCAAAGACCCTCGCCTGGAGCGCGGTCTGATTAGCGTGACGGAGGTCCGCACCTCCTCTGACCTGGGCCACGCCCAAGTCCTCATCTCCGTGCTGGGTAGCGAAGAGGAAGCGAACGACGCTCTGGCCGCCCTGCAGCGCTCGCGCAACTACATCTGGCGACGAATCCGGCCGCAGCTCAGGCTGCGCTCCATTCCCCAGCTCACGTTCCGCCTGGACGACCGCATCGCCGAGGATCGGCGGATTCAGGATCTGATCAACGAGCTGCCCGCCCCGAATCCGCTCAACGACCCCGACCCCGACACCGACGCCAACACCGTCCCCGACACCGCCGACGACGGACAGTCATGAGCCGGCGCAAGCGACGCGACGAAGACGCTCCTGCTTCCCTCTTCCTGATCGACAAGCCGGAAGGGCCGACATCGCACGACATCGTGCAGCTGGTGCGGCGTTGGACCGGAGTGCGGCGCGTCGGCCATGGTGGCACGCTGGATCCGCTGGCGACCGGACTCTTGCCGGTGTTCATGGGCGGAGCCACGCGGCTGATCGAATACCTCACGGAACACCCCAAGACCTACACGGCACGCGTGCGCTTGGGACAGGCGACCGATACCGACGACTCCGAAGGCACCGTCATCGCCGAGCACCCAGTGCCCACATTCACGCTGGCCGCAATCGAAGAAGCGCTGCTCCCCTTCCACGGCGAGGTGGAGCAATTGCCTCCGGTCTACAGCGCGATCAAGGTGGACGGGGTCACCGCACACCGCGCCGCGCGCCGCGGCGAGCCGGTGGAGCGACCAACCCGCATCGTGCAGATCCATGAGCTGACGCTGGACGCGTGGGACACACCGCATATCGAACTGCGCATGACGGTTGGGTCAGGCACCTACGTGCGCGCGATCGCGCGGGACCTCGGCGAGGCGCTGGGCTGCGGTGCACACGTCGTCGCGATGCGGAGGACAGCGATCGGTCCGGTCAGCGCGGATGACGCGCAGACGCCGGACGCGCTGCAGGCCGCGGCGGAGCAGAACGGCGAGATCTGGAGTCTGGCGGCCTCGCCGCGGATTTTCTTAGAGCATTGGCCGCGCGTCGTCGTGAACGACGACCAGCGTCGGACGCTGCTGCACGGACAAGCGATCTGGGCCGCTGCGCACGCAGAGCCGTTCATGCTCGCGCTGGCACGCGACGGGGAGCTGGTTGCCGTGCTCGCGCGAGACCCAGAGACCAGTGGACGCTGGCAACCGGTCAAGGTACTCGCCAAAACAATGCACTAGTCGGGTCGGAGCCGCTACACGCCGGAGTCGGCAGGGCTGCCCGTCGCTGGTTCCGGCCCTAGGTCCGATAGCGTGAACAGCAACACCAGCGACTCTTCCAGCCCCTGCAACGAGTAGATCGCAGCCGCAGGCAGCAGCACGCCGTCCCCACTCCGCAGCTCCGCGTCGTCATCGGCCACGCCAACCTTGACCAGGCCTTTGGCGACGATCAGCGCCGTGGCCGCGTCGGCGCGGCGGTTGAGCATGGTCCGGCCCTCGGCCAGGTTGATGCCCTCCGCGCCCACGGCCGATTCGCTGCCCGCTTCAACTCCCATAGACACGGCGCGGATGCGTTGCAGCGGCATGCGAACGGCTACTCGATCCCGTGCTTGGCCAGGTAGTCGATCACGTTCTGCACGGTCTGGAGACCGGCGGCGGCGTCCTCGCTAATCTCGAGCTCCCGATCGTCGTCGGAGAACTCCTCTTCGATCGCGATCGTGAGGTCGACGAGGTCGAGAGAGTCGGCCTTGAGGTCGTCGAGCAGATGCGCCTCGGGCTTCACGTCCTCCGCGGGAACGCGCAGTTGCTCGGCGATGATCGCGAAGGCACGTTCCTGGACGCTAGGCACGATTCCCCCCGAGCCCGCTCGCCAGCGACACGGTCAAACTCGCCGTCAGATGAAGGCTACCGGTCGACGGCGCCCAGCGCGACAACGGCGTTCTGCCCACCGAAGCCGAAGCCGTTGGCCAGCGCCACCTTGACCGACGCGGGTCGGGCCTCGTTCGGCACGTAGTCCAAGTCGCACTCGGGGTCGGGAGTAACCAGGTTGATCGTGGGCGGCAGCAGGCCGTGGTGAATGGCGAGCGCCGAAGCGGCCACGGAGATTCCGCCGGCGGCGCCCATCAAGTGACCGGTCATGCTTTTCGGGGAGCTGACCGCCAGCTGGTATGCGTGCTCGCCGAAGACCGACTTGAGCGCCAGTGTTTCCGCAAGGTCGTTCAGTGGGGTGCCCGTGCCGTGCGCGCAGACGTAGTCGACGTCCTCGGGCTGTAGACCCGCGTTCGCCAGCGCTACGTTCATCGCTCGGGCGGCGCCGCTGCCGTCGGGGCGCGGCTGCGTGATGTGGAAGGCGTCCGTCGTGCGGCCGGCGCCTAAAACCTCGGCGTAGATGCGCGCGCCGCGCGCCGTCGCTGCCTCCAGCGATTCGAGCACGCAGACCAGCGCGCCCTCGCCGAAGACGAATCCGTCGCGATCCTTGTCGAACGGGCGCGACGCGCCCGTAGGGTCATCGTTGTTGCGCGAGAGCGCGTGCATGTTGGCGAGCCCGGCCAGGCCCAGGACGGAGATGTTCGACTCCGTTCCCCCGGCAAGCGCCCAATCAGCCTCGTCGATACGCATCATCGTGGCCGCGTCCTGGAACGCGTAGATCGAGCTGGCGCAGGCAGCCGCCGACGTGATCGCGGGCCCTTCCAGGCCCAGCTCGATCGAGACCTGGCAGGAGGCCATATTCATCGCCATGACCGGGATGAAGAAGGGGCTGACCCGATCCGGCCCGCGGCGGCCGAGCACTTCGGTCTCGTGCGCGATCGTCGTGACCGCTCCACCGCCGCTGTTGACAACAGACGCCGCGCGCGAACAATCCGTCGTCTCGAGATCGAGTCCGGCGTCATCCACGGCGAGACGCGCGGCGGCGACCGCCATCTGCGAGAAGCGGGCCATGCGTTTGGCAGGCTTGGGCGCGATGAACGCCTCGGGGTCGAAGTCGGCTACCTCGGCGGCGATCTGGACCTTCTGGTCGCTGGGGTCATAGGCGCCGATTCGCGCGACGCCGGAGCGGCCATCGCGCAGGCTGGACCAAAACGCATCGACCCCAATGCCGATCGGAGTCACGGGACCGATCCCAGTGATGACGACGCGTTCGTCCAGGCGGGAGGAGTCGATCACTCGGTCCAATGCTCCAACAATATGGCGGCGTTGTGGCCGCCCAGTCCGGCGGAAATGGACATCGACGCCTCCAGATCGACGCGACGGGCCTCGTTTGGCACGCAATCGATGTCGCAGTCGGGGTCCGGCGTCTCGTAGTTGAGCGTGGGCGGGATGGTGCCCTCGTGCAGAGCAAGCGCGGCGACCGCAACCTCCAGCGCCCCGCTGGCACCCATCATGTGGCCCGTCGCCGCTTTAATCGACGAGACCAGCAAGTTGTTCGCCGCACCTCCGAAGGCCTGTTTCACGGCCGCCACCTCGACCGCGTCACCCAGCTTTGTGGCCGTGCCGTGCGTGTTCACGTAGCCCACCTTGGCGTGTGAGTCCCTGCTGGATGCGGACTCCTGCGCTTCGCAGAGCGCTTGCCGCATGGCGTTGACCAAACCGCGGGCGGAGCCCTCCGGCTGGGCCATGTCGTAGGCGTCGTTGCCGCTGCCGGAGCCGGTCACCTCGGCGTAGATCTTCGCGCCGCGGGCGAGCGCGTGTTCCAGGTCTTCCACGATCAGGGCAGCACCACCCTCGCCCGGGATGAAGCCGGTGCGGTTGAGGTCGAAGGGCTGGCAAGAGGCACTGACGGGCTCCGCCGGGGTGGCGAGAACACGCATGGCCTCGAAGCAGCCGTGGAACAGCGGCAGGATGACGGCTTCGGAGCCGCCCGCGATCACGGCGTCCGCCTTGCCGGCTCGGATGTGAAGCGCGGCATCGGCGACGGCGTTGGCACCGCTCGCGCAGGCGCTACTAGGGGAGTAGTTGGGGCCGGTGGCGCCCGTCGCAATGGCGATGTGGCCGCTGGCCGCGTCGACGATCATGTTCGACATGAAGAAGGGTGAAAGCCGGCGCGGCCCCTTCTCCTTCAGCACGTCGTGCCACTTCAGCACCGTCTCCAGCCCCCCGCCGCCCGAACCGAAGATCACGCCGATGCGATGGCGGTTGTCTTCATCCACGGCCAGCCCTGAGTCGCCCAGGGCTTCCAGGGCGCAGATCACTGCGTACTGCACGTTGAGATCCATGTGTTTGAGCGTCTTGGGCGCGATTTGGGCTTCAGGTTCGAAGTCCCGCACCTCCGCCGCGATCGGGACCTTGAAGCCCTCCGTATCGAAGCGGCGGATGTAGTCGACGCCGGTCTTGCCATCGACGAGGTTGCGCCAGGTCGTGGGCATATCGTTGCCCACGGGACAGACGCTGCCGAGGCCCGTGATTACGACGCGGCGATTCATGGTTGCGAGGGAGGGTGAGACAGCGTCACTTGGGGATGCCGTCGCTCATGTCCGGGTAGTCGCGCACGGCCAAGCCCTCTTCGTCGTCGGAGATGGGGAAGGTCCAAGCGCTCTTGGAGATCCGTCGCACGAGCTTCGTTAAGACGTCGCCCGGGCCCGCCTCAACGAACAGGCCGACGCCATCCTGGACCATCTGCTTGACGCTGCCGGTCCAGTTGACGGGGCGCAGAAGCGCGACATTGAGCTCTTCGATGATCGCGTCTCCCGTCTCAATCAGGCCGGCCGTGACGTTACTCACCACCGGTACTTCTGGATCGCGCCACGGCATTCCGGCCACGACCTCGCGGAACTGGTCTTGCGCGTCGGCCATCAGGGGCGAATGCGAGGCGATCGAGATCGGCAGGCGCACGACGCGTCGCGCGCCCTTCAACTCGGCCAAGTGCATGACGCGGGCGAGCGCGGATTCCTCGCCGCTCACGACGGTGTGACCGGGGCCATTGTCGTTGGCCACCACAACGGTGCCCACGACCGAGACGTCGCCGACGATTTTGGACAGCGCGCGATTCTTGAGCCCGATGATCGAGGCCATCCCGCCGGGACGACGTCGATCGGCTTCGTCCATCAGCTGGCCGCGCGCCTGGACCAATTTGAGTCCGTCATCGAAATCGAGCGCCTCGGCAGCGACCAGGGCCGTGATCTGGCCCATGCTGTGCCCGGCCATAGCGATCGGTTCGAGGCTGCGACCGGTCTGCTGCCACTCCCGGACGAGCGCGTCCCACCAGGCCATACTGGCCGTGTAGATGGCGGGCTGGGAATGTGAGGTGTTGTCGAGCCGATCCAGAGGTCCATGCTCGATCAGGCGGAGGAGGTCGTAGCCCAGCAGATCGGAGGCGCGCTCGAAGCGCAGCCGCGACTCGGGATGGACCGCCAAGACCTTGCCGGCCATGCCGATCGACTGCGAGCCCTGGCCGGGAAAGAGCACGGCGACGCCGAGTTCGTCGTTTGCGCCGATATCAAAGGGTGTGGCAGCGGTCGTCACGGATCGCTTACCTCGTTTCGAGCGGTATCGCTCTTAGCAAGAATGGCGGCACAAGTGCCGCCGATGGGGCCACGGTACCACGAGCGTGATCCCCTCACAACGAGACCACGATCAGATTCTATATTTGATATCGACCGGACGAATAGGTCCCAGTAGGCCCTTCAACAGTAGCCCAGAGCGCTCAGTCTCCGTGCGGCGCTGTCGCGACGAGCTGTGAGTCCGTGAGGTCGGATTTACGCACGTTGGGCGGGCCTGCTAGGTCATCACCAGCCCGCCATCGACGTGGATCACCTGGCCGGTGACGTAGCGGCCACCCTCACCGGCGAGAAATGCGACCAGCGGGGCCACGTCGTCCGGCTCGCCCAGGCGTCGCAAGGCGATCTGGCCCGTGATCATGTCGATCGCTTCAGCGGGCAGATCCGCCGTGATATCAGTCTGGATGAAGCCCGGCGCAACAACGTTTGCGGTGATGTTGCGGCTCCCGACCTCTTTGGCGATGGCCTTCGTCATGCCGGCCAGGCCTGCTTTGGCGGCAGCGTAGTTGGCCTGGCCGGGGTTGCCCATGGAGCCGATCACCGAACCAAGGTTGATTATCCGGCCCCAGCGAGCACGCATCATGCCGCGCATGCAGGCACGGGTGACGGAGAAGGCACCGGTCAGGTCGGTGGCCAACACCGCGTTCCAGTCCTCGTCCTTCATCCGCATAACCAGCCCGTCGCGGGTGATTCCCGCGTTATTGACCACAATGTCCGGGGCCGCGAGCTCCGCGTCGATCTCCTTGACCATGGCAGCCACGGCGTCGGCGTCGGCCACATCGCACTGCACGACGTGGGCCTGCACTCCGAAGGCAACCGCCGCCGCCGCCGTCTCCTGGGCACCATCGGCCCGGGAGATGTAGTTGATTGCGATGTCGGCACCGTGGGCCGCCAGTTCGAGTGCGATCGCACGCCCAATGCCGCGCGAACCACCGGTCACGAGAGCAGTGCGGCCCGTCAGGTCCCGGGAAACGGCGTGATCGTCGGGGGCGCTGGCGGACATGCGGGCTCTCCTATCCGAAAGAGCCTAGCGAACGAGCGGCGAGCCGCTGAGCGCCGGGTCGTATGCCCTCGCACCCGCGATCGCGTTGCAAGCGATCAAATGGCGACGCAGAAGATGTGGCCGGTCATGCGATCGCTGATCGCGACCGCGCCACCCTCGGTCTCCAGCGTGTAGACGCCGTCCGGGCCCACCTCCACGACACGGAAGCGGGCCTGAGGGCGGATGTTCTTCTCGTCACAGAAACGCAGCAGGGCGGTGTCGTCCTCGATCGCCTCGGAGATGCGGGCGATTTCACCCCGCTCGTCGCTCTGGAAGAACGAGAGCCGGCGCCAGGCGGCGTCGCCGCCGGCGGGGAAGTTGCCAGGAATGGGCGCGCCGTGCGGGCATGTCTGGGGGTGATCCAGCAGCGCCGAGAGACGCGCTTCGACATCGTCGCTGATGGCGTGTTCGAGTCGATGCGCCTCCTGGTGAGCGGAGACCCAGTCCAGGCCCAACATGTCGACGAGGAAACGCTCGGTCAGACGGTGACGGCGGTTGATGGAGTCGGCCGCTTCGCGCCCACCCGCGGTCAGATGGATGCGGTGATCGGCGGCGACCTCGACCAGCTGCTGCTCCTTCATCCGCTCCAGCGTTTGGGAGACGGAGGCAGCCGAGACGCCCAGCCGCTCCGCCAATCGTGCGGCGCGAACGTCACCGGCCTCGTCGCGGATTGCGTCGATCGCCTGCAGATAGTCCTCGGTCGTGGGGGTGAGCGCCGCCATAGGCGACAGTCTATCACCGGCCCCGGCTGGCGAGCGGCCGGGATGGTCCAGACCGCAGTCACGGGCCGCATCAAGAACCCTGCTGCCGCAGTAATGCACTGTTCATCTGAATGTAACCGCTTCCCCCTTCCGGATGAGACCCCGTAGGACCAGACTTGCCCTACAACCGATTCGCGAGTGGCGGCGTGTTCCGCGTCGTCGCGATACTTGGAGGGGTCCCATGATCGATACCGGAGATACGGCTTGGGTCCTGACGGCATCTGCACTTGTGCTGCTGATGACGCCGGGCTTGGCTTTCTTCTACAGCGGGTTGGTCCCCAGCAAAAGCGCGGCGAACACCATCATGCAGTCTTTCGCGATGATGATGGTCGTCAGCGTCGTATGGGTGCTGTGGGGCTACAGCTTGGCCTTCGGCAATGATGTCGGTGGCTTCGTCGGCGACTTGCAAAACTTCGGATTGCGCGGAGTCGGAATGGACCCCGGTCCCGACGGCGGCACAATCCCGCCGCTCGTCTTCATGGCGTTCCAGATGATGTTTGCCATCATCACACCGGCCCTCATTACAGGCGCGCTCGTGCAGCGGGTGAAGTTCAGCTCGCTGCTCGTCTTCACCGTGCTCTGGGTCACGTTCGTCTACGCACCACTCGCTCATTGGGTCTGGGGCGGCGGCTGGATTGCAACGGAGTTGGGCGCATTGGACTACGCGGGCGGCACGGTGGTGCACATTAACGCCGGGGCCGCTGCCGTTGCGGCAGCGTTGGTCATCGGTCGGCGGCGCGGCGTCACGCGCAACATCGTGCACGACGTTCCGAAAGTCGTGCTCGGCACGGGTCTGCTCTGGTTCGGCTGGTTCGGCTTCAACGCCGGCTCAGCACTCGCTGCCGATGGCTTCGCGGCCAACGCGTTTGTGCAGACCAACACTGCCGCCGCGATGGGCGCCATCACCTGGATGGGACTAACCTGGTGGAAGAGTGGGAAGCCGTCGATCGTCGGCGCGTGCATCGGTGCGGTGGCCGGCCTGGTGGCGATTACGCCGGCCGCCGGTTTCGTCGGCACCTGGCCGGACCTCGACCACTACGGCAACATCTTCCCCGCCCTGATCATCGGTGCCGGTGCGAGTCTCTTCGGCTTCTACACGATTCGCCTACTCCACCGCGTGAAAGAGTTGGACGACACGCTCGACGTCTTCGCGGTGCACGGTGTAGGCGGGCTCTGGGGTGCGTTCGCCACCGGACTCTTTGCAGTCGCAGCCTATACAGGCGGTGCGAACGGCCTCGTCGAGGGCAGCTTCGACCTACTCTGGCGTCAGCTTGGCGCGATGGGGGCGGCCTTGGGCTGGTCCTTCGTGATATCCGGGCTAATCATGCTCGGAATTAAGCATTTCATGGCGGTCCGGGTCGAGGAGGACGAAGAACTCGCCGGTCTCGACCGTAGTGAGCATGACGAGCCGGCCTATCAGTTCGACGAGCCGGGGTTCTACTCTGGGGGCGTCTCGACGATGGTGTCGGGCACCCCGGACGCCACTCCGGAACCGACCAGCGTGACCGCTGCGGGGGAGGAGTAGCCCCATGGTAATGAAGAAATCGAAGCCATTATCCGGCCTGAGAAACTCGAACCGGTCAAATTGGCCTTGATCGAGGCGGGAGTGACCGGCCTGCACGTGGAGCAGGTCGTCGGTCACGGTAACCAGCGCGGCGTTGTGCACAGCAGCCGCGGGGGCGAGTCTTACGTGATCGACATGCTGCCCAAGGTCAAGCTGATCACCGTCGTATCCGAGTGGAACGTGGACAACGTTGTCAAGATCGTGGTGGAGACGGCAGCCACCGGCAACATCGGCGACGGCAAGATCTTCGTCAGTGCTATCGAAGATGACATCCGCGTGCGCACCGGCGAACGCGGCAACGACGTCCTCTAGCAGCCGGGGGCACTACCACTAGCTGCTGAACGGCGAGGGGAGGCTTTCGAGCCTCCCCTCGGTCGTTCGGACGGGATCCCGCTCAAGCCTTCTCGATTGTTGCGGTCAGGCCCTGAGCCTCAAGCCGGTCGCGATACAACTCGGCCCGTTCCAACGGACATCGGATCACCCGCGCCTGCCCTTCCTCGTGCGCCGTCAGCATCACCTGGATGGCCTCCTCAGCCTCCAACTCCGGCACGCAGGCCAGGAGCGACTGGACGACATGGTCCATCGAGTTGTGATCGTCGTTGTGCAGGATCACGGCGTAGGGCGGCAGGGAGACTAGAACAGTCTCAGCAGCGGGGAGCTGGGCGGGCGCCGGTGGCCGAGGAGCTTCGCTCATCGGGTGGGTCCCGTTTCAACAGGTGGGCGGGACTCGTAGCCGGAGCACGTGCGCACGGGCAGGGCAGGGTATTTGGCGTAATCGGGGTCGATCTGATGCAGCAGGCAGAGCGAAAACGTCGACCCACGGGCGCTTCTGATCGACGAGGCGTGGCGGCAGTCATCACAAAGCCCAATCCCGGGGGCGCGGTCCGACGAGTCGCTCGACATCCAGCCATGATGACATCGCGCGCGGCTCCTAATCACGCGATGTCCGGTGCAACGCATTCGCGGAGCTGATGCGCTCCGGGCTGTAAAGCGGGGGGTTGCGGGTCCGATGAGCATCTGTGCACAGTGGATTGGACGAGCGTGAGGAATAATTGACGCTCGAATCCACCCCCCAATAAACTCCCGCGCAAGTGCCTGCGAGCCCCCCGACCGACGGTCACTCTGAATAGGTCTCCTATGCGCCTCACCGTTCTTGGATCCGGAGCCGCATGCCCGCCCCCGGGCGTGAACAGTTCCGGCTACCTGCTGGAGGACGACGGCCAGACGTTGCTGCTGGATTGCGGGCATGGGATCGCCTCGGCCGTGCTGGGCGTGCGGCCCGAGTTCGACATCGACCACATCTTGATCACACACATGCACGCCGACCACTTCATCGACGTGATCCCGTTGCGCTTCCGGGTCACGCGGGAAATGGGTGGCGTCAGAGATCGACAAATCCAACTCCATCTGCCCCCCGGCGGGACGGACGCGCTGCATCAGATCATGCGCGCGATCAGCTTCCCCGAAGACTTCTGCGCGAACACCTTCCTCCTGCGCGAGTACGACCCCAAGGCGGTACTCCAGTTGGGATCGCTGCAAGTCCGCTTCGCGCCGGCTGAGCACTACGTCCCCGCCTGGTCGATCCGCGTCGACGGCAGCGGTTCGCTGGTCTACACCGGAGATACGGCACCGAAGGACGAAGTGACGGAACTGGCCCGGGACTGTGACCTATTCGTAGCAGAAGGCACGCTCGCGGAACCCGAGACGGGGCCCGTGCGAGGCCACCTGACGCCAGAGCAGGCCGCCGCCATGGCCTGTGGCGCCAACGCTCAAGAAATGCTGCTAACCCACTTCTGGTATGGCACCGATCTGAAAGAGGCCGAACGACGCGCCGCCAGCGTCTTCCCCGGCCCGCTCACCATCGCCAGCGATGGTCTTTGCTGTGAGGTGAAGAGCCGTCGCATCGACTGATTTCACTGCCCGCTTTACCCGCAGATCAGGCCTGGATTGCCCTCCGATCTGCGTCCTGGCACACTTTTCCTCTTTTTCCTCATTTATTGACGGAAAGTCCGCCGCTGTCTAGCCTACAAGTACAGCTCAAGCGGCTCGATCGAGGCGACTCATGACTGTCGACGGCACCCGGGAAGAACTCCTGACGCACATCGTGGACCACGGCGGCGCCACGATCGCCGAACTCTGCGCGGCGTTGGCCCTGTCCGACGCCAGCGTTAGGCGGCATCTGGACCGCCTGGCGCTCGACGGCCTGCTCACCGCAGACGAAATCCGCCAGTCAACCGGTCGCCCCTACCGGCGCTACCGCGCCACGGACGACGGCGTCAGCCGTCAACGCGACCACTCCGCCTTCCTCGCCACTCGCCTGCTCTCCCAGATCAAGCACGGCCGTCACGAAGAGTCCGAGGTGGCCCGTGGTCTGGCCGACGAACTCGTCGCCGAGCACCGCTCACAGGTGCAGGCGGAGGACCCCGGCGAGCGCATCGAACAGATCGTCGCGGTGCTGCGCACTGAAGGAATCCTGGATGGCTGGGAAGCCACCGAGGCCGGCTACACCCTGCGCAACCACGCCTGTCCCTATCGCAGCGCGGCCGACGAGAGCGACTGCATCTGCGAATCAGACCGGCTGGCCATCGAAAGCCTCTTGGGCGCGTCGGTGGCACAGGTCGCCAGCGTCGCCCACGGCGATGACGCCTGCGAATACTTAGTCGATGTCGCCGATCTCGGCGTTGCTACAGAGATCAAGACAAGAACCGGCCCGATCAGGCCGGAAAGCCCCAAACGGGCAGGAAGGATGACGGACGGCCCATGAGTGGACCGCTGTTAGAAATCGACAACCTGCAGATCAGCGTCGCCGATCTGCAGATCGTGAAGGGTCTCTCGCTCACGATCGCGGCGGGCGAAGTGCACGCGATGATGGGGCCCAACGGCTCCGGCAAGAGCACACTGGCCAACACGCTCCTGGGGCACCCGCGCTACACCGTGACGGGCGGCGACGTGCGCTTCAAGGGCGACTCGATCCTCGGTCTGCGCCCCGACGAACGGTCCCGCCTGGGTCTCTTCTTGGCGATGCAGTACCCCACTGACGTACCCGGCGTCTCGATGATCAACTTCCTGCGTCGCGCGATGAGCGCGCGGCGTGGCGAAGAGATCCCGGTCAAGGAGTACCGCAAGGAGTTGAACGAGGTGCTCGGGCGTCTGCAGATGGACGAGTCGTTCGTGCGGCGCTACGTCAACGACGGCTTCTCCGGTGGCGAAAAGAAACGTGCCGAGACGCTGCAGTTGGGCCTACTCAACCCCGAGTTGGCGATCATGGATGAGACGGACTCGGGCCTCGATATCGATGCGCTGCGCATCGTGGCCGAGGGGATCAATGAGTTCCGTAGCGAGTCGAACGGGATCTTGCTGATTACGCATTACCAGCGGCTGCTCAACTACGTGCGGCCGGACTTCGTGCATGTACTAGCGGACGGGCAGATCGTCGAGTCAGGCGATTTCTCGCTGGCCGAGCGGCTGGAAGCCGAAGGTTACGACCCAATTCTGGAGCGCGTCGCGGAAGGAGCATCAGCCTAATGGTCACGGAAGAACGTTCACACCCTGATTTGCAGAAGCCCGGAGTCGTCAAAGACGATTACCAGTTCGGCTTCCACGATGACGCGGAAGCGCTGGTCAAGCTGCCCAAGGGGCTAAGCGCCGAGGTGGTCAACACGATCTCGGATCTCAAGAACGAGCCGGAATGGATGCGCAAGCTGCGCTTGCGTGCGCTGGAGCATTTCCACGCGCGCCCGATGCCGAACTGGGGAGGCGAGATCGACATCGATTTCGACGACATCCACTACTTCGTGCGGGCCACCGATCGCGACGAAGAGTCCTGGGACGACGTCCCCGAGTACATCAAGGACACCTACGACAAGCTGGGCATCCCCGAAGCCGAAAAGAAGGGGCTGCTGGCCGGCGTCGGCGCGCAGTACGACTCGGAAGTCGTCTATCACAACATCCGTGAAGACCTGGAGGAGAAAGGCGTCCTCTTCCTCAGCACCGACCAGGCGCTGCAGGAGCACGAGGAGATTTTCAAGGAACACTACTCCACGATCATCCCGGCCAACGACAATAAGTTCGCGGCGCTCAACACCGCTGTCTGGTCGGGCGGGTCCTTCATCTACGTGCCCAAGGGCGTCAAGGTCGACGTGCCGTTGCAGGCCTACTTCCGCATCAACACGGAAAACATGGGCCAGTTCGAACGCACGCTGATCATCGCCGACGAAGGCTCAGAGATCCATTACGTCGAGGGCTGCACGGCGCCGATCTACTCCAGCGACTCGCTGCATAGCGCCGTCGTCGAGATCATCTGCAAGAAGGGCGCCAACGTCCGCTACACCACGATCCAGAACTGGTCCAACAACGTCTACAACTTGGTCACCAAGCGAGCCGTGGCCTACGAGAACGCCGTCATGACCTGGGTCGACGGCAACCTCGGCAGCAAGCTGACGATGAAGTATCCGGCCGTCTATCTGATGGAGCCGGGCGCGCACGGCGAGGTCCTTTCGATCGCGTCGGCCAGTGGTGGCCAGCATCAGGACGCGGGCGCCAAGATGGTGCACGCGGCGCCCAACACAACGTCAGTGATCAACAGCAAGAGCCTGGCGATCGACGGCGGTCGCACCTCTTACCGTGGTCTGGTCAAGATCTACGAGGGCGCCGAAGGCTGCAAGTCCAACGTGCGCTGCGACGCGCTGATGCTGGACGACAAGTCGCGCTCCGACACCTACCCCACCATGGAGATCGACGAGAAGCATGTGGACATCACCCATGAGGCGACCGTCTCCAAGGTCGGCGAGGAGCAGCTCTTCTACCTCATGTCGCGCGGCCTGACCGAGGACGAGTCGACCAAGCTGATCGTCAACGGCTTCATCGAGCCCATCATCAAGCAGTTGCCGATGGAGTACGCGGTTGAGATGAACCGGCTGGTCGAACTGCAAATGGAAGGCTCGATCGGCTAGGGTTCCCGCCGCGCTGGTCGCACAGATCTTGAGGGTGAATAAATCGTGAGCGACACGACTGTCGCCGGGACTGAGCTGACGCTGCCAACGGCCGAGTGGGTCGAGGCCGTCTCCGCGCAGTATGACGAGCCGGTCTGGCTGCGCGACGCCCGCCTGGCGGCACTGCAGCAGTACAACGCGCTCTCCTGGCCCTCCGGGCAGGAAGAGACCTGGCGTCGCACGCCGCTGGAGGGGCTGCCGCTGGAGAGCTGGCGGATGGCCATGGTCGGCGGCCTACCGGCCGTCGCCGCGGGGCTCATCGGCAGCGAGCGCGCTGGCCTGCTCAGCCACCACGACAAGGGAGCAAGCGAGCTGGCGGAAAAAGCGGCGAAGCGTGGGGTGATTTTCGCCCCACTGTCGCAGGCCGCTCGCGAGCACGAAGCACTCGTGCGCACCCATCTCGGCAGCCTGGTCAACCCGGACCTCGCCGCCGTCGGGCACGCCCGGCTCGTGGCGCTCAGCGCGGCACTCTGGACGCAGGGACTGTTCTGCTACGTGCCCAAGGACGTGGCCATCGAGCAGCCGCTCTACCACCTCATGACAAAGACGGGCGAGGCGGCCGGGCTCTTCACGCACACGTTGATCGTCGCCGAGGCGGGCTCACAGTGCACTTTGGTAGAGGTCGGCGCGTCGGACCCGATTCCGGGGGCGGACGAGGCCAGTCTGGTCCAGCGTACGATCGAGGTGGTGGCGGGTGACGGCAGCCGCGTCGACCTGATGCAGGTCAATCGCTGGGGCGACGACGTGGTCGCCTTCGCCTCCGCCGGCGGCAAGCTCGGCCGGGGCAGCCAGGCGACCTGGGGCTCCGCCGTCTTCGGCGGGCGGCTGCACAAGGAACAGGTCAGCTTCGAGATCGGCTCCGACGGTAGTCACTTCGACCTGCTGGGCGTCTTCGTCGGCACCGGCTCGCAACACATCGAACACATCACCCACCAACTGCATGATACCGAAGGCGGCAGCAGCGAGCTGATCATCAAGGGCGCCCTCGACGGGGACTCGCGAGCGGTCCAGTACGGCACGATTCACATCACGCCCGCGGGGCAGCGCACGGCGGCGCAACAGACGATGCGCAACTTGCTGCTGAGCGACGGCGCCAGCGCCGACCCAATCCCAATCCTGGAAATCGAAGCCGACGACGTCAAGTGCGCCCACGCCGCCGCCGTCGGCCCGGTTGATCCTGAGCAGCGCTTCTATCTCGAGTCGCGTGGGATCGACCCAGCCAGTGCAGAAAGACTGATCGTGCAAGGTTTCCTGACGGCGGCGGTCGACCGGCTGCCGGACGCACACACGCGCGAGGTGATCACGGACTTGGTGAACCGGCACCTGGGCGGTGGTGCATGACGACCTACGCAAGCGCGGGCCGATCAAGCGAGATCCCCGAGGGCGAGGCGCGCGTCGTCGAGATCGACGGCAAGAGCGTGGCCATTTGTCACGTCGCTGGAGACGGATTTTTCGCGCTCGAGAACCGCTGCTCCCATGACGACGGCCCACTCGGCGAGGGCACCCTAGTCGACGACCGCATCGAGTGTCCGCGCCACGGCGCGCTGTTCGACGTGCGCAATGGCGACGCAAAAACACTGCCCGCCGTGCGCGGCGTCAAAAGCTACCAAGTCCGCGTCGACGGCGACGAGATCCAAGTCGGCCTTGACTGAGGCGAAAGGCCTGACGCGATGGTCCAATTGACCAGCCCCCTGGCAATCGACGAGATTCGTGCCGACTTTCCGATTCTCAAGCGCGAGGTCCACGGGCGCCCGCTGATCTACCTCGACAACGCGGCCACGAGTCAAACGCCGCAATCAGTCATTGACGCGCTGACCCACTACTACTCCACGATGAACGCCAACATTCATCGTGGGCTGCACACCTTGGCCGAGGAAGCCACGGCGACCTACGAGGCGGTGCGAGAGCAAACCGCCAGCTTCATCAACGCGTCCAGCAGCAAAGAGGTGATCTTCACCCGCAACACCACCGAGTCGCTCAACCTGCTCGCCTACAGCCTGGGCCGGCGCTTGAATCCCGACGACGAAATCGTCCTGACCGACATGGAGCACCATTCCAATCTGGTGCCTTGGCAGTTCTTGGCACAGCGGCAGGGCGTGAAGCTCGTCTTCCTCGATTTCGACGAAGAGGGCAAGCTCTCGCTCGACCAGGCCAACGAGCTGATCGGCCAGCGCACCCGCATCGTCTCGATCGTGCATCAGTCGAACGTGCTGGGCACGATCAACCCCGTCTCCGAGATCGCGGAGATGGCGCGCGCCGTTGGCGCGACGATGATCGTCGACGGCGCGCAGAGCGTGCCCCACATGCCAACGGACGTGCAGGCGCTCGGCGCCGATTACCTCGCCTTCTCGGCTCACAAGATGCTCGGACCCACCGGCGTCGGCGTGCTCTGGGGCCGGCAGGAACTGCTCGAGGATCTCGATCCCTTCCTAGGCGGCGGCGAGATGATCAGCGTCGTCACGCGCGAGGAGTCGAGTTGGGCGCCGCTACCGCACAAGTTCGAGGCCGGCACCCCCAACATCGACTCCGTGATCGCCTTCGGCCCGGCGCTGACCTATCTCAGCCTGCTCGGCATGCGCAACGTGCAGGAGCACTCGCGCGACCTGACCGCCTACGCCATGGAACGGCTCAACGGGATCGAAGGTGTCCGGATCTACGGGCCGCCCGATCCCGAGGAGCACGGTGCCGTTTGCGCCTTCAACTTCCTCGACATCCACCCGCACGACATCAGCACGATCGTCGATAAGTACGGCATCGCGATTCGCGCCGGCCACCACTGCGCCCAGCCCCTGCATCGCTGCCTCTCGACACCGGCCACCGCACGCGCCTCGTTCTACGTCTACAACCAACGTGAAGAGATCGACGCGCTGATCGACGCGCTGGGCGAGGCGGCCAAGGTCTTCGGACACGGAACAGACGGCCCATGAGCCTCGAAGCCCGGAACCCCGTCGACTTCGACGACCTCTACCGCGATCTCATCCTGGACCACTACCGCCGCCCGCGGCACAAGGGTGCGCTGGAGACGGCGACGGTAGCCGCGGAGGGACTGAACCCGTCCTGCGGCGACGAGATCCGGGTCGAGCTGCAAGTCGAAGACAGCAAGCTTGTCAACATCGCGTTCAGCGGCATGGGCTGTTCGATCAGCCAGGCCTCGGCGTCGATGATGGCCGGCGAATCGGAAGAGCGGCCGCTGGCCGAGATCGACCAGCTCTCGCGTGACGTGCAAGAGATGCTGACGCATGAGGAGTTCGATCTGGACGCCGTGGAGATCGGCGACTTGGAGTCGCTGCAGGGCGTGGCCAAGTTCCCCGTGCGGATCAAGTGCGCACTGCTGGCCTGGAAAGTGCTGGACATGGCGCTGGCCGAAGCGCGCGGCGAAACCGCCGTAGCCGGCGACTCCGACATCCCAATCCGTATCGCATCGACCAGCTGACCAACGCCGGAAGGAGCCACCATGCCGACGACAGACGACGTCCGGGAAACGCTGAAGACGGTCTTTGACCCCGAGATCGGGATCAACATTGTCGACCTCGGGCTAATCTACGACGTCAATGAGCTCGACGAGCCCGGCGGCTTCCGCGTCACCTTCACGCTGACGACACCGGCTTGCCCGGTTGGCCCCATGATCCAGGCGCAGATCCAAGAGGCTGTCCAGAACATGGACGGCGTCGACGAGGTGGAGACCGAGATTGTCTTCAGCCCACCCTGGGACCCGAGCGAGATGGCGTCAGACGAGGCCAAGTTTGAGCTGGGGATCTTCTAGCGCGGTGCCACGCGTTTGCCGCCCCACTCCGCAGCAGGGATGATCTCCTGACGACCGGAGGACGGCCATGGCCATCCCGGACCTGAATCGCATCCGCGCGGCCGAAGCCGAATGGCGCGCAACGTACAACACCGCGCGCGAGCGCAACGGCGAGCGCCTGGAGTCGTTCACGACGTCCAGCGTCGAGGTCGACGCGCTCTACACGCCTTTGTCTGCAGGGCAGAACGAAAACGACGGACCTGGCGGCGGCGGCGATCTCGCCGGCGCGTTCTTGGATCGTGTCGGGTTCCCAGGGCAGTACCCCTACACGCGCGGCGTGCAACCCACGATGTATCGCGGCCGCCTCTGGACGATGCGCCAGTACGCCGGTTTCGGCACGCCGGAGGAGACGAACCGCAAGTTCCACACGTTGCTGGAGTTAGGCCAGACCGGGCTCAGCATCGCCTTCGACCTGCCCACGCAGCTCGGCTACGACAGCGACGACCCGCTGGCCAGCGACGAGGTGGGCCAGGTGGGCGTCGCGATCGATTCGCTGGCCGACTTCGAGACGGTCTTCGACGGGATTCCGCTGGACGAGATCAGTACGTCGATGACGATCAACGCGCCGGCGGCACTTCTGCTGGCAATGTACGTCGCAGTCGGCGAGAAGCAGGGAGTCGCGCGGGAGGCGTTGCGCGGCACGGTCCAGAACGACGTACTCAAGGAGTACGTGGCGCGGGGGACCTACATCTTCCCGCCCGGTCCGTCGCTGCGGCTGGCGGCCGACGTGATGGAATTCTGCGCCCATGAGGCGCCCAAGTTCAACGCCATCTCCGTCTCCGGCTATCACATCCGCGACGCCGGCAGCACCGCCGCGCAGGAGATCGGCTTCACGCTGGCCAACGCAATGGCTTACGTCGACGCGGCCAGCGCGCGCGGCCTCGCCGTCGACGACTTCGCCGGCGGCATCTCCTGGATCTTCAACACGCACAACACCTTCTTCGAGGAGATCGCCAAATTCCGCGCCCTGCGTCGCATGTGGGCGCGACTAATGCGCGAGCACTACGGCGCGACGAATCCGCGCTCCTGGACGCTGCGCACGCATACGCAGACCGGCGGCAGCACGCTGACCGCGCAGCAGCCGGAAAACAACATCGCGCGCACGGCGATTCAGGGGCTGGCAGGGGTGCTGGGCGGCGTGCAGAGCATGGCGCTCTCCTGCTACGACGAGGCCCTCGCCCTGCCGACCGACGCCGCTCAGCGCACCGCGCTGCGCACGCAGCAGATCATCGCGCACGAGACGGGCGCGGCGGACACGATCGACCCGCTGGCGGGTTCCTACTTCGTGGAGCGACTGACCGACGAACTGGAGCGCGAAGCAACCCAGATCATGGACCGGGTACACGACCTGGGCGGCGCCGTCGCCTCGATCGAGACGGGCTACATGCAAACCGAGATTGCCGAGGCGGCGGCACGCTACCAGCGCGAGATCGACGCCGGGGACCGCGTCGTGGTTGGCGTCAACGCGTTCACCGAGGGCAACGACGAAGACGCGACGCCAATCTTTCGCGTCGACCCGGCGCTGTCCAAGGCACAGCAGAAGCGGCTGGCGAGCTTCCGGGCGTCGCGGGATGAATCCGCGTCGACGGCGGCGCTGGAGCGGCTGCGCGAGGCGGCAAGCGTCGAGACGAACCTGATGGAGCCGCTGATCGACGCCGTCCAGGCTTACGCGACGGTGGGAGAGATCTGCACGGTGCTGCGCGACGAGTTCGGCGAGTACACGCCCCCGACCGTGATCTGAGCCTCAGACAGCTCGGGGAACGGCTCGTCGATGGTGATTGCCAACTGCCCCGCTAGAGCGGCGTAGATCGAGCAGGGACTCTCTCAAGTCACGACATCGATCACATTGAAGACGAGTACTGATATGCAGTGAATGCAATCTCCGTCCGACCGGATCTATCGAGGCACCCGCGTGCCGTGGCGCTTACTCTCCTTCCGTCGATCGCCGTCCTGGCCATCGCGTACGGCGGCGGCAACGAGGACATCTCGCAAGCGGCGTTCTGGGAACCATTCCGAGCCGGCGGCGGGCTTGAGGCCGAGGGTTACGCGACGCTCAGCGACATGGCCGAGTCGGCCGATCTGGTCGCGCGGGGGCGATTCGTGGCCTTCGAGGACAGTCGCGAAGTGACCGGCGACGTGCGCCAAGACGTGGTGACCTATGGCGCAACTACGTTCGTACTCGACGAAGTGATCCGTGGCCGAGCCGGCGGCGATCGACTCGTGGTGGAGTTCATCATCAACGAACGTCCGGATCGGGTTGCGGAGTTCATCGCGACGCAAGCGGCGAACCTGCCTGAGGGGGAGATCATCGTCTTCCTGCGCGCGAAGCGCGGCCGCGGCGAATCGGGCCTGTATCGGCTCGTCAACAGTGTGGGCCTCTGGACGACGGTGAACGACCGAGTCCAGGCGCCACTGGCCGAGATCCTGTCGGACGGCATCTTGCCCTATGCGGATGAACTTGCGTCCATCCAGCAGTTGGATGAGCTAGCTGCCCACGTCAGCGGGGGCTAACCGCCGCCAGTCGAATCGAGCCGGCCTGGGCTCTCGTCAGGCGCTGAGTGCGTTCAAGGCCTCGACTGTGAGGGCTGAGGACTCCGGGCCGTCGGCCAGCTGCCCTGCCAGCGCCGCGTAGATCGAGCGAGCGATCGGTTCGACGGCGGTCACGCCGCTCGCGAAATCGGGTTGGCCCGACATCATCACGACGATCGCGTAGCGCGGATGAGCCTCAGCGTCGCGCACGATGCCGGCGCTGTGCACACGCCAGCCGATCTCGACGGGGTACCACCCGTTCTTGAGCAGCACGCTCCAGCCCGGCAGTGCGTCAGGCAGCCCGGCGCTCAAGCCCCAGCGCTGATCGGGCGCGACCGCGTCCAGCAGGGCGAACATCTGCGCCCGCACGAGCGGGTCAACGCCGTCGGCCGTGGCCAGCATCGTGAAAAGATCGAGCACGTCGGCAGCACTGCCGGCGAACTCGCCCCAGTCCGGCAGGAAGTAGAAGCGAGCCAGGTCCGGCAGCCCCACGGACCTGAGGTAGTCCAGGAAGATCGGCTCGCCGCCGATCGCGTCCAACACCATCAGCGTGCCCCAGTTGTCGCTGTTGATGATCATCTGACGCAGCCAATACTGCGTCTCCCACTCGAAGCGCGCGGTGGCACGCTGCTGTTCGAGTGCAGCCAACGCGATCGAGACGTTGGTCAGGCTGGCCAGGACGTGGCGTTCATCGGGCCGGTAGCTGTGCGTGCGGCCGGCGGCCAGGTCGCGGACCAGCACGCTGACGCTGCCGGGTCGCACCCGAGCGAACACTTCAGCGGCGGGCGAGAGTTGGGCCAACGGCTGCTCCGGAGACAGGAGGGCCCCATCGGTGGGCGCGATCTCGACAGGCGACGGGTTCGGTTCCGGGCTCGCGATCGGCTCTTGAGCGAGAAGGATCTCGCGCAGGAGATCGGCGGCGGCAGCCCAGGCACTGCGTGCCGTCAGGCTGAGCTGGGGCGGCTCGTCGACGAGCTGCGCGGGCACATCGTCCGCCTCGACCGCAGGGGGCTGACGCACGACGGCGGCCGCGGCCAGGCGCGCATCGTCGTTCTGGGCCGAGGAATAGCCCACGAGCGCGGCGATTACGACCGTCAGGAATGTCGCACCAGCAAGCCGGCGGCGGGTCCACATACGGGACTCCGGTCACGCGCCACCGCAACCATCGTACCAGTGATGGCGGCTGTCTTCGACTCAACAACGAACCAACTATGAATCCGGTGTGCCCTCGACCGCCGCGCGCGGCGCCGGATCGGACAGACCGGCGGCGGTCTCCGGCGCCAGCTCCGGCTCGGGGATGACCGGGCGGGGCAAGCGTGAGGCAACCCAGAACAGCACGAACGAGGCCCCGATCGCGGCGGAGAACATGACCAGGGCCCAGTCGTACGAGCCGGTCGCGTCGAAGATGGCGCCCGCGATCGTCGGGCTCAGGATCTGGCCCGTCGTTTCGACCACCGCGACCACCCCGAGGATGCTGGCGAAGTGCGCGACGCCGAACGATCGCGTCAGCAGCAACGGTTCGATCATGGGACCGCCGCCGGATCCCACGATCCAGAAGCCGATGAAGATCGCCAGCCCGGCCACGGAGCCGCCCGAGATCAGCAGAGTGAGCATGGACAGGCCCAGGAAGACGGCCAGCACCATGGACGCCGCCTCAATACTGGGAATGCGATCGGCGAAGTAGCCGAAAGCGAGCCGGCTGAAGATCCCACCCCCGGCGGCGATCGAGACCAAACCCGCAGCCCAACCGGGTGACACGCCGACCGATTCGTAGAACGGGATGGCGTGCACCATCCAGCCAAACATGCCATAGAAGAATGTCATCAGCGCCAGCGCGACCGCCCAGAAGAGCGGCGTTCGAATCGCGTCGTGCACCGTCACACCCGATATCACACCGGCGCGGGCGGCGTGGGTGCGGGGCACCTCGTCACCGTCGACGTAGGTACCGACATCAGCGGGGTGGTCGCGCACCAACAGCAGGCTGAGCGGCACGAAGACAGCCGTGATCACGATGCCGGCAAAGATGAACGAGCCGTCCCAATCGACGGCGTCGATCACCAAGCGCATGATCGGCACGACCACGAAGCCGCCCAAGGAGAAGCCCGTCGCCAGGATGCCGACTGCGATGCCACGGCGTCGGTCAAACCAGCGTGTGACCAGCGCCTGGAAGGGGATGAAGAACATCAGCTGGCGGAAGACGGCGTTGATCGCCTGGAAAACGAACCAGTGCCAGAGCGTGTCGGTGACGGCCAGCAGCAGGTAGCTGGCGGCGGTGAGGACTGCGCCAACGAGGATCACGCGGCGCGGGCCATAGCGGTCGATCCAGCGGCCCACGAGGGGCGCCGCCAGTCCGCTCATGAGCAATCCGACCGAGAATCCGCCCGCGATCTCGGCACGCGACCAGCCGAACTGATCTTCCAGCGGACCGACGTAGAGGCCGAAGGCCCAAAAACTGACGCCGCTGCCGATCGCCATCGCGACGACGGAGCCCGCCAGCAGCCACCAGCCGTAATACACATGACGACGGCCGGTCAGGACCAAGTACGCGTCCCGCCAGAGCTGTGGCAATCCTGCCTCGCAGTCCCGCTCAGCGC
>Ga0310121_10000311_pt1 | contig 53337 bp, 41 predicted proteins | sample CB27_Tmax_986_MG_FD_203504 | JGI IMG/M metagenome (GOLD analysis project Ga0310121, IMG submission 203504) | Marine microbial communities from Western Arctic Ocean, Canada - CB27_Tmax_986 | ecosystem: Environmental > Aquatic > Marine > Oceanic | place: Canada: Western Arctic Ocean | collected... | reverse complement strand
AAAACGGATTCGGGGTGATTGTTCCGGCGTCACCCACAGCCTCAGCCGCATCTTCAACCACGATGGCAATCCCAGAGCCTGAAAGCTTGACCCTCTGTTTTGTAATCTTGATCTTGTTGGCACGTTGGCTGGCACTAGGCGGCCTTTCGCACGGCATGCCGCGATCTCGAATTGCCTGATCGCACAACATTTTCGCTCCCGCCGAATTGGATCTTGCCGGGAACTCCAGGAAGAAACGGAAACCCAAAAAAAGCCTCGGGTAATGAGCATCACCCGAGGCTTAAAATGTTGATGGTTTGTCTTTTTTCAATACACGTCGTCCATGCCACCATGCCCTGGGCCACCGCCCTTTTTGTCCTTCTTGGGCGCTTCGGCAATCAAAGCATCCGAAGTAAGTAACAACGTGGCCACGCTGGCCGCATTTTGGAGAGCCGTGCGGGTCACTTTGGTCGGGTCAATGACACCCGCCTTCACCAAATCCTCATAGGAGTCCGTGGCCACATTGTAACCATAGTTGCTCGTCTTGCCGGAAACCTTCTCGCACACGATACCACCGTCCTGCCCAGCGTTGACTACAATCGCTTTCAATGGTGCACGACAGCTCCGTACGACGATATTGTAGCCCACCTCCTGGTCAGGGGTGGCATCTTCACCAATACTAATCTTGGTACTGGCACGTAACAGAGCGACTCCACCACCGGGCAAAATACCTTCTTCCACGGCTGCCCGCGTGGCGTGCAGGGCGTCCTCGACGCGAGCCTTCTTCTCTTTCATTTCGCTCTCGGTCGCAGCGCCCACGTTCACCTTGGCGACTCCACCGGATAACTTGGCCAGCCGCTCTTCGAGTTTTTCACTGTCATAGTCACTGGTGGCATTGGAGATTTCTTTGCGGATTTGATCAATACGACCCTTGATGTCTCCGCTCTTGCCACCGCCCGAGATAATCGTCGTATTGTCCTTGTCGATGATGATCTTCTTGGCCCGGCCAAGGTCTTCAAGTCCGATTCCCTCCAGCTTGATACCCAGGTCCTCGAAAATGGCCTGTCCGCCAGTGAGAACACCAATGTCTTCCATCATTGCCTTGCGTCGATCGCCAAAGCCCGGAGCCTTGACCGCACAGATATTAAAGGTGCCTCGCAACCGGTTGATAACGAGCGTCGCCAAGGCTTCACCCTCGATATCCTCAGCCACAATCAGGAGTGATTTTCCGCTATTGACCACCGATTCAAGCACGGGAACGAGATCCTTCACGTTCGTAATCTTCTTTTCGTGAATCAGTACATAGGCATCTTCCAGCACACACTCCATCGATTGATTGTCGGTAACGAAGTAGGGCGAAAGGTAACCGCGGTCGAACTGCATACCTTCAACCCACTCAACCTCGGTTGCCAGGCTCTTCCCTTCGTCAACTGTAATCACGCCATCTTTACCGACTTTTTCCATCGCTTCGGCAAGCATAATCCCGATCTCACGGTCCCCATTGGAAGCGACCGTACCGACCTGAGCCATCTCTTCGCTGCTCTTGATCTTGATCGACATCTTTTTGAGCTCTGCAGTGACGTCGTCCACCGCCTGCTCAATACCTTGTTTCATTTGGACCGGGTTTACCCCCGCGACTACGGCCCGCAGGCCTTCGTTGAAAATAGCCTCGGCCAAAATGGTTGCAGTGGTCGTTCCGTCGCCAGCCACATCGCTGGTCTTACTGGCAACTTCCTTGACCATCTGCGCACCCATATTCTCGTAAGTGTCCTCCAGTTCGATTTCCTTTGCCACGGTCACGCCGTCCTTGGTAACGGTTGGCGAGCCAAAACTTTTTTGGAGAATCACGTTGCGGCCCTTCGGACCAAGCGTGATTTTGACGGCTCTGGTCAGTTTCTGGACGCCGCGACGCATTGCATCGCGGGCTTCTTGCTCAAAGGCAATCATTTTTGCCATGGGGGGGCTCCTTAGTGTGTCAGCGGAAAAACCGTACCCAAACGGTGGACATGATTTCGATTACTTGTGTAGGGGGGACTGACAAGGGCCGAGTTGCGGGGAACCCGCCCCTTACTTGTATACAGTCGACTCTCGATCTATTTACTCGACGACCGCGAGAATGTCGTTTTCGCTCATCATCAGGTATTCCTCGTCGTCGATCGTGATCGTTTCTGGAGCGTAACTGGTAAACAGGACTCGGTCGCCCTTTTTGACCTGGCTCTCGCTGCGGCTACCATCGTCCAACAGCTTGCCAGTACCCACCGAAATGATTGTCCCTCGGGAGGGCTTATCTTTCGCCGAGTCGGGTAACACGATGCCACCAGTGGTGACATCTTCTGAAGCGTCGCGTTCCACGACCACCCGATCACCGAGAGGTTGAATGGCGAGTTTGGTTTTCTTTTTTTTCGTAGCAGTCGCCGGCATGGGAGCATTCCTCCTAGCAAAACTTAATGTGTGGGAAATTGATATGTTTGAGCGTGAATTTGTTTCGCAGATGGACCAATCTGGCCGTGCGAGGGATTCACCAGGGTGGTAAGCCGCCCGCACTGGCCAATAGCGGCGCGAATTACCTCACTGGTTGGCGCACAACGCCCCTCTCCACCGCGTCTCCTTATGCACTTAATGCAGTTATGCAACCGTCATGCCGAAACGGGGATTCCTCGTAAACGGATGCTGATACAAGGGTTGAGACCTGGAGCCCAACTCGTCCCATGCTGCCAGATTCGGCTACCCGGCTCGTGATCAGGTGACGTGCCTGCCAATTTGGCAGCAGATGGTGGACCGTGTCCCCATCCGGCTACCTGATAAGTCGGCCTTCAGGCCGCAACTTGTGATTTCCAACTCTTCCTGGAAAGCTGGGGGGCTGCTCTGCCGATTGGTCCTGTCCGCTACCAAAGGCTTGCTGGGGTCCGAACCTGTTGGACACGATCGAACCGAGTCATTTCGCGGCAAGCCCGGTCCCGATGTCGCGCGACCGTGATTCGAACTCCTTTCAGAAGTCCTTTCGAAATGGGCGGGGGGGTTGTCCTTTTCAGTCATCTTCAAAACTTCAAGAATTCCCCCTGGTATTTAACCTACTCGCCAGCGAACGATGAGCGTAAAATTAGCTGACACATGGAAATGGCCGTGGTGACAGCCCGGCCCGCAAACAGGTTGCGGGAACTGGCTGCACAACTTGAGCAGCATTGCGGCTTCGCAAAAGTGCACGCCAGTCTGAAGGCGGGCCATGGCGGAACTCTTGGCGGAGTCTGGGGGTCTTCTTGCGCGCTGGTCACGGCCGCTCTCGCCTCAAGTTGCCCGGGTCCTCTGGTCGTGGTTTGTCCGCACCCCAGCGACATTGACAACCTGGCGGAGGATTTATGCCTCTTTACCGATCTGCCAGTCACACAGTTTCCTGCCTGGGAGTCGGAACCGGGCGAGCACGTGGTCCACGATGAGATCTACGGGACACGTCTAGCGGTTCTGAAGCAACTAGCTGGTAACCTGGTCCGACGTGACACTGATTCTTCCGTCGGATTCCCTGGGAGGGAAACCCCTATTCTTGTCACAAGCATCCAGAGCTTGTTGCAACCTGTACCTGGTCGCGACACGCTGGCTGCCGCGACGCAGCAGATTGTTGTTGGCAGCCAGCTTGGCGAGCGGGACCTCTCGGAATGGTTGGTTGCACGCGGTTGTCATGCGACCAGCGCAGTCGAATTGCCTGGCGAGTTTTCGTTGCGTGGTGGCATCTTTGATGTTTTTCCACCGGATGTTAAATATCCGGTAAGGATTGAACTTTTTGGCGATGAGGTCGAGTCTATCCGCACATTCGACATCTTCACGCAACGGAGTCTAACCACCCTTGAGACCGTTGACATTACGATGCTCATGCCGGACGACTCCGACCGGTCCCACTTCACCACCTACCTGCCCGAGGAAGTGTGGTTCGTACTGGTGGAACCGGCCGACTTGGAAAACGAAGGGCGCTATTACCTGGAGCGGATGGGTCATCCCGAGGCATTCCACAGCCTGCGGACGACACTGGCCGAGGTCTACAAATTCCCATCGGTGACCGTCAGCGGCGTTCCCGCTGGATCACTCGAAGCGACGGCGCATCTGGAGTTTGAATCGGTCGAACGGTTCAGTGGTGAGATCAGCAAAGTTCGAGAAGAGCTCGACAACATTAGCGACGGCCAGGAGGTTTTCCTGGTCTGCAATAACGAGGCAGAGGTCGAGCGTTTGGAAACCATATTCGGGGCGACGCGGCTTGCGGTCGATAAGCGATTGCACCTGGTGATTGGACGGCTGCACGACGGATTCCGCTTCGTTTCGCAAAAAGCAGTACTTCTAAGTGCAGCTGAACTTTTTCATCGCAAAGAACTATTCCGCTCGTCACGACGCAAGGCTGGCCGGGCAATTGACAGTTTCCTGGAACTTAACGAAGGAGATTTAGTCGTCCATATCACACATGGTATTGGGCGCTATCGAGGCCTTAAGCTCTTGGAAAAAGAAGGTCGGGCGGAGGAGCACTTGGAGCTGGAATATCATGGCGGAACCAAAATATACGTTCCCAGTGCGAAGATCGAACTGGTTCAAAAGTATGTTGGCGGTACGAAATCCAAGCCAACTTTAGCGCGCATCGGTGGCAAGGCATGGGTTCGTCAGAAAGAAGCGGCGGAGCGGGCGGTAATCGATCTGGCTGCCGACATGATCGAGTTGCAAGCCCGCCGGGGAGCCCAACCAGGGATCACGTTTCCGAAAGATACCGAGTGGCAACGCGAGTTCGACGCGGCGTTTCCGTATCAGGAAACAAACGATCAGTTAACCGCTATTGACGACATCAAAACGGATATGCAGCAGTCCAAACCGATGGACCGGTTGCTGTGCGGCGATGTTGGCTTCGGAAAAACCGAAGTTGCGATTCGGAGTGCTTTCAAGGCTGTCGATATTGGCTACCAGGTGGCCGTACTGGTACCCACCACCGTATTGGCCGAACAGCACCGTCGCACATTCAGCGAACGGATGGTGGAGTTTCCCTTCGAAATCGCGGCGCTCAGCCGGTTTTCCACGAAAAAACAGCAGCAGGAGACGCTGCAGCGGACCGTCGGAGGCGAAATTGACATTCTCATCGGCACCCATCGTTTGGCGTCCCCCGATGTGAAATTTGCCAATCTCGGGTTGTTGATCATCGATGAAGAACAGCGGTTTGGGGTGGCGGTCAAAGAGCGTATTAAGGCTCTTCGCACCACAGTCGATGTGCTTACGATGACTGCCACGCCAATTCCACGAACTCTGCACATGTCTCTCTTGGGAGTACGGAACATTTCGAACCTAAAAACTGCGCCGGAGGATCGTCTGGCAGTCGAAACCCGAGTTACCCGATTTAATGACGAACTCATCCGTAACGCAGTTGTTCGTGAGTTGAACCGCAATGGACAGATCTTCTTCGTCCACAACCGCATTGCCGACATCCAGAACGTGGCGGACCGTTTGGTGCAAATCGTACCCGAGGCAACGATCGAAATTGCCCATGGTCAGATGCCAGAGTCTCGGCTCGAGGAGGTCATGCTGCGGTTTGTTCGCGGCGATTTTGATATTCTGCTAACCACGACCATCGTTGAAAGCGGACTTGATATCCCTAACGCGAACACAATCTTCATTGACGATGCCGACCGCTATGGGCTTGCCGATTTGCATCAATTGCGCGGCAGGGTAGGGCGGTACAAGCATCGCGCTTATTGCTATCTGATGGTCGACGAAAACCGGCACCTGTCACCCATGGCAGCCAAGCGGCTACGCGCCATTGAAGAGTTTAGCCACATGGGGGCAGGTTTTGCACTCGCCATGCGCGACCTCGAGTTGCGCGGTGCTGGCAACATTCTGGGAACCCAGCAAAGCGGGCATATTGCGACCGTTGGATATGAAATGTACTGTGCGATGCTGGAGAAAGCAGTCCGCCAACTCAAAAAACTTCCACCACGTGAATCGGTCGATGTGAACATCGACTTACCTGGCGAAGCGTATCTAACCAGGCAGTATGTTCCCGATATACGCATGAAAATTGACCTCTATCGCCGACTCGCACGATTGACTTGCGAGGGACAAGTCAACGATTTTGCCGCCGAACTGGTGGACCGATTCGGCCCTATTCCCGAAATAACCCAACATCTTCTGGATCGCTCCCGGTTGCGGATCTGGGCTCACCAATGGGGAGTCAACGATATTCATCTGGAAGATTCCTACGCCGTACTGCGATATACCTCTCGCGACAAGCTTGACCGGTTGCTAGCACGGTCGGGAAGAAAGCTACGAATTGCCGATCGCACGAGTGCTTATCTCCCGCTCGAGTCCGCGATCGATGACCGAAAGACCGTTTTCGAAGTTGTAAAATCACTCTTGCAACCGGAATGAGTCAGCTTCTACAATCCCCCCCGCTTTTCTTTCCGCGAGGATGGATGGCCACGGCGTCGCAGGCTGTCAACTGTTTGTTGCGGCCCTGGCCAAAGCTCTCGATACGTCTCTACGAACGGCTGAACTGTGCGTTGCAACGTTTTCCCGCTTTTTGTGACGATTGCTACTTGGGCTCCGTGGGCCTTCCCATTGCCTGCACCCGGTCAGGCAGGGGCAACACCCTCCGACAGTTACCTGGCAACTCGGCCCCAGCGGGAGATCCCCGCCGTAGTTCCTCCACGGCTTGCAACCGGTCTGCAAACCTCGTCGTCAGTGCCCCAGGGCCCAACGGCGATCCCAGCCACAACCAACATCACGCCGCTACCCCGGGCAGTTTCATCCAACATCAACCAGGCGTCTGAGCGGGCTCCCGGGCGCCCGTTGTCCCCCACATCCCAAGTCCAGTCGCTGGAAGAATGTGAGGTGATCGCCAAGATTGATGGCCAGGTGATTCAGGCGTGCGAGGTGCTTTGGCAGGTCAAGTTGGTCATGGAGAAGAACCACAATCGGATACCTCCAGAGCAGGAAGAAGAAGTTCACCGGACGTTAATGCAGCAGCAGATTACGACTCTGGTCGATACGAAAATCCTGTATGCGGACTTTCTCCGCAACGTACCAGCCCAAAACCTCGATGCGATCCAAGACAAACTAAGGGGGCCGTTTGAAGAACAGCAGTTACCCAGGCTGATCAAACAATTTAATGCCACCGACGTCGACGACCTCCAACTCAAACTGGTTGCCGTCGGCACGTCGTTGAACGATTTGGAACAGGCATTTCTTGAGCAAACAATTGCCCACGAATGGATGCGTGCGAGTATCGAGTTCAACGACGAGGTCACCCACGATAAGATGCTGGCCTACTACCGGGAGCATCTCGCCGAGTACGAGTATCCAACCCAAGTTCACTGGGAAGAGCTGATGGTTCAGCGCAACCGGTTTAAAAACCGTGGAAAGGCGATCACTGCGATTTGTGAAATGGGAAATCAAGCCTACCATGCAGCCGTTGCGGGCAAGTTGACAGGCCCGATTTTTACAGAGATTGCCAAGACGAAGTCGCACGGCTGGACAGCAAAAAAAGGCGGGCTCCACGACTGGACTACGCGGGGGGCACTCAAAACGGCTGCGATTGACCAGGCACTCTTCACGCTCCAGGTCGGTCAACTTAGCAACCTCATTGAAAGCTCGACCGGGTTTCATATTGTCCGCGTGCTGCAGCGTAAGCAGGCTGGGTGCAAGCCATTCCGCGAGGTGCAATTTGACATTGTCAAAGACATCCAGCAGGCTCGGTACCGCATGACGATCGATAACCATCTGGAAAAACTCCGCAGCAATGCCCAGATTTGGACGGTTTACACGGGCATTACCAGTTTCGAAATGCTTGCCAGGCCACCCGACGGGCCACCCCGTCGTTAGCTGCTGACCCCACAGTGGGCAGGCGAAACAGCGCGAGTGCCCGCAAGAATTACCCGAGCGTGGATAGTTCGAACGACTTGGCTGATTTAACCGCCACGCCAAAACGACGCCGCGGGTCCGTATCACGCTGGAAGGTGTATTCGCGGTGACCAAGCGTCCTGGTCACGAACATCTCGAGATCGTCTTTGCAGGCTTCAAAGGTCTCGTCCGTATTGGTAGCCAGTGCCCGATCGTTGATCACGATCTCGAATTCGTGCCGGCTGAACCGCAGCGGACCTTCTGCCGTAAACTCTGCTTCGAGCAAGTTGCAAGCCTTAGCAGCAGCTGCAAAGGCCTGGCTGAGCCGCTGATCATTTGTGCCATCGAGCCGGGCTTTGCGGTTGTAAAGAAGTCCCCAGCGACCGCCAGTCTGATCCATACAAAAATCGGCTTCATCACCAACCAAAAGCACGCTGGGACCTTTTGGCACATGCCGATAATCGGCCACATCGATGAGCAAATCTCCCACCGCTTTTTCGCGGATCCAGTTGTGGAAAACCTCGATTAATCGTTCCGAGGGAACCGTCAGTTCACCGTCGACAAAGATTTTTACGTTAACTTGTTGCAGTTCCATACGATTTTGGGGCAAGGATCACCCGTCAAGATGTTCAAAACCTCCGTTTAACCAAACATCCAACTGGGCATGCTAATTTGCCTCGACTCCTTCGCTTCTCAAGCGGTTGTAACAGCTGTGCACAGCTTCGACAAAGAGCTGTGATTCTTCGATTAAATGGTGTGCCGACTCGGCGTTGTGGGTGTGACCAGCATTTTCATAGGCGGCGAACAAGTAGTCTGCGAACTTTGGTCCTGCGTAAGGATCATGGAACAGTTCGGTGTCAAAGAAGCGTTCCTTAAACTCTTCGATCACTTCGTCTGGATCGCTGGTCACGTCGTCGTATTGGATTTGAACAATTGCCTTGGCGGCACGAATCATGGCATCGTAGGCCTGCTGACCCGCTTCTTTGGCATTGCCGCCGTCCAACAAAATCTGTGCTCCAAAAATCATACGCTCCGCACCAGCCATCTCAAACTGATAATGCGTGACCACCTCCCCAGCGCACTCGCCTTTACCAATATCGCCAATTCCATATTGTCGCGGATCAGCCCAATCGGAGTAGAAACCTGGGTCGTTTTCGTGCGCGGGCAAATCCTGGGTCAACTCCTCCAGGAATTGACGAATCGGGCCTTTGCCGATGCGCTGCACGTAGTTTGTGAATCGTTCATCCGGCTCGCGGTTATCCATGAAGTGTTGGGTAATCCGTTCGAGTGCGTCAGGGATGCGCTTGGAAGGAATCGCCACAATCGGCAGGCCATACGAACCGGCGTTTTCTTCCCACTGACCGCCGAGGACCACCTGGAAATGCGGTACTTTAAAGCCTTGCACCGTTCGACTGACTCCGTAAAAACCGATGTCGGCAATGTGATGTTGCCCGCAACTGTTAAAACAGCCACTGACCTTGATATGCAAGTTTTGAATTGCCTCATCCAGTTGGAAGCTTTTCTCGGCAAGCCGTTTTCTGAGTTCCGCCGCCAGTCCCCGGGAAGAAGAAATGCCGAGTTTGCACGTATCAGTGCCGGGGCACGCGACAATGTCCATGATGTTGCTGGCACCTGGTTCCGACAGCCCAACGGCATCCAGCGCATGGTAGAGGTCAACCACATCCGCCTTGCTGACCCAGCGGATGACAAAGTTTTGCTCCACGGTGGTACGAATCGTGCCATTGGTAAATTGTCGCACGATATCGGCCAGGCTGCGCAATTGATCGGCGGTCAAATCGCCCAACGGTAATGAGACGGTTGCGGTAACATAACCCTCTTGCCGCTGCTGGAGGACGTTCGTACTGATCCAGTGGGCCAGTCGCTGGTTACCGTTGATAGCAGGCATCTCTCCGGGTGGGTGGAGCGGGGACTCTTCGCAACTATCGACGTTGGCCAGGAATTCAGTCCACTGCGGATCTTCGCGCAGCCTCGCCCGCTCAGCAAGTACTTCTTCTTTAAACTTTTCCAAGCCCCAGCTTTCGATCAGGAATTTCAAACGGGCACGGCTACGTGTCTTCTTTTCGCCGTACTTGCCAAAAACCCGCGCTATCGCCTGCGCCACTGGCAGAATTTCTGCTGGTGACATGAAGTCGTCGAACAGTTTGGCTTGTCGCGGCACCGTACCCAAACCGCCACCCACGTAGACTTTAAAACCACGCTCCGTTTTGCCATCTACTTCGCGCGTGGTCGCTGTGAGACCCAAGTCGTGCATGGCTGTCAAGCCACAGGAGTGCTGCACACACCCGCTGAATGTCGGTTTGAACTTGCGGCCAAAATTCTGCGCGTCCGGGTGCCCCAGCAAAAATTGTGTCAGTGCATTGGCATAGGGAGTGACATCGAAAGCTTCGTCGGGGCAAACGCCAGCAAAAGGACAACCGGTCACATTTCGCACCGAGTTGCCGCACGCCTCTCGGGTGGTAATCCCAACGGCGGCAAGCCGCCGCATCAAGGTAGGCGTGTTGTCAATATGGATGAAATGAAGCTGAAAATCCTGGCGCGTTGTGATGTGCGCAATCGAGTCGGAATATTCTTCGGCAAGTTCCGCCAGCACTTCCAATTGCTCCGGATTCATGCCACCGTAGGGGATTTTGATCCGCATCATTCCCGGGGCATCCCATATTGTGTTGGGACCCTTGGTCTGCCTCTCCCCATCGAAAGCTAGCTGCCGGCTTTTGACCCCATCGTGCCGCTGGCCATTGTCATATCGCTGACCGTAGACACCCCGCCGCAGCCTCGTTTCGGCGAAAATTTTCTCGTCCACCTTGCCTTGTCGGCGGAGGTTGATTTCGGTCTCGAAAGTGTCGATCTCCTCGGCAAGGTCCGGGGGAAGTTGACCGGCGAGCCGTTCTTTCCAAATCTCGTTACTGGCTTTCATGACGGGTTGCCTTAAAGAACTGATTGCTTGAACTGGAGCAGGTATGCTCAGACCACTTTATTTATAAGGGGTAATGGGTTCCAGATATGGCTGAAGCTTATCACAATACATGCTGCAAAAGCAATTGCGCCAACAGGGACAGAACTCGACTGGCATGGAAAAACTCGGCTTTCTAGGATATATTTTAAATAGACTACAAAGCTAGGTGAATCCTTTTCGATGGACTGCGATTGGGGTTTGCCCAATCATTTTTCCCACACTCGGTATTGAGGACACCATGCCCCACGACCACTCGCGCCGTGTTTACGATTCAATGCTTGGCCTCCTCTGTAATGAGGAAAATCCAACACCCTTGGTTCGCCTTAACCACGTCGTGCCCTTCAAACACACTCAGGTGTTCGCCAAGCTGGAATGGTACAACCCGTTTGGAGCTATCAAAGACCGTGTAGCCGCCAACCTGATTCAAGACGCGGAAGAACGTGGCGTGTTGAAACCAGGGGTGAAACTCGTCGAGCCAACCTCCGGTAATACGGGGCTCGGTTTGGCCATGATCGGCAACGCCAAGGGATATCCACTTGAAACCCCCCTCTCGTCGGAGATCCCGCTCGAAAAACGGACCGTGCTGAGGTTCTTCGGGACGGACGTGATGGAACTGGACGATACGCTCTGTCCCGCACCAGGGGCACCCGAAGGTGCCATTGCCAAAGCTCGTGAAACGGCCGAACAGCCTGGCTATGTGATGCTTGATCAGTATCGCAATGAGGCCAATCCGGAAGCTCATTATCGGACCACAGGACCTGAAATCTGGCGGCAGACCGACGGCCAGATCACCCATTTTGTGGCTGGACTCGGTACCTGCGGAACGATTACCGGAACGGGAAGATTTCTCAAAGAGAAAAACCCCAAGATTAAGGTCTTGGGAGTCTACCCCGAAGAGGGGCATGATATTCCCGGCGTCCGCAGTCAGCGCCAACTTGTGCAAACCGAACTTTATTGCCCCGATGAATACGACGGTGAAGTCGAGGTCGCCGATCAGGAGGCGTATGACTTGTGCCTCCGCCTGAACCGGGAAGAATGCGTCATCGCCGGCCCCAGTTCGGGGATGAATCTGGCGGGGGCATGCAAGCTCGTTCCCGATGAACCCGGCGCGATCGTAGTTGTTATCTTTTGCGATAACATCTTCAAATATGCATCTTCCGTCCAGCGACATTTCCCGGAGATTTGTCCTGCAGATCGCAAAGAAGAATCGGCAGGTCCCAGCAAGAACGATATCCTTATCAACGAGATGATGGAAAACCTCAAGAACAAGTACGACAGTATCAGCGCAAACGACCTGCATGAATGGCTCGCTGGGCCCGACCGGCCCCTGCTGGTCGATATCCGCGGCCCCGAGATGTTTGCCGAAATGCATATCGACGGTGCCTTGAACCTTCCACAAGATGATCTCGCTCAACGGGCCAATGAGTTACCCGGTGACCGCGATGCTCCCATCGTCACGATTTGCAACATTGGGAAGTTTTCCAAACAAGCCGTGCTCTATTTCAAATCAATGGGATATCACAATGTGAAAAGTATGAAGGGGGGCCTCAACGAATGGGTTCGCAAAGGCCATCCCACTTCGGCATCTGACGCAGTGGGAGCCTCTTGAGCAACTCCCAGCAGCCCGCTCCCGGCTCGTTACCGGTTTGGCTGGCAACAGGCTTGCGTGTCGGGCTTGTTGTGCCGGCGCCGGGGACCGTCGGTGCCCTGATCTGGGGAATGCCCCTCGCCTGGTCGATTGGGTTGATCCACGGCTGGTGGTGGCAACTACTGGTGATCGTGATTCTCAATCTTGTGGGGATACCCCTCTCGACGCGGGCGGGAAATGACCTCGGGGGAACCAAGGATAATCAAGCCATCGTGTGGGACGAAATTGTCACGGTACCCATGGTATTTCTGATCGTCCCCTTCACCGATTGGTGGTCAGGTGTCGCAGGATTTGTTTTGATTCGTTTGTTCGACATCTGGAAACCGCCACCCGCCCGACAGTTGGAACGGCTCCCCGATGGGCTTGGCATTATGGCCGACGACTGGGTCGCCGGCATTTATGCCTGCCTGGCTCTGGCTCTGCTCTATCAGCTGTAGTCGAACCCGTGTGGCTCGGGACCCGCCAGGCTGGTCGTGACCCAGCGCGGGTAGTCCGTTGGCAGCAGCGAAGTTAGAATGATGTCCGCTCCGGTGGCCGTGGATCGCCGGGGGCCCAAACGGTAGGTGCTTACCTGCGGCGCGGTGCTTTTCCTGCCGCTGCCCGATCCCGGCAGGAAAAAACTTTCCGGGGCTTTGCAACCTTGCGTGAACCGGAACCGCGTTTTTACACATCGGGTGGTGAATTGTGGTGGCAATTGAAGAATTCCCCATCAGGAGTGGCCCTGCCCTGTGCGGACCTCCTCGCAGATTTAGAGCCCCTCCCCTTTAGTATGTCCGCTCAAATCGTAGATTAAACTATGGCTGCCACAATTCTTGACGGCAAGGAACTTGCCAAACAGCTCCGACAGGAACTCGCTGTCGAGGTGATTGAGTTCATTCAGAACAACAGCGTTGTGCCATGCCTGGCCGCTGTTTTGACAGGAGAAGATCCAGCCAGCGAGGTCTATATTCGCAACAAACGGCGTGGCTGCGAACTGGTGGGTATCGAAAGCCAACTCTGCCGCCTGCCCGCCAATGCGTCCGAAGACGAACTCTTGCAGATCGTTGCCCGGCTAAACAAAGATCGCAAAGTTCACGGAATCTTGGTGCAACTGCCACTGCCAGATGGAATTCGCGTAGAGCGGATCCTGCAAGCGGTGAGTCCAGCCAAAGATGTCGACGCGTTTCATCCGGAAAACGTCGGGCGAATTGTGCAGGGACGCCCACGGTACTTGCCGTGTACCCCCGCCGGTATTCAGCAGTTGCTGCTCCGCAATGAAATCGAGATAGCCGGTCAACATGTCGTGATCGTCGGCCGCAGCGACATCGTCGGCAAACCCCTGGCCAATATGCTTGTGCAGCGAGGTCCAGGTGGCAATGCGACCGTCACGGTATGCCACAGCCGGACAGCTGATTTGCCGGCTGTCACCCGCCTTGCAGACATTCTCGTTGTTGCCATCGGTCAGCCAAATTTTGTGACCGCCGAAATGGTCAAGCCCGGAGCGTCGGTGATCGACGTTGGCATTAATCGAACCGCCGATGGCCTGGTGGGCGACGTTGCATTTGACGAAGTCAGAGAGGTCGCCGGCAACATTACCCCCGTGCCTGGTGGCGTTGGCCCGCTGACTGTCACCATGCTGCTTTACAATACGCTGGCTGCTGCTCAAGAGCTCGAAACGTGAGCAAGCTCACCAAGGCAGCCCGGTCTGAACGGCTGCCGTTACCAGCGGTCTGCTCGATCCGGACGGCGACAGCACTGCTGGCAAGAGTTGCCACGTAACGATGCCACCACCACAAAACGAGGTGGTCCGTGCAGGCCATAGTGCGAGCGCACGACCTGGTACCCTGAAAGCCGCAACTCCTGGGGACCGCCAACCATTCTGATCGGCACAACCGTTCATTCATGCTCAAGCCACCTGGACTGGGGGACGATGATCCAGTTAGGAGTAGGGAACCTGCGCCCGGTTTTTGAACGCAATCGCACGTCGCAGGAGCATCTGCTAACAAGGAAGTTCAGCCCATGTCGACCACTCGCAAAGCGGCTATCGTGTTGGTGAGTTTGCCCGAGGAAGAGGCCGGCATGTTGATGAGTAAATTCGATCTTCAACAGATCGAACAAGTCTGTGTTGAAATTGCCTGTATGAATCGGGTCACCACCAATGAGCAAGAAACGGTAATCCGGGAGTTTGCAGATTCAAATCGTGTCGGAGGACCCAAAAATGGCAGTCTTGAATTAGCGAAAAACCTCATAAAGAAAGCGCTCGGTTCGAGGGCATCTTCGGCAATTGAGAACCTTCGGCAGTCAATCGAGGATTCGCCCTTCGGTTTTCTTCGGCATGTTGACAGTCAGAACGTGCTGACCTACATCATCGATGAACATCCCCAGACAATTGCCCTGATTCTCTCCTGCTTGCCGCCAGCGTTTGGAGCGGAGGTCATGGCAGGATTGCCACAGGAGTGCCAGATCGCCGTTGTACGCCGCATGGCGAGCATAGGGCAAACAAATCCCGAGGTAATTCGCGAAGTGGAGTTGGGGCTTGAGAAACGAATGTCGAGTGTCGTCAACCATAGCTTTGAGCCCGTCGGTGGAGTCGAATCGGTAGCCAAAATGCTCAACGTTTCTGACCGTGACACCGAACGGGTCCTGCTGGAAAAACTGGAAAGTGACGACCCAGACCTGGTTGAACAAATTCGCCGGCTCATGTTTGTCTTCGCAGACATCGCCAGATTGGATGACAAGGATATTCAAGCGATTCTCGAGAATGTTGAAAACATGCAATGCGCCTACGCCCTCAAGGGGGCCAGCGACGAGTTGAAAGATCGCATTCTCGGTAATATGTCGCAGCGTGCCGGTGATATGCTCCGCGAAGAAATGGAAACCCTCGGGGCAGTTAAGCTCTCGGCGGTGGAAGCCAGGCAACAAGAAATCGTCGATATTGCCCGGCGTCTGGAGGAAGAGGGAAAAATAGAGATCCATACGATGGGTGAAAAAGAGCAAATGGTGCAATAGTGCCTCGCTCACGACCGTGCTATCGGTCGCATCTTGCACCCTCACCCGGCAGGTCATGACCTGCCGGATTCTTGACCAGCCCCTTGAGGACAGACCGGGGCGTCGGCTAGCATACACGGCGACTCGGAGAACGCGGTCTATGCCCCCTACCCCCATGATACAGCAGTACCACGAAGCGAAAGCGTCCGTGGGCGAAGCGCTGCTGTTATTTCGCATGGGGGATTTCTACGAACTGTTCTTTGAAGATGCCAAAACGGCTGCCCGCGAGTTGGGGCTGGCGTTGACCAGTCGTGACAAGGGTGAAAACCCAATTCCCATGGCCGGTTTCCCGCATCATCAGCTCAATAGTTATCTGGCGAAGATCATTTCAGCGGGTTACCGGGCGGCGATTTGTGAGCAAGTCGAAGACCCCAAAGCCGCAAAGGGGCTTGTCCGCCGAGAAGTCACCCGGATTGTCAGTCCCGGTACCGTGACCGACGACGCCTTGCTCAAGCCGCAAGAAAGCAATTTCCTGGCGGCTGTGTTCGTCGACCAGCCCCACCCCAAAAAGAGTATCGGTAAATCAGAGAAGAAGCAGGTCGGTCTGGCCTGGATTGACATCTCGACCGGCCGATTCTATGCGGCTGCATTGACCCGGGGACAGCTGGCAAACCAACTTGCCCGGATCGAACCATCCGAACTACTGCTCGCCGACGACGTGGAACCGGTGCCAGAGGATGTAGCCGGAAATGCCTCGGTAACTCTCCGGCCACCGTGGGCTTATAGCAAGGCAACAGCCGCCGAGGTGCTCGGCAAACACTTTGGCACGAAGTCGTTACGTGGATTTGGATTTGACGAAGATCAACCCCAAGATGTGCTTGCCCTGCGTGCAGCTGGTGCCATTGTTGATTACCTCAACGAAACGCAAAAAGCATCGCTGGCCCACATCGATCAGCTCATTCCCTGGACCACGGGCCAGGCCGTTGAAATTGATCCTGCCACTCGACGCAGCCTGGAGATTGTACAGACACTCCGTTCAGGGAGCCGCGACGGTTCACTGTTGGGAGTCATTGACCGCACCGTAACCGCCATGGGCGCACGACTACTTGCTGACTGGCTGGCAGCACCACTGACGGACATCGATGCGATTGAGGGGCGACTCGACGCGGTGGCGGAATTCGAGGCCAACCCGCCACTGACCCGCGACCTGAATCAAGTCCTGAAGTCGATCTACGACATCGAACGCCTGCTGGCAAGGGTAACGACCGGTCGGGCCAGCCCCAGGGATTTGAGCTTTGTAGGGCGAACCTTGTCCCTCTTGCCCGAAATCAAGGTGAAGTTGGACGGGTGTGAGAGTGCTCTGCTGCAAAAACTCGAAACGCAAATCGATTTGTGCACCGAGGTTCGTACGCGCCTGGAAAACTCGTTAGTTGACGATTGCCCCCTCGCCAGTCGAGAGGGCGGAATCATCAAGGACGGTGTCCATTCGCAACTCGATGAGTTGCGGAAACTTTGTGTGAGCGGAAAGAAATGGATGGCCGAGTATCAAGCTGGCGAAATCCGCCGCACCGGCATCACAAATCTCAAGGTTGGCTTTAACAAGGTCTTTGGGTATTTCCTGGAAGTCACGTCCGCCCACCGCGACAAGGTTCCAACGGAATACACCCGAAAACAAACACTGAAGAATGCCGAGCGTTTTATTACGCCCGAATTGAAAGAATATGAAGAAAAGGTCCTCACCGCTAACGAGCAGGTGAAAGACTTGGAGTATGAGCTGTTTGCCGAGTTGCGCGATTTGGTTTCCGAAGTGGCGGGCAGGCTACGCGGCACGGCGGCAGCCCTGGCCCATGTCGATGTGCTGGTCAGCCTGGCCGAACTTGCCCGCTCGCGTCAATTTGTCCGTCCGGAAATCTCTGCCCGGCCAGTCCTCATCATTGAAGAGGGACGGCATCCGGTACTCGACATTACCGAACCGCAAGGGACGTTCGTTCCCAACGGTGTGCAAGTCGAGGGGCAATACCTCGAACCGGAATATCCGCAGCCCGATTGCGACCAACAAGCCGCCACGCGTTCGACACTCCCTTCGCTGTTGTTGATTACCGGCCCCAACATGTCGGGTAAGAGCACTTATATCCGACAAGCGGCCTTGCTGACGCTGCTCGCCCAGATTGGCAGTTTTGTCCCTGCCCGACACGCTGTGATCGGGGTAGCCGACCGCATTTTTGCCCGTGTAGGGGCCAACGATGAACTTTCCCGCGGCCAGAGTACCTTTATGGTGGAAATGACCGAAACGGCTCGAATCCTTAACACCGCCACTCGGCAAAGCCTCGTGATTCTTGATGAAATCGGGCGTGGCACGAGTACTTACGATGGGTTGTCGATTGCCTGGAGCATCGTTGAGCATCTGCAGGGACAGATCGGTTGCCGTTGCCTGTTTGCCACGCACTACCACGAGCTTACTGAGTTAGAGACCCAACTCCCGGGCGTTCAGAACCGCAATGTCGCCGTCAAGGAATGGGACGACAAGGTTGTCTTCCTCCACCAGGTTGTTGCCGGGGCAGCCGGAAAGAGTTACGGCATTCATGTTGCCCAGCTGGCAGGCGTGCCGAAGGCAGTGAACGAGCGGGCCCTGGAAGTACTTGCCTGGCTCGAATCGCAGCATGACTGCCCCCAGTTAGGGCAAGGGTCCCCCACGAAGGTTGAAGCTGCCCATGGTAAAAACGGGCAGAGCGATCCCCCTTATCAACTCACGTTATTTGAAAGGATCGAACACCCGTTGCTGGAAGAAATCCGCCACGCGAATATTGACGAAACAACTCCTTTGGAAGCCCTCAAACTGCTCCAGAAGTGGAAACAGGGACTGGAGAAAGCTGCGCGTTAACTCGCCGCTGTTCAGCGATTGCATTCTGACTGCCACCCGGCAGGGCCTCTCGGACGTTTTTTCTTTTGCGCGCTTTTGCTTGCGCGGCAACTTAGGATTTACTCGGCTGAATTGCGCGGAGTGCCTGGTTTAATTCGCGCCTTGTGGCCAGCGAATATTCAATATCGAACCACAAAATCTTGCCGTCGCAATCCAGCAGAAAGAGGCGCGGGAGTTTCTTTGACCCGATCTTAGAAAAAGCCTTTCCTTGGGGATCGATAAGCATGGTGTAGTCGATCTTCAGTGCTGCCGAATCCCGCTTTACTTGTGCCGGAGTGACATCGACACCAACCCCGACAACAGATATTTCATGGCCGGCATAGGCTTCCGCCACATCCGACTGAAGGTCGGCCAAACCGATTTTCGACATCCACTGCCCTGGTTCCCAGAAAAACAGGACTGTTCCGAGCTTGCCCGACAAATCTGAAATCCTGGCTGGCCGCTTCTTTAAATCTTGCAGGCCGGCCAGAGGCAACGTGTCACCAACCCCCACCAGGCATAGTTTTTTGTGGGCGTCGGTCAAGAATACGGCCGGAATCATTGCCACGACCGTGGTGTCATCAACGGCTGGATTTGCCGTCTCTTGTTTCTCCGTCGCTAACTCGTCACCAACAGCCAGGGACCCGCAAAGTCCAAGGATCCCAACTGAAATCAGCAAGACCGTGGGCAGGTTCCTCATGATCATTCATTCACTTTCTCAGGCGACAATGCGGCTTGCCTCGTCACCAATCGGCTGGCCTTTTTAGGGTCATTCGTTGCAAACAAGAACGGCATTCCCACTTGCTTACAAATCGAGTTTGACTGCTAATTCTTTCAATTGGATCGCGTCGACATTCCCCGGAGCTCCGGTCATAAGATCTGTTGCCCGCTGCGTTTTAGGAAAGGCGATACAATCGCGAATATTGTCCAGACCGCCAAACAACATGACCCAGCGATCAATACCAAGGGCAATTCCTCCGTGGGGAGGAGCACCATACTGGAGCGCGTCCAGCAAGAAACCAAAACGTTCCGCAGCCGTCTCCTCATCAATACCCAACAGGCTGAAGACCTGTTTTTGGGTCGTTGCGTCGTGAATTCGCGTGGTACCCCCACCTGCCTCACTACCATTGATCACCAAATCATAGGCCTTGGCGCGGCAGGCAGCCGGATCACTTTCCAACAGTTCTGCATGTTCATCGAGCGGTGCGGTGAAAGGGTGGTGCACGGCATTCCATCGTTTTTCTTCCGTGTCATATTCGAACATCGGAAACTCGACGACCCAGCTAAAATTCATCGCCTTGGGGTCGTAAAGCTGCATTTCGGCGCCAATCTTGGTCCGCAATGCATGCAATACCTTGCAGGTCGCGCCCCACTGATCGGCTGAAAACAAAATCAGGTCTCCCGTTTTTGCATCCAGCCGCTCGGCAAATTCGGCGAGGAGTTCATCACCGAAGAACTTGGCGATCGCACCTCCCAGTTTGCCGTCATCCTCGACACGAAACCAGGCAAGTCCCTTGGCACCAAAACCTTTTACAAACTCTGTCAAGGCGTCGATCCCGCGGCGACTGTAATGCGACTGCCCGTTCTTTACGTTAATCGCCCGCACATGGCCCCCAGCTGCCACAACATTTTTGAACACGCCAAAATCACCCCGTGGTGCAAGGTCCGTACAATCGACGATCTCCAGACCAAAACGGAGGTCGGGTGCGTCGTGGCCAAACCGGGTCATCGCCTCGTCATACGTCATCCGCGGAAGGGGCAAGTCAATATCGAGGGCAAGCTCTTTTTTGGCAAGCCTCGCCACCAAACCATCGATGACTTCCATCACGTCATTATCGTCGACGAACGACATTTCCACATCGAGTTGTGTGAATTCGGGTTGCCGATCTGCCCGGAGATCTTCATCGCGAAAACAACGTGCGACCTGCACGTAACGGTCGTAGCTGGCAATCATCAAAATCTGTTTGTAAAGCTGTGGCGACTGCGGTAATGCGTAAAATGTGCCTTGCTGAATGCGACTCGGAACCAGATAGTCCCGCGCTCCCTCGGGAGTGCTGCGACCAAGTATGGGTGTTTCAATGTCGATGAAATCATGCTCTTCGAAATAATCGCGCATCTCCTTGATGATCCGGGATCGCAATAGCATCGTTTGCTGCATTTCCGGGCGGCGCAGGTCAAGGTAACGATACTTGAGCCGTAACTCTTCATTCGGCAAATCGCGGAAGTGGGCGCCCGAGGGGACCGGTGGTGTCGCCGCTTTGTTGAGCAGCTTGAAATCAGTGACGCGGACCTCGATTTCACCGGTCGCCAAGTTGGGATTGGCCATCCCCTCGGGTCGCGGAACAACTTCGCCAGTCGCTGAGATCACATATTCACCCCGCAACGCCTTGCTCGCCTCGATCAAAGAATCAGGCGTTTGGGGAGGATTGAACACCACTTGAGTCAGGCCGTACCGGTCACGCAGGTCGATAAATAATCCGCCACCATGATCGCGATACGTATCAACCCAACCGCACAGGGTAACGATTTTTCCGGCATGGTCAGCACGCAATTGGCCACAAGTGTGGGTTCGGAGCATGGTTTCTCTTGGTTTGGCTTTCGGGGCGGCACCAACGCCGCCGGTGTGGCAAAGAAACACAAACCTTAAATTCTAGTTTCCCCGGCCACACACGCCTATAGGCAAGAAGTCGGACTTTTGAATTGTTTTGCAGCCAGAGTTCTGCTCGTTCTTAGCCCGGCTACGTTGGGCGGTCGATCTTTCCTCGAGGTTTTCGCCCCAGAGGCGTTCCCCGGAGCAAGAGGCCTTTTGACCGGTGGGGTCCAGCCGGTCGGGTCTTCTGACCCAATTTTCTACGCGGAACTCGCGTCAACGCGTGCTGGATTGATCGGGGCCGTTGAGCCAGGCACCTAGTCTTCGCATTCCCGCTTCGGTTGATATTACCGGATCATACCCAAAATCGCGTCGAGCCGCTGAAATGTCGAACCAGTGCGCGGTGGCCAGTTGACAAGCCAGGAAACGTGTCATGGGCGGTTCCGACTGTATATCCAGTGTTCGGTAAACCCACTCGCAAACCGCTCCGAGCCGCTCGGCTCCAGCCCGGGAAAGGGAATATTTCACCGGGCCCTGCTCGGCAAGTGCCAGGATTTCGTCAATCCATTTCCAGCATTCGACCGGTTCCCCCTGGCTGATGAAATAGGCCCTGCCAGCCGCGGGTGAGTCGGCTGCCTGAAGCGCGTCAGCTGCCTGCAGGTGTGCTGCTGCCGCGTTCTCAACGTAAACCATGTCGACCAGGTTATTGCCCTCACCAACCCGTCGAAGGCGTCCTGACCTGGCTCGAGCGATCAACCGGGCCGTCAGATGTTGATCCCGGGGCCCCCACACCAGATGAGGACGCAACGCACAAGTTCGTAACGAGGGTTCGCTCGCCGCCAGAACCAGTTGTTCGGCAAGTGCCTTCGAATGCGGATAATCTGCCAGCCAATTGCTGGGATACGGGACCGATTCATCAATGCCTATTTGGTCGCTGCCGTTGAACGTTACGCTCGGGCTGCTTGTGAGAGTTAGAATTTTGACGCCCGCGCGGCGGCACCCATCAATCACGTTCTGCGTACCAAGGACATTTGTTTTGTAGAAATCCTGCCAGTGACCCCAAATACCAACCTTGCCGGCCACATGAAACACAGCATCGATTGAATGACAGGCTTCGGCAACGGCATCGCCCTCCCGCAGGTCACCGCGCACGACTTCAACACCGATTGCCTGGAGTTCCGGATAGGCACCTCGGGAAAAAACTCGTACACGGTCACCGCGATCCAGGAGTTGTTCGACGATATATCGGCCGAGGAACCCACCCCCGCCTGTCACAAGAGCGTACATAGTCTGAATCACCCATCAAAACAGTCAATCACACGGTTTGGATCAAAGACCCGTTAACGCGCACCCGTTGGTAACCAGCCTGACAGGCACCTTCACTCTGAAATCGGTACTCGGCATCTGGTTCATTCCTGTTTTCTGACCCGTTCTCGTTTCCCCGCAACATCCACCACCTAAGCCAATTGGTCGAAACCGTAGCGACGCGGCAAATCTAATTTCCGAGCCCAGGCAGTCAACACCTCCCGCAAGATCTTCGAATTATGGCGGATGTCGACCGGCATCTTACTGTGGGAAACGAATATATCAATCGACCGAGTCATCGAGTGGCTGCGGGAAATTTTACGCAAATCTGCTTCAACCTGCTTGTCGGTATTCTTGGTCTTGCAATCGAAGACCACAACCGGCAGATCTGCTCCGGCGTGCGGCACACCGATCAAAGCGGTACGCTTGACTTGTGGAAGTGTGTTGAAAATGGACTCCACCGGAATGGTAAACAACGTCCCAGCTTTTGTTTGGACGCGTTGCGATTTTCGCCCGCAGTACCAGAAGCGCTCCTCGCGGTCAAAGTATCCCACATCACCCATCCGATGCCAGAAGGTGTGGCCGTCAGAGATTTTGGCGAGGCGGCTAGGATCGTTGGTCGCCGCTGGTTTTTGTTTCGGGTCACCCCAGCCGGTCACATATTTGGGTGATGCCTGCGGACCGCGAACAATCAGTTCACCAATTTCACCACTCGGCAACTCTTGCGCATCGGCGATCGACTCGATCAGATCATCGGAAATCCGGATGACTTTCCCTTCGACGGAATTGAACAACCGGCCAACACATATTCCGGATCCCTGGTCTGTTTGCGCGGCTGTATCTGCAAGAACTTCGGCCGACTCGATGGTTGCTACCGGTAAACATTCGGTTGCACCATACGGGGTGTGCATCTTTGCCTGGGGATGGACCGAGTTCAGGGTACGACGCAACAGGTCGGCTGGTACCGGCGCTCCACATGAAAAAACTTGACGCAGAGAATCAATGCGACACGCGTTTTTCTGACAGTAATGGCTGAGTTTATTCCAGATGGCAGGCGAAGCAAACGATTGAGTAACCTGCCAATCGTTGGCTGTGTCTAACAGCTTTTTCGGATCAGCCGTTGCCGGTCGTGAAAAATCAATGTCGGGGAGAACAGTCGTGACACCCATCGCTGAATTAAACAAACCAAACAGCGGGAAACAGCTCAGATCGACCCCTCCCGGGCGGAGGTCGTACGCCGATTGAATTTCCGCGACTTGGGTGTCGAACATCTGCTGCGTGTAGAGCACGCCTTTAGGTGGCCCGGTACTGCCACTGGTGAAAATGATGGCCGCTGGATCATGTGCCCTGGTCACCACCTCGCTGCGAGTGCTACCCGTTCCCCTTTGGCGAACTTGTTCGAGAGTCGGTCCACCCCAAAACCACCGCCGGCCAACCGTCACATTGAAACCCGCTCTGGGGAAACGATGTCGCAACAGCGTACGCAAGGCCTGTGCTTTGGAGACCGCAATAAACCCCTCCGGTTCTACCTCCTCAAGGCAATTCAAGAGGTGTTTGTGGCCCAGTCCCGGGTCAACCAGAACGGTTACCGCACCTGTCCGCAAAAGGGCGAACACCAGCGTGACAAATTCGATTCCCGCCGGGACAAGCAGTACGATCCGCATGCCCGACTTGATGCCCAGTTCGGCGAAGCCACGGGCAAGCGTCGAGGCCTCGCGATCCAGCGCTCGAAAGGTCACCGAAGCATACTGGTTTCCGGAACCCTCTCGTGCGGTCATCCGGTTCCATCGAGAAGTATCATGCGGGGACACAATGGCTACTTGATCGGGCAGCTCAGCTGCAACCCGGGAGAGTCGGTCGGCTACGTTTAAGCGTGGGCACATAGATAGTGGAGCATGCGCTTTGCGACATTGATCTGCAAGGTGCGTGCCAGGGCCCGCCAGCCAGGCACGGCATTTACTTCCAAAACGTAATGTTCACCATCCCGGCCTGGGAGGATGTCAACTCCGGCCAGCGGGGCCCCAATGGCGTCTGCGGCACGGTGAGCCATGTCGGCCAAATCAGCACAGACTTCTAACGGCTCGGTCACGGCACCCCGACTCACATTGGTGCGCCAGTCGGCCTGGTTGGACCGTTGCATGCCAAGAACTTCGTCCCCCAGGACGAGTAGTCGATAATCGAATCCTTCATGGTCAATGAAAGGTTGCAGGTAAATGACAGCTCCCATTTGAGTCAGCAACTTGAATGCCCGCCAGGCGAGCGCCTCGTCATTCAATCGTGCGATGCCACGGCCTTCGGCCCCAAAGAGGGGTTTCACAACGACGTCGCCTCCCAATGCTTCAAATGCGGCCATCGCGTCGTCAACCGACTGGCAGGTCCAAGTATGTGGCACCTGTAGACCAGCGGCTTGTAATTTTGCGGTTGCAAGATACTTGTCGACCGCTGCTTCAATCGCTTTTGCCGGGTTGATGACCGGCACGTTCAAATGCTCGAGTCGCGCCAACGTGTCCATACGAAAAACGACTTGTTCGAGAGAAGCCGAGGCCATGGTGCGGACCAGAACGATATCGACCGTTGAGAGATTGACTTCACCACAGGCCACCACCGGTCCTGCCGCCCCGACGTGCGATCGTATCGCTTGGAATGCCAGTGGAATGATTTCATGTTTGCCGCCAGCCGCTTCACGAAGGTCCCGGACGTACCAACTGTCGATTGAACCCAAAATTGCGATGCGCATGATTTGTTCTTCTTCTTACGGGTGGGGTTGAGCAACTCCAGGTCCGTTACCCACCAAAAGACTTTCGCAGTACCTCCGGAAGAAAACTCCCAAAGTGATGCATGTTGCCCGTGTCGAGATTGACGAAGGTTACGACAGCCGGGCTGAAAAGACCGCGATCGATGCTGTAAAAGTCATATTTGTATTCCGCAAAGATATCGCCAAAGGGGCGGCCATAGTCAGCCGAACTGGAGCTGGGGATTTTCGGACCGAGCCGTTCCAGGCTGGCGTCGTCACCCCGGACGTACAACACCGCCTCGCCACCGTAAAGGATCGCGTCGTTCGTGCGACCAATGCCTGCCAGATCATCTGCCGCAACCGGTGGCAAAGGAGCCACGCCCCAGCCGCTCTCGATCCGGGATAAATCAAACTCCAACTCGTGCAGTTTATGGAGGGCAGTTTCTACACTGCGGGCTACGACTTGCACGCTGCCAGCCTGGCTGGCGGTTGGCGCGATGAACAGGGTAATGCGATCGGGAGCCATCCCGCATTGCTCGGCGATGTGCCGACAAACAGCCTCGGTCGGTAATTTACCGCTTTCCAGTACCCCAAAACACCGGTTCGCCGACTCGCGGTACCCGATTTCCTCAAACAGCGGCTCGACCCCGGCGACGGCACGCATCGGTCCCGAACCCATCGCGAAAAAGTCGTCGTGATTGATCTCCCAACCCGCGTATTGCGATGCCATGCACGCGGCAACAGGCTGGTCGGTTGCGACTTGAATCGCCGGCCCGTGCCAGATGTTCTCATTGCCAGGCACTAATCCAACCTGTCCTAATCCCGCCATGCAGATCCGGGCGAGATACTGGCCTGCCTCAAGGCCGCCAGCTACATCAATTCCAAAGTCCCACAATTCGGTTCCCGAGTCGGCCCACTGTGAGGCAACACGAAGGGTATCGGCTTTCCTGGCAATCTCGTCGCAGAGCGTCGCAGCGCGGTTATTGAGTTTGAGCACGGTGGTTTGGTCCCAATTCGGGAAAGAGCAAACGCTTGAGCCTCCACCACGCTGCCTCCACCATGCTGCCTCCACCATGCTGCAAAAAACAGGAAAGGCAACGAGCAAGGGCCCCTCAGAATCGCCGGTCGAGGGCAGTGGTTCCCACGCAGTTTCGGGCTCTGTAGCGTAACACGAGAAGTACTGCGGCGGCAAGTTGCCCGATCGCCAGAAGGGACTAGCGTAAAATTGACTTGCCGGGGAGTTGGTGTCCCAGTTGCTCCAGGGACAAATCGCGGCCTCCCAAGAAAGGCGCTGCCAACCGCTGTAGCTTATTCTGGGGAGCTTCGATTTGAGACAGTAATGCCGTCATCCGCCCAGTCGCCAAAGAGTTGAGATCCTCAAGACGCGCGTCGACAATCTGAGCTGATTGACTCGCTAGCTTTTCCACCTTGGCACGGATCGCATGATCCAAAGCCAGCTGGATAGCTCGGTAAACAGCCGAGCCAAGGTTCGACGAAACTTCCCACGTGGGCTTGTCGAGGGTTCCCGATAGCGTGATTCTCGTCGTAAGCAGATTGTGCCTGTGAAGCGAATTCGCCACAGCCATCTCCAGTTCGCCAGAGGCTAATTCACCCCCAAGTTGCGTTGCCATTTCAACCGCTGGTTGCTCCAGGCAGATATTTCCCGACAACTCGTTTCCCACGACCTTCAGATGCAGGTTCACGTCCGCACTGCTGGGTGCGAACGAAAGCTGCAGCGAGTCCGCTCGACCCAGTCGCATGCTGGGGTACGGAAACCCGTGACAACTGACTTCGATTTCATCACGAGCCAGTTTTTCCGTGCGATCCAGCGTTGCCATTAACCGAATTCGCAAAGCTCCCTTGGCGACGAGCTCCAAACGCGTCGGTTGACCATGGACGGTCGGTTCGCTGGTCAAATCATGAATTTGTCCCAAGAACTTGATGGGCTGCCCACCGATTTGTACGGTACCGTCGATGTCGAGCGACCGAATCAACAGATCGGGAACTTGTTGACATCCGACAAAAAAAATCTCCTGACCTCGCTGCCGCACAGGGTTTGGGCAAGCACCATCAAGGGACTTCTGACGGGGCATGTTGTGCATCCAGTCGATCCAGGAGAGGACGTCCACGACCAGGCCCGACATAGATTCCCGCAGGAAATAAGATGTCAAGATTGCTGGATCAATCGTTTCGATGTGCAGCTTTTCGTACAGCAAGGTTTCATCACGCATGCAAACGGCTAGCATGACTCGCCGGTCTTCCCCAAGCTGTTCTGTTATAAGTTCAACTTCGGCACGCAAGTCGACAAACGAACGGTCAACCGCTTGGAGTTCCGTCGGCAAGTTGCGCAAAAACTCGACGTGCCGCAAAGGATTTACCTGGGCCCGTTCCGCGTCGACCTGTAACCGGTCAACTTGCAATTGGAGACCTTTTGCCCGGTTTTCTATCTGGTCGTATTGCTCGGGCCAGCGTGCCGCGAGTTGTTCAGCTACCCGTACCGATTGGAACTGGGCGGTCAGGTCCTCGGAGAATTGCTTGTCGAGAGTTGAAAACCAGGTTGCTGCGATTTCGCAAGCCTGATTATGAGTCGATTCGCCCGGCGACGTCCCCGTCGTTGGTTTTGCGGCCAGGGCGTCACTCATCTCGCGGAGGGTACCAAATCTGAGACCTCGAAGTATGCCGTGGCTGGCGATTGCCTTCTTGCGCAGCAACGCCCCCGCCTCAAATTTCAAGTCAAGTTGGTCTGCTTCCACAAGATTCTTTTGAGGATCATTGGAGTCGGCGACTTGAATGCCACGCAGTGAAACTTCAGTACCAAGGACCGAAGCAGTCGCGCTCGTGATGTCGATCTTCGCGCCCACAACTTGCTCCCCGCGCGACACAATAGCCCAGCGGATTCCCGGGCCCACTCCGAGTTCAACCACTAAAATCGCCACCGCAAACAAGGTGATGCGCGGCAAGACGTGATTCCATGGGATCCGAACCATCAGGCAGCCGCTCCCCACTCAGCCCCAATATTCATGCGGGCCATCAGGCTGTCTACTTCCTGGCGCCGTCGGCGATTTTCCCGCCACCCCAACAGCCTTGAAAAGAAAGTGTAACTCAGGCAGTAAATTGGAAACGAAAAATACACCCCTATTAGCAAACCGCCCAAGGCAACCGTATTGTTGAACCCAATCCACGGCCCCAGGGGCATGTCGTACAACCACGCGTAGGTGCTTTGAAGTGACTGGATCGAAAGTGCGTAGAGGCCAACAATGTGGGCATACGGGGCAATCCACGGAGTTGTCCACATGAACAACAAAGCAGCCATACAACCAGTCGCTCGATTGACCCGGAGTGAAAAAAGAAGCACGCATAATATCGTGGCAACGAGACTTCCCAACGGTGCCAGGCCAATGACGACACCTATCGCGAAACCACTCGCCAGTTGGCTGGGTGAACTGTGGGCCTTGAGCATACTCCACAGCGGGCGCAACGGGTCAAAGTTCCATTGAAGCATCCAGATTCCTTTCCCTTCCCACTCACCGCGGTGTCGGCACACAATTCGCGCATCACAACCCTTTGGCGTTATCGACCACGGTCGGCGGTCGGCTTGATCGAAGGGGACGGTTATCAGAGGGAACAGGCTGAGTGCACGCCGCCACTGCTAGCAATGGCGGCGCAGCTGAACCTTAATCTTCAGCCTCCCTGGCGGTCTTATCAGCCCCGAGAATCAGCAAAGTGAGCTGCTCGCGGACTCTACGGCCGACGGGCTTCCTTTGCCAAGCAGGTTTTTCGCCCACTTTTCCCGATCGGGGAACTGGTCGGCTGCTCCCCGAAAAAAATCTGATTTGGCCATTGACCTGAAACGGCTTAACTAGATAATAGTATTTTTGATACTGAGTCTCATTAGCGAGACGTCTCCAATTGGAGGCCTACTCCCTTACAATGTCCCGCTATTTCACATCGCCCGCCATGAAAACGACCCTCTTTGAGCGAATGCAAGTTCAATCGAAATCAAATATCAACTCAGACTACTCACTCAGCCTTCCCAGTTTTCCACGCTGGAGGCGATCAGTCACGGAGCAAACCGGCCCCCACGCGTTACATGCTAGTGATCCCGCCGTTTGTGCCAACCCTGCGCATCCCCTAAATGGTTTCACACTGGTGGAATTATTGGTGGTGATTGCGGTCATTGGAATTCTGATCGCCATTTTGTTGCCCGCCGTACAGGCCGCACGCGAGGCGGCTCGTCGCATGGCCTGCCAGAACAACATGAAACAAATCGCCTTGGGCATGCACAATTTCGAATCCGCAAAGGGAAAATTTCCCCCCATGATGGGCAATCAGTATCGCTCGTCGGCCCAGGCGCGAATCCCACAGAATACACGGGTCGCCCAGCTGGCGACGCACCGCCACAACCAATATCGCTGGTCGGTCCAGGCGCGGATCCTCCCCTACCTGGAGGAATCAGGAGTTGCCAACCAGTTCAGCTTTGATCAGGACTACCACGCCGTTTACATTGGCAATGAATTGTTGAAGGCAACTCGCATTCCGGTTTATCTCTGCCCAAGCGAAGAAAACGATCGTGTCCGCCTCGATGGTAGTGGCGATTCGAGGGACTACCCCATCAACTACGTCGTGAATTGTGGAGTCTGGAAGGTTTACGACCCCACCGACGGCAGCGGCGGTTCAGGTGCGTTTTATCCTGGCGCGATGTTGGGAACTAACGCGTTTCGCGATGGAATGAGCAAAACGCTCATGCTTGCCGAGGCCAAGGCCTACCAGCCCTACAATCGCGATGGGGGCCAGGGAAATGCCAACATTCCCAATTCCCCAGCCGAACTTTGTGCGTTGGCCAGTGGGAGTGACAAGATCAGCGGTCATACCGAATGGGTCGATGGGCGGGTTCACCAATCTGGATTTACGGCAACCTTTCCGCCAAATACTAAAGTGCAATGTTCCAGTGCCGACAGCGATATTGACTTCAACAGTTCACGTGTCGAGGTCTCCAATACCAACGTGACATACGCTGCCGTGACTGCCCGCAGTTACCACGCCGGCACCGTCAATGCAGCACTGATGGATGGTTCGGTTCAGGCAGTTAGTGAAACTATTGATCTGCTCATCTGGCGAGCCATGGCCACCCGTGCTGGTGGCGAAACGGTCGCATCACCCTGATTCAATCCCTGCCCGCGCTCTCGTTGCCACGGACTGCCCTCTGCCACGCGTCCATGGTTTGCTGGTTGTCTGCTTCTTGCAGTCCGGTACACTTTGGAAATGGCAACACAATCTTTGCTTAACGAATCACGCGCCCGACAGTGGATAGAACAAGCTGGACTCGATGCGATCATCGCTTGCTCACCGGCCAATGTTCGTTATCTCACCGGGCACCACATTTGGTCTAACGTGAGCTTTAAGCGTCACATGCTTGATCCGCGCGAACCTTCTGGACTTCCCTTTTGCTTTGCAGTACTGGCCGATGGCAAAAAGCCCTCTTTGGTGCTGGAGCACATGTGTGAAACCAACACTGCCGATTTGGATATCGATCGTTACGTCTACGGGCAGGAAGAGCCTGTCAACTCCGGACCCTGGATCACACACGAATCCAACAAGCTTGCGGCACAACCGTTCGTACCGACCCAGGATCGCTACGAGTCACCTTTCGATGCCCTGGTAGCGGCGCTGCGTGCCAATGGTCTTACAGAGGCACGACTTGGTATTGAATTCGAACCCATGATTCCTGAGGACCAGGCAACGCTTCGCCAAGCCCTTCCCAATGCACAACTGCGCGATGCATCGCAATTGTTCAGAATGATTCGGATGGTCAAGACTCCAGTTGAGCAGGATCTACTGCGGCACGGATTTGAGATTGCCGAACGCGCGGCAGCCCAAAGTTTCAAGGAGGCCCGCGTGGGCACCGATTTGACTGATCTGGCTCGCATCTTTCGGGCTCAGCTTGCAGTCGATGGAGCCGACTTTGACCACTACGCCTACAGTCCGTTCGGGCTGGGCATTGCCACCGAACCATCTTACAAAATCAGCGACGGAGAAGTGCTGTTTTTGGACTTTGGTTGCATCTATCGACAGTACTACACCGATGCGGGAACGTCCCTTTTTGTGGGTGCCACCACAGCCGAGGACGAACGCGTGTTCGAGGTGTTGAGCCGTTGTCTGGAGACCACCCGGCGGGAACTTCGACCAGGTGTCTTGTCATCCCGCGTACAGGCCGTCATGGCGGAGGTTTTCGAGGATGGGGGCCTGACCTGCGAATTCCCACATGGGCATGGACTAGGCCTTGAGGTGCGAGATTTTCCGCTCCTTGTCCCAGACCACGGGCATCGTATCCGCGACGACTGCATTGACGTGCCGACAGATTTTCCGCTGGAAACGGGAATGGTCCTCAATCTCGAAGCGCCCGTGTTTGGAATCCCCGGCAAAGCATTCCAACTAGAGCAATCGTTCACCGTGACACCCGATGGCGGAGCACCTTTGACCGACCGAGACCTCACAACGCCAGCCAGGGTTCTCCCTTAGCGACTGGGAAACCGGATCAAGGGAAACCGGGCAAGAGACAACCTAGCGGACAAGGGTCGGGGGATTGGCCCGCAAATGGTCCATAACCGACTGTTCGTTCCCGGGCTCTGCTCCCTTTGCAGGAACGCTATCTGGTTGACTTGAACGCGTCGTTATACCAGTAGTCAGCGGGCGTGTCGCGATAATCGCCTGCGGTGTTGCCACAGCCGCCGGGGAGACTTCAGGTTGTCCCTCTTGGTCCTCGCGTCCAATCCCAAAGAACGACAATAGCCGGGACGTGATTGACGTCGATTGCGGAATCTCCGAGTCGAGCTCACTTTGCGGCGGCTCCTGTCGAACCAGGAATCTGCTGAACAAATGGCTTCGCGGAGGGTCAATCGTCGTCGGTCCCAGGTCGGATTCGGCAGCAGGGATCGCGCGTTGGAGTTCACCAACATCCGCTCCGGGTGCAGTTTCTGCCAAGCCCTCGTTATTTTCGTTACTTCCGACTCGGGGCAGTCGCCAAAGGCTGGCAAACCTGGTGAAGTTGCTGTCGTTCGGGGTGCCTTCGCTCGGATCACTCTTGCTCGGCTCGTTTTCTCGATGCATGAACCAGAAAATACTCTGCAGGCGATTACCGTCTTTTTCGGTGTCGATCGTCGTTTGAGTCACGGCCACGTTGTTGACCGCCGGGGTGATTTCGGGTGTTGCCGGCATGGTTTCGGGTGTTAAAGGTGTTGGCGTGTCGTCTTGAGAACTTCCCCACAGCGACGTCCACAGCGACCCAAATGTCGACTTCGGCGCGTCAGGAGCATCGTTTATTGTTCCCAGAACATCACCATCTTGACGCGCTATCGGAACTCGTGGTGGTTCGCTTGGCGTTGACGACTGCGCGCCGATCTGGTTTGCTTCGATCCCATCAAGATCTTCGCCAGCAGACTCCCAGAACTTCCACCACGGAGCGCCAGAGCGAGTTGCTGCAATCGCCGACTTTGGCTCGGCAATGAGAACCGCATCAGAGTTCAAGCTTGGGCTGACCGGTTTTGTGGTGACAACGGCGGTGGTATTCGCACCGCTTTTGCTCTCTGAAATTGTCGAAGCCGATTCTGTTTGTTTTCGCCCGGCCCTCTCTTTGTCGACTAGTTGGCCGAACATTGAAACCAATTCCGATTTTTTTACCGTCGCAGCCACTCGTCGAGCAATCGTTGCAGGTTGCTCCGTGGGTTCGAGGTCGCCCATGAACACGGTGCTCGATTCGTCTTCCACTGGGATTGGCGTGATGTTGGAATCGGTCGAACTTGATGTTTTCGCGACGGACACTTGTTGGACAGGCGCCTGGGCGGCTGGGGCCGTTGTCAGCTCGGTCGTTACTGGAGTTGCAACAGACGTGGCTTGAGCAAGACTCGGAGCGAGGTAGTTCACCTCGGCGAACTTGGCTAGTTGGTTTGGCAACGTCGTTGCCAGATAAATCTGCACGTCGTCGGTTCGTCCCACAGCCAGACTCTGTTCTGCCGTCTCGAGTGCGGCGATAAACTCTTGGTATTCTTCCTCGCTGAGCCACATGTCGCTAAGTTGCAGGTTGTCGACCCACACGTTCCCCTCCCCGCTCAAATCAATAGCAACCCGCAGGTTGGAGATGCCTTCACGCGGTAACTCATCAATTTGCAAGGTCAGGGGTATCCACTCACCTTGCTTTTTTCCCGCATTGGCCAAGTTGCTGTTGTCTGGAAGCTTAACCTGATGCGTAAACCTTTGGCCTTGATATTCACCTTCCAGCACTAACCGCACAGAAGGAGCATCCACTTCAGGTTCCAGACGCACCCAAGCCTCAATGGCGATGCGACGAGTAGGATGAAACTGGAACGATTTGCTCCGCAGCGATATGGCACGACCAGGCCTGGGACTGCGCAGATGAACACTTTGAGTCCCTTCTCGAAAGTGCGTTTTGTCGACTTGGATGGTGGCTCCCTCAGCAAGATGAATATCCCACTCGCTAAGCTTGCCATCGGATGAAATCTCGAAACCGAGATTTTCCAACTGCGTTGTCGACGAGTGGATTGTCAGGGAATCAATATCCTTCCGGATTGCCTTCAGCATGCTCGCCAGCTCGGACGCTGACTCACCAATCCCGACAAACGCCGGGGGTAATCCATCATCCCCTGGAAGATGTGACACAAAGATCACCCCAGGACAGGTACTCGCAATCGCAACAGACAAGCGTTTGTTGAACTGCTCCTTCGTGGTTGCAGATGCATCAACAAGTGGTATCGCCTGGCATTCGGTCAAGGTTGTTTGCGAGATCATCTTCGCAGAGCAACCGCGGCAGTCAATCACAATCGCCTTGAACGAATTGTGTTCGGAATAAAGTCCCGCAACCCGATTGATAGCCTGTCTTACGCACGAAGGAATTTGGTGACGCATGCTGTTGTAGGGAAGTGCGTAGGATCCGAATTCTGTTTGCTCCAGGACAAGCAGGGGAACACTCGTTGACAATTCTTCGGTGCCCTCTGTTGGATCGATAACCTTCGCTTCTTGTCCGGGAATCACCAAATATACAGCGAATCCAGACTGATCAAGTCGACGCATTAGCAATTCCAGTACGTCGGCCTTGGCCATCGCCGGTGGTTTGGCTGGTGCCGTGTTACCGGTCGGATAGAGGTCGATCGCTGAAACGTTGGTCGGGATAGCAACCGTGCTGTGCCCACTCGCCTTGAGTTCCGAAACGAACGCAGTACATTGGTTAAAAATGTGGTCCCAGTCCAATTCTGCCGTATGCCCGGCCCTCTTCCCCAAGCCAATTTTCCTGGCAAAATCTCCTGACTCATTCCATATCGCCACCAAACCCTGGGTATCGCTGTTTGGTTCCGTCTTCTCAGGATCACCTGGTATCGCTGCCGGTTTGTCTCCGCTCCCTTTTCCATCCGCGACAACAAGCAGCGGTAAACGTTTTATGAAAATCTGTTTGAATGGTGCCGCGGAATTCGCTTGACGAATCGCTAGTTTGATTTCCAGGTGAAACGCACCCTCGATGCTGGGTATCTTCTGGTGAAAGGGTTGAAAGTCCGGCAATCCACCTGCTTCGTCCACTTGCTCTTCCTGGACGGCGTTCCAGCTTGATTTGCCGTCGGCCACCTTGATCGCACCGGCCGTACAGCGCACGAGCATACCTGGTTGCGCATGAAAATCTGTCAGCCCGACTGTAATGCTCAATGACTCTTCCGGGGAAAAGATAAGTGATTTATGGTCCAGCTGAATACGCACATTGGCAGCCTGCCCAACGCTATTAAGGGACTCGCCAAGTAACGTAATGAACAGTGCCAGCGGCAATACCACGCAAGACGCGATAGCTTGAATGTGTTTTCGCACAGGTCGTCCCTCAAGAGATAGTTGGAAAAGCGGGAACGCGACAGGCATCGGGGGGACGAAATTATCTGCCACGAACAGATTGGATATTCACAAGACTCCGGAAAACGGAACTTATCGATATTATCGGAACAACCGGTTCCACTAAATTACCCTAAATACTAACTCGTCTAGTTGGGTGGCTGCCCGCATGCTGGCAGCCCTACATCAAAGTCGAGTTGGCCCTGCAAATAATGATTACGTCTATCCCTTGCTGGCTCGATTTTCCGTTGCTGATCGACGGAATCCTCGAGATTTACCTGGTAGCTGGGCAACAAGTCATTGTGGTCGCCGGTCAGCAGCAGTCACGCTAGTGGAGTTGTATCAAGTTGTTGCCAGTCTTAATGAAAACAGTCTTAATGAAACAACCGAGTCCTACACGGTTGATAGCAATGACGTTGCTGCCAAAAATCCAAACTCCGAACTGGCGACGCAATCGACTGGGGAGCGCCAACTTGGGTCCTCCGTAGTGAAAGCAAGTTCCGCAGCACCGGGAGCAAAAGCCCTGTTCCGAGTACGACTGCTCGGCGCGGCACGAAACGACATCAGCAACTCGGCAAGAAAACTGCTGCTCAGCAGAAGATCCTCGGCAAGCTCCAAGCGGTTTCGATTGGATGAGTCGGTCGCCAACCAGGCTGGGACAATCATCCTGTAGCGGGTAGAAATCGGCCCCAACATGAAGCTTCCCGCCACTGCTATCTCCCCGCGGCGCCTTACTGCTCCCAACTTTTCTTTCAGGATCCCTGAATCACCGGCGCAGATAACGTGCCGATGCCGTCAATGGAGATATCTATCCGGTCACCCGGCAACAGGGTGAAATCATTGGCGGGTACGATCCCGGTTCCCGTAAGTAAGATTGCTCCCGACGGAAAAGAGTTGTCCCGCCCCAACCAACCGATCAAATCTTCGAACGTGCGGGCCATTTGCTCGATATGGGTCCGGCCGTGAAACACCTGCTCTGTATTGCGGAAAACCTGAAGCTGAATTCCAATTTCTGACCGCGGGGGCATGGCGCTGCAAAGTGTAATCCAGGGACCAAGCCCGCAACTTTGATCGTAGATTTTCGCCTGGGTCAGATAAAGCGGGTTTTCCCCTTCAATGTCCCGGCTACTCATGTCGTTGCCAATCGTAAAACCGACCAGCTCCTTGCGTGAATTGATCACCAGCGCCAGTTCCGGTTCCGGCACGTTCCAACTTGCATCAACCCGAATCCGCACCGGTTGATCGGGGCCAGCAACCCGGTTTGGCGTGGCCTTAAAAAACAGTTCGGGGCGGTCGGATGCGTAAACCCGGTCATAGCAGGAAGCAGCAGCAGCCGACTCCTCCATCCGGGCTGTCTGGCTCCGCTTGTACGTCACACCAGCTGCCCATACTTCCTGCGCATCCAGCGGAGCCTCAAGCTGTACCTCCTCAATGGCAAGCGCTGACGGAACATCGTCGCTCGCCAAAAGTCTGGTAACCGTTGCGGTGATCTCATTAACCTCCAGCAATTCAAACAAATTGGCGGCTTCACAGGATGGATGGTCACCCAGTGGAACAATCGATTTGGGTCCCTGAAGGGCACCAAACCCCTGTTCCCCTGACAATGTTCTGTATTTTGCCAGTTGCATTTATGTACCTCAAAATAGCGTGGAGTATTTCATATCGTTCGATATCATAACGCCCCGCCGAAAAAAATTCCATGGTGACTGCGTAACATGTCTCCATTGAAAATGTTATAATGCCCTTTTTGTACGATGCATTGTCACCAGGCGCAAACCACTGCGTTCTGCTGCGGGTTCCGTAACTGCCAGAAGGCCCAACTCATGCGAAATGTCGTCACTCAAGAGGTAACCTGTTGGGAAGAAGTCTGGTTCGTTCAAGGTTTCCCTCAACAGCTAATACTCTGGGTGACGTTGATGGGAACGTGTTTCCCCCATGTTGCTGTTAGCGAGGTCAACCACCTCGCCCCTGTCGAAAACCTCGGTTTGGTCAAACAGGCTCCTCGTGATGCAAGGCACGTTGTCACCGATCGCGGGATCATGGTTGGGTATACAGAAACTATCCCCGGCACAGACGTCACGCTGAAGATGATCCCCGTTCCAGCCGGTACGTTCTTACTCGGCAGCACGGAGGAAGATCCACATCACAAGCCCGATGAGGGGCCACAGGTCAAAGTCGATATTTCCCCTTTTTGGATTGGGAGTTGCGAAATCACCTGGGAGCAATATCACGTCTACATGAAAATGTATGGAGCCTTTAAACAGTTAACACAATTACAACAGCAGGCCGACCTCGCCGTCGAAAATCCCGTGGTCCACGACTATTTCGAAAACCTGCCGCCGGGAGTCGATGCCGTGACCTCGCCCACACCGCTCTACGATCCTTCCACAACATATCAAGTCGGCAAACAACCCGAGCAACCTGCGGTCACGATGACACAATTCGCGGCCAAGCAATTCACCAAGTGGCTTAGTGGTATCACCGGACGAGATTACCGCTTGCCGACCGAGGCCGAGTGGGAATATGCAGCCCGGGCAGGAACAACCACCGCCTATTCCTTTGGCGACAACGCCGACGACGTGGGCGATTACGCCTGGTATGCGGAAAACGCTGCGGAGAAGACCCATCCGGTGGGGACAAAAAAGCCAAACCCGTGGGGACTTTACGATGTCCATGGAAATGTGGCAGAGTGGGTCCTCGATGGCTATGACGCCGGTCATTTCCAAAGTCTGCAAGGAAAGCCGGTCACGCTTTGGGAAGCCGTGAACTGGCCAACTCAACTCTACCCGCGGGTAATCCGAGGGGGGTGCTGGTTCGACGATTCCAACCTCTGCCGTTCGTCAGCCCGGCAGCAGTCGCAAGATCCAGATTGGAATGTCTCAGATCCCAACCTTCCTTTGAGTCCATGGTGGTTCACCGAAGAGGAATCCATGGGAGTTGGGTTTCGGATTGTCCGCCCACTGGACCCCCTGGACAAAGCAGCCCGAAAGCAAGTTTGGGAGGCTGATGTCGAGATGATTCAACTCGATGTGATGGACCGACTTGAAGAAGGGCGCGGTGCCCAGGCGGTGCCGACCAAACATCTGCCAGCCGCCGTTGGTGCATTGAACCAGGAGTCACCACAATGAGTTGTGCAATAGCGTCGAGCAGAAAACCAGTTGTCTAATTGTACAACGCTGGGAACTCGATGAGCTTACGGTTGATTTACCTCGGGAAATTCCTGGTCGTCTTTCGAATCGGATCGAAGGGCACTTGCGCTGGCCACCTGCCTCAAGTGCTACCGGATCGGCGATGAAGGAACTGCGGTTGGCCCCGATCTCACCCGCGTGGGACGAAGATTTGACAGTCGCGCCATTCTCGAGTCGATTCTGACCCCCTCGAAAATCATTGACCCCAAATATCGCTACACGGCTTACGTGCTCACAAATGGAAAAGTGGTCGTGGGGCAAACGATGCATGTCAAAGCTGATCATATCAAGGCCAGAAGTAATGCGCGCTCCCAGCAGACTATGGTTGTAGCGAGAGACAATATCGAAGAATCCTTTCCCGCGGAGGTCTCCCCGATGCCTCCCGGGCTCGTCGACGTCTTGAGTCAATCGCGGATCTATGATCTGTTGGTGTATCTCCAGGCAGAGGGAGACCCAACCCATAAGGCATTTCAAAAGGAGTAATTCCTGTTGATTCGTATTTTTGCCGTCAGCGGGTAGAGCATACCTTCCTGTGAAAAAGACTATTCATCCAGCTCTCACGAGTTTTATCGTTTGCACCGATCTTCATTAGCAAGCCAATACCATGACCTCAGCAAACACACGATCACTCCCCAGCAATCGTTACTTCAGTCCCCTTCCGGCTCAACGCGAACTGGCTTCCGAACTTCATCAAACGATTGTCGACCTGCCGCTCGTTTGCCCCCATGGGCACGTCGACCCGCGGCTCTTCGCGGATCCTGATTACAATTTCGGTTCCCCGACCGAATTGCTCCTGATTCCAGACCATTACGTTTTTCGGATGCTGTACTCACAGGGTATTTCGCTTGAATCCCTGGGGATTCCGCGGACGGATGGGGGACAAACCGAAACCGATCATCGCCGCATCTGGCAAACGTTTTCCGAACATTTCTATTTGTTTCAGGGAACGCCAACTGGAATCTGGCTGGCGGACGAGTTGAACTCGGTTTTTGGCATCAACGAAAAGATTTCCGCCAGGAATGCCCAGGCTATTTATGACCATATCGATCAGCAACTCCAGGCACCCGAGTTCAATCCACGCCAGCTGTTTCACCAATTTAATATCGAAGTTCTTTGCACCACGGACTCGGCAATCGACACGCTGGAGCATCATCGGGCAATTCAAGAATCCGACTGGCAGGGGCGGATTCTGCCAACCTTTCGCCCAGACACGGTTCTTAATCTAAAGACTTCCGGCTGGAAGAATAATATCTCGGCGCTGAGTGAGGTCTCCGGTATCGAGGTCGTTGATTATCGCACGTTCGTTCAAGCACTCGAGCAGCGGCGCACGTTCTTCAAATCGATGGGGGCAACGGCAACGGACCATGGTGCCTACACCGCATACACAGAAATGTTGAACTCTGTTGAAGCCGACGCCATTTTCCAACGTGCCTTGCAAGGAGTGGTAACGGACGACGATGCAACCCGCTTCACGGGGCATATGCTCATGGAAATGGCCCGCATGAGCACTGAGGACGGCCTGGTAATGCAATTGCACATTGGCTCGTTCCGCAATCACAACACAGCTCTCTTTGATCAATTTGGTGCCGATGCCGGAGCCGATATCCCGATTGCCACCGACTTCACGCGTGACCTGCGGGCCTTGCTCAACGCCTATGGCAATGATTCAAGGTTTGCGCTGATTTTATTCTGCCTCGATGAGACCGCCTACGCCCGCGAATTGGCCCCCCTGGCAGGACATTATCCAGCGGTTAAACTCGGGCCACCCTGGTGGTTTCACGACAGCATCAATGGCATGCGCCGTTTCTTTGATCAGGTCATGGAAACTGCGGGGATCTACAATACCGCAGGATTTAATGATGATACCCGTGCCTATCCCTCGATTCCCATTCGCCATGATGTGTGGCGGCGGGCCAGCGCCGATTGGGTTGCCGGATTGCAATTGAGTGGGCTAATTGACGAAGAGGATGCCCGCATGATCGTGAGGGCACTGGCCTACGATCTGGCAAAGCAGTCGTATCGGCTCTAAAACCGATTGACGATGATCCGGAAAGTTACCTGCCTGGAAAGAAGTTGTGTTCGATTAGCACGGCGGCGTTTGCATCGTCACACCCCACGGCATCGCTGGCAATCCAAGGCAAAGCCTGTTGGTATGGATGTGACTCTGAAACGTCGTGATCACTGTTATCCGGTCTCGGGCAGGAAACTCGGCATGTTCACCCCCGCAAAAGGTGTGAACTGACCACGGACCTGGCAAAAATGCATCTCGCAGTTCCGGGCACCCATCGCGTACATCGCGCAAACAAGCTGCCTCTTTTCCATTGGGATGAGAAACACCGGGGTTCGACCACGGTGCTGGTCAAGCTCGCGTACGATCAGGGCTTCGGCGGCCTGCTCGCTGGCAGCCACGCACGGGCCCAACACGTTCATCGCCGGGTGTCCCGAGGAAATCATGAATCCTTCCAGGCTCCCCCCCGCACTTTCAATCACCGAAACATGCCAGAAGCCCAGACGATTTTCAATGCAATACCGGTAATCGGGTTCGCGAGAAATATGGCTGACTTCCATTTCCAGCGCCGCCATCGCTGGTATGTCCTCGAGAGTTGCCTCGCGAACGCGATCCTCCCCTTCAGCATGCCAGTTTCCGCCACCAGCAGGAACGTTCAGGTACATGTCCTGGTAGCAATAACGTGGCACAAACCCGGCTTTGTTGTAGAGCGAAAACGAATCGACGTTTAAAGCACTTTGGGTCAGCCGCAGCGATTTGTAATCGTGCTGGTCGGTGTAGTCGATAATGTGCTGCAGCAATAGACGACCCACACCGTGACCAAAATAGTTCGGATGGACGTTCATGATTCCCAGGCTTACGTGGTGTTCCCGCGGGTGGTAAAAACAGGATCCCATCAGGCGTCCCGTTGACCGATTTTCGGCGACCACGTTGGCCCCCGGGGTGAGTTCCTCGTAAACATCGTAGAATACTTCGGCCACGCTGGGCCCACCTTGGAATATCACCGGACCACCATGGGTTTGGTACCACACGTTCACTGAACTGTAAATCAACTCAGCTATCTCGAATCGATCTTCGGGACTCATCGGACGAAGGGTAATCTCAGACATGTTTTCCGTCACTACCTTTTCTGTGTGATGTCGCGGGTGAGGTGCCGGTCATTGTCGCAAATACTTGCCTTCCTTGTCGACCGGTACGTGACTCGAGGCAATAACCCAGCCATTTCAAGAAACTGGTTTACCGCAACAGCGACCTATCTCAAGCTAAACTCTGCGAATCGGAGTGACCAAACAAACCTCTTCTCGGGACGAGACCAACCATGGTAACTTGACTTGTACCGCGACCAGGGCAAGTGACTCCCCTCAATCCCTAGGTGAACTACTGGCATCGTTACCGCGAACAGGTTGCTGCTGCTACCTCTGCCACGAGTGTTCCCCGGAAAAAACATGAACGACATTCAAAATCCGGTGACGGTCGACCCGAAACCAACGACCAGTGAACGTCTCGTCTCGCTCGATATTTTTCGCGGCCTGGTCATGTTTCTCCTGGTGGCCGAAACTGCAGGGATCTATCACGCAGTCACCGATTTGACGGTTCCAAGTACTTTTTGGAGCCAACTCATCACGCAGTTTCATCACCACCCATGGCATGGGCTGCGATTTTGGGACCTGATCCAGCCATTTTTTATGTTTATTGTCGGCGTGGCGATGGCCTTTTCGGTGGCAAAACGCACCGCACACGGGTTCACCTGGAATCAGTCACTTCGGCACATTACTCTTTCGATGTTTTATGCTGCTGTTGTTTGGTGTGGGATTTATTTGCATTTATGCCGGCGCCTTGCGGTGGGAGTTGTGGAATATTTTGTCGCAACTCTCCGTAACCATCTTGATCGCGTTTTTGATCATGCGCTGGTCGGCCTTTACCCAAATTGCTATTTCGTTTGCGCTTCTTGTGGCCACAGAGATTGCGTATCGCACCTACGCGAGCATAGCTGGAATAGACGACCCTTTTGTGCAAGGCACGAATTTCGGCGCCCGGCTGGACATGATCCTCATGGGCAAGATCAATAGTGGTGGGTGGGTAGCAATCAATTGCATTCCCACCGCCGCCCACACAATCTGGGGAGTTGTGGCCGGGCAACTCCTGTTGTCGGAACGTTCGCCCGTTCGCAAGATGGGCTGGCTTCTGCTGGCCGGACTGGTCTTGTTAGCCGCCGGTTACGCACTCGACCTGTTTGATGTGACACCCATCATCAAGCGGATCTGCACCAGTTCGTTCGTGCTTGTTTCGGGTGGATGGTGCCTGGTAGTGTTAGCCTCTTTCTACGGGCTGATCGATATCGCCGGGTGTCGTCGGTGGGGATTTCTCTTCGTCGTGGTGGGAATGAATCCGATCTTTATCTACTTGTTCAGCGAAACTATCGGGCGACAGTGGCTCAATCGTACAGTCGCTATTTTTACCACCGGAGGTCTCAAAATGGCGGGAGTAAGCGAAGCTATCGCCAGCGTGTTCACCGCCCTGGTAGTGTTCGCCCTCCAGTGGTACCTCTGTCATTGGCTCTATCGTCACAAGATTCTGATCAAAATCTGAAGGCGGGCTTAAAACCGCAGAACCAACTGCAATCCCCGACACGAACCAATCATCAACGTGGCAGTTCGTATTAATGTCTTTTTCGCCCAGGTAGCAAAAGTAAAATTGAGGCGACGATCGCGCAAAGTCCAGTGCCTGGCTCAGGGACTGGCCGGCTCCAATCGACAACCACATTGTCGATCCCCCATTTCTGTTCCACGCCCACGCCGCCCGGGTAAAACTCCAAGATTAAGTCGGTCGGATTTGGAGCAATCGAATCAAGCTGAAAAGTAGTTGTCACTGATGTTGGGAAAACGGGATTCGCCTGCTCATTCAATACAGTTTTCCCATTCGCTTCCACGATAAAATCATACGCAGTCGTCGAGGGGTTTACGATATCAAACGAGAGGCTCACCGATCGCGAGCTGTCATCGCTGAAACCTGTCGTCCCAAGCTCTGCAGGTAAAGCATCCATGATGCCCAACCAAACCGAATCACCCACACCAAAAGTACCCAAATAGTTCCCGCCGCCAAAAGGATAGGCCGCAGTCTGTGTCGACGACCAACCTGATGATATAGAAGCTTCAAAATCGTCTTCGATGTGATTGTGGGAGGCAAAAGCGGGACCGCTTGCCGCAAAGCAGATCCCACTAATTACACCGAATGCCCACAGCAACCGCTTTACATGTTTGGTTGTCAGTAGTCGATGTCTGACTGCCAGAGTTTCAACCTGACCGCGACGTTGGAAATATTTCGAGAGACTCATCATGGGGTGTCCTTTCGTTGTTTCTTGCAAGACAGAAAAAGGTGCAGTGCTGACGACACACCGGCGATTGATAACTCAGGACTTGGCTGTCGCTCCCGACTCTCCTAATCCACAAATCTTAAAAAGTTTCTCCGATAAGAGGTTTTGACAAAAGAGAGTTCCGGGGGCGTTCGATCCGAGACATACCGGAAATCAGAGACCGTTTGCCCACAAGTCCAATTGGGACCGTAACTACCTTCGATTCCCGCAAAATAGCGCCCCGTAGAATTGCCGCCCCCACAACCAAAAGGTGGGCACTGGAAAAATGTGCGCATCCGGTGGGAGATCGTCGCCGACCTGACACGGTATGTTCACCGATCACCCGTACCGCACTCGAAACGGCACGAATCGCAAGGTCAAACAGGCCAAAAAGAGGATGAAGGGCAACAAACCCATCCCCACCCTGGTCAGGTTCCGCCCCCAATGGTGCGTGTACTATTGGATCTACCGGTCACAAGATACTGCTCGCAATCTGAAGGGGAACCAAAAACAGGGGACGACTCGACAACCAATTTCATGGCAAACAGGAACGACTCACCCCGCAACCAAGGCCACATCACTTCGCAGAGAAGACGCTACGAGACCTGAAAAATTTCCTCGATCCTGGCACGCATCACGCCCGGGTCGACGTCGACCCCGGTCCAATACTTGACCCCAATCACCCCTTGATTCACCAGCATGCCAATCCCGTCGATCACCTGACAACCACGCTGGGCGGCATCCCGAATCAAATGCGTGCTGGGCGGATTGACAATTACATCGGCTACAACCATCTTCGGTTGCAAGCTCGCGAGATCCAGGGCCATCCGCGCGTCGACATCTGGAAACAACCCGATTGACGTGGCATTTACAACAATATTTGTTGATGCGGGGACCGCAAAATCTCCCTGCCACACCACAAATTCTGCTCGGACCGGAGTTCTCTCGTTCAACATCACGGTCAGTTCCCTGCCGCGCTGCTCGCTGCGATTGACGACCGTAATGCTCGTCAAACCGGCAAGCGCTGTCTCTACACCAATTGCCCGCGCTGCCCCACCTGCCCCGAACAGCACCATGTTCTTCCCGGCAGGATTAACCGTTTCCCGCAGCGACTGTAAAAAACCTTTTCCGTCGGTGTTTTCACCGATGTACTTCCCGTCACGGCGGACCGCGCAATTCACAGCTTGCATGATCGCTGCCGATTCGCCCAGGCCATCAAGATGGTCAATCACGGCGACCTTGTGTGGCAGGGAACAGTTAAAACCAACCCAGCCCATGGCACGTGCACCGCGTACCGCATCGCCCAGGTTTTCGGGTGGGACCTCGCAGTTGATGTAGCGCCACGGCAGGTTGTGATGTTGATAGGCAGCCTCGACCATGGCAACGGTCGGGTTTTCGGCAGCCGGTTGGGCGAAGGAACCGGTGAGTTGACTTAAAAAATCCATAGCGTTCCACATTTCAAATCAGGGGTTGTACTGGATAAACTTCCCGCGATCGTACCACCTTTACGGCAGCAGTCCACTTGTATGGCTCATTTTCCCTGTGTCCACTCCATTACCATCCGGATCTGGCATGGGCATCTGCAGGAACCGACCTACGCATCCCACAACGAACGCCTCGTGGTTACGCTGTTTACCACTGGCTTCTACCACAACCTGCGTCCAGACCGGACCTTGCCAAAGCACATCGTAACGTTTTACGATTGGTGAGCCAAAACATTCAATCCCTCTTTTCAGGGGAGGGTTAGCCGTTTCGAGGGTGTCGTTTTATCCGTAGCTTCCGACTCCTTCTCTTGAGAATCGAAGGAGGCACACTCTACAATCGGGCATCATGAAAGTCATCCTGCTCGGATACCGTGCCAGCGGAAAATCGACTGTTGGAAAACTGGTTTCAGATCAGCTTCAATGGCCCCTTTGGGACATCGATCGTGGCATCGAACTTAAGAGTAGGATGAGTCTCACAGAACTGTATCAGCAAGTTGGGGAGAATGGTTTTCGCCAGGTCGAGGCAGAGGTCGTTGCAGAAATGTGCGCCAACGATCAATGCGTGATTGCGTTTGGTGCAGGGACCATCATGCAACCGCACAACGAGCGACTTGCACGCGTCGCTTCTCTGGTTGTCTACTTGAAACTCTCAGCAGAGCAGCTGTGGCACCGTATCGTCGCCGACCCGAAGAGTGCGGCAACGCGCCCCAATCTCTCGTCAGGTGGAATTGAGGAGGTGGTCGAAATGCTTGCCCGGCGGGCACCCACTTACGAAAGGTGTGCAAATGTGACGCTCGACGGACAACTTACTCCTGGGAAATTGGCCGAAAAAATTGTCGAACGGGTCAATAGGTTGGCAGGAAGCTGAATTTAATATGGCCTGTCTCCTTGTTAGAGGAGGGGCGTTATTTGTTGGACATTACCCGGTCGACCGACCTGATTTGCCGCGCCAGATCGCCAAATTGGCAACACATTTAGACGTCATCATGATGATTCTTGGGATGACACCCTTCCTGTTGCCGGAATTTATACAGTAAAATGGCAACCTTGTTGCTGTCGCTCATATTATGGGTTGCGGCTACCAAGGTTTGGCTGCTGCCCGTTTCGATATTCAACTCCAACCGTCCCTGCCCAACTCGATTACCATGATCCCACGAATTTTGTCCTTTTCGCTGGTTGCCCTTAGCCTGCTCGGCTGTTCGCCAGGCACCGATTCTGCCATCCAAACCGGATCCGGGAACTCGCCTCACCGCGGTACGATCGGCGTCTCCCTGATGACACTGACCAATCCCTTTTTCATGGTCATTGGCGACACCATCAAAAAAGAAGCGGCGCCCCATGGGTACGACGTCGTCGTGTTGGGTGCGGATGAAAATGCCGACAAGCAAAACAATCAAGTCAACGACTTCATCGTGCAAAAGGTCGATGCGATTGTGTTGGCCCCCTACGATTCGAGGGCCATCGGACCCGCGATCGAACAGGCAGCCGCGGCCGGGATTCCCGTCTTCACAGTCGACAACGGTTGCCTCGCGCCCGATTGCAAAGTCGTCAGTCACGTCGCTACCGACAACAAAAGTGGCGGGAAGCAGGCTGCCCTGGCAATGATCGAGGCGATCGGCCCGGCTGGTGGAAAAATTGCAGTTCTCGATCACACCCTGACAGAATCTTGCCTGCTCCGGACCGAAGGCTTTCAGGAAGTCCTCAACCAATACAATCAGACGGCCGACAACAAAATCGAAATCGTCAGCCAGCTTCCCTGTGGCGGCAATCGGTCCAAAGGCTACGAAGCGACGCAAGCTATCCTCCAAAGCGATGGCGATGTGGTGGGAATCTTTGCCATCAATGATCCGTCAGCACTGGGAGCCTATGCCGCCCTGGTCGATGCCAACAAGCAAGACCAGGTCACGCTGATTGGTTTCGACGGGCAACCTGAAGGAAAGAAAGCCATCCGTGATGGTCGGATCTATGCCGATCCCATTCAGTTTCCCGATCGTATGGGCGTAAAGACCGTTGAACTTATCATGAAGCATTTTGAGGGTGAGCAAATCGAGCCAGAGTACCTTATTCAGACAGAACTTTACCGCAAGGTTGATGCCGAAAACGATCCGAGTCTTGGCTCATAAAGTCATTGGCTGTTGAAACTCGGTACCCGGCACCCCGTCCACGACCCGCCTGGCTCCTTATGTCGCAAGACGTTGATCGAAGCTGTGAATCAACACCCTTGCTCATGATGCGCGGCATTTATAAGTCGTTTCCCGGCGTGCAGGCGCTGGAAAACGTCGATTTCGATCTCCGTGCCGGCGAAGTCCATGCCCTGCTTGGAGAAAACGGTGCCGGCAAAAGTACTTTGATTAAAATCCTCGGTGGGGCTCATCAACCCGATGTGGGCCAGATCTTTATTGCCGGCAAAGATATCCACATCCATTCGCCAGGCGACGCGTTGCGTGCCGGGATTGCTGCCATCTACCAGGAGTTCAACCTGGTACCAACCCTCTCGGCCCGCGAAAACATCTTTCTGGGACAGGAATCGACGACCCTGGGGTTTATTCGTCGTCGGGAAGAACTTCGCCAGGCTGAGGCGTTGCTGGAGCGCGTGGGCGTTGAAATCGATCCCGATATCCCTTGCAATCAGCTTTCGATTGCCCAGCAGCAAGTCGTCGAAATTGCTAAAGCTCTCTCACTTGATGCAAAGATCCTCATTATGGATGAGCCGAGCGCCACGCTCACCCCACAGGAGGTGGATCACTTGTTCGAAGTGATTCGAGACCTGCAGCAACAAAGGATAAGTATCATCTATATTTCGCACCGCCTTCCAGAAATTTTTCAGATTGCCGACCGCATCACCGTTTTACGGGACGGTCAGCACGTCGCCACTAAGGAGACCACGGACGTTACCCGGGACACGCTGATCGAAATGATGGTCGGTCGCCGCCTGGAACACGAATTCCCCCACCGCGATGTGACCCCGGGCGAAACCAGGCTGGCGGTAACCAATCTCTGTCGCGGCAATGCCGTGCGAGGTGTTTCATTCTCGGTAGGGCAGGGTGAGGTGCTGGGCATCACTGGCCTGGTAGGAGCCGGCAGAACCGAAATGGCTCGGCTTATTTTTTCCGCAGATGAACCAGCGGAAGGCGAAATTGTTCTCGACGGACAACGACTGAAAATCCACAACCCCCGCGATGCAATCCGCGCCGGGATCTGCCTGCTCACCGAGGATCGCAAATCCCAGGGACTCATCCTCAAACAATCGGTCGTGGAAAATTTCGGGCTGCCCAACCTGGATCACTTTGCACGGCTTGCTTTCGTGAACCAGGCCCAAGAGCAAGAATCGCTCGACAAGTACGTAAGAATCCTCCGCATCAAGCTTGCCAACTCCCGGCAACTTGTCGCCAATCTTTCAGGTGGCAACCAGCAGAAAGTCGTGCTCGCAAAATGGCTCGAACGCAATTGTGAAGTCGTTATTTTTGACGAACCAACCCGTGGAATTGACGTGGGAGCCAAGTACGAGATCTACCAGTTGATGAATGCTCTGGCGGTTGCCGGGAAAGCAATTATTATGATCAGTTCTGAATTGCCCGAGATTCTGGGAATGTCGGATCGCATACTCGTCATGCACGAAGGGCGTGTCACGGGCGAAATCACCGATGTCGAAAAGGCGACCCAAGAGCAAATCATGCATCTGGCAGTGGCGTGAGGTCTTATGCGTAATAAATTTTCCCTGTTTGCGACCGACTACGGAATGCTGTTTGTGCTGTTGTTGCTAGGCGCGTTTTTCAGCGGGATGACGATTGCCCGACAAAATCCCACCGGCGCCGAGGCGGGTAGACAACTGGCGAAGCAAATCCTCAGCCAGGCGGGTAGCCAGAGGCATGTTTTCATTGCTGCCTCGGCAAGTCCCGACGACAAGGACTTTGCCGCGCAGTTGGAACGTACGCTGCAAGACGCAGGCGTTCAGGTTCTGGCAACCGTGGCCGGAGGTCCGCCCGATGTCCGCCAGGCGCTCGATAAGGCCATCGCCGCCAAAGAAACCATCGACGTCATTGCCACTACGCAGACGGCTGCCAATTGGAAGTTGCTGGCTGAACTTGGTACCAGAATGCCCTCTCTGGCCAAGACAAGAATCGTGGTTCCGCAGAGTTACTGGTGGCCTAATTTTCTTAAACGGGACAACCTCTCCAACGTTGCCGCACAATCGGCCATTTTTGCCATTGTCGGGATCGGGATGACCATGGTGATCATTACCGCCGGGATCGATCTCTCGGTGGGCAGCCTTGTGGCCCTCTCGGCCGTGACCGTCGCGCTCTGTCTCCGTGACCTGTGTGGAGGATTTGAAGCCACAGTATGGGGAATGGTGTTCAGTTCGCTGGCGGCGGTTGCAGTCTGCGGGCTGGCAGGATGGTGTACGGGCTTGCTCGTGACCGGCTTTGGAATCGCACCGTTTATTGTGACACTTGCCATGATGTCGGTTGCACGTGGTGCCGCCAAAATTCTTACCGACGGGCAAAACGTTTACCAGGTACCCAAGTCTTTTTCGCTCTTTGCGATGGGAAGACCATTGGGGATTCCCAATGCCGTGATCTTGATGATCCTGCTCTATGTATTGGCCCACATCGTGATGACACGAACCACGCTCGGGAGATATCTCTACGCGGTTGGAGGTAACCGGGAAGCAGCGCGGCTGTCGGGAGTGCCCGTCGCTTGGGTCCTGATTTTTGCCTACACACTGTGTGGCGCTTTGGCAGGATTGGGAGGCGTCATCCAGGCGTCGAAACTGACCAGTGGGTCGCCCCTCTACGGCACCATGTATGAACTGTATGTGATCGCTGCGGTGGTCGTGGGCGGAACGAGTCTGGCTGGCGGTGAAGGAAAGATACTCAACACACTGATTGGTGCCTTGATCATTGCCGTGATTGGCAATGGAATGAACCTGATGAAGTTTAGAGACTTTACCCAGGAAGTCGTTATGGGATTGCTCATCATCGGGGCGGTGTTGATTGATGTGTTGCGGAGACGCGGTTGGAAAATCCTGCCCACCAACTGAAATTGATTTTCTAAAGGTGACATCGCATGCCTCAAGAATACCTCGCACGTTGGCCAGATCTATTAGTGATTGTGATCAATTTAGGGGTCTTGATCGCAATTGGAGTTTACTGCGCCCGCAAAACACGCTCGGCAGACGACTATTTCCTCGCCAACCGCAGCATGCCGGGCTGGGTTGTTGCCTTTTCGATCATGGCAACCATTATCAGTTCGATGACTTTTCTCGCGTTGCCTGGCGCAACTTTTCAAGACGACTGGCGCTTTGTACCGGCCCAGCTACTTTATTTCATCCCCGCACTGCTCGCCTACTGGGTGTTCATGCCTTTTTTTCGCCAGGGACATATTCGCAGCGCTTACGAATACCTGGAACGGCGCTTTGGCACCTGGGCCCGCCTTTATGGTGCTGTGGCGTTTTTGGGATTCCACATGTTTCGCACCGGCATCATTCTCTACGTCGTGAGTCTGCCCTTTCAAAAAATGAGTGGCCTGGACCTTCCCTGGGTGATTGCCGGGCTGGGGGTTCTGGTGGCGGCCTACACCATCGCCGGGGGACTGCAAGCGGTCATCTACACCGATTTAATCCAGGGTATCGCCCTGATCGCCGGTGGGCTCATCTGTATGCCTATCATTGCCTCCCAGATCCCAGGAGGATTTGGGCAAATCTTCAGTGAGGCTGCTGCCGACGGAAAATTTGGTGTGGGAAGCACGGACCTCTTTGATTTTGACAAAAAAACCGTCTGGGTCATTATCCTTGTTTACCAGTTTCAATTCCTGCAAATCCTGTGTACCGACCAGAGCCTGGTCCAGCGCTACCTGGCCATGAAAACCGACAAAGACGCCCGCCAGGGACTTATCCTGGGAACCTGTCTCACTATCCCGGTCTGGGTTTATTTTGCGTTCGTAGGTACGGCCCTGTATGTCTTCTACCAGCACTTTCCGACCACTGCACTCGATGGTGCAAAGCCTGAAGAAGTGTTTCCCTATTTCATCCTGACCAGAATTCCTCCTGGAGTTGCCGGGTTTGTCATTGCTGGGCTGCTGGCCGCGGCAATGTCCACACTCGACTCGAGCATCAACGCCTCAGCATCAACCGTAACAACCGATTTCTATCGACGCTTTAATGCAAAGCACAGCGAACAACACTACCTGGGCATAGGCCGCTGGGCTTCGGTCCTGTTCTCGATGATCATGGTGGGTGTTGCCCTGGTGATTCATTTTTCGCGCACCGAAACACTGATGGATCTTCAAACCGTGGTCTACCCTATTGTAAGTGCCGGACTCTTGAGCCTGTTCCTGTTGGGATTTTTGACCGTTCGCGTTGGTTCGGTGCCAGCGATGGTCGCAACCGCAGCAACCGTACTACTTGTTGTAGTGTGGGTGGTTCTTACGACAACATGGGGGAAGGCAAATTTTCCAACTGTTAATGACTGGCTTCCCAATACGTTCTGGATTGGGGTCCTTCCAAACCTGTTCCTGCTGGCAATCGGATATGGCTTAAGCCTGATTTGGCCGCGCCGCGCCGCAGGAAATCTCAAAGACCTCACAATCTGGACCAGAAGCTGAAGATTGGACCTCTATTTGTTTTCGCCGTCGCCGGGGACGAAACCAAGCTCAAAAACCATAACGACGCCGGACAAACGGGCCCTCTGGAAAGAAATTGGCCGAATCCTTACAATCACGCGGCATACTCATCCGGGCGGAGTAGCTCAGTTGGTTAGAGCAGCGGAATCATAATCCGCGTGTCGGGGGTTCGAGTCCCTCCTCCGCTACTTACGCAGGGCGCTGCACCCGGTGGCGCATCGTCGCCTAAGCCCGCAACTAATATGGGCTTGGGCGATTTGTCTTGGAGGCTGCTCTCGCCTTCTTGTTCGCACCCGGTCGCAGCCAGTCGCGGAGTTTCGCGTCCTGCGCGCTGCGCGTGTCCTGGAGGCTCCGCCGCTTGGTCGTCCGTCCCGGTCGCCCGCAGGGCGTCTGCGGGATCACCTAACATTTCCCACAATCGGCCTACCGCGTCAGCCTCTTGTCCGGGGAATAGATGCCCATAGGTGTCCATTGTCAGGGTAATGCTCGAGTGGCGCATCGCAGTCTGCACTACCTTCGGGTGTGAACCGGTCATCGTCAGCCACGCACCGAAAGTGTGCCGTAGCGCATGAAAATCTATATTCTCGCCTTCGTGGTTAGTACTGGCCAGGAAGTCGCTATGCTGCCGCCTTGCATATTCCTGGGGATCATTCTTTGCTTCGGATAACCACTGCTTGCGGGCCTCGGTTAGATCATCCCGCAACATCCGAGCCAATTTAGATTCATGCGGCAGGTTGAACACAGGAGCCTTCGGGTTTTTCCTCGCGATGTGGACCTTCAGGCTTGCCGCCAGTTCTGGTTGAATATACTGCCGTGCAGCTTTTCGGTTTTTGGTGGATCTAGCCTTACAAGTTATGTAAGGCTGTTCTTCGTTAAGAAATAACCCGCCACGAGTCAGGTTCCGCAGCTCTTTTGATCTTAACCCAGTTTGGACCGCTGTCCGATACAGCAGTAGCCGTTCACTACTGGGCATGTCATCGCGATCCGGTCCGGCTTCGGTCGCTGATATCAACCGCCTCCACTCCTCTTGCAGTAGTATCCGACGTTCGCGCCGCCGGTCAGCTTTGGGATCTGGTTTCTTCACCGAAGCCAGCGGATCGCGGGGAAGCTTGTGGTGATCGGTTAGCCATTTGGTAAATGCCTTGATCGCGCTCAGGTGTGCTTGGATTGTGCGAGTCGCGCGGCCTTCGTTCCGCAACTTACCGGCGTAGCGATTCACAGCATCAGCGGAAATATCCGCTGCTGTTTTGAATTCAGCGTGGTCAGCAATCCGCCGGATAAATTGCGTAGTGCTTATGACGTGCTTATCCGTTCGGTTTGCTGCCCGCAGTTTGCTTTCGTAGTCGGCTAAGTGGGATTCTATCGAACGCCCGGATTCCTTGCTGATCGCATCCAATGCGGGATCAATCACGCCATCTCGCCGCAAAGCCGCCTCGGCCTCATGTTTTTTTGCAATGCGTTCTGCCGTTGCCTTGTCCGTGGTGAATGTGCATTTGGTCCGTCGCTTGCCGTTGTGGTCGGTCCACGATGTGTACCAGAACCCCTTGGCTTTCTTCCCGCCACGTTTGAACACTGAAGCCATGGTTATCTTCCTTTGGTCTGCTTGCGGCCCTCAACCTCGATACGCATGCCGAGGCACTCGGCAAGCCGGTCAAGGGCCTTCATCGAGAGCCCCCTGTGCCCGTTGTAGAACTTGGCCAGGGCGCTCTCATCGATTTCACTTTCGTGAGATATCCGATAGCGTGACTTACCCGAATCGTCGATTGCATCACGAATCTGGTCGCTCAGCTTTTTCTTGCGTCGAGGTGCCATAGGGTCACGTTATACGATGCTGGACACAATGTCCAGC